>ENA-OOKA01000111-OOKA01000111.1-human-skin-metagenome-genome-assembly--contig:-NODE-111-length-27461-cov-8.861052_pt1 | contig 27461 bp, 18 predicted proteins | sample MGYA00248825_ERZ500995 | MGnify/ENA primary metagenome ERZ500995 (study PRJEB25958, sample SAMN03398540) | human skin metagenome | study: EMG produced TPA metagenomics assembly of the Human Skin...
CCGAGAGCTTGAACAGCGGCTGCAGCACGTCCTTGCTGTAGGTCAGCGCGGTGGCATGGATGTTCGGTTCGCTCGAGGACATCGACGCCGCGAGCGTTCCCGCGCCGAGCAGGCCGGCGACGACGATCGGCATGTTGTCGACGGCCAGCTGGATGGCCACCTGATCCGACTTCGCGATGTCCGGGTACTCGAAGATGCCGATGAAGCCCACGATGATCATCGGGATGAGGACCAGGTAGTAGAGCGGCAGGTAGGTCGTGGCCTGGCGCAGACCGCGCGCCGAGCTGGCCCCCATCCACGAGATCCAGTGCGCCTGCCAGATCGAGAAGAACGAGATGAGGATCGAGCTCGTCCAGAACGCGTAACCCATGTCGCCGAGCGCACCGGGGAGGGTGAGGAACTCCGGTGCCTCGGTCTGGAGGCGCTCGAAGATCGGGCGGGCGTCGAATCCGCCGGTGAACCAGTTGACCGCCCACAGCCCGACGAGCCAGGCCACGACGAACATCAGCGCGCCCTGGAAGGCGTTCGTCAGGCCGATGGCGCGCAGTCCGCTGCGGAACAGGTAGATCGAGATCACCGCGAGGGTGACGATGACGCCGAGCCAGATCGGGACGAGGCCGAAGCTCATGACATTGAGGATGTAGGCCGATCCGATCGTCTGGAGGACCGCGTACGCGATTCCGCCGATCGAGCCGATGATCGCGGTCAGCCCGCCGAGGAGCTTGCTCTCGTAGCGATCCGCGATCGCCGAGGACTGCGTCGTGTGACCGTGCCTGCGGCCGAGCTCCCAGACGCGCGGACCGAAGTACCACGCGATCATCGACATGTACGCGAGGTAGACGACGACGTAGAGCGCCGGGACGCCCTTGTCGTGCGCCCAGCCGGGCGATCCCATGAAGGTGTAGGCGCTCACGCCGCCGGCGGCGACGAGGAGGTAGACGACGATCGGCCCCATGCTGCGGCTGCCGACGCCCCAGCCCTCGGTGGTGTTCATGTCGTGGCCGCGCCCGGCGCGGAAGCCGATGACGACGGCGATGACGAGATACGCGGCGGTGATGGCGAACGGGATGTACTGCGTCATGACCGATCACCGAGGAGGAGATTGACGGCGACCATCGCGGCGGTCGTGAGGAACAGGATGACGATCGACCAGAACAGCAGGACCGGGACCCCGAGGATCAGGGCCGGGCTGTTGAAGAGGGCGATGATCGGCCAGATGCCGACGATCACCACTGCGATGACGATGGCGAGGCTGAGCCAGCCGCGGCCGCTCCTGGGCCACCGGACTCTCATGTTCATGGTCGTGCTCCTTCTCGACGTCGGTGCTGGGTGGTCACTGGTGATTCAGGGGGCGAGCCGTGCGGGTTCACGGGTGAGCGCGGCGAGCTGTGCGGCGGCACGCTCCGCGACGGCCGCGGCATCCGGGCCGGCTGCGATGAGGACGATGGCCGAGGTGGTACCGGCGGCTTCCCGGGCGGCGTGCGGGCGGACCTCGACGCGTCCGCCGGCGAGCTGGACCGCGTATCGGATCCCGTCCGCGGCGAGCACCGTGCCCTTGGCGCGCACGAGGTCCCCGGACAGCACCGCGAGGTGGGCGGCGAGGCGCTCCGGGTCGACCGGCTCCCGGTACTCGACGGTGGTCGAGGAGTGCAGGCCCGCGTGGTCGGCCGCTGCGGCGGGGCCTCCGGGGGCCTGCGGCGCAGGCGCGATGTCGGGCACTTCTGCGGCGAAGATCTCCCGCAGGGTCGTCGACGGGTCGGCGGCGTCGCCGAGGTGGATCGGGGTCGACGGTGCTGTCTCCAGGCAGGCAGCGACCGCATCCGCGACCTCCGCCTCGGTGGCGAGGTCGACCTTGGTCACGAGGAGGACCTCGGCGGCGGCGACCTGGGCGCGCACGACGTCGCCGACGTACTCGTCGTGGAGGAGGCGGCGCGCGGACGTCCCGTCGACGCAGACGACGAGGGGACCGGCCGTGAGACCGGGGAAGCTGCGCCACCGGGCCATCCGTCCCGGGTCGCCGACGCCGCTGACCTCGCAGACGATGTGCTCGAGGTCGCCGCGAGCGGCCAGCGCGGTGAGCGTGTCGACCATCTCGGTGCTGATCTGACAGCAGATGCAGCCGTTCGTCAGGCTGATGGTGTCGCCGTCGGCGGAGGCGATGAGGTCGGCGTCGATGTTCACCGCTCCGAAGTCGTTGACGACGACTGCGGTCCGCCCGGGCAGCGCGCCGCGGAGCAGGGCGTTGATCAGGGTCGTCTTCCCGGCCCCGAGGTAGCCTCCGATGATGCTCAGCGACGCGGTCACGACACCGGGGGTTCCTGGGTGATCGCGCTCGCGTAGTGCCGTCCGCCGACCACCGTGCCGTACACGTGGATCCGCTCGAACTCCTCGGGAGCGAGGTCGAAGGGGTCGTCGGACAGCACCGCGAGGTCGGCGTACTTGCCGGGCTCGATCGAGCCGACCTCGTGGTCCATCTTGAGCATGTAGGCCGCGCCGATGGTGATCGCCTCGAGAGCGGCGTCCGCGTTGATCCGCTCGTGCTCGCCCATGACGCGTCCCGACTGGGTGAGGCGCGTGATCGCGTGCTTCGCAGTGCGGAGCGGACCCAGCGGGGTGACCGGGGTGTCGGAGTGGATGCTCAGCGGCACGCCGAGGCGCGCGGCCGTCGCGGCAGCGTTGTTGCGGCGGGCTTTGTCGGGACCCATGGTGATGTCGAGGTGCTGGTCGCCCCAGGCCCAGATGTGGTTGGCGAAGATGTTGGCGCACGCGCCGAGGGCCGCTAGCCGCCGGTACTGGGCCGGCCGGGTCATCTGCGAATGGGTGCAGGTGTGCCGGTGGTCCCGTCGCGGGTGGGCATCGAGGACGGTCTGCAGGGTGTCGATGAAGAGCTGCACCGCCTGGTCGCCGTTGCAGTGGACGTGGATGAGCAGCCCGGCGGCGTGGAACGCCTCGAATGCGGCCCGGTACTCCTCCGGGGTGACGTTCCACATGCCGTTGGGCTGGTCGCCGTAGTAGCCGGGCTCGAGCACGCGGGCGGTGAAGCCCTGGAGGGTGCCGTCGAGCATGAGCTTGACGTTGCCGAACCGCAGGCGGTCGGTCGACGTCTCCCTGAGTCGGACGATCCGCTCGACCGCTTCGGGGAGGGACTTCGACACCGGGCCGGCGCCGGCGCCGAAGTGGAAGACGTTGAGCCGCACGGGGCTGTCGGCGGGCACGCTGCTGCGGTAGAGCTCGACTCCCGCGTCGTCCATGAGGATCATCGACCCGAGGTCGGTGAGCGTCGTGGTGCCGGTGTTGACCCCGTCCTGGGCGTACCGGCCGATGGAGTTCTCGTCGATCTGCAGGATGCTGCCGCCCTGCACGAGGTGTGCGGCCAGGCCCATCGCCGCGAACTCGTGCAGCTCGCCGGTGGGCCGACCGTCCTCGTCCTTGACGACCCCCTCGACCTCGGTGGTCTCGTCGATCCCGCTCGCGCGCATGGCCGCGGAGTTCACCGCGCAGGCATGGCCGCTCGTGTGGGTGATGTAGATCGGGCGGGAATCGGTCGCTTGGTCGAGCTCGGCTGCGGTGAGGGACTCCCCGGGGAAGTAGATGGGGTCGAGGCCCCAGGCCATGAGCGTGCGGTCCGGGTCGGTGAGCTCGGATGCACCCTGCCGCAGGCGCTCGACGACATCGGCGATCGACCTGCACCCGGGCCAGAACCGGCCGTCGGGATCGGTCCGGTCGACGTAGCCGACGTACGTCCCCGCCCAGACGGATCCGGTGCCCGCGTGGCCGTGGGCCTCGACGAAGCCGGGCAGGAGCACGCGGTCCTCGTAGCGGGTGTCGAGCTCGGCTCCCGGATAGGCCATGAGCTCTTCGACGGCGCCGACGGCGCGGAACCGGTCGCCGCGGACCGCGACGGCTTCAGCAGTGGGGCAGGCGGGATCCATCGTGCGGACCATACGGGCAGGGAAGACGATCGTCGGTTCCACAGTGCACCTCGGCAGTTGGCAGTTGGTGTGGTGCCACTCACAGTAGGTCCGGTGCGATCACCGGTTCAAGGTCGCGGCTCGGGTCGTGAGATCGAGCCCCGATGAGTCCCTTCATGTGGGATTCGCGCCGAGGTGTATTCGAGGAGGCCGATCGCGCAATGCGAATGAACGGCTGACTGCTGGGTCCTATGGTTCGACTCGATAAGGCCATGAATGCGGCCGGGCTCGTCGGGGATCGGGAGCTTGACGTGTTCGCGTCGTATTCGGCTTGGTTTATCAATGTGAATCCGACGTGTCCGTGGTCCAATGCATACTGTGAAGAGAAGTACGCATTGCGTACAGCCGTTCTTCTTCAAGGTAGGTATCCGTGACTGCAGAACCCATCGACAAGGCCGTCGAGATCGAGTCGGAACAGCGGTACTTCGATCACGCAATGCGTCGGCATGTTGAAGAGCAGCATCGAACCGACGCGACCAAAGTTCGACTGGGAGGCAGTGCGGCTGACGTCAGGGCGCAGAAGAAGGCCCTTGAGATCGGGGCCTCTTTGGGTCCAGGTGACCCGGTGGCGATCGGACGTATCGACACCGATGACCGCACGATCTATGTGGGAAAGTCGGCAATCTTCGATGAGAACCGCGATCTTCTCGTGGCGAGTTGGAAAGCCAAGATCGCCGAGAAGTTCTACTCGGCGACACCGGAGAACCACCACGAGGTGAATCGAAAGCGTACGTTCCGGACGGTCAGGAATACCATCAAGGACTTCTCCGACCTTGTTTTCGCCCAGCTGGTCGATGAGATCGCCGCGCTGAAAAGAGGAGAGATCCATGTCGACGATGAGTTGCTCGAAAGCCTGGAAGCCGGTCGCACCGATTCGATGGGTGACATCGTTCGCACCATTCAGGCAGCACAGTACGAGGTCATTGCTCATCCCCCGAAATCACTGCTGATCATCCAGGGTGGACCCGGTACGGGCAAAACTGCAGTGGCACTGCACCGCGTGTCCTGGCTGCTCTTCAATCAGCCGGGACTCCGGCCCGAAGACGTCCTGGTGGTCGGCCCGAACACCACACTCATGAGATATATCCAGGATGTCGTGCCGTCCCTGGGCGACGACGGAGTTCGCCACGCGGCGCTCGAACACCTCATTCGTGATCTCGTCGTTCCGAGGCACACAGAACAGCCGCAAGTCGCAGCACTCAAGGGTGACGCGCGAATGCAGCACGTGCTATCGGAAGGACTCCGGCTACGCGTGCGAACCGGGGGAGAGTCTCTCAAGGTCAAGCGGTCGAACACGGGGGGCTCGATCCAGATCTCGCAGGCTACTGTACGGAATCTGATCAGACCACTGTCTTACCTGCCCTATGGGGACGGTAGGCGTCGATTCATCGACGCTCTGCGCGGAGAATGCCTGCGTGCACTGGGAACGCGTGCCGACGCGAACTTCGAGCGTGAGTTCGATGCCAGTTCATTCAGTCAACAGGTCGACCGAGTGTGGCCCAGCCTGTCGCCTCACCGGTTCCTTCGGGAACTGCTCGCGTCACACGAGCGTCTCAGTGCCGCAGGCGGCCACGAGTTGAACTCGGCCGAGCTCCGGATGCTTCATCGTCGGCCACAGCAATACATCTCCGACGAGCCGTGGTCGATCGAGGATGCATTTCTGCTGCACGAGATCGAAGCTCTGATGGATCCTGACAGCCAGTTGAAGTTCGCTCACATCGTTGTGGATGAGGCGCAGGATCTGAGCGGAATGCAGCTGCAGGCGCTCGCTCGTCGATCAAAGGGTGGAGCGATGACCCTTGTGGGCGACATCGCCCAGTCAACCGGACCGTTTGCTCGGAACTCCTGGGACGAGATCATCGATGCGCTGGAGAAGAAGGGTGTTCCGGCGAGTCGACAGACTCTCAGACACGTGTATCGCGTGCCGAACGAGATCTTTCGGATCGCCTTGGCTCTGCAGAGCGAGATCGCTCCGGACCTGGATGCGGCAGAATCTGTGCGCTCTTCTGGCCATGAGCCACGAGTGCTGAGTGCAAAAAGCGGCGATGTATCCAGAGTCGTGCTCGAATGCGCACGCGAGCACTCGGCGGATGGACTCATGGTCGGTGTCATCGCGGCGGCGCCGATGCTTGCGGAGATCTCCGCCCGGATGGACTCCGAGGGTGTGCGGTACTCGACAGCCGACAACGGCACACTGGGCAAGAACATCAATCTCATCCGGCCCGAGACTGCGAAGGGACTCGAATTCGATGCCGTGGTCATCGCGGATCCGGACGGGATCTACCATCTGGATTCGGGCTCTCGGCTCCTCTACATCGCTCTGACGCGATCGACTGCACGCCTCGACATGATTCTTGCAGGCGAGAACGCCCCGCTTCTGCTGCTCCCGGTGCTGCCACCGATGGAGGTGATCTCTGCGCCGGGGGCCGATGCTGATGAACAGCGCGACCGGGGCAGCGCCGATTCGAGCGAGATCGATCGATTCCAGTCTTTGGCGGATGGCGTCGTCGTCGGCTCGAAAGCAACTTCATCAGCTGTTGGCGTGCCGGCGGTTCAGGCGCCCGTCTCCCCGGCACAGGATGTGCCGGAACGCCCGATGCAGACCGCGCCGGTCTTGATCTCCGACCGGCTGATCGACTTGATGGCCAAAACGGTAGTCACCGAGCTTCGTTCAGTCGTTGCCGCCGACAAACTGACCAGCATCGCGCAGCGAATCGTAGAGCTGGTCGACGAAGAGGTTCACTCCGGCTGAAGGACGAAGAACACGTACGAGTAGTACTCGCCGAACCGGTCGTACATCGCCGCCTCGTCGAGGCCCGAGTCGAGGAAGGCGTCGACTTCCGGATCCCGCCCGTACTCCGTGCTGAACGCCTCGGTGCGTTCCCGAATCGGGGTGTAGTATCCCTCCGTCCATCCCTCGGGCGGGAGGACGAAGTGCTCGATGCAGGTGTAGCCGGCCTGATCGATCGCGGCGAGCTTCTCCTCCACGGTGCCGATCCCGGGGTATCCCTCGGTCCAGTAGTCCTCGATCTCCTCCGGCCGTTCGTCGGTGAGCCAGCACAGCTCGGACACGACGAGGGTCCCTTCCGGTGCGAGGAACTGCTTCCAGTACTGCAGACCGTTCTCGAACCCCACGGTGTAGACGCTGTCCTCCGACCACAGGAGGTCGTAATGCTCCCGAGGCAGATCGAGATCGATCATCGACGCCTCGAGCGTGGCGATCCGGCCGGCGATCCCGAGCTCCCGCGCCCGCGACTCCAGCTCCTCGAGGAACTCCGGCAGGATGTCCACGGCGGTCACCCGCGCTCCGGTCTCCTGAGCGAGGACGAGCGACTGCGCCCCGGTCCCGCACCCGAGGTCGAGGATGCGCCGGACCTGCGCGGCACCCGGCACCGCCGCGAGGGCGCGCCGGGTGCTGGCATCGGTGCCCGGCCCCTGACGCCGAGCCCGCCGGTGGAACTCGATCATGTAGTCGGGGATGCTCATGGCGTCCATGCTTGCACGCACCGCGGACGCGGCGGTGCCGGCGTGCACCGAAATCGACACATTCGCGTACCGGGATCGGCACTGCGCCTCGGGAGCCGCCGCCGGCGCTCCCCGACCTGCTGACACCGCTCCTGCAGCGCCGGATGCGATCAGTTGCCGATGGGCGGGGGCGCGACGTCGCGACGACCCTCGGGGGCGTCCTTCGCCCCCTCGGCGGTATCGACCTTCTTCTGCGAGGGCACGGTGAGGATGATCGAGGCGAGGGCGATCACCACCATCGCCACGTTGAACAGCAGTCCGATCGCACCCCCGAACCGCAGCGCGATGTTGTCCTGGCGGCCGATGAACAGACCCCACGACTGCACGAACTCCGGGCTCACCGTCTGGCCGGCGACGTAGAGCGCGGCGGACACGGCGACACCGATCGCACTGCCGACCGACGAGGCCATCTTGTAGATGCCGGCGGCGGCGCCGACCTGCGCTTCGGGAACGTTCGACAGGGCGGCGTCGGTCGACGGCGTCGCATAGAAGCCCAGCCCGATGCCGAACAGGGTGAACCCGATGACGGCGAGGACGATGTACTGCTCGATGAGGAGGAACGTCGCCGAGCGACACGATGAGCGTGCCGGCTGCGCCGTTGAGCAGGAAGTTCGACAGCGTGGCCCCGGTGAAGGTGCCGTTGCGGAAGAGGCTGAGATCGATGAAGGCGCTCATCCGGTGGGTCTCGATCTGGAGGAACCACAGGCCGCACACCACCGTCACCACGATGAGGCCGAGTCCGATCGGGCTCATCCAGCCGATGTTCGGTCCCTGCGAGATGTAGATGTTGAGCGCGAGGATCGTGACGATGAAGGTGATGAGGCCGAGCCAGTCGAAGCCCCCCCGCATTCGCCGAGGCCGGCGCCTTGGACACCGGGGTGTCGCGGACGAGGAACAGGGCGAGGACCGACAGGGCGATCGAGATCCAGAAGATCGAGCGCCAGCCCAGGGGCGAGGTCGCCATGAGACCGCCGAACAGGGCGCAGAAGCCGGAACCGCCCCAGGAGCCGATCGACCAGAAGGACAGCGCCCGCTGGCGCTTCTTGCCGTCGTAGAACGATTTCACGAGCGCCATCGAGGACGGCATGATGCATGCGGCGGACAGCCCCTGGACGATGCGCCCGGCGAGCAGCATGCCCGCGGTGAGACCGCCCATGCCCTCGGGCGTGAGTGCGATGAGCAGGGACCCGACGATGCTCAGGCCGATGCCGATCATGAGGATCCGGCCGCGGCCCACCCGGTCGGCGAGCCCGCCTGCGACGACGATGAAGATGCCGGAGAACAGGGAGGTGATCGAGACGGCGAGGTTGGCGATCGTCGGCGCGATGCCGAGCTCGCCCTGGATGCCGGGGATGACGTTGAGCAGGGTCTGGGCGAACAGCCAGAAGGTGATGACCGAGAGGACGATTCCCGCCAGCCACCGGTCAGTGGGCTTCCAGGCGGTCGCTGCGGACTCGGGTGCGGAGGTGGTCATGAGCGCTTCCTCTCACTTCCGGAGGTAGGCGAGGGCGGCCACGGCGTGGGCGCGGATGCCGGTCTCGAGGGTGGGGTCGATCGCCGGAGCGAAGAACGGCGAGTGGTTGGCGGGGATGTCCGCGGCGACGGTGCCCTTCTCGACTGCGGCGCGGTACTTCTCCGACGGCACGGACCCGACGGTCCAGTACGTGTACGGGATGCCGAACGCGTCGGGGATCCGGCTGAAGTCCTCCGAAGCCGTGTAGGGGTCCGTCTCGTAGACCCGGTCCTCGCCGAACTCGTCGACGAACGCCCGGGTGACCTTCTCATTGACCTCGGCGTCGTTGTCGGTGAGCGGGAACTGGTCGTAGTACTCGAACTCGGGTTCGCGCGGCGACCCCGCGGCCTCGCACTCGCCGCGGACGATCCGCTCGATCGAGGCCATGATGCGCTCGCGGAGCTCGGTGTCGTAGGTGCGGAGATTGAGGAGCTGCTCCGCGCGGTCCGGGATGATGTTCGACTTGAAGCCGGCATTGAGCGCACCGACCGTCACGACGGCGAACTGCCCCGGCCGCGTCTCCCGCGACACGATCGTCTGCAGCCGGAGGACGATCGAGGACGCGAGGACGACCGGGTCGATCGAATTGTGCGGCATCGACCTGTGCGCGCCGCGTCCGTGCACGGTGACCTTGAGGGAGTCGCCCGCGGACAGGACGGGGCCGGCGGTGGTGCCGATCGTGCCGACCTCGGTGGGCATGACGTGCTGGGCGAGAGCGACATCGGGGACCGGGATCACCGCGGAGAGGCCCGCGTCGAGCATCGCCTTCGCACCGGCGGCCGTCTCCTCCGCGGGCTGGAAGAGGGCGATGTAGGTGCCCGACCACGCATCCCGCGCCTGCGCGAGCTGCTCCGCGGCGCCGAGGAGGCAGACGATGTGCATGTCGTGGCCGCACGCGTGCATGACGCCCGGGACCTCGGACGCGTACTCGAGGCCGGTGTCCTCGGCGACCGGCAGGGCGTCGATGTCGGCGCGGGCGAGCACCGTGGGACCGGTGCCGTTCTCGATCACCCCGACGACGCCGGTGTCGCCGACCCGGTGCACTGTGCAGCCGATGCGCTCGAGCTCCTCGGCGATGCGTCCGGCCGTCGCGTGCTCCTCGGAGCTGAGTTCGGGATGTCGATGGAGCTCGGTGTAGAGCTCCCGCAGGTGCGCGAGGCCCTCGGACAGGGTGTCGAACGCGAACGATGATGACATCGGGCCTCCTCCGTGCCGGGGCCGGGACCGCCGACGCAGCGTGGGCGCTCCGGCGCGCCTCATCGCCGACGATAGGCGCTCGCATAGGGTTCGGACAGAGCCGATGGCATGGGATCTCGACAGCCGGGACCGGGCTCGTCGGAATGCGGGAGATACCGCTGGTGCGCCGCCGTCCGGGGGGGGCCGCTGACCGGGGAGGGGCCGAGGCGGAGGACGGTCCTGTCCCCACGCCCCGCTGCCGGGTGAGCCGGGTGCCGGCCCCTAGTCCGCGCTGAGGAACTCCGCCTCCGCGACGCTCGGTCCGGGCGGTCCGAAGGTCTCGATGAGGACGTCGGCGTCGCGGTAGGAGGCGTGGCGCACCCACCCCGCCTGTGCGGCTAGCGCGGCGTGGATCGCCTCGGCCTCGCGGTAGGCGCCGGGGATCGGGTGGCGCCAGTGGGCGGCGACGAGCACGCCGTCGTCCGCGAGCGAGCGGGCCGCCCGGTCGATCGCTGTCGCGAACTCCTCGTCCCCGAGGTAGTAGGCGAGCTCGCTGAGCACGATGAGGTCGAACTCGCCCTCGGGCCAGTCGCCGATCCCGCCGACCCGGAACTCGACCGCCGGATGCTCGACCCGGGCACGGGCGGTCTCGATCGCCTGCGGGATGATGTCGGCGGCGATGAGCTCCTCGCAGCGCGGGGCGAGCTGTGCGGTGAGGACGCCGATCGAGCATCCCGGCTCGTACCCGCGGCGGAACCGGCGCTTGGGCAGCAGAGCGAGCGTGAGGGCGTACTTCCGCTCCTCGTACCACCGGTCGGCCAGATTCCACGGATCCTCGCCCGAGCGGTAGAGCGCCGCGAAGGCGCCGGCCGGATGCGGGAACACGACTTGCCGGCGGCGCAGCATGCGCGCGCGGACGCGGGGCGGCAGCACGACCGAGGTCTCCGGGTCCTCTCCGGACCGGTCGACGGGCACCCCGTGGTCGAGGCTGATCTGGGACCGGAACCGGCTCATCGCGCGGTACCGCGCCTCGATCAGCTCCTCGTCGACGTCGATCGCCCGGGCTGCGTCCCACTCCACCTCCGGATGCTCGCCCGGTGTCGAGTGCTGCCACAGCCAGACCGGGAAGTCGACGGTGCGCACGCTCGGGTAGCGGGCGGCGGCGCGGTGGGCCGCCCGTCCGCTCGCATCATGATCCGGGTGGCCGTCCACCCGCACCGGCGCGGCGACCCAGGTGCCGGGGGGAGCGACGTCGAGCACCGCAGCGATGCCGTCCGCCGCCCGGTCCTCCGCTCCGGTCACTCCGCCGTCGGGCAGCCCGAGGCGAATGCGCCGGATGGGCTGCCCCGCGGCTCCGGCGGGTGCCAGGGTCGCGAGATCGGCCAGCGCCTCCTCGGATTCGCGGGTGCGGATCCGGGCGAGCTCGTCGGGCGGGATCGCGGCAGCCGGATGGGACCCGTCCCCGTCGGTCACCGCGACGACGGTGACGGGGATCCCGGCGCGCACGGCTGCGCCGATGAGCGCACCGGCGCCGACGATCTCGTCGTCGGGATGCGGTGCGACGACGACGAGCGCAGGCATGTCCACCGGTGCCCAGCGTCCCCGGTCGTCCGGTGCGCCGGCCCAGTCCGGGACGCCCGCCTCGTACGCGGCGAGGGCATCGTCCGAGGTGAGCGGCGCGTCATCACCTGAGAACGCCGCGGCGGCGTCGTGCTCAGCCATCGGTGCCCTCCTCAGTCCTCGGCACTGAGCAGCGGAGCTGAATCGAGACCGATGAGTGCATCCCAGTGTGCGACCGCATCGACCGGAGCGACGGAGCCGCCGGATCCGCTCTCTCCTGCCGGCGTCGACCCCTCGTCGCGACCGGCGGTCCGGTAGGCGTGGCCGCGCACCTCGGCGGCGACGGTCGCCTCGTCGGCCTCGGCATGGGTCTGGCGGATGTAGACGCTCAGGTCGGCCACGCGCTGGGCGTGTGCGCCGTCCGAGCACAGCGGGCCGGCGCCGAGAGCGCGCCCCACCCGGTCGATGACGGCGGCGGCCATGCGGTCGATGCGGGTGCGGACCATGAGGGCGCGGCCCATGAGCAGTCCGCGGTCGTCGTGCGGGTCGGCGTCGAACACCGCGGCCGTGTGCTCGAGGAGACTCCATCCCGCGGCGAGCTCGGCGGCCGCCGCGCCGGCGTGGGCCTGGACGAGCGGGGATGCGTTCGGTCGCAGCGCCCGATCGAACAGCGTCTGCGCGACGGCCCGCGCACCGCCGAACCAGCAGGCGGCCACACCGACCCCGCCGTGCCAGAAACCCGGCCGATCGAGGTAGTCCGCGTGGCTGCCGAGCCGCCGGGCCGGGACCGACTCGAACTCGATCCAGCCGGAGTCGCTCGCCGCCATCCCCACGGCCGGCCACGTGTCCGGCACCGCCCGGACCCCGGACTGCCGGAGGTCGACGGCGAAGAGCGCGATCTGAGCCGGGGAGTCGGGGGAACCGGGGTTCGTGGTGGCGGTGACGAGGGCGTGGGTGCACATCGAGGCGCCCGAGCACCACGGCTTGGTGCCGTCGAGCACCCACCCGGCAGAGCCTTCGGACGCGGTGAGGAGGGGCTGGGGCGGCTGCGCGGCCCACACCCCCCAATGGGATCCCGGCTCGACGAGCTCGGGCGCGCCGAGGTCGGTGGTGATCGCAGCGGCGTCGAGGTGCGCTTCGACCAGCCTGCCGGTGACGATGTCCTCCCTGGTGAGCCGGGCGAGGCCCGCCCACCGCGCGAGGGTGTCACCGCGGCCCGGGAGCGGGAGGTCGACCGTGCGGATCCGGGAGGCGAGCGCGCCCCGCGGCTCCGGCTCGCGCGGGGGGCCCGCAGTGATCGTGGTCGTGGGTTCGGCGCTCGCAGGGCCGGGGGTGCGGGTGGTCATGGAACCATCGCCTTCAGGTCGTCGGAGAAGCCGCCGGGGGAGCGGCCGTGGGTGCGGCGGGACGTGGTGACCGGGATGTCGAGCGCCCAGACCACCGACAGGTCGGAGGCGGTCGCGCGGCGCACGAGGTCGACGTCCTCGTGGAGCGGGAGCGCCCGGAATCCGCCCAGGGCGCGGTAGGCGCCGGCAGTGAAACCGAGGTTGGCGCCGTGGATGTGGTGATGGCGCTCGGCCTCGATCTTGAGGGCGTACTCGCTCGCCCACCGCTCGTGGATGGGGTCGACGGGCGGCCCGGGCTCGAGGACCACGGTTCCGACGACGAGGTCCGCCCCGGAATCGCGATACGCGAGATGACGGGAGAACCAGGTGAGCGGAACGGTGCTGTCGGCGTCGGTCGTCGCCAGCCACAGCGCGTCATCGGCGGGGTCCGTGCCGGTGCCGGGAGCGCTCGCGCGGTCGAGGATGTGCTCGAATCCGGCCCGCCGCGCCGCGCCGACGCTGCGGGCGGCGGTCTCGACGACCTCGGCTCCGAGACGGGCGGAGATCGCGGCGGTGGCATCCGTGCACGCATCGGCGACGACGATGATTCGGGGACGGATACCCGCAGCTGCCGCGGCCTCGTGGAGCGACTCGAGGGTCCCGGAGACGAGGTCCTCCTCGTCGTGGGCCGGTACGACGACGCAGCAGTCGAACCCTGCAGTGGTCACCGGCGGACCCCTCTCGGCTGGTGGGCGCCGCGCTGCGGCCGCTCATCGATCACAAGAAACCTTGCTTTCGATGTCATCCTAGCCGTCGGTCCGGGGAGGAGGTCGGACTCCCTCCTCCCCGGTTGCGTCGCACGGCCTCAGGTCCAGTGCGAAGCGGACCTCGCTCTGACGCTCTCACGGAACTGCTCGGTCGTGCGCTCGAGCAGCTCACCGGATCCCCAGTCGAGAATCACCGCATGCTGCCGAACGACATCATGCACGGTGAGTTCGCCGGCGCGGAACCGTTCGGCCACCTCTGCGGGGTCCATCTCGAGCAGCTCGTTCCGTTCGGACCGAATCCGGGTGCGAAGTGCGGTCGTCGCGTCGTGGTCGACTTCGTACTCATCGAGCTCGGCGTCGATCTCGCGGATCACCACCCCGTAATCCTTGGCCGCCCTCTCGATGGAGACGTAATCGTCGATGACGTCCTCGAGCACCGCGCTGACAGGCCGTTCGAGCGGATCCCCGAAACCTCCGCCGCCGGCCGAAGGCCGCTCGAACGCGTCTCCTGGCGACATGGAGACGTTGGAGAACGTTGCACCGAGGTAGCGTGCTTCGTCGGTTCCGGGATTGAGCCACACGCCGTGCGGGATCGACGGCAGTCCGCCCTCGATGCCCCAGGTGACAGACCGTCCTCGGTCGCAGCAGTAGCTCATCACGGTGCCGCTGGCATCGGTGAGGATGCCGCCCTTCTCGATACCGCATCCACCGCGGTACAGCCCAGGTCCGCCGGAATCTGTGCTGATGGCATGTTTCGTCGTGATCACGGGGCTCAGCCGCTCCTGGCCCTCGAGAGGCTGCACAGCCAGGCCGGTGCCGAAGACCGGAGCGGTCGCCGATGAGCCGTCCTTGGAGGAGCGTCCGCCCCAGCCGCCGGCCATCCAGTCGTACCACATGAAGTACGGGCTGCCGGTCACTCGGCTGTCATGGCCTCCCACGAGCAGATACTCGAGATTGAAAGCGCAGGCCATAGCGCGCTCGGGCATGACCCTGCTCCACAGCTCGAAGACGGCGTTCATCACCTTCTCGTAGGGGCCCGAGCAGAAGCCGGTCACCGCATGCGGCCAACCCGCATTGACGACCGTGCCCTCCTCGCCGATGTCCGCTGTCACCGCCTGGTAGAAGCCTGAGTTGAGGGGTACCTCCGGGAAGAACGTCTTCGTGCCCGCGTAGACCGCTGAGAAGGTCGTCCCGTATCCCGAGTTGAGGAACGTCGATACCGCAGGAGCCGATCCGGTGAGGTCGTAGTGGATACCTTCTCCGTCGAGGGTGAGCTTGACCCGGATCGGGACGAGCCCCTCGCCCTTCGCGGGGTCAGCGTCGATGTAGTCGACGGTCTCCCATTCCCCTCGCGGCAGGTCCTTGAGACTCGCGAGCACGGTCCTGCAGACGTAGTCCTGGGTCTCCTGCATCGCATCGAGGACCGTCTGCGTCGAATATTTCTCCACGAGGCGCAGGACTTCACGTTCGCAGACTGCGGTCGCCTCGGACTGGGCATGCAGGTCCCCCATCGCCTGATCGGGGGCCCGGGTATTCGACACGAGCAGCTGAGCGACGTCATGGAGGAACCTGCCACGCTGCCAGATGCGCACCGGGGTGATTCGGAGCCCCTCGCCGAAGTGCTCGCTCGCCGACACATCGAAGGATCCGGGGACGCTGCCACCGATGTCAGCCCAATGCCCCTTGTTCTGGGCGAAGCCGATGATCTGTTCGTCAGCGAAGATCGGCCGGATGAAGCTCACATCGTTGAAGTGGGTCCCGCCGCGGTATGGGTCATTGATCGCGAAGACGTCCCCGGGGCCGATGTCGTCGCCGAACTCCTCCATCACCGCTTTGCACTGGAAGTGGAGGGTGCCGACATGGACCGCGATATCGGCGCTGCCCTGCATCACCGTGTTGCCGTCACGGTCACACAGCGCTGAGGAGAAGTCGCGGGAGTAGATGACGAAGGAGTAGCAGGTGCGCAGGATCTGCTCGCTCATGAGGTCGACGCTGGTTGCGAACGCATTCTTGAGGACCTCGAACGTCACAGGATCGAGGGAGTGAGATGCTGTGGTGCTCGGTCCGCCGGTGGTCCGGGTTTCCTGGGTGGTCATTGCACGGCCTCGCTCTCGTTTGAATCCTTGCTGGCCTCGGCGGTGTCGTCGCCGGCGCCGCCGAGGGTGATGCGGATGTTGAGCCATTCGTCGATCTCGGCTGTGGCGCCGGGCGGAACGACGGTGGTCGAATCGAGCTGGTTGATGATTGCCGGCCCATCGAACACCGCACCGGCCGACAGCTGCTCGCGCTGGTGGACCGGAGTCGGCATCCAGCTTCCGTCGAAGTAGACGTCCCGAGTCTCCAGCGGGTCGCCGGGGCTGTGGCGGGTGGCGTCCTCGGGGCGGAAGGTGGGCTTCGGCGTCTTCCCTCGTGCCTTGAGATGGATCTGGTAGATCTCCACCGGTGTGGAATCCTGCCGGAACGCATACTGCTTCTCATGCTCCTCGTGGAACGTTCTGACCGCGGTGGCCAGTCCGTCCGCACCCGATTCGATCGGCACCTGCAGCGAGCGCCACTGTCCCTGGTAGCGCATCGAGATCCCGCGTTCGAGGACGGCATCCTCGGGATCGACGCCCTCGTGTCGCAAGCGCTCCTCACCCTCGGTCTCCATGGATCGGAACTGCGCGTCGAGGTCCGCGGAGTCGATGTCGTCGGCCGACGCGGTGAACATCTGCGAGAGGTCGTGCTGGATGTCGACGAGCAGGCACCCCAGAGCGGACGTAACGCCGGGGCTCGGCGGAACGATGACCACAGGGATATTGAGTTCTTCGGCCACCTGGGCCCCGTGGAGAGCGCCGGCTCCGCCGAACGCGATGAGCGCGAAGTCTCGAGGATCGAGACCTCGTCGAATGGAGACGAGCCGCACGGCGTCCGCCATGTTCGCGTTCGCCACCTTGAGGATCGAATCCGCTGCGGTATCGAGATCAAGGTCGAGCGGCTCAGCGACGACCCGCCGGATGGCGACTTCTGAACGATCCCGGTCGAGGGTCATCTCACCGTCGGCCAGATCCGTGCCGAGCCGGTTGAGCCAGAGATTGGCGTCGGTATTCGTGGGCTCCTCGCCGCCCTTGCCGTAGCAGGCGGGTCCCGGAGCGGCGCCGGCCGACTGCGGGCCGTTGCGCAGTGATCCCGCGATGTCGATGTGTGCCAGGGACCCACCGCCGGCCCCGATGGTGAGGACCTCGATGCTCGGGAACACGATCGGGTGCCCGTATTCGACCTCCCATTCGTTGGTCTCTCGCAGCTCGCCTTCGCTGATGAGGGAGATGTCGGTCGACGTGCCTCCCATATCGAGGCCGACGGCGTTCTCGAACCCGCATTGCTCGGCGATGTGCTTGGCCGCAATGGCACCGGCGGCGATGCCTGAGGCGGCGAGTCTGACGGGGAACTTCTTGACCATCTTCGCGGTCATCGACCCGCCTCCGGAGTGGAGCAGCAGGAGTTCTCCGGAATAGCCCCCGGACGTGAGCTTCTCGTCGAGCTGCTCGACATAGCCGGACACCAATGGTCCGAGAACGGCGTTGGAGACGGTCGTGTTGAACCGATTGTGCTCGAAGATCTCAGGCAGGATCTCAGCGGAGGTGGAGACGCTGGCGTTCGGGAGCTCCTCGGCGAGGATCTCCCGCATGCGTTCCTCATTCTCCGCATTCGCATAGGAGTTGATGAAGCACACGGCCACGGTGTCGACCCCGCGCTTACGGAGCAGCGCGGCAAGTCGGCGGGCTTCGTCCTCGTCGAGGGGGTCGATCACTCGCCCTGTGTAGTCGATGCGTTCGGTGACTTCGAAACGATCACGGCGTCGGATGTACGGCCCGGTCACGTCCTCGTATGCGTCCCACAGGTTGTCCTTGGTCCCGTCGCGGATCTCGAGGACATCGCGGAAACCCTTGGTCGTCACCATTGCCGCTTTGGGGAATCTCCGAGTAATGAGGGCGTTCGTCGCCACGGTCGTCCCGTGGGAGAACAGCCGCACATCGGCGAGATCGATCTTCGCGCGGGTGACCCCGTTGAGAACTGCCTCCATCGGGTTGTCCGGGGTTGACGGAACCTTCGTCACCCTCATGATCTGTGCTTCTTCATCGAAGATGCAGACATCGGTGAAGGTCCCACCGACATCGACTGCGACTCGCAGGTCGGTCATCGCCACTCCTCCGCTCGTTTGCTGGGCGTGATGTGGTTCACATCCTGGGTGGCGTGCGAGCCGGGGGTCAATGGAGCCGTCGAAGGATTCGACGGCTATGTTTGGAGAAAGCACAAGACAGGGGGCCTGAAATGGAACGATCACGCGAATGGGTCCTCGACCAACTTCTCTCGGCCATGGCCCACCCAGACCCGCTGGAATCCCTGGTACGTCGGTCGGCGACTGTGTGCGAGGGATCCGCGCTCGTGATCAATGAGCACGGGGAGGTCGTGCGCGGTGTCGGGGCGGCCCCGCGGCACCTCATCGCTCGGTGGGCGGCGGACCCGTGGGCGGATCCGCGCACCCAGCCGGAGCGAGCTGCGGATCTGTCCGACGTCGGAACCGGGCAGACCTGGACGGTCGGCAAATGGGCTGTGCACGCACGGCACGTCACCATCCGCCAACGACCGTTCTCGATCGTCATCGCGGTGCTGGCGGGGAACCGCAGCCCGGGCATGCCGGCGATCGTGCTGGACTGTCTGGCCAAGCTGCTGCATTCGTTCGAGAGCCTCGAGACCTTTGCGCTGAGCACCCGGCGCGAGGAATCGACCCAGCTCCTCCGAGAGCTGCTCACAGGTGTGAGTCCAGGGAGGGAAGGAGCGGTGTGGCGGCGCCTGGAGGAGTTCGGGTTCGATGGCCACCAGCCGCTGCGTATTGCTCGCGCGACGGTCGCAACAGGCGATTCCGAAGCGAGTCGGAGTCCCTCGCCGGTGTCCACAGACACCCGGCTCGTCATCGAAACCGGGCGCGCTCGCCGGTGGACGGAGTACACGCTTCTGTTCCCGGCCCATTTCGAAGCAGCGGGTCTCCTCGGAGACGTCGAACGGGCCGCCATGGGTGTATCGGAGCCGTTCGTCGCCCTGAGTCGGATCCCGGAGCTGCTCCGGTCGGCCGATATCGCTCACTCGGTCGCGCACGCAGACAATCGAGAGGGTGTGCGTGTGCGGTCCGTCGATGAGATGCGGCCCCACACCTGGGCGGCCGCGCGGCTCAACACCCAATACGATCACTCGGTGATCGCCCGCTACCGGTCCCAGCTCGCCAAGGAGCCCATTGCTTGGGAGACCCTTAGGGTTCACATCGAGGAGCGAGCGCACGTACCCCGAACCGCCGCGCGGATGAATATCCACGAGAACACCGTGCGATATCGGCTGGCGAAGCTCGAAGGCGTGCTCGGTGCCTCGCTCACCGACCCGCGGACAATCGCCGACATCGTCCTCGCGCTCGACTGCGCTCCGGATGCCGGCGCGCCTGCACGGACTGCTCGCTGATCGAAGTCACCCGCCCAGCAGGTCGCGCACGTCGTCGGCGGTGAGCGCTTCGCTGAAGGCGGAGCCGTCGTCCATGAGCGCGGTGAACAGCTCGGCCTTCTTCCGCTGGAGGGCGAGGACCTTCTCCTCGATGGTGTCACGCGCGACGAGCCGGTAGACCATGACGTTCTTCGTCTGCCCGATCCGATGCGTCCGGTCGATCGCCTGCGCCTCCGCCGCCGGGTTCCACCAGGGGTCGAGGAGGAACACGTAGTCGGCCTCGGTGAGGGTGAGCCCGAATCCGCCGGCCTTGAGGCTGATGAGGAAGACGGGCGCCGCTCCGTCCTTGAACCCGGTGATGACGGAGTCCCGGTTCCGGGTGGACCCGTCGAGGTAGGAATGGTCGATCCCCGCCTCCTCGAGGCGCTCTGCGACCCGGGTGAGGAATGAGGTGAACTGGCTGAAGACGATGACCCGGTGCCCCTCCGCCACGACTTCCGCGAGGCTCTCGAGCAGACCGTCGAGCTTGCTCGAGGGGATCCCCGCATAGGCGTCCTCGTCGACGATCGCGGGGTCGAGCGCGAGCATCCGGAGCAGGGTGAGCGAGCGGAACACGATGAATCGGTTCCGATCCATGTCCTTGATGAGTCCGAGCAGCTTCTTGCGCTCGCGCTGGAGCACCGCGTCGTACGCCTTGCGGTGCTTGGCGGTGAGCTCGACGAACGTCGTGTGCTCCTGCTTCTCCGGCAGGTCCGCGGCAACGAGCTCCTTGGTGCGCCGCAGCATGAACGGCTTGATCCGCTTCCGCAGGGCGACCATCCGTTCGGGCGCCTTGCCGGATTCGATGGGCTTGATCACCTCGGCGTTGAAGCGTGCGGCGGACGGGAACAGCCCGGGCGAGGTGATCGACAGCAGCGCCCACAGATCCGCGAGCGAGTTCTCCATCGGAGTGCCGGTGATCGCCAGTCGGAACGGCGCCGGGACGTTCTTCGCCGCCTGGTGCACCCGCGAGGTGCGGTTCTTGACGAACTGCGCCTCGTCGAGGATGAGGCCGGCCCACGACTGCCCGGCGAACTCCGCGGCATCGATCCGGAGGATCGCGTACGAGGTGATGACGACGTCCGCACCCTCGACCTCCTTGGCCAGGGGCGTCCTCCGCTTCTTCGTCGTGGCGCCGAGGACGCGGACGTCGAGGTCCGGGACGAACCGCGCGGCTTCCGCCTTCCACGTCGAGACCACCGAGGTGGGGGCGACGACGAGGAACGGCGGGTCGCCGAGGACCTCCCCGGTGAGCACGGACGGTTCGATCCCGCTCGAGGACCGGTGTCCGGGCCCGGCCGGCGCGTCGAGCTGCTCGCCTCCCGGGAGCACGACGACCCCCTCGAACGCGGTCGCCGCGACCCCGGAGGCGGGCTCTGATGCGTCCACGTTCCCGGTGCCGGGCTCGGATCCGTCCGCGGTCCCGGTGGCGATCACGGCCTCGCCCGAGGTCATCGCGGCACCCGAGGAGGCCCGCGCCGCGGCCGTTCTCGGGGGCAGCACCGGCATGCTCCGGGTGCTCTCGAACCCCCGCGCATGAGCGATGAAGGCGAGGGTCTGCAACGTCTTTCCCAGGCCCATGTCATCGGCGAGGATCCCGCCCAGTCGATGGCTGTGGAGGAACGCGAGCCAGCGAAACCCGGCCACCTGGTACGGGCGGAGCTGCGCGTCCACCGCGTCCGGCACGGGGACGTCGGGGACGGAATCCGCATCGGTGAGCCCCCGGACGGCCTCCCGCCAGGCGATCGCGGCGTCGACCTCGTCCGCGATGTCCTCGAGCTCCGCATAGAGCGGGGCCTGATAGCGGGTGATCCGGGGATTCTGCGGGTCCCATTCGGGCAGCCCGTCGGCTTCGGCGAGCACCTCGCGGAGCCGGTCGAACTCGGGCCGGTCGAGGGAGAAGAAGCGGCCGTCGGGCAGGAGGATGTTCTTCGCCCCGCCTGCGAGCGCCTCGAAGAGCCGGACGAAGGGGATCGGCTCGCCGTCGATGGTGATGAGGATGCCGAGATCGAACCAGTCCGTGCGGGTGGACTCCGCAGTGGTGATCCGCACGTGCGGAGTCCCGGTGAGTTCGGTGTAGTCCGGCCGTTCGCCGGCGATCTCGACGCGCACCGAGTCCAGTCGCTCGAAGCGGGGCAGGATCCGTTCACTGAACTCCGCGGTCTCGATCCCGCGAAGTTCGATGCCCGGGCGGGCCGCCGCCGGCCAGATCTTCCGCACGGCTCGCAGGGTCGCGGCCTCGAACTCCCGGTCCCGTCGCTGCGCGCGACCGGTGCGGCCGGTGAACGGCCCCAGATCGATGAGGTCGAGGGTGCGGTCGGGATCGTGGTACTCCCAGTCCCAGTGGAGCTCGACCCGGTCGCCCTTCTCGAACCGCGCGAGGAGGTGGAGCTGCGGATCCGCGTACTGCGGCAGCTCGAGGGAGTCGTCACCGCTGCGCACCGGCACGACGGACCGGACGGCGGGCAGGGTCGTGGCATAGAAGTCGTCGATGTCCTCCGCCGGCACCGTGAGCGGCTCCGACCGGCCGAACAGGTCGAGGACGAGCGGATCGAGGGGCCTGTCGGTCGGTGCGAGCGCGATGTCGACCGCGGGCGTGCCCACGGTGCCGTCTGTCGAGGTCAGTGCGAAGCCGATGTCGCCGACGAGCAGCGGGGGGTGCCGGTCGGTCACGGCCGTGGTCCGCCCGTCGATGTCGACGGCGGGCACCACGCGCAGGCCCGCGTCATCGGGGTAGAGGCCGAGCGAGACCGCAGCGCGCGCGGCGAGGGTGACCTCGCCGACGATCCCCTGCCCGACGAATGCGACCCCGAGCTCCCGTGCGCGCGCCAGGAGGTGCCAGAGGAAGGAGCTCGAGAAGCGCCGGAGCTGGATGTCGGGACCGCCGGAATCGAAGTGGATGCTCCGCGCGGCATAGAGCGTGTGGAACTGGGCGAGGAGCTCCGCCTGCTGGCGGTCGAACTCCTGCTGGACCTGCGGCTGGCCGAGCGTGCGCCACTGCAGCCCGCCCTTGATCCAGGTGCCGCGCTTGCCGGTGGTGAGCGGACGAATGACGAGGAGCAGCGGTTCTCCCGCGCGGTAGTCCTCCCACGCCGCCTGTCGCAGGTCGCGTGGGGCGTACCACGACCGCGGCTCGTCGACGAGGAGATCGAATCCGATGCCGAGGGGGAGCGCGGGGGCACCGCCGGCGCCCACGGTGCCGAACCGATCGAGCACGCGCTTCCATTCCGGCACGGGCGGCGCCGGGGGCGCGAGCGGGATCGTGAGGGCGGACGCCGCCATCTGCAGGGCGATGTGGGACAGCGTGTGGAGGAGCGCGGCCCCGTGCTTGCAGTTCGTCCCGACCGGGCACGTGCAGTGCGAGGAGGTCGGCCGGTAGTGGGTGATGCGACGATCGCGGTCGAGCACCTCGAGCCGGACGACGACTTCGTAGGGATGGTTCGCCGAGCCGTGCACGATGCCGACCACCGTGCCCTCCGACGGCCCCCAATCGCTGTCCTGCACCCGGTGCGCGAGCGCGTACTCCTTGCCGCGCCGGGAGGTGTCCTCGCCGAACAGACCCGCGATGAGCAGCGGGTGCACATGGGGCGGAACGGGCGACTGATTCACCGTGCCATCGTCGCACGAGGCGCGGACACGGCAGAGGCGGCGGAGTCAGCCCTGGTCAGGCCTGTGGACAGAGTGCTCATCCCGCGCGGGACGGACGGGGATTCCGGATTCGAACCGCGCGGTGATCTGGTCCCGGAGCTCGCGCGCTCGTCGCTGCTCCGCCTCCCGGGCGGCTTCGGCGGCTCCGGGGCGGCGGGGCGAATCCGCGGCGTCGACGCGGGCCGCGTGGAAGTCACGGAGGGCCTCGGTGGGGATCTCCGGGCCCGAGGCGAACGCCGGCCGCCCGCCGGCGGCCGCCTCGGCCCAGGGCGCCTCGGACTTCACGCGGGCCACGAGCGCGCTCGGTGTGAGCGCACCGTAGTGCGCGATGACCGCATCGATCTCCCGACGGCGGTCTCCGGCGTCCTCACCGCTGAGTACGAGCTTCCGCGGCAGGGTCGTGGAGAAGGCGGCGTGGGCGGCCGGCACCGCGGGTCCGTGCTCCCACGCCTCAATCGGCTCGGCGAACAGCGGCTCCCCGCGCCACGCGAGCGTCCAGGCCTGGGCGTAGTGGACGAGGAGGAGCGCCGTGGTCTTGTCGACCCCCTGCCGGACGTACTTGACGTGGCCGAGGACGGCCTGGGCGGTGATCATGGCTCCGGGACTCCCTGCTGGTCGTGGACGACGACGCGGACCGCCCCATCCTCTCAGAGGCGCGGACATCCCGGGGGAGCCGGCGTTCGCCCGGTGATCGTCCGAGATCCATGGAGATCCGCGCGCTCGCGGACATAGAGTGGTGGCAGACGATCCACCACGACGACGTGAGGAGGCATCCGTGAACGGAGCCGAAAGACTGCTGCAGACCCTCGAGCACAACGGGGTGGAGGTGTGCTTCGCCAATCCGGGGACCTCGGAGATGCACTTCGTCGCCGCGCTCGACCGCAATCCCGGGGTGCGGGGGATCCTCGGCCTGTTCGAAGGTGCTGTCACCGGGGCCGCCGACGGCTACGGCCGGATGCTCGACCGCCCCGCCGCCACCCTCCTCCACCTGGGTCCGGGTCTGGCCAACGGGCTGTCGAGCGTCCACAACGCGCGCCGCGCGCGCACCCCGATGGTCAACGTCATCGGCGACCACGCGACGTACCACCGGGAGCTCAACGCCCCGCTCACCTCGGACATCGAGGGCACTGCCCGTCCGTTCAGCGACTGGGTGCGCACCTCGCCGTCGCCGAACACCATCGCCCAGGACACCGCAGATGCGATCGGCGCGAGCCTGTCCGGTCGCATCGCGTCCCTCATCCTCCCCGCCGACACCGCGTGGAACGAGGCGGACGGCTACGAGACCCCGCCCACCGCCGTCCGCCTGCCCGAGGTCGAGCCGCAGCCCGGCGTCATCGATGCCGCCGCCCGGACGCTCAAGGAGAACGGGAAGCGCACCGCGTTCCTGTTCGGCGGCCGCGCCGCCCGGGCCGATCGCTTCGCCGTCGCCGCCCAGATCGCGGAGGCGACGGGCGCCACGCTGCTCGTCGACACCTTCTCCCCGCGCACCGAGCGCGGAGCCGGGCGTCATGCGGCGATCCGCATCCCCTACCCGGTCGAACCGGCCCAGCAGCTGCTGCGGGACTTTGACTCGATCATCCTCATCGACACGCAGCCGCCGGTCGCCTTCTTCGCCTACCCGGACAAGGCGAGTGTCCTCACCGCGCCGGGGACGACCTTCCACCAGGTCGCGAAGCCGGAATCCGATTCGCTCGCCGCGCTCGAGGCGCTCCGCTCGGCGGTCCTCGGCGACGCTCCGGCACCCGCCGCGGCCGTCGAGCTCGACCTGCCGGAGCTGCCCTCGGGCTCGATCACCCTCGACAAGCTCGCCGCGTGGCTGGGGCAGGCGATCCCGGAGAACGGCATCGTCCTCGACGAGTCGATCACCACCGGACGGGACTTCTACCGGCAGACCGCCGGATCCCGCCCGCACGACTACTTCTCGCCCACCGGCGGGGCGATCGGCTGGGCGCTGCCGGTGTCGATCGGCGCCGCGGTCGCCTGCCCGGACCGCAAGGTTATCGCGCTCGAGTCCGACGGGTCGGCGATGTACATGCCGCAGGCGCTGTGGACCCAGGCGCGCGAGGGCCTCGACATCGTCACCGTGGTGTTCGCGAACCGGAAGTACCAGATCCTCCGCGACGAGATGAACAACGTCGGCGTCCACGACTTCGGCGTCAAGGCGAGCTCGCTCCTCGACCTCCACGATCCCGTCATCGACTTCGTCTCGCTGGCGAAGAGCATGGGCGTGCCGGCCACCCGGGTGGAGACGATCGAGGATCTCGCCCGGACCTTCGACGGTGCGCTGGCCGCCGACGGACCGCATCTCATCGAGGTCGTCCTCTGAGCCGAGCCGCCGGCTCCCTGAGCTGAGCGGCTGAGCCGCGGACCCCAGGAGGTCCGTCGGACGTGGGGCCGGGTGCGCGCGGTGAGTGCGCACCCGGCCTGCGCGCATTCCGCGGCGCCCGGAGCCGTTGGGTGCCGGTCGCCTCGGCGATCTCAGCGCATCGCGGCCCAGGGGAGGCCCAGGCACGGGACCGTCCCGCCCGGAGCGACCGCGGTGCGCGGGAGCACGATGAGACCGTCGGCCTGCGCGAGGCCGCGGAGCATGTTCGACCCGGTCCGGTCGCACAGCTCCCAGACCTCCGTCCGACCGTCCGGGGCGTCGTCGATGTCGATGACCGTGCGGCTCCGCGCGGCCTGCGCGGCAGTCGGGGCGACCCGGCGGGCCGGCGTCAGCCGCTCGACCTTCGCCCCCGGGGACCCGGCGGCCAGGCGGACATCGCGCACCGTCACCGGGGGGAGACCGGTCGCGGCGCGGAGGAAGGGTTCGGCCACGACGCACATCGCGACCATCGCGGCGAGCGGGTTCCCCGGCAGTCCGAGGTGCCAGGTCGCCGGCCCCGGCAGCCGGGCGAGCATCGTCGGATGTCCCGGGCGCATGTCGAGCTCGCCGAACACCACGTCGACGGCGGTGTCCTCGACGACCCGGCGCACGTGGTCCGCCGGCGAACGGCCGGTGCCTCCGGTGGTGAGTACGAGATCCGCATCCGCCTCCGTCGCGGCGGCGAGGGCGTCGCGGGTCGCGGCCGCGTCATCGCCGATCCGCACGTGTGACACGACGTCGCCGCCGAGCAGGCGGACGAACGCTGGCAGCTGGGGGCCGAACGCATCGCGCACCTCCCCGAGCCCCGGGATCCCGGTGGACCGCACCTCGTCCCCGGTCCGGATGAGCGCGACGCGCGGCCGGCGTCGGACCGGGAGGGCGTCGAGTCCGGCGACAGCGGCGTAGGCGACGTGAGCGAGACCGAGCACGGTGCCGCCGGGCACGAGCACCTCGCCGGCCGCGGATTCTCGGCCGGCTCGCCGGATGTGCCTCCCGGCCTGAAGCTCGGAGTGCGGACAGTCCGGGATCGGGGCGAGGCGGTCGCCGGTGATCCGCGCGTACTCGTCGCGGATGATCCCCGTGGCCCCCGGCGGAACGGGGGAACCGGTGTGCACCCGGCGGGCGCGGCCGGTGCCGAGAGGTGCGGGCGAGGGCGCGGACGCATCGAGGTCCCACGGCGGCGGTCCGGACACGGCGAAGCCGTCCATCGCCGAGGAGTCGAAGTGCGGGATGGGGATCGGGGAGTGCACGTCGCGACCGAGGACCGCGCCGGCGCAGGCGTCGAGTGGGGTGTCGACGAGGGGCATGAGCGGTGCGGCCGCCGCGGCGATCCGCATTGCGGCCGCCCAGCCGGGAGCGGTGCCCGTCGGGTGCCGCACCCCGAGGCGGACGGCATCGTCCCAGGTGTCGACGTCGTCGGCGCTGCCGGTGGGCAGATCGATGTGGTGGACCCGGAGGCCGGCGAGGAGCCGTCGGACGGATGCGCCCGCGGTGTCCTGCGCCGCGAGTGCGGCCCGGAGCGGTGGGAGCCGATGGAGCGCGAGGAGGTTCTGCACCTTCTCGCCGCCGTCGGGTCCGGCCCCGCGGCTCACGCCGACCCACGCGTCCGGGACCGGGTCCCCGTCCTCCGGCGGGTGCACATGCTGGGTGGGGTCCTCGGTGCTCGCGAGGTTCCGGGTCGCGGCGGTGAGGAGCGCGGTGACGCCCGCGGCGACCCCCGGCATGTCGCAGGCGAGCGTGAACACGAGAACGGCGGGTGCGGTATCCGCCGCGAGCACCTCGACCCCGGCCGCGATGGCGGCGGCCGGACCGGACAACGGTGGGTCCTCCTGCGCCGTGCGCAGGCCCTCGGTCAGCGCCTTGCCCTGGGCCGCGATCCGCGCCTGCTCGTCGCGCAAGGCGCGTCTCAGGCCGCGCTCTCGTCCTGTTGGCTGGCAGGATTGCTCTATGGCCACTTCGCTGAGTTCGTCCCGGGACCAGCGGTTTTCCCCCACGACGAGATGCTGCGGGGTCAGTTGAAGCGTTCTCGTGCGGTGCAGCCGGCGCTTCAGCATCCAGAAGCCGAGCGGGACCAGCGGCAAGAGCACCGGGGCATAGGCAAGA
>ENA-OOKA01000112-OOKA01000112.1-human-skin-metagenome-genome-assembly--contig:-NODE-112-length-27450-cov-11.872641_pt1 | contig 27450 bp, 25 predicted proteins | sample MGYA00248825_ERZ500995 | MGnify/ENA primary metagenome ERZ500995 (study PRJEB25958, sample SAMN03398540) | human skin metagenome | study: EMG produced TPA metagenomics assembly of the Human Skin...
CGGGCCCACGTCGAGCAGGTCTATGCCCCGTCGCAGAGGGGGATCACGCCCGGACCTACAGTGGCAGCCATGACGACTTCAGCGCTGAGCCCCCAGGACCTGGCAGATCACCTCGACCGATTCCACGCGACCGGCCCGGTGGCCACGCCCCGGCAGGCCAATCTGGCGAACATCCAGGGCTTCCTGGACTCCTCCGAACACCAGTACATGGGCGTCACCCCGACTCCGGGCACCACGTACGACGATGTCTTCCGCCTCATGGTCGAGCGCGTCGGCATCAGCGCCGACCCGTCCTTCACCGAGGGCGTGGACACGATCAGCGCCCAGCTGTGCGTGGCCGCGCTCGAGCGCTACGCCGCGGTGCTCGCCGACGCCGTGCGACCCGGCGCCACGATCTTCTTCGCCACGGCTCATCCCGCGGCCCTGCCTCCGATCTACTCCCGCCTGGCCGCGGCCGCCCGCGCGGCAGGTGCCGAGGTGCTGCACATGCACGGCGGCATCGCCTGGGACGACGGCCAGGTGCGGCAGGTCTCGGACGTGATGATGGTCGAGCAGTACGGCGGACTGCGGCACACGCACCGCCCGGAGCCGATGGAACTGGCTCTCGACCGGCTCGCCGAGCAGGCGGGCGATCCCTCGTTCCTGCCCGATCTGGTGGTCTCCGATCACGGCATGGCCGGGGCCGCCGGCTCCCGCGGGGCGCGGGTGATCGCGATCGCCGACTGCAATGACCCTGCCCCGTTCGTGGGCGAGCAGCAGGGCCTGATCGAGGTCGTCGTGCCGATGGACGACAACATCCCGCCCGAGGCCTACGCGCCGCTGACCGATTTCGTGCTCGAGCGCGCCGGGCTGCCGATCCGCTGAGCGTCCGGTCGCCGCAACGGGTGACGGCACGACGAAGGGGCGCCTCCGGACGGAGGCGTCCCTTCGTGCAGCCGAGCCGCTGACCGGCGCTCGTCCCGTCAGCGCTCCGCGATCACTCCTTGGTGGACTCGGTGGCCTTGGCCCAGATGTTCACGCCGGCGTCCTGGGCGAGCTCGTCGATGCGGGAGAGCTCGTCCTGGGAGAACTCGAGGTTCTCCACGGCCTTGGCGCTGTCGGCGATCTGCTTTGCCGACGAGGCTCCCACCAGCGCGGAGGTGACCTGCCCGCCGTCCTGCGGGCGCAGGGTCCAGGCGATCGCCATCTGCGCCAGCGTCTGACCGCGCTGCTGAGCGATCTCGTTCAGCCCGCGGATGCGCTCGAGGTTCTCGTCCGTGAGCCAATCGGGGTTCAGGGACTTGGAGGCAGCAGCGCGCGAATCCTCCGGGATGCCGTTCAGATACTTGTCCGTGAGCATGCCCTGGGCCAGCGGCGTGAACACGATCGAGCCCATGCCGGCCTCCCCCAGCACCTGCACCAGGTTCTTGCCGCCGGCCGGGCCGTCCGCGTTCTCGGAGGGCTCCTCGATCCAGCGGTTGAGCAGCGAGTACGACGGCTGATGGATGACCAGCGGCGTGCCGAGCTGGCGCATGATCTGCTGCGCCTGGGCGGTGTCGTCGGCGCTGTAGGACGAGATGCCCACGTGCAGCGCCCGGCCGGAGCGCACGATGTGGTCGAGGGCGCGCATGGTGTCTTCGATCGGGGTCTCCGGGTCCGGACGGTGGTGGTAGAAGATGTCCACGCGGTCCAGGCCCATGCGCTCGAGCGACTGATCCAGCGAGTCGATCAGGTACTTGCGCGAGCCGCCGAAGCCGTAGGGGCCCTGCCACATGTCCCAGCCGGCCTTGGAGGAGATCACGATCTCCTGGCGCAGGTCGGCGAAGTCCTCCTTGAGCACACGGCCGAAGTTCAGCTCGGCCGAGCCGTTGGGCGGGCCGTAGTTGTTGGCCAGGTCGAAGTGGGTGATGCCCGAGTCGAAGGCCTGGCGCAGGATCTGCTTCTGCGTGGCCATGGGCTTGTCATCGCCGAAGTTGTGCCACAGCCCCAGCGAGATCGCGGGCAGCTTCAGGCCCGAGGTCCCGAGCGTGCGGTAGGGCATGGACTCGTAGCGGTCCTCGGCGGGCGTCCAGCGGGTGTCATCTCCGTAGATCAGCATGTGCCCATCCTTCCACCGCCCGGCGACAGCGCAATGGGAGCAGCAGGACGCACCGCTTCGGAGCCGAAGCGGCCTCCGCTCCCTGGAGGAAGCGGAGGCCGCTGGATCATGGCGGACCGTCCAGCACAGCCTCTCAGGCCCTGAGCACCGCTGCGCCGCTGCCCTGGAGGCGGATGGACTCCCCGGCCGGCTCCTCGGCGCCGTGGCTCCACAGCACCGACGAAGCGGCACCGCCCAGCGGCACGTCCACGGCGTCGTCGCCGAAGTTGAAGGCTGCGGACACCGGGCCGCGGTGCAGCACGAGCCAGCGGCCGTCCTCATCGAACTCGGTGCGGATCGTCTCGAAGCCGCCGCGCAGCTCGGGGGTGCGTCGGCGCAGGTCGATCAGTTCCCGGTAGGCGGCGAGCACCTTCGCGTGATCGCCCTGCTCGCGCTCATCCCACTTCAGGATCGCCGAGTCGAAGGTCTCCTGCGCCTGGGGATCCGGGACGGAGTCCTCGTCCCATCCCATGCGCGCGAACTCGGCCTTGCGGCCGCTGCGCACGGCATCGGCCAGCTCGGGCTCCGGATGCGCGGTGAAGAACGGCCACGGGGTCGAGGCCGCCCACTCCTCGCCCTGGAAGATCATGGGCGTGTACGGCTGGGTCAGCAGCAGGGCCGCGGCCAGGATCAGGCGATCCGTGGACAGCGTCTGCGGGAAGCGGTCGCCGGTCGCCCGGTTGCCCACCTGATCGTGGTTCTGCGTGTAGGTCACGAACTGCCACGGCTTCTGCCGCTGCGGGTCGACGGGCCCCCCGTGGGAGCGGCCGCGGAAGGACGAGAACGACCCGTCGTGGAAGAACGCGCCGGTCATCGACTTGGCGAGCGCGCCCAGGGAGGCGAAGTCCTCGTAGTAGCCCTGCGACTCCCCCGACAGCGCCCAGTGCGCGCCGTGGTGCCAGTCGTCGAGCCACTGACCGTCCATGCCCAGACCGTTGCGCTGCGTGTCCTCGACCATGCGGACGTCGTTGAGGTCCGACTCCGCGATCGTGAAGGCACGACGACGGGTGCGCTGCGAGGTCTCCGCCACACGGTCCGAGATCTGCTGGAGGATGTGGCGGGCGCGGGAGTCCTTGAGCGCGTGCACGGCGTCGATCCGGAAGCCGTCGATGTGGAAGTCCTCCTGCCACATGCGCACATTGTCGAGGATATGATCGCGCACCCCGTCGGAGCCGAAGTCATCCAGGTTGATCTGCTCTCCCCACGAGGAGGCACCGGCGGTGAAGACCTCGAAGAACTCGGGCAGGTAGTTCCCGGAGGGGCCCAGGTGGTTGTAGACGACGTCCAGCACGACGGCCAGGTTGCGCTCGTGGCAGGCATCCACGAAGCGCTGCAGGCCGATCGGCCCGCCGTACTCCTCCTGGGTCGTGTACCAGGCCACGCCGTCGTAGCCCCAGTTGCGCGAGCCGTTGAACCCGTTGACGGGCAGGACCTCGACGGCGTCGATGCCCAGCTCGGCGAGCGCATCCAGGTGCTCGATCGCGGCCTCGAAGGTGCCCTCCGGGGTGAAGGTGCCGATGTGCATCTCGTAGAGCACGGTGTCCTCGAGATCGGCCCCGCCCCAGTCGTGGTCGGTCCACTCGAAGTCGGCGGGGTCGTAGGTGCATGACAGCTCGTGCACGCCCTGCGGCTGGCGCATGGAGCGCGGATCCGGCAGCACGGCCGATTCGATCGTGCGCTCCTCGGGCGTGCCCGGGTCCAGGACCTTGGAGAGGATGTAGCCGTAGCGCACCGTCGTGGACGGCACGGACTCGGCGGCCTCGTCCGGCAGCGTCCACCAGCCCATGGGGCTGTGCTCGCCGGAGGCGTACTCGGGAGCCGGCTCCAGCCCGCGCGGGCTGTGCCCCGGCAGGTCGAGGGCCTTGATCATCTCGTGGTCCTGCCCGTCGATGCGCACGACGACACCCGCGGCATGCGGGGCGAAGACGTCGAAGCGATCCAGAGGGGCTCGGCCGTTTCCTGCGGAGTAGGACATGTCGTCCTCCGTTCTGCGGTGGGGAGACGATGCGTGCGCCCGCCTCGGAGAATGCTCGTTCGGTATGACGGTGGAACAGCTCAGTCGCGGACCAGCAGTGCAACAGGCAGCAGGTCGAGCACCTCCCCTACCCGCACGGTCCCGCTGAAGCTGCCGCCGGTGAGGGCATCCTTCCATTGCCCGTCGGGCAGCACCAGGTTCGTCTCGCCCCAACCGCCGGCAGCCTCCAGCCCCACGGGAAGCCGCGTCGCCAGGGTCAGCGCACCGCCGCGGTCGAAAGCGAACAGGTGTTCTGCCTGCTCGCCCTCCGCCTGCAGCGGTGCATAGTCCGAGAACAGCTCCGGGTGGTCGCGGCGCAGACGCAGCGCGCGCGAGGTCACCAGCAGCTTGGCATCGCCGGTCTCGTCCACCGCGGGCACGGAATGCTCGCGCGCCACCGAGGGATCGTCGCGGCGCTCGTCGAGGGCGGCCAGTCGCTGCGCGATCTCGGCGTGGTCCACCGGGCGGCGGTTGTCCGGATCCACGAGCGCAGGAGCCCACTGCTCGGAGCCCTGGTAGACGTCCGGCACGCCGGGCACGGTGAGCTGGATCAGCTTCTGCGACAGCGCGTTCGACCAGCCCGGTGCCTGGACTCGACGCACGATGCCCTCCACCGTGCCGCGCACGGCCGGGTCCTCCAGCACCAGGTCGATCAGCCCGCTGAGATCTGCCTCGAAGGCCTCATCGCCGTCGACCCATGCGGTCGCGGTCCCGGACTCGCGGGCGGCCTTCAGGGCGTAGTCCACAGCGCGCTCGCGGCTGATGGGCCAGGCCCCCACCATGGCCTGAAGCACCAGGTTCACCAGCGTGCGATCGGCCAGCGGACCGACGCCCCTGGCTTGGGCATCGCGCTCCACGGAGGCGAGCGCCACGGCCCACTCCTCCCCGATCTCGGCGAGCACGCTGATCCGCGCGCGCACCGACTCCGAGCGCTTGGTGTCGTGGGTGGACAGGGTCGTCATGGCCAGCGGCTCGTCGCGGTGACGATGCGCGAACTCGTCGTGGGCCTCCTGAGCGGACAGCGAGAACGACGACGGATCCCCGCCCACCTCGGTGAGCGAGGTGAGACGGGAGTAGCGGTAGAACGCACTGTCCTCCACGCCCTTGGCCATGACCATGCCGGAGGTCTGCTGGAAGCGTCGTGCCGCCGGAGTCAGCTCCGACTCGTCCTCGACCCCCAGCCCCAGGACCGGGCCCAGAGCGGTGAGCACCTCGGCCAGCTCCGGACGGGAGCCCTGCGAGGCCTCCAGCGCCTCGGCCAGGTGCTCCGAGCCCCACGGCAGGTAGGTGCGGTAGACGCCGAAGCAGCTGAGGACCTCGCTCAGGGCGTCCACCAGGGTCTCGTGCGAGACGCCCTCCAGGGCGGGCTCGACGGAGGCCTCGCGGGCCAGGCGCTCGACCTCGGCATGCAGGGACCCGTCCGTCACGGCCCGCTTGGTCCCGTGGATCATCCGCTCCCAGTCGCCCTCCTGAGCCTGCTCGGCGCTCGAGCCGGCGCGCAGGGAGGCGTCCAGAGCGGTCAGCGGGTACTCCCCGTCCGGGTCCACGAGCAGCCGGTCGATCACACCCAGGGCGTCGTAGCCCGTGGTGCCGGCCGTCAGGCCCTGCTCCAGCCATTCGCGCGGCAGCAGCTCCCCGGGCTCCAGGATCTTCTCGATCAGGGTGTAGCGCCCGTCGGTGAGCTCGGCCAGCCAGCCGAGGTACTGCGCGGGATCGCGCACACCGTCCGGGTGATCGATGCGCAGCCCGTCCACCAGGCCCTCGTCGATCCAGCGACGGACCTCCACGTGCGAGTCCTCGAAGACCTGGCGGTCCTCGACCCTGATCCCCGCCAGGGTGGCGATCGTGAAGAAGCGGCGGTAGTTCAGGGCAGCATCCCCGCGGCGCCAGTTGACCAGCTCGTAGTTCTGCCGCTCGTGGATCATCCGGGCAGGCTCCGTGGCCCGGCCGTCGTCATCGAACATCGCCGTGCCCTCGGCCACCGGGTAGACGTTGTCGAAGTAGGTCAGCACCGGCTGCCCGTCGCGCAGCTCGATCTCGAGCTGCTCCAGCGCCTGGTCGGTCCGACCCGGGCGCGGGGTGCCGTCCTCGTCGGCGTCGTCGCCGAGCACCGGGATCATCACCCGGTCGCCGAAGGACTCCCAGTCGACGTCGAAGGCCTGCGCGTGCTCGGAGCCGCGTCCGTCGCGCAGCAGCGACCACCACCACGGGTTCTCCGGCGGGGAGGCCACGCCCTGGTGGTTAGGCACGATGTCCACCAGCACGCCCAGGTCCAGCTCGTGCGCCGAGCGGCAGAAGCGGTCGAAGGCGTCCCTGCCCCCGCGGGCCGGGTCGACCTCGGTGGGATCGGCCACGTCGTAGCCGTGGTCCGAGCCGCCCACGGAGCGCAGGACCGGCGAGAGGTAGACCCAGTCCGCGCCGAGCGCCTGCAGGCGCTCGAGCTGCTCGGCTGCTGCGGTGAGGTCGAAGTCGGGGGTGATCTGGAGTCGGTAGGTCGAGGCGGGAATGCGCACGTGGTCTCCTCGTGTGCTGGTGCAGGAGCACCTCTCCTGCTGCGGGTCCTGGGTGGGAGGGCCGGCCCCGATCGGTCGGGACCGGCCCCAGTCTCAGGCGAGCCGGGATCACCCGGCTCGCGGCTCACTCGTCCGGCTGGGCCTGGGACGCGTAGGCGGCGACGGAGGCCGCCACCGAGGTGTCCGGCTCGTCCTCGGGCTCATCCCACTGGCGCAGCACCACCATGGACTTGGCCTTGAGCACGAACTCCGTCGAGTGCGTGAGCACCGAGCCGTTGCCGTGCTCGCCGGCGGTGTCCAGCAGCTCCTCCCACGTGGATCCGTACTCGGCGGGCGGGAGGGTGCACGTGATGTCCTCCGGGGAGGAGTTGAACCACACCAGGAAGTCGACGTCGGTGATCTGGCGACCGCGGGCGTCCTTGCCTGCGATGCCATGGCCGTTGAGCCACATCCCGAGCGTGCGGGCCAGGGGCTCGTCCCAATCGGCCGGCGTCATGGCCGAGCCGTCGGTGCTGATCCAGGCGATGTCCGGCATGGGATCCTCGTCCGTGCGCTCGTCCATCTCGACCGGACGGCCGTCGAAGAACTGCGCGCGGCGGAACGTGGGGTGGTCCCGGCGCAGGTGGATCAGCGCGGAGGTGAACTCCATGAGCGGGACGTCGGCGGCGTCCCAGTCGATCCAGGAGATCTCGTTGTCCTGGCAGTACGTGTTGTTGTTGCCGCCCTGGCTGCGTCCGAGCTCGTCGCCGTGCAGGAGCATGGGGGTGCCCTGGGAGAGCATCAGCGTGGCGATGAAGTTGCGCTGCTGCCGTGCGCGCAGCGACAGGACGTCGGCGTCGTCCGTGGGGCCTTCCACACCGCAGTTCCAGGAGCGGTTGTGCGACTCGCCGTCGTTGTTGTCCTCGCCGTTGGCCTCGTTGTGCTTCTCGTTGTAGGACACGAGGTCGCGCAGCGTGAAGCCGTCGTGGGCCGTGACGAAGTTGATCGAGGCGAACGGACGGCGTCCGCTGTTCTCGTACAGGTCCGCCGAGCCCGTGATGCGGGAGGCGAACTCGCCCAGGGTCGAGGGCTCGCCGCGCCAGAAGTCCCGCACGGTGTCGCGGTACATGCCGTTCCACTCGGTCCACTGCGGCGGGAAGTTGCCCACCTGGTAGCCGCCGGGGCCGACGTCCCACGGCTCGGCGATCAGCTTGACCTGGGAGACGATCGGATCCTGCTGCACGAGCTCGAAGAAGGTCGAGAGCTTGTCGACGTCGTAGAACTCGCGAGCCAGGGTCGAGGCCAGATCGAAGCGGAAGCCGTCGACGTGCATATCGGTGACCCAGTAGCGCAGCGAGTCCATCATCAGCTGCAGCGCATGGGGGTGGCGCACGTTGAGCGAGTTACCGGTGCCCGTGTAGTCCATGTAGAACTTCGGGTTGTCCTCGACGGTGCGGTAGTAGGCGTTGTTGTCCACCCCGCGCATGGACAGCGTGGGCCCCAGGTGGTTGCCCTCCGCCGTGTGGTTGTAGACCACGTCCAGGATGACCTCGATGTTCGCCAGGTGCAGGGCGCGGACCATGGCCTTGAACTCCTGGACCTGCCCGCCGAGGGTCGAGGTCGAGCAGTAGTCGTGGTGCGGGGCGAAGAACGCGATGGTGTTGTAGCCCCAGTAGTTGCGCAGGCCCTTCTCCAGCAGCGTGGAGTCCTGCACGAACTCGTGCACCGGCATGAGCTCGATCGCGGTGATGCCGAGCTTCTTCAGATGCGAGATGGTCGCCGGGTGGGCCACGCCGGCATAGGTGCCGCGCTCGTTCTCCGGGATCTCGTCGAGCTGCTGCGTGAGCCCCTTGACGTGGGCCTCGTAGATCACGGACTTGTGGTATTCGCGCTTGGGCGGGCGGTCGCCCTGCCACTCGAAGAACGGGTTGATCACCACGCCCTTCATCATCAGCTCGGCCGAGTCCTCGTCGTTGAAGGAGTCCTCGTCACCGAACTCGTAGGAGAACAGCGGCTGGCCCCACTCGCGCACGAAGCCGTCCACGGCCTTGGCGTAGGGATCCAGCAGCAGCTTGGAGGGGTTGCATCGCAGGCCCTGCGACGGGTCCCACGGGCCGTGCACGCGGTAGCCGTAGCGCTGACCGGGCTCGACGTTGGGCAGGAAGCAGTGCCAGACATAGCCGTCGACGGCCTCGACCTCGATGCGCTCCTCGGTGCCCTGGTCGTCGAACAGGCACAGCTCGACCTTCTCGGCGACCTCGGAGAACAGAGCGAAGTTGGTGCCCGTTCCGTCGAAGGTCGCCCCGAGGGGGTAAGCAGTTCCGGGCCAGACTTCGGTCACGACGATGATCTCCTGAAGGTGTAGGGGTTCGGGATCCGCCGCCTGACCCTCGAGGGACGCAGACGGAAAGGCCTCCCGGTGCGTCGGCGCACTGCACCGAGCCTAGCGCAGGTGCCGACATCAGGGCCGGACGGCCCCCGTCCGTTCGCGCTCGCCCCCCTCAGCTGCCCAGATCCGCCCCGGATCCCGCGTCCCCGCGGGTCAGGGCCGCGCGGATGTCCTCGGGGCGGCAGGGCTGCGGGCCCTCTCCTCCTCGCCGCGAGGCGCGCCCCTGCAGCACCACGGCCAGCGCCGCCAGCAGCGACCAGCGCCCGTCGCCTGCGAGCCGGTCGCGCAGACCGCCCCGCAGATGCTCGGGCAGCGGGCTGTCGGCCAGCCACGGGCCCAGGGCGCGCTCGAGCCGCTGCGGCTGGGCGGAGTCGTGGGCCAGCAGCGTTCCGAGCATGCCGGCCAGGCAGTCCCCGGAGCCGGCGGTGGCCAGCCACGGGCTGCCGTCTCCGGCCGTCAGGACGCAGGATGCGCCGTCCCGGTCGTCGTCCGGATCCGGCGCGCCCTCCGCGGTGCTCGGAGCCGCGACGGTCGTGGTGGCGCCCTTGAGCACGACGGTGGCCCCGGTCGCCCGGGCGGCCGTTCGCGCCCAGTGCACGGGGTCCGCCTCGATCTGCTCGCGCTCGGCAGCCGCGACGCCCTCCGGAAGCCGGTCCCAGGCCTCGCACCAGCGCAGCAGCTCGGCCAGCTCGCCTGCGTGCGGGGTGAGCACGATCCACGGCCGCAGCCGCGTGTCGGCCAGGCTGCGCCCGGCGATCTCCAGGGCTCCGGCATCGAGCACCGCAGGGATCCTGCGCTGCAGCGCTTCGGCCAGCGCCTGCTCGCAGCGCTGCTGCTGCGCCTCGTCGACGGCGCCCGGGCCCGAGATCCAGGCCTGCACATGCTCGTCGGCGGGGGCGCCATCGGAGACCACGGCCTCGGGGCTCGTCAGGTTGACCATCCTGCGCGTGGACTCATCGCCCAGGTAGCGGACCATGCCGGTCCCGGCGGCCAGCGCCGAGCGCACCGTCAGCAGAGCGGCCCCCGGGTACTCCTCGGACCCGGCCACGATCCCGACGACGCCGCGGGTGTACTTGTGGTCCGAGCCGACCGGGCGCGGCCACAGCGCCTCGAGATCGCGATCCTCGAGCCGCAGGACGTCCGGGGATCGCAGGTGCGCCTCGATGCCGATCGGCACGACCTCCACACGGCCGCACAGCCGATCGCCGGGGGCGGTGAGCTGGGCCGTCTTGGCCGCGCCGAAGGTCACGGTGGAGGCGGCGGGAAGCACAGGACCCTCGAGCGCCCCGCCGTCGGCGCTGAGCCCGGAGGGGACGTCGACGGCCACGACGACGGGCCCCTGCCCCCCTGTCTCCTGCGAGCGCTGGTCGAAGGATCGCGCGAGCTCGGCCATGGCACCGCGCAGCCCGCCGGAGGCCCCAGTGCCGAGCACCGCGTCGATCACCAGGTCCGCGCCGAGCAGCAGGTCCAGGGCCTGCTCCACGTGCTCGTCGTCCAGCGGCCATGCGTTCACCACTCCGCCGGCCTGCCGCAGAGCGCGAGCGCCGTCCTCGTGCAGCGAGTCGGCCGTGGGGATCGCCGTCACCGCCACACCGGCGCGGCGCAGCGCAGCGGCAGCCCAGAGCCCGTCCCCGCCGTTGTTGCCCTTGCCCGCCAGGACCACGGCGCGGGATCCGGCGACCCGCCCCCGACGAGTGCGCAGGAGGCGCCGGCAGTGCAGCTGCAGGCCGTGCGCGGCCACCGCCATCAGCGCCGGGCCCCTGCCCTGCTCGAGCAGCGGCTGCTCGGCCGTGCGCACGGCCTCTCCCGAGAACCCCGGGCGCATCACAGCACCGCCTCGGCGTCGTCGGGATCCGCCGAGCCGAGCGATTCCGGATCCGCTGAGCCCGTCGATTCGGCGATCACGTAGGCCATGGCCAGGCCTCCGTCGTGGGACATGCTCAGGTGCCACCGGTCGATCCCCTGACGGGCCGCCTCCCGTGCCACCGTGCCCTCGGTGCGCAGGATCGGGGCGCCCCATTCGGTCTTCTCGATCCAGCAGTGCTGCCAGATCATCCCGGGGGGAGCCTTCAGAGCCTTGGCGGCAGCCTCCTTGGCGGCAAAGCGCGCCGCAAGGGACTGCAGCGCCAGACCCCGCTCGCTCGGCACGAACAGCCGCTCGCGCAGTCTGGGCGTGCGCTCGAGCTGCCGCTCGAACCGCTGGATGTCCACCACGTCGATGCCGCTGCCGATGATCATGCGAGCCAGCCTAATCCCGATGCGCTGCCCCCGATCCTTCGCAGGAGGTCATCACGGACCGCCTGGATCGGGGTGCGCCGCCTCGGCGGACTACGATGGCGCCGATGAGCACAGCCCCCGGAATCCACCGACTGTCGCCGTTCGTCGAGCTCGACCGGCTGACGTGGTCGCGCCTGTCCGATGAGATCGAGCTGCCGCTGGATGAGGCGGAGATCGAGAGCCTGCGCGGCCTGGGAGATCATCTGGACGCCGACGAGGTGCGCGAGGTCTACCTCCCCCTGTCCCGGCTGCTCACCCTCTACGACACCGCCGCCACCGCGCTGAACAACTCGACCAATCAGTTCCTGGGCCAGGAGCACGCGCGCACCCCGTTCGTCATCGCGATCGCGGGGTCAGTGGCCGCCGGCAAGTCCACCACCGCCCGCCTGCTGCGCGAGCTCATGGCCCGGTGGCCGTCCACGCCCAACGTCCAGCTCGTGACGACCGACGGCTTCCTGCACCCCAACGCCGAGCTCGAGCGCCGGGGCCTGATGCACCGCAAGGGCTTCCCGGAGTCCTACGACCGTCGGGCGCTGCTGCGGTTCGTGGCCGAGATCAAGTCCGGGGCGCTGGAGGTCCGGGCGCCCAAGTACTCGCACGTCACCTACGACATCCTCCCGGACGAGGAGGTCGTGGTCACCGCCCCGGACGTCGTGATCATCGAGGGCCTCAATGTGCTGGCCCCCGCCAAGATCGGGCCCGATGACCGCGCGGCCCTGGCCCTGAGCGACTTCTTCGACGTCTCCATCTACGTCGACGCCCGGACCCAGGACATCGAGCGCTGGTACGTGGAGCGCTTCCAGCAGCTGCGACACGGCGCCTTCGCCGACCCGGACTCCTATTTCCACCGCTATGCGAGCCTCTCCGACGAGGAGGCCGAGGAGGTCGCCACCGACATCTGGCGCCGCATCAACGAGCCGAACCTGGTCCGCAACGTCCGGCCCACCCGCGGCCGAGCGCAGCTGATCCTCTCCAAGGACTCGGACCACTCGATCCGCCGCGTCCTGCTGCGCAAGAACTGACCCCCCGAACATCCGCACCGCGCCCCCGAGCATCGGAGCCCGATCATGACCACCCCCCTCCCCCGCCGCCTGGCCGCCTCCGTCACCCTGCTGGGCCTTCTGGGCCTCTCGGCATGCGGATCCGAGCAGCCGCAGGAGGACTCCAGCAGCTCCGCCGCCGCGGACTCCGCCCAGAGCGGCGGCGCGGAGGCAGAAGCTGAATCCGGCGCGGCCGCCGTGTCCGACGCCGACGTCGACACCTCCACCTCGACCGATGTGGTCGTCAACAAGGCGCGCCCGCTGGATCCGGAGGACTACGCCCCGGAGCCGCTCGAGGACATCGAGGGCCAGCAGCTGCGCGAGGACGCAGCCGGAGCCGCCCAGCAGATGCTCTCGGACATGCGAGACGAGGGCATCACCGTGAGCATCACCTCGGCCTACCGCCCCTACGACGAGCAGGTCACCACCTATCAGCACTGGGTCGACGTCAACGGCCAGGAGACCGCCGACACCATCTCGGCCCGCCCCGGGCACTCGGAGCACCAGACGGGTCTGGTCATGGACATCGCCGACGGCTCCGGCTGCGACCTGCAGGAGTGCTTCGCCGACACGGCAGCGGCCCAGTGGGCCGCCGAGCACGCGCAGGACTACGGATTCGTGCTGCGCTACCCCCAGGACGGCGAGGACGTCACGGGCTACGCCTACGAGCCCTGGCACTTCCGCTACATCGGCGAGGAGCGCGCCCAGGAGTTCGCCGACTCCGGAGCTGCCACGCTCGAGGAGTTCTACGGAACGGGCCCCGCACCGGACTACTCCTGACGCCCCAGGTCACGACGGGGTCGCGACCGGAGAGCAGTGTGACGTAAATCACCATCTGAGATCCGAGAAAAAGCTTCCCGGCAACAGGTTGACACGTCCTTCACCGCTACTGTTGCTGTCATGCTTCAGGGTTTCAAGGAATTCATCATGAAGGGCAACGTCATCGACCTTGCCGTCGCCGTCATCGTGGGCGGCGCGTTCGCCCCCGTCATCTCCACGCTCGTGGACTCGGTCATCATGCCGCTGATCTCGGGCCTGATCGGGTTCCCCAACTTCGATCAGTTCCTGGCCATCCAGGTCAACGGCACCGAGAACTACGTCCGCCTGGGCGCGTGGCTCACCGTCATCGTCAACTTCCTCATCATCGCCGCGGCCCTCTACTTCGTGGTCGTCATGCCGATGAACAAGATGATCGAGCGCCGCAACCTGCGCCTCGGCATCAACCCGGACGAGGAGGAGGTCGACCCGCAGGTCGCCCTGCTCACCGAGATCCGCGACGCGCTCGTCCCGGGCGCCGGCCAGGCCGAGAGCGTCTCGCCCAAGGACACGCCGTCCGTCTGAGCCCCACAGGCTCCACCACCCCCATTCACCTCATGATCTGAGAGCACAGCGCCGGGCGGCGCTGGGAGAGAGAAGAAGGCCCCTGCCGCGACTCGCGGCAGGGGCCTTGTTCTGCGCTCGGAGCCGCTGATCAGAAGCAGGAGGAGCCCCGACGGGCGATGCCGTCGGGGCTCCTCCTCATCCTGCGCCGCCGCTTCAGTCGAGCAGGCAGCGGGTCTCAGCCGGGGCTTCAGCCCAGGGCGAGCCGCTGCCGCACGACCTCGGCCAGCGCGGCGGCCTCCTCGTCGGCCTGCTCCTGCGTGGCGGCCTCGACCATCACGCGCACCACGGGCTCGGTTCCGGAGGGACGCAGCAGCACACGGCCGGTCTCCCCCAGTCGCTTCTCCGACTCCGCCACGGCCTCCGCCACGCCCTCGTCGGTCGAGGCGGCGGAGCGGTCCACGCCCTTCACGTTCAGCAGACGCTGCGGCAGGCGGGTCATGACCGTGCCCAGCTCGGACAGCGGCAGGCCGGTCCCCGCCACCTGAGAGGCCAGCATGAGGCCGGTGAGCAGGCCGTCGCCGGTCGTAGCCCAGTCCGCCATGATCACGTGACCGGACTGCTCGCCGCCCAGGTTGAAGCCGTGCTCGACCATGGCCTCGAGGACGTAGCGGTCCCCGACCTTGGTCTCGACGATCCGGATGCCGCGCTCCTGCAGGGCGAGCTTGAGACCCAGGTTGGACATCACCGTCACCACCAGGGTGTCGTCCTTCAGGCGCCCGGCCTGGTGCATGGCCACCGCCAGGATGCCCATGATCTGGTCGCCGTCGATCTCCTGCCCCTGGGCGTCCACGGCCAGGCAGCGATCGGCGTCGCCGTCATGGGCGATGCCGAGGTCCGCCCCGTGGGCCACCACGGCCTCCTTCAGCGGCCCCAGGTGCGTCGAGCCCACGCCGTCGTTGATGTTGAGGCCGTCCGGCTGGGCGCCGATCACGACCAGCTCGGCCCCGGCATCGCGGAACGCGTCCGGAGACGGACCGGAGGCGGCGCCGTGGGCGCAGTCCAGAACGATCTTCAGCCCCTCGAGGCGGTGCGGGATGGCCGCGACCAGGTGCATCACGTAGCGGTCCTCGGCGTCGGTGAGGGTGCGGATGCGTCCCACCCCGGCGCCGGTGGGCCGACGGAAGTCCTTGGCGTCGTAGACGGCCTGGATCCGGTCCTCCACGGCGTCCGGCAGCTTCTTGCCGCCGGCGGCCAGGAACTTGATCCCGTTGTCCGGGGCCGGGTTGTGCGAGGCGGAGATCATCACGCCGAAGTCCGCCTCGGTGTCGCCCACCAGGTAGGCCAGCGCCGGGGTCGGCACGGTGCCGGCGTCCTCGACGTCGACGCCTGAGGCCGCGAGCCCGGCGGCTACGGCCGCACCCAGGAACTCGCCCGAGGCCCGGCCGTCCCGGGCGAGCACAGCCCTGGGACGGCGGCCATCAGCCGCATGGTCGTGGCCCAGCACGATGGCCGCTGCCTGAGAGAGGTCCAGGGCCATGTCTGCCGTGAGCAGCTCATTGGCCAGACCGCGTACGCCGTCGGTTCCGAAGATTCGTGTCATCGATCCAACATCCTAGGCCCGTGGGCCGCGCTGACGCATTCCATCCACCACATGCGGGGTCGTGGCTCGGCTGGACACTGGGCCCGGGTCTCGCCGCCGACGAGTCGCAGCGGCACGGACAGCCGCCGAGGAGTCCCGTCGCAGGCGCCCTGTCGACGCGACAGCGCCCCGCCGCTGACGGACGATGTCCGTGTGCGACGGGGCGCTGGGGCAGGCAGTCCCGATCAGGCGGGAGCTGCGCAGAGGCGCTGGATCAGCGCTTGGAGTACTGCGGGGCCTTGCGGGCCTTCTTGAGGCCTGCCTTCTTGGACTCGATGACGCGGGCGTCACGGGTCAGGAAGCCTGCCTTCTTGAGGGTCGAGCGGTTGTGCTCCGCGTCGATCTCGTTGAGCGCGCGGGCGACGCCCAGGCGCATGGCACCGGCCTGGCCGGAGGGGCCGCCGCCGTGCACCAGCGCGATGACGTCGTAGGCGCCCTGCAGGTCCAGCAGCGTGAAGGGGTCGTTGACCTCCTGCTGGTGCAGCTTGTTGGGGAAGTACTCCTCCAGCGTGCGGCCGTTGATCTTCCACTGGCCGGAGCCGGGGATCAGGCGGACGCGAGCGACAGCCTCCTTGCGGCGGCCGGTGCCCTGGCCGGGGACGGTCAGCGCCGGACGCTCGGTGGCGACGGCGGACTCGGCGGCTGCGCCGGTGGACTCGGAGGTGTAGGAGGTCAGCTCCTCACCGTCCTGCGCGAACTGCTCATCAGTATTCTGAGCCACGATGTTCTCCTTGTGTCAGTCGTTCTCGTAGGCCCGGATTACTGGGCGACCTGGTTGAACTCGAAGGTCTTGGGCTTGTTCGCACCGTGCGGGTGCTCCGGGCCGGCGTAGACCTTGAGCTTGGACAGCTGCTGAGCCGCCAGCTTGTTCTTGGGGAGCATGCCCTTGATGGCCTTCTCGACCGCACGCTCGGGGCTCTTGGCGAGCAGCTCGGCGTAGGTGGTCGCGGTGAGGCCGCCGGGGTGGTTCGAGTGGCGGTACGCGATCTTCTTCTGCAGCTTGTCGCCGGTGAGGGCGACCTTGTCCGCATTGACGACGATCACGAAATCGCCGGTGTCGACGTGAGGGGCGTAGGTGGCCTTGTGCTTGCCGCGCAGCAGGACTGCCGCGTGGCTGGCCAGACGGCCCAGGACGACGTCGGTCGCGTCGATGACGTACCAGTCACGCTGGACGTCACCGGGCTTCGGGGTATACGTGCGCACGTTGATCTGCCTTCGTTCGATGAAGAGTGGCCCTGAGTTGGGGTCAGGGGCCGGGTTCCGTGTGCCTCCGGGGCTCGGGTGAGGGCCGAGCAGCATCCGGGTCCCCAGAACCTCAGCGCACCAGATCGCCCTGTGTCCTGCAACTGGACGGCGGATCCGGGTACACGTGAACCGAGGCGGGACACGCACAACAGCAGGCCACCCTACCCGAAGCGGCCGTCCGTTTCCACCGGGGCCGGCCGCGGCTCAGGCTCCTTCCCGACGCGCTCGCGTGAGCCGGGCTCGCTGCGCCAGCTGCGAGTCCTCCGGATACACGATCTCCTCCAGGACGAGCCCCTGGGCAGGCGCCAGCAGTGTCTCGGAGGACCGGGACCGCTCCTCCAGCCTGTCCCGCAGCCAGGAGGCGGGCCGCTCGCCCTTGCCCACCCGGACCATCGAGCCGACGATCGAGCGGACCATCGAGTGGCAGAAGGCATCGGCGCGCAGCTCGACCTCGAGCAGACCGCTGTCGGTGCGCCGCAGCGAGATCTCCTGCAGCTCCCGGATGGTGGTCGCCCCCGTCCGGGGGCGGCAGAAGCTCAGGAAGTCGTGCAGCCCCGGAAGCGGCTCGACGGCCTCCCGCATGGCGGTCTCGTCCAGCCGATGATCGAGGGCCCAGGTGGACTTCCGGGTCAGCGGGTCGTGGCCGGCCGCTCCGTCGTCGATCCGGTACACGTAGCGCCGCGCGACCGCCGAGAATCGGGCGTCGAAGCCCTCGGGGGCGGGTCTGGCTCGTCGCACGACGATCGCCCCCGGGATCTCCGGAAGCCCCCGTCGGCGCCTGTCGGAGCCCAGGATCCGGCTCAGGCCTCCGGCCAGGCGCCGCTCCAGTCCGTCCGGTCGCGGACCCTCCCGACCGCTGAGCACCCGCATCGCCTGCTCCCCGGTGAGATCGGCATGGGCGACCTGCCCGCGGGCGTGCACACCGGCATCGGTGCGTCCTGCCACCACGAGCCGGGCCGGAGCGCGCACGACCAGCTCCAGGGCAGCCTCCAGGCTGCCCTGGACCGTCTCCAGCCCGGGCTGCACAGCCCAGCCCGCGAACGGCGTGCCGTCGTAGGCCAGGTCCAGGCGGAAGCGCACCGCCTCGGCGGCGCCCGCCCTTGCTGGGCTCTGCATCTGCGTGCTCATCGCCTCGCCTCCCTCATCCGTCGTCGATCGATTGCCGCGCACCTGGGTGGTTCACCGGGGCGGATCCTTCAGCCCCGGCAGCGTCCTGTGCGGGATCGCTGCCCGACCAGCGCACGGCCCGGCTGCTGTCGCAGTCGGCCCTGCGGAAACGCGAAAGCCGCCGTGCGGATGCGCAGGCATCCGCACGGCGGCCATCGTCGGCCCGAGACCCGAGAGCCTCAGAGCCCGAAGATCACTCGCCGTCGATCTTCTGGGCGGCTGCGCCGCCTGCCGGGGCGAACCCGGCGGCCTCGGCGTTGGCCTTGGTGTCGAACCAGACCTCGGCGCGGGTGGAGGCGTACCAGCGCGAGCCGGGCACGTGGAACTTCATGGAGTCCTTGTTGCCCTTGATGGTGAAGCCCTCGGGGGCCTCGCCGGACTCGAGCGGCTTGGCGGAGCCGGCGAACTCGTCGGCCTCGATGTCGCCGGAGGCCTGGGCCTCGGCATCCGCGGCGGCGGCGCTGACGCCGCCCTCCTCGGCCAGCGGGGTCGAGGGGTCGGACACGACGTCCTCGGCAGCAGCCGGCTCAGCGGCAGCGGCCGGCTCAGCGGCCGGAGCCGCAGTGCGCGTGGCCGCCTCGGCCTCGGCGACGGTCGCCTTGGTGGCCACGGGCTCCATGACGAGCTCGATGACCGCCATGGGCGCGTTGTCGCCCTTGCGGTTGCCGATCTTGGTGATGCGGGTGTAGCCGCCCGGACGGTCCTCCATCGCCGAGGCGATGGTGGTGAACAGCTCGTGCACGACGGACTTGTCGGACAGCTGGCCCAGGACCTTGCGGCGGGCGTTGAGATCGCCCTTCTTGGCGGCGGTGATCAGGTTCTCGGCGTACGGGCGCACGCGACGAGCACGGGTCACCGTGGTGGTGACGCGCTTGTGCTCGAAGAGCTGCTGCGACAGGTTGCGCAGGATCAGGCGCTGGTGCGCCGGGCTGCCGCCGAGACGGGGTCCCTTGGTAGGTGCAGGCATGGTGATTGGTCTCCTGGAAGTGACTCAGCCGTTGCCGTCCGGCGCTCGGGGCGCGCGACGGTCCGGATGAGGAGAGGCGGAAGGATTACTGAACGTCGAACGGGTTCTCGTCGTCGATGGCCGCGGGCCGCGCGGCGGCCTCGAACCCGGGAGGCGAGTCCTTGAGGGCCAGACCCAGCTCCTGGAGCTTGGCCTTGACCTCGTCGATGGACTTCGCGCCGAAGTTGCGGATGTCCATGAGGTCCGCCTCGGAGCGGGTCACGAGCTCGCCCACGCTGTGGATCCCCTCGCGCTTGAGGCAGTTGTAGGAGCGCACCGTCAGCTCGAGATCCTCGATCGGCAGCGCCATGTCGGCGGACATGGCGGCGTCGGTCGGGGACGGGCCGATCTCGATGCCCTCCGCCTCGATATTGAGCTCGCGAGCCAGGCCGAACAGCTCCACCAGCGTGGTGCCGGCCGAGGCCATGGCATCGCGCGGGGAGATGGACTCCTTGGTCTCCACGTCCAGGACCAGGCGGTCGAAGTCCGTGCGCTGCTCGACACGGGTGGCCTCCACGCGGAAGGTCACCTTGAGCACCGGCGAGTAGATCGAGTCGACCGGGATGCGGCCGATCTCGGCATCCGCCAGCTTGTTCTGAGCGGCGGTGACGTAGCCGCGGCCGCGCTCGATGGTCAGCTCGAGGTTGAGGCTGGCCTTCGAGTTCAGCGTGGCGATCGGCAGACCCGGGTTGTGGATCTCGACCCCGGCCGGCACCTGGATGTCAGCGGCAGTGACCTCGGCGGGCCCCTGCTTGTTCAGGTACGCGGTGACGGGCTCGTCCTCCTCGGAGGACACGGCCAGCTTCTTGACGTTCAGGATGAGCTCGGTGACATCCTCCTTCACGCCCTCGATGGTCGAGAACTCGTGGAGGACGCCGTCCATGCGCACGCTGGTGACAGCGGCACCGGGGATCGACGAGAGCAGGGTGCGGCGAAGCGAGTTGCCGAGGGTGTAGCCGAAGCCGGGCTCCAGCGGCTCGATGGTGAACCGGGAGCGGTTGTCGGCCACGACCTCTTCGGAAAGGGCAGGACGCTGTGCAATGAGCACTGATGTTTCCTTTCGGCGTGCCTCCGCTATATGACGCACGCAGGTGGTGGAGCACTCTCTGGACGCTGCCGTCGGAATCGGGCCCGACGGCTGCGGAGGGCACGGCCGGCGCGAGGGGCGAGGCCCCGTCGCGGCTCAGCCGTGCCGGTGATCAGACGCGGCGGCGCTTCGGGGGGCGGCAGCCGTTGTGAGCGCTCGGGGTGACGTCCTGGATCGAGCCGACCTCGATGCCGGTGGCCTGCAGGGAGCGGATCGCGGTCTCGCGGCCGGATCCCGGGCCCTTCACGAAGACGTCGACCTTGCGGACGCCGTGCTCCTGCGCGCGCTTGGCAGCGGCCTCGGCGGCCATCTGAGCGGCGTACGGGGTCGACTTGCGGGAGCCGTTGAAGCCCATCTCGCCGGCCGAGGACCAGGAGAGGACCGCACCCGACGGGTCGGTGATGGTGACGATGGTGTTGTTGAACGTCGACTTGATGTGGGCCTGGCCCTGGGTGACGTTCTTCTTGTCCTTGCGACGCGGCTTGCGAGCGGCGGTCGCACGAGTCTTAGGGGGCATTTCTACTCCTGCTGCGTGGTGGTCTTCTGTGCATTCGGCGCGACGAGCGGTCGCACCGGTTCAGATCAGGTGAGCGCGTTACTTCTTCTTGCCGGCGACGGTGCGCTTGGGGCCCTTGCGGGTGCGAGCGTTCGTCTTGGTGCGCTGACCGTGCACAGGCAGACCGCGACGGTGGCGGATGCCCTGGTAGCTGCCGATCTCGACCTTGCGGCGGATGTCGGCGGCGACCTCGCGGCGGAGGTCGCCCTCGACCTTGAAGCTGCCCTCGATGAAGTCGCGCAGTGCGACCAGCTGGGAGTCGGTCAGGTCCTTGACCCGGACATCGGAGGGGATCTCGGTGGCCGCGAGGGCCTCCTTGGCGCGGGTCGGCCCGACGCCGTAGATGTACGTGAGTGCGATCACCACGCGCTTGTCGCGCGGAAGATCGACGCCTGCGAGACGTGCCATATCGGCTGTTCTCCTCGGTTCGTTCCGGAGGTCTGGAGCATCGCTGTCCATCGGTGGGCATGAGCCCTGTTCCGTGGTCCCCGGCCTCCGTGCCCGGGGGTGCCCGCCTGGATCTCTCCGGTCGGGAGCGGTGCCTCTGTCATCCGCCGCTGGTGCGGCGGATATCTCGCCTCAGGGCTGATTCAGCCCTGACGCTGCTTGTGGCGCGGGTTCTCGCAGATCACCATGACTCGTCCGTTGCGGCGAATCACCTTGCACTTCTCGCAGATCTGCTTCACGCTCGGCTGGACCTTCATCGCATTCCTTCGCGTTTGCTGGACGAATCGGCGCCGCCGGCAGGACCGACGACTCTCCGACTCACTTGTAGCGGTAGACGATCCGACCCCGTGAGAGGTCGTAGGGGCTCAGCTCCACCACCACACGGTCCTCCGGGAGGATCCTGATGTAGTGCTGGCGCATCTTTCCGGAGATGTGGGCCAGGACGATGTGGCCGTTGTCGAGCTCAACCCGGAACATTGCGTTCGGGAGCGCTTCGACCACGCCGCCTTCGATCTCGATGACTCCGTCTTTCTTAGCCATGTACTCCGCTCACTTCAGTGCCCGCTCCCGAAGGAGACGGGCGGGGTTCGGCTCTCTGTCTGCAGATCTCTGCTGCTTCCGGTCCCGCGCACGACAGCCGACGCCCGGGGGCGAGACAGGTGCGGGGCGATGTCCGGGCACGCAGAGGGATACGCAGACAACCAGCAGAAGACATTACGCTACTGCGGCCCTGTGGACAAGATGGTCCGGGGCCTCCTTCGGCCGCAGGAAGGGTGATCTCGATCCCTCCGGGCGGTCGCCCAGTGCTGCTCGGCTCAGCTCGCGGCGGCCAGCTGCCCGCAGGCGCCGTCGATGTCCGAGCCGCGGGTGTCGCGAACGGTCGTGGGGATGCCGTGGGCACGCAGGCGCTCGACGAAGTTCTGCTCCACGCCCCGGCGCGAGGCCGTCCACTTGGAGCCCGGGGTGGGGTTCAGCGGGATCGGGTTGACGTGGACCCAGCCTGCTCCGCGGGCGTTGAGCTTCTCCCCCAGCAGGTCGGCGCGCCAGCCCTGGTCGTTCATGTCCCGGATCAGGGCGTACTCGATGGACACACGCCGTCCGGTGGCATCGAAGTACTCACGGGCCGCGTCCAGCGCCTCGTCGACCTTCCACCGGTTGTTGATCGGGATGAGCTCGTCGCGCAGCTCGTCGTCCGGCGCGTGCAGGGACAGGGCGAGGGTGATCGGCAGGCCCTCGCGGGTGAACTTGCGCATGCCCGGCACGAGCCCGACGGTCGACATGGTCAGCCCGCGCGCCGAGATGCCCAGGCCCTCCGGCGCCGGGTCGATCAGGCGGTGGACCGCCTGCATGGTCGACTTGTAGTTGGCCAGGGCCTCCCCCATCCCCATGAAGACGATGTTCGAGACACGCTGCGGATCCTGCTCGCGGCGCCCGACCTCGCCGTCGCGGGTCATGCGGATGCCCTCGACCACCTGGCCCACGATCTCGGCGGCCGAGAGGTTGCGGGTCAGCCCCGCCTGCCCCGTCGCGCAGAACGGGCAGTTCATGCCGCAGCCGGCCTGGGATGAGATGCACATGGTCACGCGGTTCGGATATCGCATGAGCACCGACTCCACGAGGGCTCCGTCGAAGAGCCGGTGCACGCGCTTGACGGTGTCTCCGCCGTCGGCCTTGAGCGTGCGCACGGTGCTGAGCAGCTCGGGCATGGTGTCGTGCACCAGCTGCTCGCGCCCGTCCTTGGGCAGATCGGTCATATCCGCCGGATCGGAGGCGAAGCGCTCGAAGTAGTGGCGCGAGAGCTGCTCGGCGCGGAAGGGCTTGTGCCCCATCTCCTTGAGCATCTCCCGGCGTCCTGCCATGTCCGTGTCGGCGAGATGGCGCGGAGGCTTGCCGCGACGGGCGGCCTGGAACACGAGCTGGCCCGGCACCGGGCGCGGGGTGTCCGCGGTGCCGGCATCCGGATCGGTCTGCTCCATGTCCACCGGCGGCTGGGCGGTCTCGACCTCCGAGATCTCGGTCTCGGCGTCATCTCCCAGGATCTGCGCCTCGTCGAGCTCCTCGACGGGGGCGATCGGCGTCTCGGGCCGACCCACGGTCGGATCCGGCAGCGGCTGGCTGGTCTGGCTCACGATGTCTCCAGGCCCCGGTGGGGCGGTGTCGGTTCTGCGGCGCGACCCGATCAGGGTCGCTCATGAGGGGAGGGGTGTGTCTTCTCAGCTGCCGGGGATCGGCACGGGCGTGACGCCCAGGGGCTCGAGCTCGGAGGCACCGCCGTCCTCGGCGGTCAGCACCCACAGCCCGCCGCGGTGGATCGCCACGGAGTGCTCCCACTGGCTGGCGCGGCCGCCGTCGTCGGTGACCACGGTCCAGTCATCGGACAGGGTCGAGGTAGCGATGCCTCCGGTGACGAGCATGGGCTCGATGGCCAGGCACATGCCCGGCTTGAGCGCCGGCGAGCCGCCCGAGGCGCGGTAGTTGAGCACGTCCGGGGCCATGTGCATCTGCGAGCCGATGCCGTGGCCCACGTAGTCCTCCAGGATCCCCAGGCGCTGGCCCACGCGCTCGCGCACGTGGTCCTCGATCGCCGCGCCGATGTCGCCGACACGGGTTCCGGTGGCCGCCGCGGCGATGCCGCGCCACATGGCCTCGCGGGTCACGTCCGAGAGCAGCTGGTCCTCCTCCGACGGGTTGCCGAGGATCACGGTGCGGGCGGAGTCGCCGTTCCAGCCGTCGACGATCGCGCCGCCGTCGATCGAGAGGATGTCCCCCGTCTCCAGGACGCGCTCGCCCGGGATGCCGTGGACGACCTCCTCGTTGACGGACACGCAGACCGTCGCCGGGTAGCCGAAGTAGCCCAGGAAGTTGGACGTGGCCCCGTTGGCGGACAGCACCTCGCGGAAGGCGGCGTCGACGTCTGCCGTCGTGGCCCCCGGGCGTGCGGCGGCCACCGCGGCGTCGAGCGCGCGGGAGGTCACCACGCCGGCACGGACCATGCCGCACAGCTGCTCATCGGTCTTGTACTCGATCTTGCGGCGGCCGAACATGCCGCCCCCTCTCTTCTCGGGCAGTGCGCAGGGCCGGTGCTCGCGGCACCGGCCCTGCGCTGTCGTGCGACCCCGCTGGGGCCATGGTGGTCTCCGCCGCGCCGCGCACCCATGGGTGCATCATGGTCCCGGAGGCTGCGCCGTCCGGCGGCGGATCAGGCCAGGGCCTGAGCGATCCGCTCGGTGACCTCGTCGATCGTGCCGAGGCCGTCGACCTCGGTGACCAAGCCGCGGTCGGCGTAGAGGCCGATCACCGGGGCGGTCTCGCGGTCGTAGACGTCCAGTCGGTGCCGGATGACGTCCTCGGTGTCATCCGTGCGGCCCTGCTCCTGGGCGCGGTTGAGCAGTCGCGCGACCAGCTCGTCCCGATCCGCGGTCAGCTGCAGGACGACATCCAGCTGGGTGCCGGACTCCTGCAGGATGCGGTCGAGCTCCTCCGCCTGGGCGGTGTTGCGCGGGTAGCCGTCGAGCAGGAAGCCCTCAGCGCAGTCCTCCCACGACAGCCGATCGCGCACCATGCGGTTGGTCACGGAGTCCGGGACCAGGTTGCCGGCATCGGTGTAGGACTGGGCCTCCTTGCCGAGCTCGGTGCCGCCGCGGATGTTCTCCCGGAAGATGTCCCCGGTCGAGATGGCCGGGATCCCCAGGCGCTCGGCGATGCGCACCGCCTGGGTGCCCTTGCCCGCACCGGGCGGGCCGATGATCAGCATGCGAGTCATGTGCTTCTCCTGATCTGGAGCGGATGGTGGATGGCTGCGCCGGGCCCGCTCTGCACGCCGACGTCAGCGCCTCAGCGCAGCAGGCCCTCGTAGTGGCGCTGCTGGAGCTGAGCGTCGATCTGCTTCACAGTATCCAAGCCCACGCCCACCATGATGAGCAGCGACGGACCGCCGAACGGGAAGTTCTGGTTGGCATCGAAGAGCACCAGGGCCACCAGCGGGATCATCGAGATCACGCCGAGGTACAGCGCGCCGGGCAGCGTGATGCGGCTGATGACGTACTGCAGGTACTTCTCCGTGGGCCGCCCGGCGCGGATGCCCGGGATGAAGCCGCCGTAGCGCTTCATGTTCCCGGCGACCTCCTCCGGGTTGAAGGTGATCGAGACGTAGAAGTACGTGAAGAACACGATCAGCAGGAAGTACGTGACCATGTAGACCGGGTGGTCACCGGAGGCCAGGTAGGTGTTGATCCAATTGATCCACCCCGGCATGGGCGAGCCATCCGTGGGCGCCGCGAACTGGGTCACGAGCCCGGGCAGCATCAGCATGGACGAGGCGAAGATGATCGGGATGACGCCGGCCATGTTGACCTTGAGCGGGATGTACGTGGTCGAGCCGCCGATCGTGCGGCGGCCGATCATCCGCTTGGCGTACTGCACCGGCACGCGGCGCTGCGACTGCTCCACGAAGACCACGCAGATGATCACCACGAGGCCCACCAGGCAGACGAGCCCGAAGACCAGCGCACCCTGCGTGTTGAAGATCTGGCCCAGGGCCGACGGGAACGACGCGGCGATCGAGGTGAAGATCAGCAGTGACATCCCGTTGCCCACGCCGTGCTCCGTGATCCGCTCGCCGAGCCACATGATCACGGTCGTGCCGGCGGTCAGCGCGATGATGATGATCGCGATGCTCAGCACCGAGTCGTTCGGAATGATCGGCAGCGGGCAGTCGCCCAGCAGCTGGCCCGACCGGGCCAGGGAGACGATCGTGGTCGCGTTCAGCAGTGCCAGCCCGATGGTCAGGTAGCGCGTGTACTGCGTGAGCTTGGCCTGGCCCTGCGGACCCTCCTCATGCAGCTCCTGGAAGCGCGGGATGACCACTCGCAGCAGCTGGACGATGATACTCGCCGTGATGTAGGGCATCACGCCCAGGGCGAAGATGGACACCTGCAGCAGGGCTCCGCCGCTGAAGAGGTTGACCAGGTCGTAGACGCCGCCGCTGGCGTTGCCCAGGGCCAGGCACTGCTGGACGTTGCCGTAGTCCACACCGGGAGCCGGGACAAAGGTGCCCAGGCGGTAGATCACGATGATCCCGATGGTGAACAGCAGCTTGTTCCGCAGCTCGGGAGTCTTGAACGCCCGTCCGAAAGCGCTGAGCAATCGACTCTCCTCTGGTCGTGGGGGCAGACCGTCGGCCGGTCTTCCGTCATCCGGCAAACGCCCTGGGACGGGCGGGGGTCGGCATGAGGCCGTGATGGCCCGTGCAAGTCTAACCATCGTGTCCAGCATCGGCGCATCGGGCCCGGGAGCGCCTCCTCACATCCGAAGGCGGCCCTCCGCCTGCGCAGACGGCAGAAGGGCCCGTCCCCCGTGCGGGAGACAGGCCCTTCTGGTCGCGATCCGGTGGCGGACTCGGGGCGGATCCTCGGGGATCGCCTAGTCCGCCGCCAGGATCACAGAGCGGTGGTCGAACCGCCCGCGGCGGAGATCTTCTCAGCAGCCGACTTGGAGAACTTGTGCGCCGTGACGTTCACGGCCACAGAGATCTCGCCGTCGCCCAGCACCTTGACCGGCTGGTTCTTGCGAACCGCGCCCTTGGCCACGAGCTGGTCGACGTCCACCGTCCCGCCCTGAGGGAACAGCTCCCCCAGGCGGTCCAGGTTCACGACCTGGTACTCGACACGGAACGGGTTGGTGAAGCCGCGCAGCTTCGGCAGGCGCATGTGCAGCGCGAGCTGCCCGCCTGCGAAGCCCGGGCGCACCTGGTAGCGGGCCTTGGTGCCCTTGGTGCCGCGGCCTGCGGTCTTGCCCTTCGACGCCTCACCGCGGCCCACGCGCTGGCGGGCCTTCTTGGCGCCCGGAGCCGGACGCAGGTGATGGATCTTCAGGGCGCTCGAGGTCGTGCCGTCCACGGACACGACGCTGTCGGTGTTCTGCTCAGCCATGATCAGGCCTCCTCAACCTGCACGAGGTGGGCGGCGGTGTTGACCATGCCGACCGTCACCTCATCCGCCTTGCGGACGACCACGTTGCCGGGGCGCTTGAGGCCCAGGGAACGCAGGGTGTCGCGCATGTTCTGCTTCTGGCCGACCACGGAACGGGTCTGGGTGATCCGGATCTCCCGGCCGTCAGCCTTGATTCGCTTCGGAGTGGTCATCACGCACCTGCCTTCTGCTGGATGCCGCGCAGGGGCGCCGGGATGGCGTCCTCCATCGACAGGCCGCGACGAGCAGCCACAGCAGCGGGCTCCTCGAGCATGCGCAGCGCCTCGATGGTCGCGTGCACGATGTTGATCTGGTTCGACGAGCCCAGCGACTTCGACAGGACGTCGTGGATGCCGGCGCACTCGAGCACGGCGCGCACCGGACCGCCGGCGATCACGCCGGTACCCGGAGTGGCCGGACGCAGCATGACGACGCCTGCGGCGGCCTCGCCCTGCACGCGGTGCGGGATGGTGCGGTCCTCGATGCGCGGGACGCGGAAGAAGTTCTTCTTCGCCTCCTCGACGCCCTTCTGGATCGCCGCGGGGACCTCCTTGGCCTTGCCGTAGCCGACGCCGACCATGCCCTCGCCATCGCCCACCACGACGAGTGCGGTGAAGCTGAAGCGACGGCCGCCCTTGACGACCTTGGACACGCGGTTGATGGTCACGACGCGCTCGAGGAAC
>ENA-OOKA01000113-OOKA01000113.1-human-skin-metagenome-genome-assembly--contig:-NODE-113-length-27300-cov-11.483832_pt1 | contig 27300 bp, 19 predicted proteins | sample MGYA00248825_ERZ500995 | MGnify/ENA primary metagenome ERZ500995 (study PRJEB25958, sample SAMN03398540) | human skin metagenome | study: EMG produced TPA metagenomics assembly of the Human Skin...
GCATCCCCTGCTCTTCAGGGGATGCCGGGCCGCCGTCGTTCCTGCGTCGCGCCTTGCTGCGTCTGCCAGCGCACGCCGCCGTCCGCCGAGATCATGCTTCCGTGCGCGATTCGGGCGATTTCGCGCACGGAAGCGGGATCTCGGCGGCTGGGCCGCGCGGAAGCATGATCTCAGCGGCCGAGCGGGCGTGGTGCCACCACGCATAGGCTGGGAGCAGAGCGTCCCGGGGAGCCCGGGGCACGCACGACGAGAGGAGCACCGATGTCGAGCATCGGCAAGAACCTGCTGGGCGAGCCCGATCCCACCCTGCTGCAGGAGAACGCGGAGATGGTCGCGCGCTTCGACGCCGGCGACGAGGCCGAGGACCTGGCGCCGGCCTTCCCCAAGGAGCAGCTGCCCTGGGCGATCCTGGCCGAGGAGGCGCTGGCCGACGGCCGGACGCTCGAGGGCTACGCCTACGCCCGAGTGGGCTACCACCGCGGTCTCGACGCCCTGCGCGCCAGCGGCTGGAAGGGCCACGGCCCGGTGCCGTACAGCCACGCGCCCAACCGCGGCTTCCTGCGCGCGCTGTCGGCTCTGGGCCAGGCGGCAGCGGCCATCGGCGAGCTCGACGAGGCCCAGCGCATCCAGAAGTTCCTCAACGACTCCGACCCGACGGCGGCCGAGCAGCTCCAGAGCTGACGTCGACCCGGAGGGGCGGCCTGATGCCGTGACGACGACGCCGGCACGGCGGTCCGCTGCCCCGTGGCTGCACGGCCCACCGACACCTGGCGCGGGCCGCCGAGATCCATCGCTGGCGTCGACCCCGGCGACGGCCTGATGACGAACGGCGAAGGCCGCACTCCCTGCAGCAGGGGGTGCGGCCGCGCCGTTCGTCGTCGCCGAGCAGCGAAGGCCCGGACGGCTGATCAGACCGCGGGGGCCTCAGCCGTCTCGACGGAGGCGGCCTGACTGGCCGCCAGGCTCTCGCGCACGCGGGCAGTGGCCTCGACCAGGTGCTCGAGCGAGGTGCGGGTCTCGTCGTAGCCGCGGGTCTTCAAGCCGCAGTCGGGGTTGACCCACAGCAGCTCGGAGCTGACGTGCTCAAGGGCCTGGGTGAGCAGCGACTCGATCTCGTCGGTGCTGGGCACGCGCGGGGAGTGGATGTCCCACACGCCGGGGCCGAGCCCGCGCTCGAAGCCGACCGCGCGGACGTCGGCCAGCACCTCCATGCGCGAACGGGCCGCCTCGATGCTCGTGACATCGGCGTTCAGCGCGTCTACGCCGGCGATGACCTCGCCGAACTCCGAGTAGCACAGGTGCGTGTGGATCTGCGTGGCGTCGTCGACCGAGGAGGTCGCCCGGCGGAAGGACTCGACCGACCAGTCCAGGTAGGCGCTGCGATCGGCTCGGCGCAGGGGCAGCAGCTCGCGCAGGGCCGGCTCGTCGACCTGGATGATGCCGATCCCGGCGTCCTCGAGGTCGGCGATCTCATCGCGCAGGGCCAGGGCCACCTGATCGGCGGTCTCTGCCAGCGGCTGGTCGTCGCGCACGAACGACCAGGCCAGGATGGTGACCGGCCCGGTGAGCATGCCCTTGACCGGCTTGTCGGTCTGCTGCTGCGCCCAGGTGATCCACGGGACCGTGAAGGCCTCGCCGCGCAGCCCCTCGCCCTCGCGGGAGACGTCGCCCCACAGGATCGACGGACGCGTGGCCCGGGAGCCGTAGGACTGCACCCAGCCGTTGGCGGTCGTCGCGAAGCCGTCGAAGTGCTCGGCGAAGTACTGGACCATGTCGTTGCGCTCCGGCTCGCCGTGCACCAGCACGTCCAGGCCGAGCTCGTCCTGCAGGGCGATGACCCGGGAGATCTCCTCGCGCAGGAAGCCGTCGTAGGCGGCGTCGTCGATCCGTCCGGCGCGGTGATCGGCGCGGGCGCGGCGGACCTCCCCGGTCTGGGGGAAGGACCCGATCGTGGTGGTGGGCAGCACTGGAAGGCGGCCGCTGCCGAACGAGCGTTCCGCCTGGGCTGCGCGACGCTGCTCGGCGGTGCCGCGCTGCGAGTCGGCCTCGGTGAGGGAGGCAGTGCGGCCGCGGACCTCGTCGATGCGCACACCCGGGGCCGCAGCGCGGGTGCGGCGGGCCTCGTCGGCCTCCTGCAGCTCGGCGGCCACGGCCCCGCGGCCCTCGGCGAGCCCGCGTGCCAGGACGGCGACCTCGCGCACCTTCTCGTCGGCGAAGGCCAGCCAGGACCGGATCTCGGGGTCGAGCTCGGGCTCGGCCTCGAGGGTGTGCGGCACGTGGATCAGCGAGTTCGACGTGGCCACGGAGACCCGGGCGCCTGCGTCGCGGAAGCCCTCGAGCCGCTCGAGTGCGGCGGAGAGGTCGGTGCGCCAGACGTTGCGCCCGTTGACGACTCCGGCCACGAGCACCGGGGCGTCTGCCGAAGTGAACAGGCCGAGCTGGTCGTCGGTGAGACCGCCGCGGACGAGGTCCACGTGCACGGCCTCGGCACCCGAGCCGGTCAGCGCGCCGAGCAGCTCGCCCGCATCGCCGTAGGGGGAGGTGAGCAGCAGCTGGGGGCGCTCGTCGAGCCCGCCCAGGTATCCGGCCGCGCGCTCGATCGCCGCGCGCAGGTCCTGCTGAGAGAGGCGGGAGTGGTCCGCGACCAGGGCGGGCTCGTCGATCTGCACCCACTCGGCCCCGGCGGCCTTGAGCGCTGCGAGGATCTCGCCGTAGACCGGCAGCAGCTCCTCGAGACGATCCAGGGGCTCGATGGGCTCGGCTGCGGTGCCGTCGTCCTTGGCCAGGGCCAGGAAGGTCACCGGGCCCACGAGCACGGGGCGCAGGCTCCCGCCCCGCTCGGCGGCCTCGGCCAGCTGCTCCAGCAGGCGGCCGGGCGCTGCGGCGAACTGCGTCTGCGCGCCGATCTCGGGCACCAGGTAGTGGTAGTTGGTGTCGAACCACTTGGTCATCTCGAGCGGCTGCCGGGCGTCGTCGCCGCGGGCCAGCACGAACTCCCCGGAGCGGTCCACGGTTCCGGTCTCGGTGCGCAGGTCGCCGAAGCGCGTCGGGACCGCGCCGACGGCGATCAGGGTGTCGAGCACGTGGTCGTAGAGCGCGTAGGAGCCGGGCACGGCCGAGGCCTGCTCCAGGCCCAGCCCCTCGAGGCGCTCGGCGGTGGAGGCACGCAGCTCGGCGGCGGAGGACTCGAGCTGCTCCAGGTCGCTGCGTCCGGCCCAGTGCGACTCGAGCGCGCGCTTGAGCTCGCGGTTCGGGCCGATGCGGGGATAGCCCAGGATCGTGGCGGTCGGGAAGGCGGCGGGCTGGGCGTCGTTCGAGATGGTCACTGCGGTCTCCTCATAGGTGCGGATGGGGCGCCCGTCGGCGGGCTGGGATGCGGGGATGAGTCCGGCGAGTCCGGCTGAAGGGGTGGGGCGGGGCAGATCGAGCTGCTCCAGGACGTCCAGGGCGGCCTCGTGCTGGTTGAACGTGTAGAGGTGCAGCCCGGGAGCCCCGGAATCCAAGGCAGCGCGTGCGCTGTGCACGGCAGAGCGGACGCCGATCCGGTGGCGCTCGGCGTCCGAGTCGGCCGTCTCGAGCTCGTGGGCCAGCAGCGGGTCCGGCTCCAGGCCGGCCAGGTCGCAGATGCGCAGGTACCGGCGCAGGCTCGTGACCGGCATGATCCCGGGGATGATCGGCAGCTCCACTCCGGCGCGACGAGCCCGGGACACGAAGGCCGCGTAGTCGTCGGCCTCGGGGTAGAGCTGAGTGATCGCGAAGTCGGCGCCAGCGCGCTGCTTGGCCAGCAGCACCTCGAGGTCCTGGTGCACGGAGGTCGACTCGGGGTGCTTGATCGGATAGGCGGCCACGCCGATCGAGACGTTGCCGGCGCACAGCTGGGCGGCTCGGCCGCGCTCGACCGAGCGGATCAGGTCCACCAGATGCCGGGCGAAGGGCAGCTCCTCAGGGCCGGGCTCGACGGCCGGATCCCGGTCCCCGCGCAGGGCCAGGATGCCGCGCACGCCCAGGTCCAGCAGCTCGTGGATCAGCTCGCGCAGCTGCGTCTCCGTGACTCCCGTGCACAGCACGTGGGCCAGGGGGCGCAGCGGGGTCTCGAAGATCAGGTGGGACAGCAGCGCCATGGACTGGACGCGGCGCTGCGGATCGACCGCCGCGGTGACCGAGACGTAGTCCGGCACCGTGGGCGCCAGGGCCTCGATGGTCTGCAGGAGGGACTCGGTGCTGGCTGCGCTGCGCGGCGGGTAGAGCTCGTAGGACAGCGCGGGCACCGTCTTGCGGCGCGACGGCGCCCCCGTCTCCGGGGGACGATCCGAGCGCGGTGCTGGGGGATGGTGATCGGGCATTCCGTGTTCGCCTTTCCGTGGATGCCCGATGGAGGGCAGACCACGGGGTGCGCACGGAGGCCCGCGCCGCCGCTGAAGACGCGGCGGGGCACGGGTCCGGTGGACCACGGAAGTCTGAGAAGACGCTCCATCGGTCCTGGCGGGAGCACCGTTCCCCGCGAGATCCGCGGGGATGGTTGCTGCGACGTCGACGAGCCAGGTCTCTCGGTCGCTCTGGATAGATAGCGAGATAGATACCACCCCAGGCGGCCCTGCTTGTCAACCCCCGAGATCTCCCACGGCCGCCAGGGAGGGGCGCGCGATAGGATCGCCCCGGACCGTCGCGCCCTCGGCCCGTGGCGCGCGATCCGCCATGGCCTCCACAAGGCGCGTGGCGCAGCATCCAGACCTCGTGCGGGCCCAGTCAGGAGAGCAGTCGCATGCCAGCCATCTCGATCGTCGGAGCCCAGTGGGGCGATGAGGGCAAGGGCAAGGCCACGGACATCCTCGGCGGCCGCGCGGACTACGTCGTGAAGCCGAACGGCGGCAACAACGCCGGGCACACCGTGGTGGTGGGCGGCGACAAGTTCGAGCTCAAGCTGCTGCCCGCAGGCATCCTCTCCCCGCGGGCCACCCCCGTGATCGGCAACGGCGTGGTGGTCAACCCGCAGGCGCTGTTCGAGGAGATCGACGGCCTCGAGGCCCGCGGCGCGGACACCTCCAAGCTGCGCATCTCGGCCAATGCGCACCTGGTGGCCCCATACCACCAGACCCTCGACCAGGTCACCGAGCGGTTCCTGGGCAAGCGCGCGATCGGCACCACCGGTCGCGGCATCGGGCCGGCGTACATGGACAAGATCGGGCGCCTGGGCCTGCGCGCGCAGGACATCCTCGACGAGTCGATCCTGCGCCAGAAGATCGAGGGCGCCCTGCGGCAGAAGAACGAGCTGCTGCTCAAGGTCTACAACCGCCGCGCGTTCGAGACGGACGAGATCGTGGACTACTTCATGGGCTACGCCGAGCGCATGGCGCCCATGATCGTGGACTCCACGCGCCTGCTCAACGACGCCCTGGACCGCGACGAGACCGTCCTGCTCGAGGGCGGGCAGGCCACCTTCCTGGACGTCGATCACGGCACGTACCCGTTCGTGACCTCGTCGAACCCCACCACCGGCGGCGCCTGCGTGGGCGCGGGCATCGGGCCCACGCGCCTGACCCGCTCGATCGGCATCATCAAGGCGTACACGACCCGCGTGGGCGCCGGTCCGTTCCCCACCGAGCTGTTCGACGAGTCCGGGGAGCGGCTGCGCACTGTGGGCGGCGAGTTCGGCGTGAACACCGGGCGCCCGCGCCGCACCGGCTGGTACGACGCCGTGATGGCGCGTCACGCCTCGCGGATCAACGGCTTCACGGACTACTTCGTGACCAAGCTCGACGTCCTCACCGGGCTTGAGGAGATCCCGGTGTGCGTGGCCTACGACGTCGACGGCGTGCGCCACGACGAGATGCCCATGACGCAGACCGAGTTCCACCACGCCAAGCCGATCTACGAGACCTTCCCCGGCTGGTCGGAGGACATCTCGCAGGCCCAGACCCTCGAGGACCTGCCGGCCAATGCGCGCGACTACGTCCTGACCCTCGAGTCCATGTCCGGCACCCGGTTCTCCGCGATCGGCGTGGGCCCGGGCCGCGAGAACACGATCGAGCTGCGCGACCTGATCGACTGACGTCGCCTCGCCTGTGCGATGACAGGCGCTCGGGATGGTGACAGATCGGCACCCCATCAGCCCTGATGGGGTGCCGATCTGTCACCATCCGCTGCGTGACCGTCCCGCGCGCGGACCGGGCTCGCCCGCCGTGTCGGATAGCATCTGGCAGACCCCTGGGCGTGCTGCGCCTCATCGTGCATGCAGGCGCCCCTGATCGATGCCCGTCGCGGCGCCGTTCGATCCCCGACGTCGGAAGTGACTGACCGTGTCCACACAGAGCACCAGACTGGACCCCGCCTCGGCGCGGTCCGAGGGCGAGGGCCTGCGCCGCAGCCTCAAGACCCGGCACATGACCATGATCGCCATGGGCGGTGCGATCGGCACCGGGCTGTTCGTGGCCTCCGGCAACTCGATCGCCACGGCCGGGCCCGGCGGTGCGCTCGTGGCCTACATAGCGATCGGGCTCATGGTCTTCCTGCTCATGCAGTCCCTGGGCGAGATGTCCGCCTGGCGTCCTACCTCCGGATCTTTCGGCGATCACGCGGCGCGCTACGTCTCGCCGTCCTTCGGCTTCGCGATCGGCTGGAACTACTGGTTCAACTGGGCCATCACCCTGGCCGCGGAGCTCGTGGCGGCCGCACTGGTCATGCGCTACTGGCTCCCCGACGTCCCCGCCTGGGTCTGGTCGGCGCTGTTCCTGCTGATCGTCTTCGGGCTCAACGCCCTGTCCACGCGGGCCTACGGCGAGGGCGAGTTCTGGCTCTCGGCGATCAAGGTGGCCGCCGTCGTCGTCTTCCTGGTGCTGGGCGTGCTGATGGTGCTGGGCATCATGGGCGGCGACGCCCCCGGCTTCGGCAACTGGACCGACGGGCAGGCGCCGTTCGTGGGCGGGCCCATGTCGATCCTGGCGATCTTCATGGTCGCCGGCTTCGCGTTCCAGGGCACCGAGCTCGTGGGCGTGGCGGCCGGTGAGGCCGAGGACCCCGAGCGCACCGTGCCCAAGGCGATCCGCACCGTGTTCGTGCGCATCCTGCTGTTCTACGTGCTGGCGATCATCGTGATCGGCTTCCTGCTGCCGTACACGCACCCGAACCTGCTGGCCTCGGACATCGAGGACGTCGCGATCTCGCCGTTCACCCTGGTGCTGCAGAACGCGGGCGTGGCCTTCGCCGGCTCCGTCATGAACGCCGTGATCCTCACCGCCATCCTCTCGGCCGGCAACTCCGGGCTGTATGCCTCCACACGCATGCTCTGGTCCATGGCCACCGACGGCAAGGCCCCGGCCTGGCTGGCCAAGGTCAACCGCCGCGGCGTGCCCATGCGGTCGCTGCTGGTGACCTCGTCCTTCGGCCTGCTGGCCTTCCTCACCACGTTCATCGGCGAGGGCGCGGCCTACACCTGGCTGCTCAACGCCTCGGCTCTGGCGGGCTTCATCGTGTGGGCGGGCATCGCCTGGACGCACTACTGCTTCCGCCGGGCCTTCAAGGCGCAGGGGCGGCCGCTGTCCGAGCTGCCGTTCCGCTCGCGGTTCTTCCCCGCCGGCCCGATCGTCGCGCTGATCATGTGCCTGCTGGTCATCCTGGGCCAGGGCTACGACGCCTTCGTGACCGGGACGGTGACGCCCATGTCGCTGCTGTCCTCGTACATCGGCCTGCCGCTGTTCCTGGCCTTCTGGATCGGGCACAAGCTGAGCACCAAGGAGCCGGCCGTGGATCCCGCGCAGGCGGATCTCTCGCGCGGCTGAGCCGCCGACGCACGTTGCAGGGAGGGCCCCGGGAGACCGAGGCCCTCCCTGCAGCGTGCGGGGCTCAGGACAGGAGGATCGTGAGCAGGCTCAGGGCGCCGAGCACCACGACGGCTGCGCTGATCGCCAGGATCTCCAGCGGATCGGGAGCCGAGGACTCCAGGGCCACGCTGCGCGCCCCGCGCCGGTAGCGCAGCCCCTGCCGCAGCCAGATCCCCAGCGCCAGCACGGCTGCCGCGGCCAGCGGCAGCACCGCGGCCAGGCCGTGAGGGGGCAGCCAGCGCAGCAGCAGCGCGGCCGCGACCACGAGCGCCAGCAGCGTCCGGCCCCAGGCCAGCGAGGTCCGCTCGGGCTGCAGGCCGGGGTCGTCGTGTGTCGGGCGCTCTCGGGAGCGCCGGGAGCTGCGGGTCGCGATGGGCCCGTCGGCGGCGTCGAATCGGCGGGGCTGGCCGCCGTCGTTGGGGCGGGTCCGGGAGTGCACAGGCCCTCAGCGCCCGATCAGGACGCCGAGCAGCACGCCGGCGGCCAATGCGGCACCCAGAGACAGCACCGGGGCCATGATCGCCAGCGGCAGCGGGGCGCGGCGGCGCATGGCGCGCTCGACCCGCAGCCAGCGCACGCTCGCGGAGATCGCCACGACCATGGACAGGGCGATCAGCCCGGCCGCCAGCACCACGCGCACGGTCTGGGGGATCAGGTCACCGGCGAAGGCCTCCAGCGCGATGCCGCCGGCCAGCAGGCCCAGGGCCGTGCGGATCCAGGCCAGGAAGGTGCGCTCGTTGGCCAGGGTGAAGCGCGGGTCCGGCTCGACGCCGCCGCCGAGCAGGCGCGCTGCGAACGGGGACCGTCCGGTCTCGCCGGACGGGCGCGGGGTGCGGTTCATGACCGCCACGCTACCGGGCGCCACACGGTGTCACGGGCTTTCCGGGCTTTCCGGGCCTTCCGGGCTGCCCGCCGGGGGCCATAGGCTTTCCGCTGGACGCCCGACACAGCCACCGCCCGCGGTGGCGAGACCAAGGAGGATCCCCCGTGCGACTCGCGCTCGCCCAGATCGACCCGGCCCCGGACGTCGCGGCCAATCTGGCGACCATCCGCCGCCACGTCACCGATGCCGCCGCTCGCGGCGCGGACCTGGTGGTCTTCCCGGAGGAGGCGATGCTCGGGGTGGAGTCCGGGGTCAAGGACCGCTTCGCCGAGATCGTGGCGCGCGAGTGGGACACGTTCGTGACCTCGCTGCAGGAGCTGGCGCATCAGGAGCGGATCGCGATCGTCGCCGGAGCCTACGAGCCCTCGGACGATCACCGCCCGTACAACACCCTGGTGGCCGTGGGCGCGGACGGGTCGCTGCTGGCCACCTATCGCAAGCTGCACCTCTACGACGCCTTCTCCTACCAGGAGTCCGAGCGCATCCGCCCCGGGGATGCGGGGACGGCGAGCATCGAGGTCGCCGGTGTGCGGATCGGGCTGAGCACCTGCTACGACATCCGCTTCCCCGAGCTCTACCGCGCCCTGGCCGACGACGGCGCCCAGCTCGTCCTGGTGCCCGCGGCCTGGTTCTCCGGCCCGGACAAGGTCCGCCACTGGGAGACGCTGCTGGCCGCGCGCGCGATCGAGAACACCCTGTGGATCGCGGCGGCGGACACCTTCAACGACCACACGGTCGGGCACTCCCAGGTCCGCGATCCGCTGGGCGGGCTCACCGCCCGGGTCGAGGAGGGCGAGCGGCTGCTGATCACCCAGATCGACACCCGACGCGTGGACGAGGTGCGCTCCACCGTGCCGTCGCTGGCGAACCGGCGCTTCCGCCCCGGCTCCCTGGCCGAGCAGCCTCTGGGGCAGCAGCAGGACTGAGTCCCAGCACCGCACGAGTACGACGACGGCCGGCCGCCCCCCTGCGCAGGGAGCGACCGGCCGCAGTCATCCGGCAGGAGCCGGGCTGATCACCAGATGCGCACGCGCTCCTGGGGGTCCAGCCACATCAGATCGGACTCCGTGGTGCCGAAGGCCTCGTGGAAGGCATCGACGTTGCGCGCCGTCTGATTGGCGCGGAACTCGTTGGGGGAGTGGACGTCGACCGCCAGGCGCTGGGCCGTGGTCTCGTCGCGTGCCTTCTGCTGCCAGATGAAGGACCAGGACAGGAACAGCTTCTGCGCCGGGGTGAAGCCGTCGTCGTCCTGCTCCTCGAAGGCCGCGGGATCCGCGCCGGCGCGCTCGCGGGCCTCGTCCGGGTCGTCGGCGGTCTCGACCACGCCGCGGGAGAGCTCCCACGCCTTGTAGGCGATCGACAGCCCTCCGAGGTCGCCGATGTTCTCGCCCAGGGTCATGCGCCCGTTGACCGTCGGCGGCTCCGGGCGATCGGCGAGCTGGTCCGGCACCAGGCCGTCGTACTGGCTGACCAGGCGCTCGGTGCGCTCCTCGAAGGCCGCGCGGTCCTCGTCGGACCACCAGTTGCGCAGGCGGCCGTCGCCGTCGGCGGTGGAGCCCTTGTCGTCGAAGCCGTGCCCGATCTCGTGGCCGATCACGGAGCCGATGCCGCCGTAGTTCATGGCGTCCTCGGCGTCCTCGTCGAAGAACGGGGGCTGCAGGATGGCCGCCGGGAAGACGATCTCGTTGCGCAGCGGGTGGTAGTAGGCGTTGACCGTCTGCGGGGTCATCAGCCACTCGTGCTTCTCCACCGGCTTCCCGGCCTTGCGGATCAGCTCGGCGCGCTCGAACTCCGAGGTGCGCACGATGTTGCCCACCAGATCATCGGCGCGGATCTCGAGCTGGGAGTAGTCCCGCCACTTCTCCGGGTAGCCGATCTTGGGGGTGAACGACGCCAGCTTGCGCAGCGCCTCAGCGCGGGTGGAATCGGTCATCCAGTCCAGCGTCTCGATCGAGCGCCGGTAGGCGGCCAGCAGGTTCTGGACGAGCTCGTCCATCCGCGATTTGGCCGTGGGGGAGAAGTGGCGCTCGACGTAGACGCGGCCCACGGCCTCGCCCAGCACGCCGTTGACCAGCCCCACTCCGCGCTTCCAGCGCTCCTTGAGCTCCGGGGTGCCGGAGAGGACCGTGCCGTAGAAGGCGAAGTCCGCCTCCACGAACGCCGCCGAGAGGTAGGCCGCCCGCGAGTTCACGATCTGCCAGCGGGCCCAGGCCTTCCAGTCCTCCAGGCGGGAGGCGTCGAACAGGGGATCGAGCTCGGCGAAGAACGACGGCTGCTGATCCACCACGGTCTCCACAGCCGAGGCCGGCAGCCCGAGACCCTCGAGCAGCAGGGCGCTCCAATCGAGGTTGCGGCTGAGCTGCTGCAGCTCCTCCAGCGACTTGGGGTTGTACATCTTGGTGAGGTCGCGGACCTCGACCTTGTCCCAGTGCCGCTGGGCGATCTCGGTCTCGAGCCCGAAGATCCGCTCGGCCTCGTCGTGGGCGCGCTCGATCCCGGCGAGCTCGAGCATCCGGGCGATGTGCTCGCGGTACTTCTGGCGGATCTCGGTGTGCTGGGCCTCCCGGTAGTACTCCTCGTCGGGAAGCCCGATCCCCGACTGGCCGATGAAGACCAGGCTGCGTCCGGGATCGCCCGGATCGGCGTCGGTGTCCACGCCCAGCACCGAGGACACGCCGCGGGCCAGCAGGCGGCCGAACAGGCGGGACAGGCCCTGCACGTCCTGGACGGCGTCGACCTCCGCGAGGTCCTCGGCCAGAGGCTGCGCGCCCAGCTGCTCGAGGCGCTGCTCGTCCATGTAGGAGGCGTAGAGGTCCGCGATCTTCGCACGGATCGGATCCGGGTCCTCGCCCGGCTCCTCGGTCACGATCTCGCGCACCGCCTCCTCCGCGCGGTCGCGCAGCACGACGAAAGCGCCGATCAGCGCCTTGTCCTCCGGGATCTGCGCCTCGCGCAGCCACGGGCCGTTCACGTAGCGGAAGAGGTCGTCCTGCGGGCGGACCGTGCGATCGAAGGTCGTGGCGTCCAGGGAGGTCATGGCCTCCTCCGGCGTCTCGGCGGGAGCGGGTCCGGGTGCGGCGGTGCTGTCGGTCATACCGCCAGGCTAGTGGCCCGGGAGGGTGCCGGTGGGCCCGCTTCGCCGAGCGCGTGACGACGACGGCGGCCCCGAGCGCAGGTGCTCGGGGCCGCCGGGCTGCGATCAGGCGCCGGCGGCGATGACCTCGTCGAGCACGCCGTTCAGGGCCGTGACCTTGGGGTCGGAGTCGATCACGGCGCCGTCGGCGAAGTCGGTGAAGATGCTCAGATCCACGGCGGCGCGCACGACGGTCTGGGAGAAGTTGGCCATGATCAGGCGCCACTGCTCGACCGCGCGCACGCCGCCCACGGCGCCGTAGCCGACCAGGCCGAGGACCTTGCCGTTCCACTCGGAGCCCAGCGAGTCGACCGCGTTCTTGAAGCCGCCGGGGACGCCGTGGTTGTACTCCGGGGTGACGAAGATGTAGCCGTCGAGGTCGTCGATCACGCGGGACCAGGCCTGGACCTGCTCGGAGTCGTAGGACTTGTCCGCCATGGCGGGCAGGGTGGCCGAGGAGAAGACCGGGAGGTCGAAGTCCTTGAGGCTCACGAGCTCGAACTCGGCTACCGTGTGGAGCGGATCACACGCGGCGCCGCTGCGCCGATCGCACAGCCCCAGGAGATGTCATGACCGCTCCCCATCAGCAGCCCGCCGAGGATCGGTCCCCGGCAGCCCACGAGGATCCCACCCCGCCCGATGCGCGCCGCGTGACCCCGTCCTCGCAGCGGATCGCGGAGGGGGCGCAGAAGCTCTCGGAGTCCGGCATCCCGCAGGCCCTGGCAGATCTGGCGCAGGCCTCGGACAAGGCGGCCGCGCTCAACGCGCACGGCGGCGAGCTCAGCGAGAAGCTCGGCATCGAGTACCTGGAGGCCTCGGCCCAGCGGGTGGTCGCGCGCATGCCGGTCGAGGGCAACCGCCAGCCCGTGGGCCTGCTGCACGGCGGGGCCACGATCTCGCTGGCCGAGTCGCTGGGCTCCATGGGGGCCTTCATCCACGGTGCGGGGCTCGGGCGCGTGGCCGTGGGGCTCGAGGTCAGCACCACCCACCATGCCTCCGCCCGCAGCGGCTGGGTCATCGCCACGGCGGAGGCGCTGCAGCTCGGGCGCTCGATCGCGACCTACGAGGTGGTGGTGCGCGCCGAGGCGGACAATCGCCGCATCTCGACCGTGCGCATCACCTGCTTCCTCAAGGAGCTCTGACCCCCTCTCCTTCCGCCGAGTGGATCCCCAGTTGCGCTGTTCTGCCTCTCAGCGCAACTGAGTATCCACTCGGCGTGTGCGGGGAGGCTCAGAAGAGGCGGGACGAGGCGATCTCGGCGCCCTGGGCCAGTGCCTCCAGCTTGGCGGCGGCGATCTGCGGGTGGATGCGCCCGCCCAGACCGCAGTCGGTCGAGGCGATCACGCGCTCGCGACCCACGACCGAGGCGAAGCGCTCGATGCGCTCGGCCACCAGCTCCGGGTGCTCGACCACGTTGGTCGCATGCGAGACGATGCCCGGGATGATCAGCTTGTCCTCGGGCAGGGAGACGTCCTCCCACACGCGCCACTCGTGCTCGTGGCGGGCGTTGGCGGCCTCGAAGGAGAACGCGCCGGCGTTGATCTGCAGCATGGTGCGGACCAGGTGCTTGAACTCCAGATCCGTGGTGTGCGGGCCGTGCCAGGAGCCCCAGCACAGGTGGAACCGGACCTGCTCGGCGGGGATGCCCTCGAGCGCGTAGTTGATCGCCTCCACGCGCTTGGCCGTGAACGCCAGGTAGTCCTCGACCGACGGCTCGGGGTTGATCTGATCCCAGTTCTCCGCGATCGAGGGATCGTCGATCTGCACGATCAGCCCGGCGTCGGTGATCGCCCGGTACTCCTCGCGCATGGCCTCGGCGCATGCCTGCAGGACCTCGTCCTCGTCGCCGTAGTGCTTGTCCTCCAGGCGCGCGCACGACCCCGGCGAGAGCGAAGCCAGGTAGCCCTCGGACGCGCCCGTGGTCTCCAGCGCGCGCTTGAGGTTGGCGATGTCCCGGGCGACGGCCTCCTGGCCGACATAGCGGATCGGGCCCACGAACTCGGGGAACGGCGGCAGATTGCCTGTCGAGATCCCGCTGGAGGGGTCGGTGTAGGCGTCCTGGAAGCGCTGCCGGTCACGACGGTCGCCGAAGCTCGTGAGCCGCACATGACCCGGCTCGGAGCGCACGGCCGGCTGGTTCCAGAGATCGACCGAGCCGGGGCCCAGCCCGTCGAGGCGGTCGAAGATGTAGTGCCACCAGGCGCCGTAGTCGGTGTCCTCGGACATGGCATGGCCGTACTCGCCGTCATTGACGACGTCGATCCCCAGGTCCTTCTGGCGCTGGACGACGTCGACGACGGACTCGGTGAGCAGCTGGTCGTAGTCCTGTCCGCCGGTGCGGGCGCGGTTGGCCTCGATGAGCTGATCGGTGCGCGGCAGGGAGCCGGCGTGGGTGGTGAGGATGCGATTCTCGGAGCGGTGCATGAAGAGATTCCTTTCTGCGTGAGATGGGTATGCGGCCCCACCCCGCCGAGTGGATACCCAGTTGCGCTATTCAGGCAGATAGCGCAACTGGGTATCCACTCGGCGGTGGGGAGGGGGGGTCAGAAGAGGCGGCTCGAGGCGATCTGCGCGCCCTCGGCCAGTGACTCGAGCTTGGCCATGGCGATCTGCGGGTGCAGACGGCCGCCCAGCCCGCAGTCGGTCGAGGCGATGACGCGCTCGCGGCCCACGACGGAGGCGAAGCGCTCGATGCGCTCGGCCACCAGCTCCGGGTGCTCGACCACGTTGGTGGAGTGCGAGACGACGCCCGGGATGATGACCTTGTCCTCGGGCAGCCCGGCATCCGCCCACTCGCGCCACTCATGGCCGTGACGGGCGGAGGCCGCCTCGAAGGAGTAGCCGCCGGCGTCGATCTGCAGCAGGGGCTCGATCAGGTGCTTGAGCTCCAGGTCGGTCGTGTGCGGGCCGTGCCAGGAGCCCCAGCACAGGTGGAATCGGATCTGCTCCTGCGGCAGCCCGCGCAGCGCGTGGTTCAGCGCCTCGATCCGCAGCTGGATGAAGGAGCGGTAGTCCTCGAGCGAGGGCTCCGGGTTGATCTGGTCCCACGACTCGGCGATCGAGGGGTCGTCGATCTGCACGATCAGCCCGGCGTCGACGATCGCCTGGTACTCCTCGCGCATGGCATCGGCGCAGGCGTAGACGAGCTCCTCATCGGTGGCGTAGTACTCGTTGCTCACTCGGGCGCAGGAGCCGGGGGACAGCGCGGCGATGAAGCCCTGCTCGGCGCCGGAGCCCTCGAGCGCGGACTTGAGGTTCGCGATGTCCGCCTGCACGGCGTCGTGGCCGGTGTAGGTCAGCGGCCCGGTGATCTTGGGCTGGGCCACCCGCTTGCGGGCGGTGAGGATACCGGAGGACTGATCGGCGTAGGCCTCGGCGAAGCGCTGGCGGTCGCGGCGATCGGCGAACGACGTCAGCACGATGTTGCCCGGCGAGGAGCGCTTGGCGCCGGCGTTCGGGTCCCAGCGGTCCTCGTCGGAGGGGCTCAGCCCGCCCAGGCGGGAGAAGGAGTAGTTCCACCAGGCGCCGTAGTCCACGGAGCTGGACATGGTGTGGCCGTACTCGCCGTCGTTGACGATGTCGATGCCGATCTCGGACTGCCGGGCGACGATGTCGCGCACGCCCTGCTGCATGGTGGCCACGAGCTCCTCCCACGAGATCGTGCCGGCCTGGTAGGCATCGTTCGCGGCCAGCAGCTCGGGGGTGCGGGGCAGGGAGCCCACGTGGGTGGTCTGGATGCGGTCGGTGTTCAGCATGCGCGAAGGCACGTCCTTTCCATCGGTCCTGGCGGGAGCACCTCTGCGCTGGGGACGGATCCCCGCATGGTTGCTGCGACGTCTTCGAGCCAAGGTCTCTCGGTCGCTCGTGATGGTGACGTCGATCATCCTGCCATGCCGAGGACGTCGCACCCAACCCACGAAAGCCGTCGAGTGGATCCCCAGTTGCGCTGTTCGCCCGAACAGCGCAACTGGGGATCCACTCGACGGGGTGGGGGAACGGAGGGTCAGCGGGGCATCGCTGCCGGGTCGTCGAACTCCTCCGGGGCGCGGAAGCGGGTCACGCCGCGCCGCTTGGCCAGCACAGCGCCGATGATCCACAGGAGAGCGAACAGGCCCGCCGTGAGCAGGATCTGCTGACGCACGCCGGGCACCGTCATGCCCAGGATCACGACGGCCACCATGCCCGCCAGCGCCACGTAGGACAGCACCGGGTAGCCCCAGGCCCTGAGCACGAGCTCGCGGCCCTCGCGCTCGGCGCGGCGGCGCAGCACCAGGTGGGAGACGATCGTCATGGTCCAGATGACGATCAGGGTGGAGCCCACGATGTTGAGCAGGATGCCCAGGATCTCCTCGGCCCACAGGTAGTTCAGCCCGACCGTCACGAAGCCGAAGGCCACCGAGGCCAGCACCGCGGCCACCGGCACGCCGCGGGGGTTGGTCCTGCTCAGCGCGGCCGGTGCCAGGCTGCGGTGGGACAGCGAGAAGATCATCCGCGAGGCGCCGTACAGGTTGGCGTTCAGCGACGACAGCAGCGCGACGGTCACCACGACCGCCATGATGGAGGCGACGGCCGGAAGCCCCGCGGTGTTGAGCACGGCCACGAACGGGGAGGCCAGCAGGTTCTCGTCGTTCCACGGCATGGCCAGGACCATGATGGCCACGGAGCCCATGTAGAAGATCAGGATGCGCCACACGATGGTGCGGATCGCCCGGCCCACGTTCTTCTCGGGGTCCTCGGTCTCGGCCGCCGCCACGGCCACGATCTCGATGCCGCCGAAGGCGAAGGCCACGATCAGCAGGCCGGCGGCCACGCCTCCGATGCCGTTGGGCATGAAGCCGCCGTGGGCGGTGAGATTGGCCAGGCCGGGCGCCTCGGCCGTGGGCAGCAGGCCGATCACGAACAGCCCGCCGATCACCAGGAAGACGACGACGGCGGCGACCTTGAGCAGCGAGAACCAGAACTCGAACTCGCCGAACTGCCCCACGCCGATGAGGTTGATGGCGGTGAAGATGATCATGAAGATCAGCGCGAGCAGCCACTGCGGGGCGATGGGCCAGGCGGAGACCAGGATCTGGGCGGCCGCGGTGGCCTCGGCGGCGATCACGATGATCAGCTGCACCCACCACAGCCAGCCGACGGCGAAGCCCGCGGCCGGGCTGACGGCTCGGCCCGCGTAGACGGAGAAGGCGCCGGAGGTGGGGTGATCGGCGACCATCTCGCCGAGCATGCGCATGATCAGGATGATCAGGAACCCGGCGACGACGTAGGACACGAGCACCGACGGCCCGGCGGCGGCGATGCCTGCCCCCGAGCCGACGAACAGGCCTGCGCCGATGGCCGAGCCGAGGCTCATCATGACCAGGTGGCGGCCCTTCATGTGGGCCTTCAGGTTCGAGTCCTGGGGGCCGTCTGCCCCGGGCGCTGCGGGAGCGGTGGTGCTCTGCGAATGGCGTCCGCGACTGGTCGCGGGCGAGGATCCGGAACCCATGGGGGCCTCCTGGTGGTGAGGGCGCCGGGGGATCGGCCTCGGGCGCCTGTGCTGCACGTCACAATCTGATGGCGACACACTAGGCCACCCCGAGGGCGAGTTCCGGGCCTCCGCGGAAGCCTTCGCGAGCGTCGGACGATGCGCCCCGTGATCCGCGTCTCACGGCTGGGATCGTCCGGCGTGCCTGCGCGCAGCGGGCGAGGGCGTCCGCTGCGCGCAGGTGTGTGACATCAGATCGTCTCGGGGCCCTCCGAGCCCGCCTGATAGTCCTGCACCGGCACCAGGCCGTCCGCCACGGCGTCGATCGCCGGCTGCACGATCCGCCAGCAGTGCTGCGAGGCCTCGGCGCTGACGCTGAAGGAGCGGTCGGCGTCGAGCATGCGGCGCACCACGGAGCCGTAGGCGGAGAAGGGCGACTCGGGGGTGGCCGAGGACAGGGTCACCCGCGAGGTCCCGCGGGGGTCGAAGGGGCCGCCCGCGCTGAGCTCGAGGCTGATCTCGCCGGTGGCCAGGTCCACTCGCAGGATGTCACCGGCGGGGTCGCCGAACTCCTGGGCCCCGGCGGGGACGGGGCGGAAGCGCACCAGCACCTCCTGATGCGGCGAGCCGATGGCCTTGCCGGAGCGCAGGTGCACGGGCACGCCCTGCCACCGCCAGCTGTCGACCTCGACCGTGAGCCGGGCCCAGGTCTCGGTGCCGTTGGCGGGATCCACGCCCTCCTCGTCGACGTACGACGGCAGCTCGCGGCCGTCGATGCTGCCGGCCGTGTACCGACCCGCGGCCATGTTCTGCTCGATAGGGCCGATCACGCTGGTGCGGGCCAGGACCTGGGAGATCAGCTCCGGGATCTCGCCATCGGCGATCGACGACGGCGGGTCCATCATCAGCACGCCCATGACCTGCAGCAGGTGGGACTGGTGCATGTCGCGGATGGCGCCGGTGGCGTCGTAGAAGCCGGCTCGGCCCTCGAGGCCGAGCGTCTCGTCGAACGTGATGGAGATGGACTCGACCAGATCGCGGTGCAGCAGCGGCTCGATGATCCGGTTCGCGAAGCGCAGGCCCACCAGATCCAGCACGGCGGGCTCGCCCAGGAAGTGATCGATCCGCAGGATCCGGTCGGCCGGGACCAGGCGATCGGCCAGGCGGTTGAGCTCGCGGGCGGAGTCCTCGTCCGTGCCGATCGGCTTCTCGAGCGCCAGCCAGAGGTCCTGGGGCAGCTCGATCTCGCTCAGCGCGTCGAGCACCTTGCCGGTCACGGCCGGGGCGAGGGCGAAGTAGAGCACCACGCGGCCGTCGTCAGCGTGCTCGAGCAGCTGGGCCAGCTCCTGCGGGGAGGAGGCATCGGCGGTGACCCATTCCGTGGTCTCGAGGGTCCGCTCGACGGCCGGACCGGCGGAGTCGCCGAAGGCCTGGGCGACCGTGTCCCTCCAGTCCTGCTTGTCCGTCCGCGCGCTGCCGATCACCCTCACCTGCCGCTCGGGCTGCAGGGCCAGGACCTCGCCGAGCCCTGGCAGCAGCAGACGGGAGGTGAGGTCGCCGGAGGCGCCCAGGACGATCAGGGTGGTGGGGGTCGTGTCGGTCATGGCTCCCACTGTAGGCAGGGCCTGCGACGTCCGCCCCCTCTGCTGTGATGGGGCCATGAGCCACGACAGCACGCGCCCCGCCTCCGTCCCCCTCGAGGACTACGCCCTGCTCTCGGATCTGCGCACCGCGCCGCTGGTCTCCCGCGAGGGCAGCGTGGACTGGCTGTGCTTCCCGTCGGTGGACTCCGCCGCGGTGTTCTCCGCTCTGCTCGGGGACCCGGACGACGGACGCTGGCAGCTGAGGATCGCCGACGGAGAGGTCGTCTCGCGGCGCTATCGACCGGGGACCTTCGTCCTGGAGACGCAGTGGCGCTCGCCGAGCGGGTGCGCGACCGTCGTGGACGCCCTGCCCACCGGCGACGACCGGGCGAACCTGGTGCGGGAGGTGACCTGCACGGAAGGGGTCGTCACGGTCGAGCACGATCTGCGCATCCGCCCCGACTACAACCGCAGCTCCCCCTGGGTGCACCTGCGCGAGCTGCCCGAGGGCGGCAGCGGGATCGCAGCCATCGCCGGGCCGGACATGCTCGTGCTGCGCGGCCCGCTGCTGTCGGCGCAGGAGGACGACGACTCCCGCCACGACCTCAGCGCCGAGGGCGAGGTCGGGCGCTGGCTCGGCGGCTCCTTCGAGCTGCAGGCCGGGAAGACCCAGGCGTGGGTCCTGACCTGGTGCTCCTCCTGGAGCCCTCTGCCGGAGGCCGTGGACGCTTCCGTCGCGCTGGAGCGCACCGAGTGCTACTGGCGGGACTGGCGGGACGCCACCTGCTCCCAGCAGACGGTCAGTGAGGGGCAGGAGCGGTCGCTGCTCGTGCTGCGCGCGCTCACGCACGGGGAGACGGGCGGCATCGTGGCCGCCCCCACCGCCGGGCTGCCCGAGGACTTCGGCGGGGTGCGCAACTGGGACTACCGCTACACGTGGCTGCGCGACGCCTCGCTGACCATCGAGGCGCTGGTGGATCGCGGCCACACCGAGGGCGCTCGCCACTGGCGGGACTGGCTGCTGCGCGCGGTCGCAGGCGACCCGGAGCGGATCCAGATCATGTACGGGATCGACGGACGCCGCAGGCTGCCCGAGCACGAGCTGGAGCATCTCTCGGGCTATGAGGGGTCGCGGCCGGTGCGCATCGGCAACGGCGCGGTGGATCAGTACCAGGCCGACGTGATGGGCGAGGTCATGCTCGCCCTGGCCGCGCTGCGCGACGCCGGCGAGCCGGAGGACCTCTGGTCCTGGGGCCTGCAGAAGACCCTGCTGCGCTACTGCGAGCAGCGCATCGACGAGCCCGACCACGGCCTGTGGGAGATGCGCGGGGAGCCCGCGTTCTTCACCCACGGCCGCGTGATGATGTGGGCGGCGTTCAACGAGGGGCTGCGGGCGGTGTCTGAGCACGGTCGGATCCGCGACGGCGTGGCCGAGGTCGACGGCTGGCCGGACATCGCGGACCAGCAGCCTTCCGAGGGCCATGAGGACGCGATGCCCGAGGCGGAGACGGTGATCCTTGCCACCCCGGAGGAGATCCGACGGTGGACGGAGCTGCGGGACCGCCTCCACTCGGAGATCATGTCCGAAGGCTGGAACGAGCAGCTGGGCTCCTTCACCCAGACCTACGCACCCGGCCACGGCAGCCAGGAGGTCGACGCCTCGCTGCTGCAGCTGCCGCACACCGGGTTCATCGCGGCCGATGATCCCAGGATGCTGGGCACGGTGTCCCGGATCGAGCAGGACCTGGTCGATGACCACGGCTTCGTGGCCCGCTACCGCACCGCCTCGGGATCCGACGGGCTGGAGGGCGGCGAGTACCCGTTCCTGCTGTGCCTGGCCTGGCTGGCTGAGCAGTACGCCGGCTCCGGGCGCGTGGAGGACGCACGACGGGCGCTGGACCGGCTCGAGAGCTGCGCGAGCGACCTGGGCCTGCTGGCCGAGGAGTACTCGCCCGAGCATCAGCGCCTGGCGGGCAACTTCCCGCAGGCCTTCAGCCACCTGGGCCACCTGCGCGCCGCGCAGGCTGTCGAGCGGGCCGAGGGCTCAGCGCGGGAGGCGGCTCAGGCGAACAGCCCCTCGTAGGCCTCCTGGAAGCGCTCGGCGACCCGATCCCAGTGCTCACGGGCCTCCGGGTTCGGGTCGAAGGTGTGCGCGTACGGCGGATCCACGGGCTCGATGTCCGGGGAGAGGACCTCGGAGGCCAGCACGGCCGTGCCGCGCAGGGTCGAGCGCTTGAAGGTGGCCTGGACGGCGCTGCGCCCCAGCAGGTCAGAGAGCTGCTGCTGCAGGCCCGGGACGGACTGGGTCATCCCGCCTGCGGTCACGAGGCGCTCGACCTCGCCGGAGGCCTCGGTGAGCTGCTGGGCCACGCGGCCGTAGGCGGCCACCACGCCCTCCATCACGCCGCGCAGGATGTCCTCGGGGCTCGTGGCCGTCGAGAGCCCGAGCACGGCGGCGCGGGCGTCGCCCACCCATCCGGTGGAGCGCTCGCCGGTGAGGAACGGCAGGACCAGCGGGGTCGTGGGATCGATCGGGCGCTGGGCCACGTCCTCGGGGGAGAGGTCCTCGGGCAGGCGCAGGGTCTCCTCGGCCCAGGTGACGGCGCGGCTGGCGTCGTTGATGGCCCCGCCGAGCAGGCAGCGGGTGTCGTCGATGCGGTAGCACCACAGTCCCGACGGGATGGTCTCGGGCTGCTCGTGCAGCAGCACGCGCATGGCCCCGGAGGTGGCCATGGAGGTGACCATGGTGGTCGCATCCCGACCGCCGGAGCCCACGTTGGCGCTGAGGCCGTCGGCCACGGGGGCGAACCACTTGGCCTGGCGCAGCGCCGGCCACCGCTCGGCCACGGCCGGGGGCACCTCGCGGATGGGCTGGTTGGGGCGGGCGATCAGCGACAGCGACTCCCGCTCGACCTGGGCCAGCTCGAGCATCCGATCCGACCAGTCTCCGGTGCGCCGATCCAGCAGACCGGTCCAGGCGGCGGTGGAGGTCCCCACGCGCGCCTTGCCCAGCAGGCGCAGGTGGAAGTACTCGCCCAGCGACATCCACCGGGTCGTGGCGGCGAAGGCCTCCGGCTCGGTCTCGCGCAGCCAGCGGAAGCGCGGCGTCAGATAGGACGTGTGCAGGCGGGTGCCCGTCAGCTGCTGGATCTCGGCCTCGTCGACCTCCTGGCGCAGCGCGGCCAGTTGCCCGCAGGAGCGCGAGTCGGCGTAGGTGTAGCAGGTGGTGGTGGCGCGGCGACGGGAGTCGGTGCCCACCAGGGAGGAGGCGAAGGTGTCGATCGCGACGCCGCCCACCCGGCCGACGAGCTCCTGGCGCGAGCCGATGATCTGATCGATCAGGCGGCACAGCTCTTCGACCACCTGATCCGGATCGATCGTGCTGGTGCCGTCGACGGCGGTGGTGAAGTGGTGCGGGATCTTGTCCCGGTAGCCGCGCACCGGCGTGCCCGTGGCGTCGTGGAGGCTGCCGCGGGTGGCGGTGGAGCCGACGTCGAGGGCGAGGACGAGGGGATCGACGGCGTCCTTGAGCGGAACGGCGAAATCCACGTCGTCGTCGGTCTTGGGCGGACGGGGTGCGGACTTGGCCACGTGCGGGTCCTTTGACGAGGGTCTCGGTGCGGCGGGCCGGCCCTGGGCCGCGGTGCCCGCTGCGAAGTCGACGGGATCCGAGCCCTGCGTGCAGCGGCTGATCCCGGCGGTCGACGTCGGCACCTCATCGTATCCCGGCTGAAGGCGCCGCGCGCCGGTCCGGCCGGGGCCGCGGACGTTCCGAGCCCGGGAGATCGACGACGCCGAACGCAGGGCAGAAGAAGGCCCGCCCCGTCCTGCGCGGTGCAGGGCGGGGCGGGCCGAGGCTCGCGGGCGAGCGTTCGGAATCAGCGGCCGTTCTTGGAGGCCGAGACCCGGTTCACGATGATCAGGATGATGCCGACGATGAACAGCAGGCCGCCGAGCAGGCCCAGGCCGATGCCCGCGAAGGCGCCGCCGACCATGCCGCCGACGCCGACGTCGGTGATGTAGACCGAGTCGTTGGAGACGTAGGGCGAGCAGCTGAGGCGGTACTCGCCGGCCTCCTTGGTCTCGAACGTGCCGAGCAGGGAGAACTCCTCCCCGTCGGTCGTGGCGGTCTGGTCCGCGCTCGAGGTCTCGAGCTCGAGGGTGTCGAACTCCGGCGTGTAGATCGAGCACTCGTCCACGGAGTCGGTGGTGGTGGCGAACACGTAGTACTCGGTGTCCGCCTCGAGCGTGCGGGTGGTGCCGGACGGGGTGTCGGCGATGTCGTTGGCCCCGCCCACGATGCTGGTGAAGAACACGATGATCGCGATGATGCCGAGCAGCACGCCCAGGCCCAGCGAGACCAGGCCCATCCACAGCGGGGGCTTGCCCTTGCCCGTGGGGCGGCTGCCCTGCGAGCTGCCGTACGACCCGCCCTGGTAGCCGCCGGACGGCGTGAACTGGGGCGAGCTGCCGCTTCCGCTGCCGCCGCCTGCGGGGCGGTACTGCGGTGCGCCGGAGCTCTGGCCCTGCTGCGAGGACGACGGTGCGCCGTAGGACGGGACCTGCTGCGAGGAGCCGGAGCCTCCCTGCGAGGGCTGGGACTGCGGCGCGCCCTGGTTCTGCTGCCAGCCGCCGCCGAAGTTCGGGGCGGAGTGCTGGGAGCCGGAGGAGCTGCCGTTGCTGCCGGAGTCCTGAGGGGATCCGTTGGTGGGAGTGCTCATGGGGAGGGTCCTTTCGCGAGGAAGGGCGGTCGAGCTCAAGTGTTCACTATAGAAAATACCCGGATGGGGCGATACGGCAAGCCCTGCGTCGGAAGATTTCCGCTCCGAGGCGCGTTCACGAGAGAATCGGGGCAGTGCAGGCCTCAGTCCGCCTGCCCGCTCGCATCCGTCGTTCGCCGCGGTCTCCTGCCGCGGCGGCACCAGAGGAGAGATCCGTGCCGCAGCTTCGTTCCGCCACCTCCACCACCGGCCGCAACATGTCGGGCGCCCGCGCGCTGTGGCGCGCCACCGGCATGGGCAGCGAGGACTTCGGCAAGCCGATCGTGGCGATCGCCAACTCCTTCACCCAGTTCGTGCCCGGTCACGTCCACCTCAAGGACATGGGCCAGCTCGTGGCGCGCGCGGTCGAGGAGGCCGGCGGCGTGGCCAAGGAGTTCAACACGATCGCCGTGGACGACGGCATCGCCATGGGCCACGACGGCATGCTCTACTCGCTGCCCAGCCGCGACATCATCGCGGACTCGGTCGAGTACATGGTCAACGCGCACTGCGCCGACGCCCTGGTGTGCATCTCCAACTGCGACAAGATCACCCCGGGCATGCTCATGGCCGCCATGCGCCTGAACATCCCCACGATCTTCGTCTCCGGCGGGCCCATGGAGTCCGGCGAGGGCGTGGAGGGCGTGGTGGAGCACCGCGTGGACCTGGTGGATGCCATGTCCCTGGCCGTGGACGAGTCCGTGACCGATGACCAGCTCGCGCTGATCGAGGAGTCCGCATGCCCCACGTGCGGCTCGTGCTCGGGCATGTTCACGGCCAACTCCATGAACTGCCTCACCGAGGCCCTGGGCCTGTCCCTTCCGGGCAACGGCACCACTCTTGCCACGCACATCAATCGCAAGCGCCTCTTCGAGGAGGCCGGCGCCCGGATCGTGGCCTCGGCCAAGCGCTACTACGAGGACGACGACGACTCCGTCCTGCCGCGCTCGATCGCCACCCCGGAGGCCTTCGCCAACGCCATGACCCTGGATGTGGCCATGGGCGGATCCACCAACACGGTGCTGCACATCCTGGCCGCCGCGCAGGAGGCCGAGGTCGACTTCACCATGTCGGACATCGACCAGATCTCCCGGCGCGTGCCCTGCCTGGCCAAGGTCGCCCCGAACTCCACGAAGTACCACATCGAGCACGTCCACCGGGCCGGCGGCATCCCCGCGATCCTGGGCGAGCTGCGCCGCGGTGGGCTGCTGGACGAGGACGTCCACACCGTCCACGCCGCCACCATGGGCGAGTGGCTCGACGAGTGGGACATCCGCTCCGGCAAGGCGACCGAGCAGGCGAAGCACCACTTCCTGGCCGCCCCGGGCGGTGTGCGCACCACGCAGGCGTTCTCGCAGGCCAATGAGTACGAGGACCACGACCTCGACGCCCAGGACGGCTGCATCCGCTCGGTCGCCCACGCCTACACCAAGGAGGGCGGGCTGTGCGTGCTCTTCGGCAACATCGCCGAGGACGGCGCGATCATCAAGACCGCGGGCATCGACGAGTCCCTGTTCCACTTCAAGGGCTCCGCGTTCGTCGTCGAATCCCAGGACGAGGCCGTGTTCGAGATCCTGTCCAAGAACGTGAAGTCCGGGGACATCGTGGTCATCCAGTACGAGGGCCCCAAGGGCGGGCCCGGCATGCAGGAGATGCTCTACCCGACCTCCTACCTCAAGGGCCTGGGCCTGGGGAAGGAGTGCGCGCTGATCACCGACGGCCGCTTCTCCGGCGGCACCTCGGGGCTGTCGATCGGGCACATCTCCCCGGAGGCCGCCGCCGGCGGTGCGGTGGGCCTGATCGAGCAGGGCGATGAGATCGAGATCGACGTCGAGAACCGCATCCTGCGCGTCAATGTGGACGACGCCGAGCTGGCGCGTCGTCGCTCCGAGAAGGGCGAGGCCCCCTGGAAGCCGACCAAGCCGCGCGAGCGCAAGGTGTCCAAGGCCCTGAAGGCCTACGCCTCCATGGTGACCTCGGCGGACAAGGGGGCGGTGCGGGTCGTCGAGGACTGAGGTCCTCGAGCTCGGCGCTTCGCGTGCGCAGTCGGGGCACCAGCCGCAACTCGCCGGAAACCGGGGTGATGTACATTGCTCCAACTGCTGGGAACGGCCTGTGGTCGCTCCGGCAGATTCCTCTGAGAAGCGGGAGTGCACATGGAGCAGCTCACTGAGCTCGTCGGCAGCGTCGGCAATTTCATCTGGAGCTGGATCGTCTTCGCGATCCTGATCGGCACGGGTATCTACCTGACGATCAGGACCAGGGCGGTCCAGTGGCGGTCCGTCCCGGAGATGTTCCGGGTGCTGCGAGACCCTCCCGGTGAGGACCCGGACGGCAAGAAGTCGATCTCGTCGTTCCGCGCGTTCACCGTCTCGGCGGCCTCACGCGTGGGCACGGGTAACATCGCCGGCGTGGCCATCGCGATCAGCGTGGGCGGGCCCGGCGCCGTGTTCTGGATGTGGGCCATCGCGGCCATCGGCGGCGCCAGCGCGTTCGTCGAGTCGCTGCTGGGCCAGCTCTACAAGCGCAAGGGCGAGACCGGCTACTACGGCGGACCGGCCTACTACATGACCTACGGGCTCAAGAAGCACTGGATGGGCATCCTGTTCGCGGTGATCATCACCGTCACCTACGGCCTGGTGTTCAACTCGGTGCAGTCCAACGCGATCGTGGACTCGCTGTCGGGCTCGCTGGACATCGACCCGTCGGCCGCCGGGGCCCTGCCCTTCAAGCTGATCGTGGGCGCAGTGGTCGTCGTGCTGACCGCCTCCATCATCTTCGGCGGCGCCCGCCGCATCTCCGCGGTCACCCAGGCAGTCGTGCCGGTCATGGCCATCCTGTACGTGCTGCTGGGGCTGCTGGTCGTCGTCCTGAACATCGGCGAGGTCCCCGGCATGGTCGCCGACATCGTCCTGGGCGCCTTCGGCATCCGCGAGTTCGTGGTGGGCGGCTTCATGGCCGTGTTCGTCCAGGGCCTGCGCCGCGGACTGTTCTCCAATGAGGCCGGCATGGGCTCCGCGCCGAACGCAGGTGCCTCGGCCTCCGTCTCTCACCCGGCCAAGCAGGGCTTCGTGCAGTCCCTGGGCGTCTACTTCGACACCTGGCTCGTCTGCTCGGTCACGGCGTTCATCGTGCTGCTGTCCAACCCCAGCTTCGGCGACTCTGCCCAGGGCGCCTCGCTCACGCAGACGGCACTTGGTCTGCAGCTGGGCACCTGGGCGGTCCACTTCCTGACCATCGCGATCTTCCTGTTCGCCTTCAGCTCGGTGATCGGCAACTACTTCTACGGCGAGGCGAACATCATGTTCCTCACCCGCTCGCGCGCGGTGATGAACGGCTACCGCCTGCTGGTGCTCCTGTCCGTGATGGTCGGCTCGGTGGTCGCCCTGGATCTTGTGTGGTCTCTGGCCGACGTGATGATGGCGATCATGGCCACGATCAACCTGATCGCCCTGATCCTCCTGGCGCCCGTCGCCGTCAAGGTGATGAAGAACTACGAGGCCCAGCGCCGCCGCGGTGAGGAGCCCACCTTCAACGGCTCCGACATCCCCGGCCTCACCGGGCTGGATGCCTGGGACGGCACCGACGTGATCACCACCGGCGCGTTCTGGACCCAGCAGATGAAGCGCGTGGGCAAGGCCTGATCCGCTTCCGCCG
>ENA-OOKA01000114-OOKA01000114.1-human-skin-metagenome-genome-assembly--contig:-NODE-114-length-27263-cov-7.918296_pt1 | contig 27263 bp, 19 predicted proteins | sample MGYA00248825_ERZ500995 | MGnify/ENA primary metagenome ERZ500995 (study PRJEB25958, sample SAMN03398540) | human skin metagenome | study: EMG produced TPA metagenomics assembly of the Human Skin...
CGATGCTGCGCCGGGCGGAGTACCTGCGGTTCGGTGACGTGCGCGCGATCGACTCGGCGGCCGACCACGCCGCGATCGTCGACGCCTGCGCAACGGGCGACGCGGACAGGGCCGCCGAGCTCACGCGGAGCAACTGGTCGACCCTTGCGAACCGCGACGCCGGCGCTGCTGCGGATCAGCGCGCCTGAGCCGGGCGCGCATGCGCCTGAACCGGAGGTCAGCGTGCGTCCGCCGGGGGCATGTCGTAGGTGATCCAGTCGGTTCGCGCGGCGACCTGGTCGTAGAGACCGCGGGCGCGGTAGTTGTCGTCGCGGGTGATCCAGCGGGTGAGCGTCCAGCCGCGGTCGGCGGCGATCCGGGCGAGCTCGGCGAGCAGCAAGCGTGCGGCACCCGATCCCCGGTGCTCCGGGTCGACGAACAGGTCATCGAGGTACATGCCGGTCGACGCGGACAGTGGGCGGGCGAACGGCCGGTAATGGGCGAGACCGAGGAGCGTCCCGTCCGCCGCCTCGGCGACGAGGCCCTGCGAGGTGTGGGCGTCGTCGAGGAGCCAGGCGAGCACGGTGTCGCGCATCTCCGCGGTCTGCTCGACCCGGTAGAACTCGGCGTAGCCCGTGTAGAGGCGATGCCACTGCGCGGCATCGTCAGCAGTGACGGGGCGGATGGTGATGTCGGCGCCGGTCATGGTTCCTCCTCGATCCCGGGGATCCGTTGGAGGGACCGTAGCACCGGCACACGACCGGGCGGGGGCCGCCGGCACCGCGTCAGGGTATGGGTGGCGCCGCGGGTGCCTTCGCAGCCGGACCCGGCTCAGGGGACCCTCGCAGCAGCGTGCGGCTCAGCCGATCGCGGCGAGCTTGTCCTGCACCTGGGCGCGCGAGGGGTTGGTGAGCGTGGTGCCGTCGGAGAACAGGAGCGTCGGGACGGTCTGGTTGCCGCCGTTGGCCTGCTCGACGACGGCCGCGCCGTTGTCGATCGTCTCGATATTGACCTCGGTGACGGGGATCTCCGCCTGGTCGAGCTGCGGGCGCAGCCGCTTGCAGTAGCCGCACCAGCTCGTGGTGAACATGGTGACGGACCCGGCCTCGGGCAGGAACTCCTCGACGCTGACGCTCATCGTGCCTCCTCGGCAGTCGTGCACGGCCCGGGCTCCGGCCTCCGGCCGATCGCGCCGTGCGGGTGATGGTGCTCGCCACGCACAACCGCGCGCCCCCACGCGCTATTCCCGCGCCGAGGCGGCGCGCGCCTCGACACCATCGACCCTCGACACCGCCGGCCGGCGCGGGCACAATCGGGGCATGAGCGGCACTCCGAGGTCCGCCACTCCGAGGTCCGGCACTCCGAGCTCCGGCACTCCGAGGTCCGGCACTCCGAGGTCCGGCGCGGCCGAGACCGGTGCTGTGGAGCCGGGCGCGCGGACCTCCGGCACCGGCGCCTCGGCCTCGGGACCCGCGACCGGCCCCACCGACGTCGACCTGCGGGAGTACATCGATTCCCTCGAGACGCCGCGGCGGCGGGTGCACGGGCACCTGCTGCTCGACATCCACTCCGAGGTCACCGCGGAGCCGCCGGTGTTGTGGGGGCCGACGATGATCGGCTACGGGACGTACGACTACACCCACGCGTCCGGCTGGTCGGGCACGTCCTTCCGCTCCGGCTTCGCCCCGCGCAAGGCCGCGCTCTCCCTCTACGGACTGCCGCAGGAGCAGGAGGCGCCCGAGCTCTGGGCCCGGTTCGGCAAGCACCGGCGCGGCGCCTCCTGCGTCTACGTCAACAAGCCCGAGGACATCGACCTCGCGGTGCTGCGCGAGCTCATCCGGATCGGCTGGGATTCCGACACGCCGTACTGCTGACAGATTCAGCACTGCGTATCGCGACTCCCATGGTCACAGCTCAGGACGCGCGAGCACCTCGGAGAACGCGACGTTGAGGAAGAGACGCTCTCTCCCGATCTTGTGGTCCACCAGCGTGCCGTTCTCGACAAGAGCATTGAGCCAGCCGGTCGCTGTCGGGCGGGAGACCTCGCACCGTGCGACGACATCACTGATCCGGCAGTAGACGTTCTCGAACAGGACATCGAGCAGATCGGCGTTGGGACCGGCGGTCGTGACATCGCGGATGCTCTGCATGACCGATCTCTGCGTCTCCTCGATCCCATCGATCTTCCGCAGTGTTGAACGTGCCGTTTCGCGGAGGCCTCTCAGCATGAAGAGGATCCATTCCTCCCACGCGCCGTCCGCCGTGACCTGCAACAGGAGACGGTAGTAGTCGTCTTTGTGCTCGATGATGTACCGCGAGAGATAGAGCACGGGGACCTCGAGCAGCCCGGCATGCACGAGGTGGAGCACGTTGAGGATCCGTCCCGTTCGTCCATTGCCGTCGCCGAACGGGTGGATGGCTTCGAATTGGTAGTGCCCGATGGCCATGGCGATGAGCGGATCCAATTCGTCAGATGCATGGATGAAGCGCTCCCAGTTCGTCAGCAGATCGCGGATCGTCCGCTCGCCCGTCGGCGGCGTGTACACGGCCGTACGCGTACGCTGATCCGCGATCATCGTTCCTCCCGTGCGCCGGATGTCCATCTCGCGGTCATGGATGATCGAGCAGATCTGCACAGCAGTGTTCGTGGACAGCGGCCTGCTCCTGATGCTCTCCAAGCCGGCGAACAAGGCGGTCCGATAGCGCAGCGTCTCCTTGGTCTCCGGGCTGGCCGATTCCGCTTCGCGCTGGACATTGCGGAACAGGTCGTCGCTCGTCGTCACGATGTTCTCGATCTCGGAGCTCGCCTGGGCTTCGAGGATCGACAGCGAGTTGATGAGGATCGACGGATTGGGGATCCTCTGCACGGCTTGGTCCAACGATGCCAACGACGCCCGTGCCTCGATCGTCTCCTTGAGAATCTCCCTGGACTCGACATCTGCTATCGGGGGAAGCGGCGGCAGATCGTTGTACGGCTTCTGAGGATCCCAGTTCATATGCAAACAATAGTTGCAGATCGCTAGAACGTGTAAAAAAATCGCCTGATTCTTTACACGTTCCGCCGATCTGTCATCGGTTTTGACACGTCACATACGGACGCTGACACCGCCGCCCTGACCAATCGATCGCCGTCACCAACGGTCGGACCCCCACCCGGGAGTCACTTCAGGGCCCACGTCAGCCGTTCGAGGACGAAGGGCCACGCGATGCGTTCCTGCTCGAGGCGCAGTCCGCCCGGCCGATCCGCGCCACCAGGTCTGCTGCTGTCAACGCCCTCAGCATCGTCCGAGCCACCAGAGCACGCACGGAGGGACCGGTACACCTCACGCTCGTCCTCGGTGAGGGTCTGCAGATGCTCGGGTTCGACATCGAGGGGACGCGGTTCGTGCACGGCCAGATGCCGAAATGCTTCGAGCGTCCCGCGGTCCATGAGCACCGACTCCGCATGACCGACATGCGCGCGGAATCGGTTGAGGATCCCGAAGCCGTGGGAATCGATGTCTCCCCAGTAGTACACCCGGCATGAGCTCAGCCATGGGAGATCGGCCACCAGGGATGCAGCGTACCCGCCTCCGTTGATCGCGACCACTGATCCCCATGACCCGTCGGTCGGCAATGCGACGAAGCTCTCGAGGTTCTCCACCACGAGCACTCGCAGATCCTCCGCGACGAGCCCCGGCACGGAGAGAGCGGCGGCCTGCGACCACGGGACCTCGAGATCATCGAGTCCGGCCATCCGCAGCTCCGGGTGGAGCAGGCGCAGGCGCACCCGCGGCTCCATCGCTGCCAGCCCCAGATCGTCGGCTCCCGTGACCGCAGTGACGAGTCCGGTCACCACGCGCCGATGACGGCCCAACCACTTCGTGTCGACCCCGGCGATCGGCAGCTGTCGGATGTACATCCCCGACTCCGGGTATGCGACCAGCCAATCGAGCACTCCGAGCAGCCTTGAGAAATCGCTCTCCTCGAGTGCGACGAGGTCGCCGAGGTGTGCTCGCACCAATCGCCGGTCCTCCGTACTCGGATCCGCCGTCGCCCGCACCGTGCTCAACCAGTCGAGCACACTCGCCGCACGGCTCTGCAGTCGCCGGAACTGTGCGCGACCGCCGACGAACTCCACCGCCGCACCAGTGGAACCGAGCCGCAGCCTGGTAGGCAGCCGCTGAGTTCCGAGGCCCGCCCACCGGCGCACGGCGAACTCCACCTCCGGTACGTCGGGCGGTGACGGTGCTGAGCGGCGGCCCCCTCCAGCGATGTGGTTCCAGTCCGCGATCCACGCGGATACCCCGGGCAGATCGGCGAGGGCGGCGGCCTCGGTGGGAGGACGCAGGCCGACCGTGATCGGGGAGAACTCGAGACCGACTGCCCACGCGCGCTGATGTGCGGTGACTACGCGCCGGACGCGCGCCCGCGCCTCGGCAACGGTGAGTGGCGCTGTCGGTCTCGACGACTCCCGCGTGCTCATGCGTCGTCCCAGGTCGTCCGACTCAACTGGGAATCGCGGCGATCACTGTTCCGCACCAGGGTGATGCCGCCCACATAGTCCTCGAGAGTCTGCAGGAGCTTCTTCGGAGTCACGAGGATCATGTGGAACCCGAACGCGACGAAGATGTCCATCGCCATCCGCGCGAAGTCCTGGTCCGCCCGATCGAAGGCCTCGTCGAGGAACACGGTGCCGAACCGAGGGACATCCTCGGCTCCGTCGGTGAGCTGATACCGCAGCGCGGCGGCGAGGCAGAACACGACGAGCTTCTGCCGCTGTCCTCCTGACAGTCCGGCAGCCGATTCGTACACACTCACCACCTCGCCTTCCGCGTCCTGATCGACCCCGACGAAGCTCACGTGCCTGCGGGTGTCCAGGCACGCGCGCCTCCAGCGGAGGTCGGCGGGCTCCGACGACTGCAGCCGGGTAATGATCTCTTCCATCACGGCGAACTTCCTCTCCGCCTCAGCCGGCTCGATGTCCGACAGTCCGCCGGAGGTGACGGTCTGCAGTTTCTGCATGAGGTCCCGGACATCGGCGTTGAATCGGGTCTTGACCCGGATCTGGAGATATCGGCCCACATCGAACTGGGATCGCAGGAGCGAGGTGTTCACCGGATCGACCCGCGCACGAATCTCCTGCGCGGCATTGCGGAGCATGGTGTTGAGCTTGCCCATGTTCTGCGTCGACTGCTTGCGCAGCATCTGGGCGAACCGATCCTCGAATTCCGGCAGACCGTCGGACTTCAGCCGTGATCGCAGCTCGCGGTAGCCCCCGCGATCGTCAACCGAGCCGGTGAGGTCGGCGCTCACGCCCGGCCACGTCCTCCTGAACTCGCCGGCTGCGGCCGTGAACCCGGTCTCCGCCTCGGTGCGCGCCCGGTCTGCGGCCTTCTCCTCCCGCTGGAGTTCGCTGGAGAGGTTCTTCGAGAGCCGCACCAGATCGAAGTACTCGATGTGCCGCTTGGCCGCTCGGATGCGCGTGCGAATGACGTCCCGCTGCCCGGATGTCACCACCGGCACCGGGACTTCACCTGTAGACGTGTGCTCGGCGTCGACCTGTCCCTCAACGGTCCTTCCCAGGTCGGCACGCGCGTCGTCCAAGGCCCGGGTGACGGCTTTGAGCTCCTGCCCGATCCGAGCATGCTCGCGGTCGGCGTCCCGGCACCGCGCCTGAGCTGCGGCCAGGGACTTCTCGGCCGCGTCGAGATCACGCTGGGCAGCCGCAAGCCCGGCGCTCGCCGCAGTGAGGGTCTCGATCCGGTGCTCCACCGCAGAGATCGCTGCGGACGCACCGGTGATATCGAGGTCCGCCCAGTCGGTGTCGGCGAGATCGACCATGAGTCGTCGGCGCTCCTGGGCCTGCGCGTGTCGGCGCACGGCCTGCTCGAGCTCCTCGTCCGCGTTCGCGATCTGTCGGCCGATGTGCTCGAGCTGTTCGAGGAGACGAACGACCTTGTCCTCGGCGCTGAAACCCATCACCCAGGTGCTCGGATCATCGACTCGCCAACGGTCGTCCTTCTCGAATCGGCCGGGCCCGCGTTTGACCTGACCGGCGCGGGTGAGACCGCGATCGACGCCGGTCAGCTCCGCAGTGCTGCCCACACACGAATAGTCGTATCGACGAGCGAGTTCGGTCCGCAGCCAGGCGGCCTTCGGCGACCAGTCCTTGAGGTCGACCCGATAGACGAGCGAGCGGTCATCGGCGAGCGCCCGCGGGGCGGGCACCTCGGCGGGAACGGATTCGACCACCACCCGGGTGCCGAAATGGTGTTGATCGAGGGCGCGCGTGACCTCGGGCAGATGCCGGTCCTCGACGAGGATCGTGCGTGACAGGGGACGCAGCACCCGTTCGATGGCCCCGGTCCATTCGGTGTGCTCGGGGCGGACCTCCATGAGTTCCCCGGCGAACGGCAGTGCGGACTCGTTGAGGCCGGTGGAGCGCGCGATCAGTGTCCGCGCGGCCAGCAGTCGGCGGTCGAGATTGGACTGCTGCCTGCGGGCGGCGTCCCGGTCCGCTTCGAGGCCGGACCGCGTCTGCCGCAGGTCCCGGAGCCGGTCATGGGCGGCGAGCTTGGCGTTGTCGAGTCGTTCGAGCAGGTCCGCATCTGCGGCTTCCTTCTGCCCGACCCGCTGCAGTTCGGCGAACTCCTCCCACGAATCCGGCAGCGATTCGATGCCCACCGTGCGGATCCGGGCTTCCAGACGCTCTCGGGTGCGCGTGATCCGCTCGTGCTCCCGCCGCGCATGGGTGAGCAGCGCCTGCTGGTTCTCGAGCTCGGCACCACCGGATTCGCGCAGGCGGCTGCGCGCGGCGTCCTGATCCCGCTGCGCTTCGGTGAGCGCAGTCGACGCCTGTCTCTGCTCGCCCTCGGCCCGTGCGTTCGCCGCCTGCGCCCGGTCGAGCTCCTTCTCCGCGAGCTCGATGATCCATTCGTTCGTCACCGGATCGAGCGCCTCTGCGAGTGCTCGGATCCGAGCGCTGTCGCCACTCGCCGTCTCCCATCGGTCGAGGAGTTCAGCGATCGTGTCGAGGACGTCCAGCTGGCGGCGGGCTTCGACCACACTGCGGTGCGCCTGTGACAGTTCCGAGAACTGTTCGACCGCCATGTCTGCAGCGGCGAAGGTCTTCGGTTCGTCGAGCATGTACTCACGGAACAGAGCATCGAGGCTGCCGAGGTTCTTCGCCGCCATCGTCCGGTGGAGCAGCAGGATCGCCGAATCCGACACGATGCCGAGGAAGCGCTGGAACCGCTGCTGAAAGACGGAGTGCTTCTCCGTGATCGTCGCCTGCGGATATTCCTTCTTCAGGCCGCGGATGTCGACGGCTTCGGAGACGAATGCTCCGAGATTCGCGAGGTCGAGGTCCTCCCGCGCGAGCACGCAGATCTCCTTGACGTCGCCGGAGGACATCTGTCCCCGGTTGAGCTTGAACAGCTTGACGAGCACTACCGGATCCTGCCCGTCGGCCGTGTCGTAGCGCAGGCGCACTCCCGACCAGCAGGCCCCCGCGCGCAGGAAGTCACTGCGCACCTCGTCGGCGTCCTCGGCATCGGTCGATCGCCACGCACCGCGGATGTAGCTCACCAGACTGCGATCACTTGCACGGACCGATTGGTCCTGTGCTGCGGCGTTGTACCGTACCTTCGGGCGCGGAGTGAGTACCGTGGTCACCGCGTCGAGCAGTGAGGACTTGCCGGTCCCGGAATCCCCGGTGATCACCAGACCGGTCCGCGGTACGTCGACGACATGATGACCGTTGAAGGTCCCCCAGTTGACGACATCGATCCGCGACAGGCGCCATTGCCCGGAGACATCGGGTGAGGCGGCTGAGGCAGGCAGCGTGCCGGATCGGCGGAACGGTGCATCGACCGCCCCGGAGCTCACGGACTGCTCGGTGGACACCCGGTCCTCATCGGCGGGCGTCGCGACGTCGAACAAGCTCGCCGGCGATTCAGCGGGTCGGTTCATTCGTCGTCCTCCATCGCATCCGTGACTTCCGCCGGGTCTTCCCGTCCGTGAGCGGGTTCCGTCCCGACCTCGGCGAGCCGCCGTTCGTACTCCTCACGCACTGCGCGGATCTCGTCCGGTCCGAAGATCAGCCGCAGGACGGGCGAGATCTCGAACCGGTCCTCCGTCGCGGTGTCGGCGAGCAGACCGTACCTGTGCATTTTGGTCCAGGAGGCGTTGAAGCGTTTCGCGAAACCCACCTCGTCGAGTCCGTATGCGCTGCCGTACACCCGGAGTGCGTCGCGCGACTCGTCGACACCGACGATCACGCGCTCGGACCGGTCCACGCGGAGCAGCTCGTGCCGCAGATGGAGCAGCAGAGCGGTATCGAGGAAGGTCAGGGTGTGCGTACGGACCACGGCCGGGACCTGCTCGCCGGGCACCTCGGCATTGCGCACGAACGCGAGGCGTGAATCGGTGTCCACGACGAGCTCGAGGAACATGTCGGACAGCCTGGCCCGCAGCGCTGTCTCGTCCCCGAGCACGGATCGCCACAGCTGCTGGTGACTGCGACCGGAGACGTACGGGCCTTTGATCAACGCCACGAGCGCCCGCCGCGTATCAAGAGCGAGCACGCCTGAATCGGTTGCCCAGAGCGGCCGTCGGGCCTCACCCTCCACCGCACCGTTCCCGGCCGTCATCGATTCCATCGCGTGGGCACCTGTTCCTTCGTTCATGCGCCGCCCCTCCTCTGTTGCGCCCGCCGGTGCTGTCGCCCGCCGGGAACGTCCTCGGTGAAGCGGAATCGGTCGAGCTGGGCTCGCCGTGGGCGCCCTGTCATCGACGACCAGGTGACCGACTCAGATCCGGTTTCCCGGATCCCGTGCCCGACCCCGAGGTCGAGGAGCCCGACGACGCTCGCCACACCCTGGGTGGCCGGGTGGCGGCGGAGCACCTCGGCGATGGTGACGCCCTCCGCCCGAGGCGCCCCGTCGCCTGCCTCACGGTTCCGGCCCTCGAGCTCCCCGCGGCGCGCGGTCGCCAGTGTCTCGTTGATGTTCTCGACGAGTTCACCGACATCGATCTCGGTCAGCCGGGCCATCTCCCGCAGCGCCTCGATGTCGACCGTGCCTGTCGCTCGCTTCTCCACGGGCTCGATCACCCGGGTGTCGGCGGGGTTGTGAAGCCGAAAGCTCGTCACCGAATCGATCCTGACCGAGGTGCGGCCCAATTCGACGTCGAGCTGTCTGTAGGGAGGGATCTCAGCTGCGAGTCGGAGGGCGAGCGCGCGGGCGGCGTGGATCTCAGTGTTCACTGCCCGGTCCTCGCGGAACTCCTCGGACTGCACGAATCGGCGCAGGGACCGGGTCAGACCAGTCATCACGTCGCCGACTTCGGCAGAGCGGTCCTGGAGCATCGGCGTCAGGTGACGGAGGAATCGGGTGTCGGCCCGATCGAGCGCACGGACGAAAGCGCGGTCGAGGAGCGCGGCGATGTTCGCTTCGAACTCGGACCCGGACTCGTGTTCGAGGATGAGTGCGTAGAACCCATCGAAGCTCCGTCCGGCCTCGGAATCCGCGAGGTGATCGACTCCGCGGAACACGTCGTCGAGGACGCGCGATCGCGCGCCGGTGTTCTCGATGAGCTGGGCCCGCAGCCCGCGGTTGATCTCCTCGAGCGCGGAGCGCACGCGGGTGAAGTCGCTCGGCAGCTCTTCGGCGAGTGCGATCAGGTCCTCGACCGCCTCACGCGCACGCTCAGGTTCGAGTCCGGTGTCTTCACCTGCGCGGACGGCGGCGATGCGGGCGTCCAGCCGGTCGCGCTCGGCGTGGAGCGCGGCGAGCCGCGTCTCGACGTCAGGGTCGGTGTCGCGCACGAGTACACGCAGCCGCTCCTGGATGTTCGACAGCCGCGACTGCGTCACGGTGGTGCGGGTGGAGTCGAGTCGTTCGACGAACTGGAGGGCAGTCAGCCCTGAGGGCGAGAGTTCGAAGGTCTCGTCCCGCGTCGACTCGGCGCTGCGGCGGATGAGGATGCCGTTCTTCCGCCATTCGGCGCAGTAGTGCTGAGCCGTGCCCGGGATCTCGTGCCCGCGCGATCGCAGGAGTTCGAGGTCCGCATCGATCCGCTCGAAGAGCGCGGAAGCGGGCAGTCGCCGATCCGAGCCGGCGAGATGCGCTCGCAGCACTGCTGCGGCGAACCACACGTTGTCGCTGCGCAGGAATGCCCAGGCGGCGTCGTCCTCGAGCAGCCGCCGGTGCGCCAGAGCCTGGGTCAGCACATCCATTCCCCCAGCCTATGGGGTGGCACGGACGACGACACCCACCGCAGCTCCAGCAGGTGCTGCGCTCCCACAAACGCCCGAGGCGGGCCACGGTCGGAGACCACGACCCGCCTCGGGAGCGGTGCCGAACCGGCGGCGCTGACCGCGCAGCGCACGACCAGCGGTGTCGAGACACCTGTGCCGGGCCGGTGATCAGCTCACCGGCGCGCACGCGGACGCCGTCACACCCGGTCGTCCTTGACGTCGACCCCACGATCCTTCTGCGCCTTGCGGAAGCTGTCGCGGATCCGCTTGCGCTTCTCGCGCACACCGGCCCGGCGCTTCTTCTCCGAGGCGACCTGCTCCTCCGTGGGAGTGTGGTCGCGCAGACCCACCTGGAGGTCCTCCGGGATCTCCTCGAGGGTGCCGGACGCGGCCTGGCGCTTGTGGCGCAGGATCTCGAGGCGGAGCACCTTCGACAGGAAGTAGATGCCGAGCAGGTTCGGGACGCTCATGAGGAAGAACATCGCATCGGAGAACGCGACGACGCTGCTGAGCGAGATCGAGGCACCGACGACGACCGCGACGACCCACACGACCTGGAAGACCTTCTGCGCGACGGCCGATTCCTTGGTGAGGAAGCCGATCGCCTTCTGGCCGTAGTAGGCGTAGGACAGGATCGTCGAGAACGCGAAGAGCACCACGCAGACGGTGAGGATGTACGGGAACCAGCCGGCGACCGTGCCGAACGCCTGGGCGGTGAGGTTGACGCCGGCCTCGGTGGAGCCGTCGCCGGCGTCGGCGTCGTAGAGGCCGGTGGTGATGATCGCGAGCGCGGTGAGGGTGCAGATGACCACCGAGTCGATGAGCGGCTCCCACATCGCGGTGAAGCCCTCGGTCGCCGGGCGCGAGGTCTTCACGGCCGAGTGCGCCATGCCGGCCGAGCCGATGCCCGCCGCGTTCGAGAACAGCGCACGCTGGATGCCGACGATCGCCACGCCGATGATGCCGCCGACGATCCCCTCGCCGGTGAACGCGCCCTGGAACATCAGCACGAAGGCATTGGGGACCGCGGTGAAGTTGAGCAGCAGGATGATGACGACCGACACGAAGTACACGATCGCCATGAGCGGGGTGATCGCCGAGGTCCAGCGGGCGATCGAGGTGATGCCGCCGAGGATGACGATGCCTGCGACGATCGCCATGATGAGGCCGATGAGCCAGAGCTTGTCGGCGAAGAAGCTGTCCTCGCCGCCGGTCGAGTTGACGAGGATGGCGGCGGACTGGTTCGCCTGGAAGAGGTTGCCGGCGCCGAACACGCCCACCACGGTGGTGATCGCGTAGAAGTAGGCGAGGAACTTGCCCATCTTCGGCCGGCCGATGTCGGCGAGCCCGTCGCGCAGGTAGTACATCGGTCCGCCCGAGGTGGTGCCGTCGGGCAGGATCGTGCGGTACTTGACGCCGAGAGTCGCCTCGGCCATCTTCACGGTCATCGCGAGGAGGCCGAAGATGATGATCCACAGGGCCGCGCCCGGGCCGCCGATGGTGATCGCGACCGCGACGCCGGCGATGTTGCCGAGTCCCACGGTGCCGGAGAGCTCGGTGGCGAGCGCCTGGAACGACGACACCTCGCCCGGGTCGGTCTTGCGCGTGAGCTTGCCCCGGATGACCTTGATCGAGTGCGCGAGGCCGGTGATCGGCTGGAAGCGGAGGTAGACGGTGAGGAACACGGCAGCGGCCATGAGCCACACGACGATGAGGGGAAGCTCGGTCCCCCCGACGGGAACCCCGAAGAACACGATGGCGGAGAGGACGTTCGCGATGGGGGCGAACATCGTCTCGACCGCCTGGTCGATGCCGGAGGCTGCGGCCAAGACGTCGGTCGACGGCGGTGCGGCATGGGCGAGTGCGGAATGAGGACTCATAGTCACGTGGCGCGGCAGTAGCTGTACGTCCGGAGGGTCGGTCCGGTTTCGGCACCGTCACCGAACCCTAGCAAGCAGGAACTGCACAGGCCAGGCACAGGGAGCGATCAGGGGGGTGAGATAGCGGCTCGGTTCAGCGCTGACCCCCCGGATCGGACCAGGTCAGAGGCGATCCCGGGGCGCCCGACCGAAGTTACTTCTCGGTAAGAAGATCAGTCCGCGGCAGGACTCCACAGGGTCGCCCGGAGCGCATCGTCGAGAGTCGGGTGGCGGAACCGGTGATCGACGCCAGCGAGCGCCTCGGGCACCACCCGCTGGTCGGCGAGCGCGAGCTCGCGTGCCGCCTGGGGGCCGAGCAGCAGCGCGGGCGCGATCGGGGGGACCGGGATGACGGACGGCACGGAGAGCACGCCGCCGAGCGCCTGCGCGAACTCCTGCTGCTGGACCGGTTCGGGGGCGACGGCGTTGATCGGGCCGGAGAGGCCGTCGTCGAGCGCGGCCCGGGCATAGACCTGGGCGATGTCGTCGAGCGAGATCCATGAGAGCCACTGGTCCCCCGCGCCCACCCGGCCGCCGAGCCCGACGAGATAGAGCGGGAGCTGCATCCGCAGCGGACCGCCGAGCGAGGTGAGCACGACCCCGGTGCGGATCGACACGGTGCGCACCCCGAGGTCCGCGGCGCGGGCAGCCTCGGCCTCCCAGCGGCGGCACACTTCGGCGAGGAAGCCCTCCCCCGAGGCGGCGTCCTCGTCCAACCGGACGTCACCGCGCTCCGATCCGTAGTAGCCCACGGCCGAGGCGCACACGAAGGCGTCCGGCCGGTCCGCGGGGTCGAGCTGTTCCATCGTGATGACGAGGAGCCGGGTGCTGTCGATGCGCGAGGACAGGATCCGGTCCTTCGCGGGCTCGGTGAAGCGGGTGCCGATGCTCGCCCCGCTCAGGCAGATGACGACGTCGGCCCAGGCGAGCGCCTGCGCGTCGAGGAGACCGAGTCCGGGATTCCACCGCACCTCGTCCTCGCGCCACGGAGTGGACCGGACGAGCCTGCGGACCTCGTGGCCGCCGGTCGACAGGAGAGCGGCGACCTGGCGCCCGATGAGGCCTGAGGCGCCGGCGATGAGGATGCGCCGCGGTTCGCCGCCGAAGCGTGCGGCGAGGTCGGCGTGGAATCCGAGGTCGCCGAGCAGCCGGGCGGTGCGGGCGGTGAAGATGTTCGTCAGCATCGCGTCCATCGCGAGGGAGTCGAATCCGTCGGGGAACGGGCTGCCCGGGGGCGCAAGGCGGTACTCGACGTGGTCGGAGATCGTGCACGCCCCGGCGGAGGCGTCGGCGGCGGGGCCGAAGGTGTGCGTGTGCCGCCAGGAGTGGAACGGGCCGGTGGTCATCCGGTCGACGAACGAATGCGGCTCGGGACCGGCCTCGTGCTCGCACACGAAGGGAACGCGGACGACGCCGCGGGTGCCGGGAACGGTCGCCTTCATCCGAACCTTGCTGCCGGGCGCGAGCGGCGGATACGACTCCTCGACGATCTCCTGCGCCCATTCGGGGCTGAGTCGGGTGAGGGCGCCCTGCCGCGAGTGCCAGGTGCGGACTGTGTCGAGCGGGTGGGGGACCTCGACGGAGTGGGTGAAGACTGCCATGCCCCCATAGTGCCAGGGTCGGGCTCCGGATTCCGCACCCGCGCCCGCCCGAGAGCCCGAAAAGTCCGGACATGTGTGCGCGGGCGGGCCGGCCTCGGCCGGGACGACGAAGGCCCGGACGGATCCGTCCGGGCCTTCGGCTGCTGTGCGCGAGGGGGGACTTGAACCCCCACGACCTTTCGATCACTGGCACCTGAAGCCAGCGCGTCTACCAATTCCGCCACTCGCGCGAGTGACAACAGGAAACACTAACATCACGGGCAGTCCGCGCCCAAACCGGTCCGCCCGGGCTCCGACGGGGCTTCCGGCACCTCGGGCACGGTCCGCACCGAACGCTGCCCGAGGCGGGATCGCGCGCCTCGGGCGGCCCTCCCGGACCCAGCACACCGCTCCGCACGCTGTCCGCACCGGTGCCTCGGGCACCGCGTGCGCCGTCGGCTCGGGCGGCCCCGCACTCCGGTGAGCACGTGCTCAGGATTGATCCGCCCGCAGACCTCGCCGTACTGCGCGGTATCCACCGATCTGCGCGCAATTGCGCGCAGATCGGCACATACTCCGCAGTACGGCGGCGCACAGCACCTCCGAACCCGGCCCGCCGACCTGGTGAATCCCCGCACGGCAACCGGGGTATGCCGGTGCGAACGACGCTCGACATGTCATCCCCGGCATGTGCCGTTAGCATGGAGTGTTGACAGTGTTGGCTGGCGGCGCCGCCTCGGCGACCGGCACGGCGGTCGGAAGGAGGCAGGCCATGGGCGTACTCGACCGGTTCGAGAAGGGCATCGAGCGCGTGGTCAACGGTGCCTTCGCGAAGGCCTTCCGCTCCCAGGTCGAGCCCGTCGAACTCGCCGGAGCCCTCCGCAAGGAGGCCGACACCCGCGCCGCCGTCGTGTCCCGCGGGCGCACCCTCACCGCCAACAGCTTCATCATCGAGCTCTCGCAGCACGACTACGAACGCCTCGAGCCGATCCAGGCCGAGCTGCGCGCCGACCTCCGCCAGGTCGTCGGCGATCACGCGATGGACCAGGGCTACAGCTTCGTCGGCCCCGTCATCGTCACCCTCGAGGTCGCCGAGGACCTCGACACCGGGATGTACCGCGTGCGCGCCTCGACCAAGCGCCCCGACGGCTCGCCCGCCGCCCAGCCGCAGAACCGGGGCGGCTACGACCCGCCCTCCCGGGCGAACCCGGTCGTGCCCGAGGCCTACGCCCACACCCACAGCGGCCCGCAGCGCGTCGCCGAGGCGCCCGCCCCGGTCCCCCGCAGCGAGGATCCCCGGCACCCGGCGGTCGAGATCGACGGCCGGGTCCGGCGGCTCTCCCAGGGCACCACGGTGTTCGGCCGCTCCTCGAGCAGCGCCGACATCGTCCTCGACGACCCCGGGGTGTCCCGCCGCCACTTCGAGATCACCGTCTCCGGTGCCCGCGCGGTCGCCACCGACCTCGGATCGACGAACGGCACGCTGCTCGACGGGCGCCGGATCACCTCGGTCACGCTCACCGACGGCGCCGCCCTCACCGCGGGCGACACCGCCGTCGTGTTCCGCGAGACGGAGACGGGAGGCCGATGAGCGAGTTCACCGTCATGGTCCTGCGCTTCGCGTTCTTCGCGCTGCTGTGGATCTTCGTCTTCCTCGTCGCCGGGGTCCTCCGCCAGGATCTCTTCGGTCCGCGCCGCAGCAACCGCGCCGCTCGCCGTGGCCGGTCGCGCGGTCCCCCCCCCCCCTCCCCCGCCGGCGCACCGTCGGCGGCATCCGGCACGCTCCCGCCCCCGCAGAACGCCCCGCCTCCCCGCCAGGCACCGCCGCAGCCGCGCGAGCTCCACGTCACCTCGGGCGCGCTCGCCGGGATGGTCGTGCCGCTCGGATCGGCACCGATCACGCTCGGGCGCGCGGGCGGCAACACCCTCGTCCTCGAGGACGACTTCGCCTCCGGCAGCCACGCCCGGATCGTGCCCGACTCCGGCCGCTGGTACGTCGAGGACCTCGGTTCGACCAACGGCACATTCATCGACGGCCAGCGGCTGCACTCCCCCGTGCAGATGCGGATCGGCACCCCCGTCACCATCGGCCACACCACTCTGGAGCTTCGTTCGTGAGCAGCAGCCAGGACTTCATGCTGCGATCCGCGGCCCGCTCCAACACGGGCCTCGTGCGCAAGAACAACCAGGACTCCGGCTATGCCGGGCCGAACTTGCTGCTCGTCGCCGACGGCATGGGCGGCCACGCCGGCGGCGACGTCGCATCCGCGATCACCGTCGCCCGGCTGTCCTGCCTCGACACCCCCGACCAGGGGAGCGCCGCGCTCGACGTGCTGCGCCAGTCGATCCTCGATGCCAACGAGCGCATCACCGCCTGCGTCGCCGAACAGCCCGAGCTCGCCGGCATGGGCACCACCGTCACCGCGCTGCTCCGCAGCGGCGATCGGCTGGCGCTCGCCCACATCGGCGACTCCCGCGCCTTCCTCCTGCGCGACGGCGAGCTCAGCCTCGTCACCCACGACCACACCTTCGTCCAGATGCTCGTCGACGAGGGGCGCATCACCCTCGAGGAGGCGGAGTCCCACCCGCAGCGCTCCGTCGTCATGCGCGTGCTCGGCGACGTCGGCGCCGCCCCCGAACTCGACCTCTCGCTGCGCGACACCCGTCCCGGCGACCGCTGGATGGTGTGCTCCGACGGACTCACCGGCTTCGCTGCGCACGACGACATCGTCGAGGCCCTCACCGGGATCTCCGATCCGGGCGCGTGCTGCGACCGGCTCGTCGACCTCGCCCTCGCCGGCGGGGGCGCCGACAACGTCACCGTCGTCATCGGCGACGTCGTCGCCCCGGACGACACCGCACATGTCGCCGCCGGGGAATCCGTCGGCTCGGTCCGGATCAATCCGCAGTACGCGCTCCTCGGTCAGGGCGAGGCCCGCACGGAGCTCATCCCGACCGGGCAGCTCGACATCGTCGACGACGAGGCCGACACCCAGCAGATCGACGCCGTGGGGAGCGACCAGGACGCGGACCGCGCCGGATCCGGGACCCCCGAGGCCCGCACCGGCGACACCCAGCCGCTCCGCGCCGGATCCGGTACCGCACACGCCTCCGCGGAGGGCGACACCGGCCGCGCGGCCGCAGTCGGAACCGCCGGCGCCGCTGCGGCCACCGGCACCGCCACCCGGACCGACGAGCGTTCGCACGATGACGCGCACCCCGGCGATGACGACGACCTCGACGACTGGGGCGCCGAGGACCGGCCGCGCCGGCGCGGGCCCCTCGTCCCCCTCCTCGTCACCGTCCTCGTGCTCGCCGCCGTCGCGATCGCCGGCGTCGTCGGCTGGACCTACGTCCGCGGCCAGTACTACGTCGCCGAGGACGCGGGCACCGTCGCGATCTACCGCGGGGTCTCCCAGTCGCTCGGCCCGCTCGACCTGAGCTCGCTCGAGGAGTCCACCGACATCCCCGTGGACCAGCTCTCCGCGTTCTCGCAGAGCCGCCTCGAGGCGACGATCCCCGCCGGGGACCGCGCCGCCGCCGACGCCGTCGTCGACACCCTCCGCGACGAGGCCGAGGCGAACGCCCCCACCCAGATGGAGGGCGGCGTGACGAACGCCCCCGTCGAGTCCGACCCCGCGCCCGCCGCCTCGCAGGACGCCCCCGACGAGGCTCCGGCCGAGGAGCCGGGCGCCGCGGGAGGCCCGTGATGACCTACGCCCCCGCCCAGGCCCCGGCCCGGACGCCAGAGGCGGTCGCCCCGTCCGCGCAGGGCCCGCGCACCTACCGGTTCGCCGAGCTCGGCCTCATCGCGATCGCCGTCATCATCTCCGCCGGCGGCTACGCCCTCGTCGGTCTCGGCGCCGAGGACACCGTGCCGGCGAACGTCTACGTCTACACCGGCCTGCTCGCCGCCCTCGGCCTGGGCCTCCACGTCCTCATCTGGTGGCGGGCCAAGTACGCCGACCCGGTGATCGTCCCGATCGCAGTGCTCCTCAACGGCATCGGGCTCGCGATGATCTACCGCATCGACCTCGCCACCGACTCCTCGACGGCGAACTCGCAGCTCATCTGGATGACGCTCGGCACGATCCTCGCCGGCCTCGTCGTCGTCCTCCTCCGCGACCACCGCCTGCTCCGCCGCTTCACCTACACCTGCGGGTTCGCCGCGCTCTTCCTCCTCCTGCTGCCGCTCATCCCGGGGCTCGGCACGACGATCAACGGCGCCCGGATCTGGATCCACCTGGGCCCATTCTCCTTCCAGCCGGGCGAGATCGCGAAGATCCTCCTCGCGGTGTTCTTCGCCGGCTACCTCGTGAGCTTCCGCGATCAGCTCGTTCTCGCCGGGCCGAAGATCCTCGGCATCCGCTTCCCGCGGCTGCGCGACCTCGGCCCGATCATCATCGCCTGGGTGGCGAGCGTCGGGATCCTCGTGTTCCAGCGCGATCTCGGCACCTCGCTCCTGTTCTTCGGCCTGTTCGTCGCGATGCTCTACGTCGCCACCGGGAAGAAGACGTGGATCTTCCTCGGGCTCGGGATGTTCGCCGCCGGCGCGGTCGTTGCCGCCCAGATCTTCTCCCACGTCCAGCAGCGCATCGACGGCTGGCTGGGCGCGCTCACCCGCGAGGAGTTCGAGAAGACCCCGGGCGGGTCCTACCAGCTCGTCCAGGGCCTGTTCGGCATGGCCTCCGGCGGGCTCACCGGCACCGGGCTGGGCGAGGGCCGCCCGAACGTCGTGCCCTACGCCGAATCCGACTTCATCTACGCCTCGCTCGGCGAGGAGCTCGGGATGGTCGGGCTGTTCGCGATCCTCCTGCTCTACGTCATCCTGTTCCAGCGCGGCATGAAGATCGCGGCGAGCGTGCGCGACGGCTTCGGCACCCTGCTCACCGTGGGACTGACGTTCACCATCGCCCTCCAGTGCTTCATCGTCATCGGCGGGGTCACCCGCCTCATCCCGCTCACCGGCCTCACCACGCCGTTCCTCGCCGCCGGCGGCTCCTCGCTCATCGGCAGCTGGATCATCATCGGGCTGCTCCTGCGGATCTCCGACAACGCGCGCCGTCCGGCCGAGGAGTTCCAGACCGGTGTGCTCACCGTCCTCCACGATCCCGCGGAGTCCGTCCGCAGCTCGACCCGCCGGCTCCGCGACGCCGAGGTGCGCACGCCCGCCGCTCGCCGGGATCCGGGCGCCGGGGATCCCGCCACGGAATCCGGCGGCGACCCCGATCCCGAGGCCGAGGTCCCCACCACCGTCCACCCCGCGGCACCCGATCCGGAGGCCGACATCGCGACGTCCGCCCATGTCGTCCGCGGCGACGATGCGACTGGCGGATCCGCGAGCGCCGCCGGCCCGGCCGGCGATCCGACCGACGGCGCGACGGGGGGTGAGCGGCGATGAACCACCCGCTCAAACACCTCGCCCTCGTCGGCTTCGTGATGTTCGCGCTGCTGTTCGGCTCGACGAGCGTCGTCCAGTACTTCCAGGCGCAGGCCCTGCGCGACAACGAGCTCAACACCCGCACCCTCGTCGAGGAGCTGTCCCGCGAGCGCGGCCCGATCCTCGTCGACGGCACCCCGGTCGCATACTCGGTGCCCGTCGACGACACCTACGAGTACCAGCGCACCTACGGCGCCGAGGGCCTGCCCGCGGAGGTCTACGCCCCGATCACCGGATTCTTCTCGATCGTGTCCGGCGCCACCGGGCTGGAGAAGACCGAGAACAGCCTGCTCGCCGGCACCGATGACGCTCTGTTCTACGACAAGATCTCGAACATCCTCAACGGCACTCAGCCGGCCGGTGCGGCCGTCGAGATCACCGTCGACCCGGAGGCGCAGATGGCCGCCTGGAACGGGCTCGGCGGCCAGAAGGGCGCCGTCGTCGCCCTCGACCCGAAGACCGGCGACGTGCTCGCGATGGTCTCCTCGCCGGGCTGGAACCCCAACCCCATCGCCTCGCACGACCGCGATGCGGCGCTCAATGCGTACGAGAACCTCATCGCCGACGAGGACAATCCCGCCTACAACCGGGCGATCGGCGGCAATCTCTACCCACCGGGCTCGACGTTCAAGCTCGTCACCGCCGCGGCCGCACTCGAATCCGGCGAGTACACGCCGGAGTCCGAGCTGCCGGGACCGGCGACCCTCGATCTGCCGGAGACGACCGCGACGATCTCGAACTCCGGAGGCGGCGCCTGCGGATCCGGAGGCACCGTCACCCTCGCGCAGTCGCTCATCGACTCGTGCAACACCTCGTTCGCCGACCTCGGAATGTCGCTCGGGCAGGACGCGATGAGCGCCCAGGCCCAGGAGTTCGGGTTCGGCGAGAGCTTCGACATCCCCCTCACCGTCAGCGCCTCGAGCTTCCCCTCGGACACCAACGCTCCGCAGCTCGCGCAATCCGCACTCGGCCAGTACGAGGTCCGCGCCACGCCGCTCCAGATGGCGATGGTGTCCTCGGCGATCGCCAACGGAGGGACCCTCATGCAGCCTCAGCTCATCGATCAGGTGCGCAACGCCCGCACCCTCGATCTCATCGACGAACCGAGCCCGAGCCAGTTCTCACAGCCCATCAGCTCCGACACCGCCGCCGCCCTCACCGAGATGATGGTCGGCGTCGTCGACGAGGGAACGGGCACCGCCGCCCAGATCCCCGGGGTCGACGTCGCGGCGAAGACCGGCACCGCGCAGCACGCACAGGGTGCCGCGCCCCACGCGTGGTTCACCTCCTTCGCCCCCGCGGACGACCCGCAGGTCGCGGTCGCCGTGGTCGTGGAGAGCGGCGGCAACGCCGGCAGCCAGGCGTCCGGCGGACGGGTGGCAGGACCGATTGCTCAGGCAGTGATGGAAGCGGTGATCAGCGAATGAGGCCAGGTGCAGGAACCATGCTCGGCGACCGGTACGAGCTCACCAGCCGGATCGCGGTCGGCGGGATGGGCGAGGTGTGGCGCGGGCGCGACACCGTGCTCGCGCGCGAGATCGCGGCGAAGATCATGAAGGAGGAGTACCTCTCCGATCAGTCGTTCCTCGACCGCTTCCGGGCCGAGGCGCGCAGCATGGGCGCGGTCTCCGACCCCGGCATCGCCGGCGTGTTCGACTACGGCGAGGAGAACGGCTCGCCGTACCTCGTCATGGAGTACGTCCCCGGCGAGGCGCTGTCAGCGATCCTCGACCGCAACGGCGGGATGCCCGAGCGCGACGTCCTCGACATCGGCGCGCAGGCCGCACAGGCGCTCAACGCCGCCCACCGCTCCGGCGTCGTGCACCGCGACATCAAGCCCGGAAACCTCCTCATCACCCCGGAGTTCCGCGTCAAGATCACCGATTTCGGGATCGCCCGGGTGGCCGACCAGGCACCGCTGACGAAGACCGGCCAGGTCATGGGCACCGCCCAGTACCTCGCTCCCGAGCAGGCCACCGGCAAGGGCTCGACGTCGAAGTCCGACCTCTACTCGCTCGGCATCATCATGTACGAGGCGCTCGCCGGCGTCCGCCCCTTCACCGGGGAGTCGCAGGTCGAGATCGCGATCGCACAGGTCAATCGCCAGCATCCGCCGCTGCCGGATACCGTGTCCGAACCGGTCCGCAGGCTCATCGACGCGATGCTCCAGAAGAACCCCGACGACCGACCCGCGGACGGACAGGCCGTCGCCACCGCCGCGCGCGCCCTCCTCGCCGGGGACGTCGCCGCGGCCGAGGCCGCCGTCCCGCAGATGCGCGGCACCTCGCCGACCGAGGCGGTCACCCGGGTATTCAACCAGAACGACGCCTCGACCACCCGGGTCATGCCGGCGGCCGGCGCCGCCGCGGCAGGGGCCGGGATCGGGGCCGCTGCCGGCGCGGGAGCGGCCCACGCCGCAGGTGACCCGAACGGCAGCTGGAACCAGGATCCCGCGACCGCGTCCCAGGGCTACCACGACCCGATGATCGCCGCGAGCGCGCGCAGCCGCGACGCCGACCTCGTCGATGACGAGCCGGAGAAGCGGTCGAAGGCGCCGACCGTCATCATCACGATCCTCATCGTGCTCGCCCTGCTGGGCCTCGGCTGGATCCTGTGGCTGTTCCTCGGCGGCGGGGGCGACGAGCCCGCGCCGACCGACACCGCAACCGCGTCCGCCGAGCCCACCGCGGAGACGATCACCATCGATCCCGACGACTACATCGGCCAGAGCGAGGCGAGCGCCACCCGGAACCTCGAGGACCTCGGGCTCGAGGTCGAGACCGTCACCGTGTCCTCGAGCCGCGCTGAGGGCACCGTCGACGGTGTGCGCGCGGGCAACGACGGCTACGAGTTCGAGACCGGCGACACCATCACCCTCGAGATCTCCGGCGGGCCCGCCGAGGCCCCCGAGCAGGAGGAGCCCACGCAGGCACCCGAGCCGGACCGACCCACCCAGGCACCCGAGCCGGAGCCGGACGAGCAGGAGCCCGCACCCGAGGACGAGCCCGCGCCCGATGAGGACCAGGGCGGCGACCAGGGCAACGGCGGCGACCAGGGCGGCGGGAACGACGGCGGCGACCAGGGCGGCGGGAACGACGGCGGCGACCAGGGCGGCGGCAACGAAGGCAACCCGGGTGGCGGCAACGACGATCCGGGCCTCGGCGGCGGCCAGGGCAACCAGGGCCAGGGCAACGCCGGCGGCGGCCAGGGGACCAATGCCGGTTCCGCACCCGCTGCGGCGGGTGCCGCCGGTGTTCACGCCTCGTTCGGAGGACGCGGATGAGCGAGGTGCGGATGCTGTCCGGACGCTACGAGGTCCGGGAGCTGCTGGGCCGCGGCGGAATGGCCGAGGTCCATGCGGGTGTCGACACCCGCCTCGGCCGTCGCGTGGCGATCAAGCTGCTGCGCTCCGACCTCGCGCGCGACCCCTCCTCCCCCGCCCGCCTCAAGCGCGAGGCGCAGTCGGCCGCCGGTCTCAACCACCCCGGCATCGTCGCCGTCTACGACTCCGGCGAGCAGGAGTTCGCCGAATCCGGCGGGGACATCGTCCACGTCCCCTTCATCGTCATGGAGATGGTCGAGGGGCGGACGCTGCGCCAGGTCCTCACCGATCACGGCCGGCTCACCGTGCGCGAGGCTCTCGACGTCACCGCCGGGGTGCTCGCCCCGCTCGACTACAGCCACCGCAACGGGATCGTCCACCGCGACATCAAGCCCGGCAACGTCATGCTCACGCCCGAAGGCGACATCAAGGTCATGGACTTCGGGATCGCCCGCGCGCTCGAGGACACCGGCAGTCTGACCCAGACCCAGTCGGTGGTCGGCACCGCGCAGTACCTCTCCCCCGAGCAGGCCCGCGGCGAGATCGTCGACGCCCGCTCGGACCTCTACTCGACCGCGTGCCTCCTCTACGAGCTGCTCGTCGGCCGCCCGCCGTTCGTCGGCGACTCCCAGCTCGCGGTTGCCTACCAGCACGTCGGCGAGGACCCCAAGCCGCCGTCGCACTACGACCCGGAGATCCCCCCGGCCATCGACCGGCTGCTCCTCCACGCCCTCCAGAAGGATCGCACCGTCCGCTACCAGGACGCCCACACGTTCCGGGAGGACGTGCTCGCCGCCCGCGACGGCCGCCCGCTGAGCTTCGAGGACGACGCCGACGCCACCCAGGCCTTCGGCGTGGTGCCCGGGGCCTTCGCCGCGGGAGCCGCCGGCGCCGGACTCGGTGCCGCTGCGGCCGGACCCGGATCCGCGCACCCGCCCACGGAGCAGACGATGGCCTATTCGGCCCTCGGCGAGCCCACGCAGGCGATGGCCCAGGCGCCGATGACGAACTCCGTCGCGACGATCGCCGAGGAGGGCAGCGAACCGGAGCCCGACGAGCGCAGCCGGACCTGGCTGTGGGTGGGCAGCGCGCTCCTCGTCCTCGTGCTCGCCGGCCTCGGCCTGTTCGTCTACACCCTGTCCAAGGAACCGGAGATCGTCACCTTCGAGCTCGCGGATCTCCGCGACCGGGCCGCGGACGATGCCGAGCAGTATCTGCTCGAGCAGGGTCTGCGCGTCGATCGCGAGGAGACCGCCGACGACGACATCGGCGAGGGCAACGTCGTGAACACCGACCCGCCCGGGGGCTCCCAGGTCACCGAGGGCGACCTCATCGTGCTCTTCGTGTCGACCGGGCCGGACTCCGTCGAGGTGCCCGATGTCGCCGGCGACTCCGAATCCCTCGCCCGCCAGACGATCGGCGACGCGGGGCTCACCGCCGGGAGCAACATCGACGAGAACTCCCCCGACGTCGACGCCGGCACCGTCATCGAGACGCGCCCGGAGGCCGGCTCGACGGTGGCGAAGGACTCCACGGTCGACCTCGTCCTGTCGACGGGCATGGTCGACGTCCCGGACGTCCTCGGGATGACCGAGGACGAGGCCTGCGAGACGCTCGCCGGCGAGGACTACCAGCTCGACTGCACCGTCGAGGAGGCCGAGACCGCCGACCATCCCGCGGGCGAGGTCTTCGAGCAGAGCACCGAGGGCGGCGGCGAGGTGAGCCAGGGCTCGGCGATCACCATCACCGTGGCGACCGCACCGCCCACGCAGACGCCCACCCCGGAGCCGACCGCACCCGTGCTCCCGTGGCCCACGCTCCCCGAGGGACCGAGCGACGAGGGGGACGAGAACCAGGGAGGCATCCAGGGCAACACCGGCCGCCCCGACGAGGGCCGGGATCGGCCGGGTCGACCGGACGGGCGCGACTGACCGGACCCCTGCAGTGAACCGCATCTCCCCCGACATCCCCGCTCCGGCTCCCGCCGCCGTGCCGCCCCTCCCAGCGGCACCCTCGGTCGAGCCGTCGGCGCCGCCTGTGCCCGCACCCGCAAAGGTGCCCACGCCCGCGGAGGTGGCCGCACCAGTGGAAGCGGCCGTACCCGCGGGGGCGGCCGCCACGACCGCAGCCACCGGGACAGCGGGCCGGGCACCCTCGTCCGCGCAGGTCCCGTGGATGATCACCGTCCACCTCGACTCCGTCGTCTTCGATTCGGTGACGGTGTGGGATCGCGTGGCCCGCGCCGTCCTCGCCGAGCGCGCGGTCACCGCCGGCGACCGCCTGCCGGATCCCCTCGTCCTCGCGCTCGCCACCGGTGAGCTCCGGGGCATCAGCGACGCGCTCTCCCACGTCATCCGTTCGCGCACCGGGGCCTCGGTGACGAGCACCCTCATCCGCCTCAGGATCTTCCACCTGCTGTCCTCCGCCGTCCGCGACACCGACCTCGCCCGCCCCGGTGCCGGCGAGCTCCTCACGCGGATCGCCGCCACGGATGCACGGATCGCCTATCTGTCCTCCATGCCGCGCACCTGGGTGGAGACGCTCGACACCCATCTGGGTCTGCCCGAGCCGCACGTGCTGCTCACCACCGAGCAGCTGCGGAGTCCGCGCCCCGACCCCTACGGGCACCTGCTCGCCTCCCATCAGCTCGGCGTGCCCGCCCGGCTCGGGGTCGCGCTGGAGAGCGGTTCCGACGGGATCAGTGCTGCGCTCACCGCGGGCCTGCGGGTCATCGCCGTGGTGCCGAAGGACATGACCGGGGGAACGGATCGCCTGACGCTGGTGAGCGATCTGCGCGATGTGGACCTCGCTGCGGCCCGCGAGGCGCTGTGCGCCGACCGGGCGCTCTCCCGGGGACCGGCCGGCTCCGCGCTCGGCGACACGGCCTGAACGAGCGCGGCAGCAGGACGACCTGAGCATCGAGCGGCGACAGGACGATCGGAACAGCGGACGGCCATAGCCGAGGTGCCGGCGGCCTCGGCCGTTCTGCCGGGAGATGACCCCGACCGCCCTGCTGGGCGGCGCACCGGCCTCACCGCCGGGAGATGCCCACACCCGCCGAGCCCGGCGGTACCCCGGTCGCTCGGCTGTCGGGCGGCTCAGCCGTGGAGGCCGGCGGAGGCGATCGGCGAGCGACCGCGGGCGGCCTCGGCGGCCTCGGGCATCCCGCACTGGGCGAGGAAGTTGCCGAGCATCTGGTAGCCGTCCTCGGTGAGGACGGACTCGGGGTGGAACTGGACACCGGACAGCGGCGCGTCGCGGTGGGCGATGCCCATGACCACCCCGTCGGCAGTCTGCGCGGTGACCTCGAAGACCTCGACGGGCAGGGTCGAGTCGACGATCGCGAGCGAGTGATAGCGCGTCGCGGTGAGCGGCTCCCGGCAGCCGGCGAAGATCCCGGACCCGGAGTGGGTGAGCTGCGAGGTCTTCCCGTGCATGAGCGTGGGCGAGTGGGCCACGGTGGCGCCGAACACCTCGGCGAGGGTCTGGTGGCCCAGGCACACCCCGAACATCGGCACCCGCAGCTCGGCGCAGGCGCGGACCACGGCGGGGCAGATGCCGGATTCGGCGGGCACGCCGGGGCCGGGTGAGAGGAGCACGCCGTCGTAGTCGGCGAGCAGGGCGGGCACCTGCTCCGCGGGCACGTCGTCGTTGCGGATCACCGTGGTGTCCGCGCCGAGCTCGCGCAGGTAGCCGACGAGGGTGTAGACGAAGCTGTCGTAGTTGTCGACGACGAGGATCCGCGCGGTCATCCTGCTGCTCCGTCCTCGGTCACCGTGGCTTCGTTGAAGGGCATGTAGGGGGCGATGACGGGGAACACGAACTCCATGAGCAGGTAGACCGCCGCAGCGATGAGGAGCAGGCAGAGGACGAGCTTGACGAAGGTGTTGCCGGGCAGCGCGCGCCAGATGAGTCCGTACATCAGACGACCCCCTCGTTCGCCTTCGCGTAGGCCGGCGAGTCCTGCAGGCGCTCGGGCACGCCCTCGGCGGCCGGCTGCCAGTCGGTGAGCTCGGCGTAGGCGATGTAGCGCTCCTGCGCGGAGAACATCGGGTTGCACGCGGTGAGGGTCATGATCCGGTCCTTGCCCTTGAAGTCCGGCATGTCCGGCACCGGGGCGAGCACCTCGGTGGCGTCGGGGAGCACGATGTCGAAGTTCCGGAAGGTGTAGGTGTAGAAGCCGTCGGCGGTCTGCACGATGATCTCGTCGCCGGGACGGAGCTCGGCGATGAGGTTGAGCGGCTTGCCGTAGGTCACGCGGTGGCCGGCGAGCGCGAAGTTGCCGACCTCGCCGGGCATCGCGGCGTTCGGGTACCGGCCCAGTCCCATCCGGTTGAGGACGGGCTCCATCGACACGCCCTCGGCCATCGTGCGGTAGTAGTCCTCGCCGAAGCGCGGGATGTAGACGATGCCGAACGCGGAGTTCATGTCCACCGGCTCCGCGACATAGGGCGTCTCCGGGTCCGGCGGCAGCTCGTTGCGGGGGTTCTCCGCCCATTCGCTCGTGAGCTGGTCGGCGAGATTCGCGTTGTCCTCGTTCGCGGCGATGTCCGTCCACCACAGCTGCCACACGACGAAGAGGATGAGGACGAGACCGGCGGTGATGCACAGCTCGCCGAAGGTCCGGACGGTCCCGCGGACGCAGCCGAGCGGTTCGGGCTCGGGGCGACCCCGGCGAGCGCCGCCGGCGGGATCCTCCGGGCCGTCGGGACCGCGGTTCGTCATCACCGGCTCCGCGAAGGCAGTGGCGACGGCGGCGCGGGCGTCGGCGGGCGCGTTCATC
>ENA-OOKA01000116-OOKA01000116.1-human-skin-metagenome-genome-assembly--contig:-NODE-116-length-27115-cov-8.273614_pt1 | contig 27115 bp, 21 predicted proteins | sample MGYA00248825_ERZ500995 | MGnify/ENA primary metagenome ERZ500995 (study PRJEB25958, sample SAMN03398540) | human skin metagenome | study: EMG produced TPA metagenomics assembly of the Human Skin...
GTGCTCTTCCGATCTAATTTGCCGGTAATCCAATCGCTTGGCAAAGGCGATCACTTGCAGGTATGGCGCGGCATCGGCGGGCGGGGGGACGGCGGGCGCACCCGGCGCCGGAGGCACCGGAGAGGCCGGGGGCGGGGAGCCGACCGGATGCTGGGGCGCCGAACCGTAGCCCTGGGGTGCCGAACCGTAGCCCTGGGGTGCCGAACCGTACCCCTGCGGGCCGGGTGCCGCACCGGGCGCCTGCGGCGGCCCGGAACCGTACCCCTGCGGAGCGGAGCCGTAGCCCTGGGGCGCCGATCCGGGTCCCTGCGGCACCGGGGCCGCACCGGGCCGGCCGTCACCCGGGAAGGCCGGCTGGCCGGCGGGCCGCGGCGGCTTGAAGTGCTGGTAGGGCCCGGAGTCGAAGGGCACCTGGTCGCCGAAGGTCTCGCCGGTCGCGGAGTCGTGGAGCTCTCCGTTGACGCGCTGCAGGCGGCGCTTCGAGGTCCGGCGCGGGGAGCCCATGATCCGTCCGTCGAGCTCCGCCTGGGACGGCTGCCGGGGAGGGAGGAAGCCGCCCTCGGCACCGCGGCCGGCGTTGAAGGGCTGGACCGGGGCCGAGGCGGCGGCCGCCTGTGCACCGGCGTCGCCGTGCGGGGCCCCGGGGGCCTGGGCGTCGCCGAGCACCGGCAGCACGAGCCGCACCGAGGTGCCGACGCCCTCCTGGCTGAACAGCTCGACCGAGCCGCCGTGGCGGGCGATGATCGAGCGCACGAGGGAGAGTCCCATGCCGGACCCCGCGACGGAGCGCACGCGCTTGCCGCGCGACAGCTCGTCCCACACGACGTCCTGCTCATCGGCGGGGATGCCCTGGCCGGTGTCGGCGACCTCGACGACGACCCAGCGGTGATTGCGGATGATCTGCTCGTTCGCGCGGAGCTCGACGACATCGGTGTCGGAGGAGTACTTGATCGCGTTGCCGAGCAGATTGAGGATCGCCGACAGGAGCAGGTCCTCCTCGCCGGCGACGTCGGGGATCTTCCACGGAGCGCGCGCCACGGTGGCGACGATCATCCGGTCCTCGGCGCCCGGGGCCGTGCGGGCGTCCTCGACCGCCTGGTGGATGAGACGGTCCATGTCGACCCGGGTGAACTCGATCGTGCGCGATTCGACGTCGGCGAGCTTGCGCAGGTCCGCGAGCAGGCGGGCCACCCGGCGGGCCGAGGTGTCGATCTGCCGCACGACCGGAGCGATCTCGTCCGGATTCGGCTGCGCGTCGCGGATCATCTCGCGCACCGTCGCCGCCGAGGTCCGCAGAGCGGTGAGCGGGTTCTTGAGCTCATGGTCGAGGCGGATGAGCATCCGGTTGCGGCGGGTGAGCGCGTCGCGCTCGGCAGCCTGCCGGCTCTCCGCGACGAGAGCGGCCTCGCGCCGACGCCACCAGCGCCACACGAAGAACGCGGCCGCCGCGAGGAGTGCGATCCCGACGAGGATGAGGACGAGGAGCAGCCAGATGCGGATCTCGAGGACGAGGAAGCTGTTCATCGGCCGCCCAGATCCTCGGCACCGCGCACTTCGGCGACGAAGCGGTAGCCGCGGCCCTGCACGGTGGCGATCCAACGCGGGTTCGCCGCGTCCTCGCCGAGCACCCGGCGGAGCTCGGCGACCCGCGAGTCGACGGCGCGGGTGCCGACGGCGTCGTCGAAGCCCCACAGCACCTCGAGCAGGCGCGTGCGCTCGATGAGCTCGTCCTGATGGACCATGAGGTACTCGAGGAGCGTGAACCCCTTCGGAGTGATGACGAGGCTGCGGTCGTTGATCCAGGCGCGGCGGCCCACCCGGTCGAGCTTGAGGCCGAAGGTCGAGATCAGCACCGGCGCATTGGCCAGCGGCGGGCCGTCGTTCCGGGTGCGGCGGAGCACCGCGCGGATCCGGGCGACGAGCTCGTGCGGGTCGAAGGGTTTGTTGAGGTAGTCGTCGGCACCCTCCTCGAGCGCCATCGCCCGTTCGACCGCCTCCCCCACCTGGGTGAGGAGGAGCACGGGAACCCAGTTCTCCTCCGAGCGGAGGGTGCGGAGCACCTCCCGGCCGTCGGCGCCCGGCATGAGGACGTCGAGGACGCACACATCGGGCCGGTGGCGTCGGATCTCGTCGAGCGCGAGCCGGCCGTCGGGGGCGCTGATCACCCGGAAGCCCGAGCGGCTGAGGAACGGGACCACGGCGCCGAGCACATCCGGCTCGTCGTCGGCGACGAGAACGAGCGGGCGATCGTCCTGGGTGAACGGAGAGGTCATGTCTGCGGGTCCTTCCGCGGGGAACGGGCCGAGCGCTGGGCGGAATCGCGAACCTCGGCGCGCGACACTGCATCCGCCAGCTCATCTCGGTACAGCATAGATCGACGGAGCCGCTTGGTGCGGTAGCCGGCTCGTCCCACCATGTGGGTGCCCACCGGCGTCGTGGCCATCTGGAAGGACACGACGAGGAGCATCGTGGTGATCGGCCCCCAGTGCGGGATCTGGATCGCGACGGCGACCATCATGAGGATGAGCCCGAGGATCTGCGGCTTCGACGCGGCGTGCAGGCGGCTCATGAGGTCGGGGAAGCGTGCGAGCCCGATCGCTGCGGCGAGCGACAGCGCGGCGCCGCCGGCGACGAGGACCACCGAGATGATGTCCGCGATCATGGGCGATCTCCTTCGGTGTCCTCGCGGAACAGCGGTCCGACGCTGTGCCGCGTGCCGGGTGCGGCGGAAGGGGGTGCCGGTTCCACGCGGTCGGCCCCGTCCGCGGGGCCGTCGGCCGGTCCTGGGTCCTCGGCCGATCCGGTGCCGATCTCGGCCTCGCCAGGGGGCCGCGCGGGCTCCTGGGCGATCTCCTCGGCAGGGTCGCCGAACTCCTCGGCCGGGCCGCCGGCCGCCGGGTCGGACGTCACGGAACCCGAGTCGAGCGAGATCTCCTCCCCCGACACCGCGGGGCCTGGGCTCACCTCGTCCTGGACGACGTCCTCGTCGACGGACCCTGCGGCTCGCCGTCCGAGGAGCGTCGCCGCGCTCTCCTCCGCATCCGCCCCGGAGCCGCCCGCGCTCCCCCGCTCCTCGAAGTGCGTCGAGCCGATGACCGGAGCGGCGTTCTCCGACCGCGACACATAGCGCGAGACGCTCACCGATCCGAGGAAGCCCAGACAGGCGAGCGACAGGAGGACGGGCAGCAGATCGACCCGGCCCATGAGTGCGATGTACCCGCCGAACCCGCACATGAGCGTCGCGAGCAGCACGTCCGATGCCATCATCCGGTCGAGGATCGATGGGCCCTTGACGATCTTGTACACCGCGACGACGATCGCCACGAAGAAGAGCAGGCCGATGACCGGTCCGGCGATCCGCAGGATGTCCGCGTCGACGATCGGGGCCGTCGAGAGTCCATTCATCGTCGTGCCTCCTGCCCCGTATGGCGGATCGTCCGGCTCGCGAGCACCGGCTTCTTCCCGTTCTCCGACCGCCATTCGTTGAGCACGGTGAGGTCGTGCGCGGAGCCGAAGGTCGCGATGAGCAGGTGTTCGATCCGGTAGATCTGCTCGCGGGAGCGCGCGATGGCCTCCTCCGTCGAGCAGTCGAGGACGTGGACGTAGATCACCGAGTGCGGGCGGTCGACCTCGATGCAGATCGACCCCGGGATGAGCCCGAGGACCACGGAGACGGCGGTGATGAGGAGGTCGGACCGGGTGTGGAGATCGATCTCGATGACGCTGCCGGCGCTCACCCCGCGCCGTCGGAGGGCCGACCAGCTCACCTCGATCGATGCGATGACCATTGACGCGGTGAACCAGCCGACGAAGAGCGCGGCGTAGTACGGGTTGAAGCGGCCGGACAGCTCGATCGGCGGCAGGTAGAACATCCGGATGACGATGATGCCGAGAACGATCCCGGTGATGATGTTGAGGATGGAGAGATCGTCCCAGAGCAGGATCCACAGCACGCAGAGCGCGAGGACGTGGAGCGTCTGCTGGAGCAGTGAGCGACGGACGCGCTGGCGGCGGGTCATGATCCGGCCTCCTCTCCGAGGACGGAGGAGACGTAGGTCGAGGGGCTGCGGAGGTTCTCCGCCGCCCGCGCGCTGATGTCCCAGATGGTGCCGGCGAATACGGTGACGAGCACGCTCACCGCCACCATGAGCGTCGCCGACACGATCATCGTGCGCGGCATCGTCTGGGTGCCCTGCCACCGCTGACCGTCGGCGAGCGCGGCCTTGCGCTCCTCGAACTCCTCCACGAGGTCCTCGGTGGGCTCCTCGGCGTCGTCCGGATCGCGCCAGAACGCGAGGTTCCAGGTCTTGCCGATGACGTAGAGGGTGAGCAGCGAGGTGAGCGCACCGGCCGCGACGAGGACGAAGATCAGCCAGTCGCGGGTCTCGAACCCGGCCTGGAAGAGCGCCGCCTTGCCGATGAATCCGGAGAACGGCGGGATGCCGGCGAGATTGAGGGCCGGGATGAAGAAGAGCATCGACAGCCCCGGGGCGAGCACCGCGAGCCCGCCGAGCTTGCGGATCGAGGTGGTCCCGTTGCGCTGTTCGACGAGGCCGATCGCGAGGAACAGCGCACTCTGCACGATGATGTGGTGCACGGTGTAGAAGATCGCCGCGGTGAGGCCCTCGACGGTGCCCATCGCGACGCCGAAGATCATGTACCCGATGTGCGAGATGAGCGTGAACGAGAGGAGGCGCTTGATCTCCGACTGCGCGATCGCGCCGAGGATCCCGACGATCATCGTGAGCGCGCCGACGACGAGGAGCGGGGTGCGCAGGTTCGACTCCGCGAACAGCACGGTCTCGGTGCGGATGATCGCGTAGATGCCGACCTTGGTGAGCAGGCCGGCGAACACCGCGGTCACCGGCGCCGGAGCGGTCGGGTAGGAATCGGGGAGCCAGAACGCGAGCGGGAACACCGCGGCCTTGATCCCGAACGCGATGAGCAGGGTGACGTGGAGGATGAGCTGGATGTCCTCGGGCAGCTCGCCGATCCGCACGGAGAGCTGGGCGATGTTCACCGTGCCGGTGGCGGCGAACACGAAGCCGATGCCCATGAGGAAGATGAGCGAGGACACGAGCGAGATGACGATGTACGTCACTCCCGCGCGGATCCGCTGGGCGGTCGCGCCGAGGGTGAGGAGCACGTACGAGGCGCCGAGGAGCATCTCGAAGCCGACGTAGAGATTGAACAGGTCGCCGGCGATGAACGCCGCGGCGACGCCGGCGCAGAGGATGAGGTACGTCGGGTTGAAGACGCTCACCGGGGTCTCGTTCGCGGTGTCCGCCATCTCCTGGCCCACCGCGTAGACGAGGACGAGGAGTGTGACGATCGCGGACACGACGAGCATGACCGCGCTGAGCCGGTCGACGGCGAGCGCGATCCCGAAAGGCAGCTCCCAGCCGCCCACGGCGACCACCTGCGTACCCCGGGAGTCGACGCCGAACAGCAGGACGAGGTCGATCGCGAGGACGATCGCGAGCGTCGCCACGGTGACGGCCGTCTGTCCGCGCCGACGACCGGAGAGCATGAGGGTGATCCCTGCGCCGATGAGCGGCAGGAGCACCGGGAGGGGGACGAGCACTCCGAGCATCAGGTCCTCCTTCCTCGGTCGTCGTCATCGGCATCGGACGGCGCGGTCGCCGCCGTGTGCGCGGGCAGCTCCGCACCCTCGGCGCGGGAGTCCACCGGTTCGTGCGCGACCCCGCGGGCGCCGGGGGGACGGGCGTCGGCGCCGGTGGACTGCACTGTGCGCGCGTCCTCCTCTGCGCGGTCGTCCGCAGCCCGTTCCGCGGGTGTCCCGTCCTCATCGAGGTCGAGCGCGCCCTCGATGGGCGTCTGCGCCTCGTCGCCGAACTCGGTGTCGTCGTACTCCCCGCTCGTGCCCGCCTCGTCGCCGGAGCCGCGGCCCTTGGCGAGCGCGATCCGCACGTCCTCGATGTCGTCCTCGAGGTTCTCGTTGCGGACCAGGCGCCACGACCGGTAGATCATCGCGAGGAGGAACGCGGAGAGCGCGAAGGTGATGACGATCGCGGTGAGGACGAGTGCGTGCGGCAGCGGATCGCTCATCCCGTCGGCGGACAGGTTCTCGCCGTCGGTGAGCGGCGGGCGCCCGGGCGGGCCGGAGGACAGCACGATGAGCATGTTCACCGCATTGCCCATGAGGAGGAATCCGAGCAGCACCCGGGTGAGCGACCGGTCGAGCATGAGGTAGAGGCCGCACGCGAACATCACGCCCATAGCGAGGAGGAGCACGAAGGAGGTCGTCACAGTCGACTCCCCCCTGCCGGGCCGTCGACCTCGACGTCGTCCATCCGGCCGAGGATGGCGTGGAGCTCAGTGGTGTCCGGTCCGCTGTGCTCGGCGCCGGAGAGGGATTCGGCGAGCCGCTCCTCGTCCGCCTCCTGATGCCGATCGACCTCGGCGCCGAGGCTGCGGAGGATGTCGAGCATGAGTCCGATGACGACGAGGTAGACGCCGACGTCGAAGATCGTCGAGGTACCGAAGGAGACGTAGCCGAGCACCGGCAGCTCAGTGCTCCAGTAGGCGGATTCGAAGATCGTGTCGCCCCACAGGAAGCCGCCCAGCGAAGTGCCGGCGGCGAGCGCGAGGCCGAGGCCGAGCAGCAGGCCGGCGTCGATCGGAGCGGCCTCGGCGAGCTCGTGCCGACCGGCGGCGAGGTAGCGCGCGACGAGCGCCATGCCGGCGACGAGGCCGGCGGCGAAGCCGCCGCCAGGGAGGTTGTGCCCCGCGAACAGGAGGTAGACGGAAAACACGAGGATGGGGTGGAAGAGCAGGCGAACGAGCACTTCGAGGAGGATCGAGCGGTTCTTCGGGGCGAGGGCGCGGCCGGCGAGCAGCCAGGCGCTGCGCTTCTCGTCCGAGGTCCGGGATTCGTCGGAGGAGCGCATGGGGGAGAACAGCTCGTCCTCGACCAGCCGGGTGCGCGCGGTCAAGGTGTCGGGCCGATGGCTGCGGAAGCGCTGGGGCCGTCCCTCGCGTCCGCGGACGAAGATCAGGCTCGCCACGCCCGTCGCCGCGGCGACGACGACGGACAGCTCGCCGAGGGTGTCCCACGCGCGGATGTCGACGAGCGTGACATTGACGACGTTCTTGCCGTGGCCGTACTCGTAGGCGAGGAACGGGAACATCTCCGAGATCGGCTCGGCGATCCGGGCACCCAGGGCGACATAGGCGACGAGCATCATCATGATGCCGAAGGCCGCGGCGATGAGGCCCCGCAGCGAGGGCGAGAGGCGGCTCTCGGACTGCCCCATGCGGGCGGGGAGGCGGCGGAGCACGAGGACGAAGACGACGATGGTGATCGTCTCGACGAGCACCTGGGTGAGGGCGAGGTCGGGCGCACCCTGCATCGCGAAGAACGCGACCATGGTGTAGCCGGTGACGCCGACGATGACGACGGCCGCGAAGCGCTTCTGCGCGCGGGTCGCCGCGATCGCCGCGATGATGATCGCGGCCGCCACGATGATCTGGAGCGGGGAGTCGGCCACCTGGATGCCGGAGGGCCAGGTGTCGTTGAGGAGGAGCGCCGTGGCCACCGAGCCGATGAACACGATGTAGATGACGCCCTGGTAGAACGGCATCGAGCCGCGCTGGGTGCGGGCCGTGACATAGGCCGCGAAGCTCTCGAGTCCGGCGATCGACCGTCGGTAGAGGCCGTGGAAGTCGATGCCGTCGGGCATCGCAGCCTGGAAGATCGAGACCTGGCGCGCGAAGAAGAACATCAGGAGACCGAGCGCGAGATTGCCCGCCGAGAGCAGGAGCGCCGGTTCGAGCCCGTGCCACAGTGCGAGGTAGTAGGGCTTCGACTCGCTGCCCGGGAGGCGGGAGGACCAGGTCGTGATGACCGGGTCGAGCCACGAGGAGGCGAGGCCGGCGATCACGGTGAGCGCGGCGAGCAGATAGGGCACCGACTTGAAAAGTCCGCTCTCCTTGGCCGGCTCGATCGGCTGCACTCCGGGCTTCGTCGCGAAGGCTCCCCAGACGAAGCGCGCGGAGTACGCGACGGTGAGGACCGAGCCGAGGAAGATCCCGATCACCGCGATCACGCCGGCCTTCGATCCGTCGGCGAGCAGCGTGGAGTACACGGCCTCCTTCGCGACGAAGCCGAAGAGCGGCGGGATCCCGGCCATCGACGCGGCTGCGATGAGGGCGGCGACGAAGAGCCCGCGCGAACGCGCCCCGTACCCGCTGAGCTTGCGCAGGTCACGCGTGCCGGCCCGGTGATCGATGATGCCGACGATGAGGAAGAGCGCGGACTTGAAGAGGCCGTGGGCGAGCAGCAGGGTCGTCGCGGCCAGCGTGATGTCGCGAGTGCCGAAGGAGCTCACGATCATGAGGAACCCGAGCTGGGAGACCGTGCCGAAGGCGAGGACGAGCTTGAGGTCGAACTGCCGGAGGGCCTGCCAGCCACCCATGAGCATCGTCGTGATGCCGAGGGTGAGGAGCACCGCGGTCCATCCGGGCATCGCGTGGAACCCCGGAGCGAGCCGGAGGACGAGGTAGATGCCGGCCTTGACCATGGCCGCAGCATGGAGGTAGGCGCTCACCGGCGTGGGGGCGGCCATCGCACCGGGGAGCCAGAAGTGGAAGGGGATGAGCGCGGACTTCGAGACCGCGCCGACGAGGATGAGCATCACCGCAGCGATGACGAGGCCCTCGTTGATCCCCGTGCTGTAGCCGATCTCGACGATCGTCGAGATCCGGCCGGTGCCGAGGACCACGGTGAGGAGGATGACGCCGACGAGCATCGCGAGCCCGCCGGCGGTGGTGACGACGAGCGCCTGGAGGGCGGCGCGCCGTGACTGCTGGCGGCTGGTGTACTGGCCGATGAGGAGGTAGGAGAACACCGTCGTGCCCTCCCAGAAGATGAAGAGGAGGAGCATCTCGTCGGCGAGGACGAGACCGTACATCATGCCCGCGAACGCCATGAGCACGCCGGCGAAGCGTGCGAGTCGCGGTTCGTCGTCGGCGAAGTAGCGTGCGCAGTAGACGAGGACGAGAGCGCCGACACCGGTGACCAGCAGGCTGAGCAGCCAGGACAGCGGGTCCATGAGGAAGATGACCTCGAGGTTGAGCGCAGGCAGCCAGGAATAGCTCTCGATCCAGTCGCCGCTGCCGGCGAGGAATGCCGGCAGCCTCTGCAGGGAGAGGGCGAGTCCGGCCGCGGGCACGGCGGCGAGGATGAGGAAGGCGTTGCGGCCGAACAGGCGGAAGAGGGGAACGGCGAGGAGCGCGGCGACGAAGAACGCCCCCACCATCACCGTCATTCGCAGCTCCTCGATCCTCCTGTGCCCTCAGAGCATTTTTCCACAGATCGGGAGCGATCTCGAAGTCGATCCGGCATGTGACGTGTGATAATACCCAGCCCTCGGATCGTACGGCGACACCCTCGCGCACCCGGCTGAGGTGCTCGCCAGGAGGGTTGCGGAACCAGCCGACGGCCGCTCCGCTCAGCCCAGCTGGTGCTCCCCGACGAGGAAGCCGTCCTCATCGACGCCCACCCCTGCGGTGAGTCGGAGGACCTCGGCGGCCAACCGGTCGAGCCGGAGCGCCGCAGCGGTGCGGATCCGCCGCAGCTCGTCGTCGATATCGGGGAGGTACCGTCGCTGCTCGGTGTCGACCCAGCGCAGGTGATACATCACCTGGGGAGGATCGACGTGCGCGGCGACCGCCCGGGGCAGCGCCTCCTCGACGACGACGCCGATCTCGATGAGTCCGGCGCGCGGGCCGAGCGAGTCGAGCGGGACCTCGACGGCGTACCCGTCGCGCACCTCCGGGTCGTGCTCGGAGATCAGGTGCGCGACGTCCTCGAGCACCTCGGGCGGGATCGGCTCCGGTTCGCGGATCCCGGCGTCGACCTCGGTGAGCCGGGTGCGGAGGACCTCGGGAGTGAGCCAGTAGGGCGAGTACACGAAGACGTCGACGTGCGCCTCGGGATCGGGGACGAGGATCCGGGCGGGCGCTTCGGCGGCGGCGGCGAGCGCGGCGCGCGAGGCTGTGGGCGACTCGAGTGCGAACGGGTCGACCGGCTCGTCCGCGAGGCGGACGGCGACGTGGAGCCGCCGGGCGAGGGCGATGAGCAGGTCGAGGGAGCGGCCCTCCTCCCGGTTGGGGAGCCCTGCGGGGAACGCGCGATGGAGACCGTCGGCGTCGGTGAGCCAGGAGGGCGGCGGGGCCGGCTCCCGATCGCGGGGGCACACGAGCGCGAACACCCGGGTCGCCCAACCCGGCACGCCGAGCCGCGCGCGGTGTGCGGCGGGGACGAACATCGGGCCGTGGAGCCGCGAGTGGCGGGTGAGGCGCCACTCGAGGACCTCGTGGCCGAGCGCCGGGTCCTCGGGTGCGACGATCACCGGCTCCGCGAGCGCCGGGAAGTGGTTGGTGATGAGGGCGATGACATCGCTCGCCTCGATCTCGTCGTCGAGCAGGAGGAGGTGTCGGGCGGCGAGCGCCTCGAGCGAACGGGGGTCGCGGGCGTCGTGCGCACCCGCCATCAGGGCATGCCCTTGCGGAACCCGACGTGCGCCCGCGAGGCGGTGGGCCCGCGCTGCCCCTGGTACCGGTTGCCGGTCGCGGGATCGGAGCCGTACGGCCGTTCCGCGGCGGAGCTCAGCGCGAAGAAGCACATCTGCCCGATCTTCATCCCCGGCCACAGGATGATCGGCAGGGTGGCGACGTTCGACAGCTCGAGCGTGACGTGCCCGGTGAAGCCGGGATCGATGAACCCGGCGGTCGAGTGGGTGAGGAGGCCGAGGCGGCCGAGCGAGGACTTGCCCTCGAGCCGCGCGGCGACGTCGTCGGGCAGGGTGATGAGCTCGAGGGTCGAGCCGAGGACGAACTCGCCCGGGTGGAGCACGAAGGGCTCGTCGGGATCGACCTCGACGAGTCGCGTCATCCCCGGCTGCTCCTGCGCGGGATCGATGACGGAGTATTTGTGGTTGTCGAACAGGCGGAAGAACCGGTCGAGCCGGACGTCCACGCTCGAGGGCTGCACGAGGGTGTCGTCGTAGGGCTCGAGGCCCACCCGGCCGGCGTCGATCTGGGCGCGGATATCGCGATCGGAAAGCAGACTCACACGGACAATCTACCGTCGATCAGGCAACGATTCGATCACTTTCGGCCGCCGGAATCGGGGAAGTCCCGAGCATTCGCTCAGAGAATGCTCTACAGTGGAACCTGTTATACGCCCGCGCCGATGGTGCCTTCCCCCTTAACCGAAGGGCCGGGAGTAACACTGTCGCCTTCGCGTGGTCGAATACGCCACGACCGAAAGGCCATACTGTGAAGATCTCTGCGAAGAGTCTTGTGCTTGCCCCCGCAGTAGCCGCCGCGGTTTCCGGTGTGATCACCGTTCCCGCTGTTGCGACCACCACTGCACCCCCGGCCCCTGCGCCGGCCGAATGCCTGCCCTCGGGGACCCCGGGAGGCGAAGCACCCGGAACCGAGTCCCCCGCCGCCGTCCCGGCCCTCACCGATGGCCCGGAGGCGACGGTCGATGCGGCGCAGGTGTCGCAGACGGACATCGCCGACCCCGACAAGGGCATCGGCTTCTCCGGCACCGGCTTCACTGCGGATTCCACCGCGACCGTCACCGTCACCGGGACCGACGGCACGGAGTACACCGCCCCCACCGAGCTCACCGTCTCGTCCGACGGCGAGGTCAAGGGCGTCTACTTCTTCACCGTCACCAATGACGGCAAGGTGCCGCTGGGCACCTACACGCTCCACCTCACCGACACCACGACGAAGAAGGACTCCTCGGAGGTGACCTTCGAGGTCGTCGAGAAGGTCGACGCCGCTCCGGTCCCCACTGCTCCGGCGCCCGCCCCGACCGAATGCGCGACCCCCACGGCGGAGGAGACCCCCTCCGCGGAGCCCACTGAGACCGGGACGCCGACTCCCTCGGACACTCCGAGCACGACGGCTCCGACCACGCCCGCACCGGAGGACACCGGCACCCCGACGCCGTCCCCGGAGACCACGGCTCCGACCACGCCGACGCCGGAGGGCACGGGCACACCGACGCCGTCTCCGGAGACCTCGGAACCGACCACTCCGACACCGGAGGACACCGGCACCCCGACCGCACCCGCACCGGACGAGTCCGGCACCCCGACCCCCGAGGGCAGCGCGACGCCGACGCCCACCGAATCGGCGATCCCGGGAGACACCGATGAGCCGGCGGTCGCCGCCTTCGGCATCTCCATCGACCCGACCGAGATCTCCTCGGCGGACTTCGCCGACGAGGACAAGGGCGCGACGATCACCGTCACCGGCGCGCAGCCGGGCGAGCAGATCACCGTCCAGGTCGAACACGCGCAGGGCCAGGTCGAGCGCTTCCAGATCGACAAGATCGCCGACGAGAACGGCAACGCCGTCGTCGGCGTCCACGCCGAGGGCGATCCGGTGCTCGGCGAGTACCGGGTCTCCGCCTTCGGTCCCGAGTCCGAGCCGATGGCCGGTGCGTTCACCGTGGTGACGAACAGCTCCTCGGTGGGCGACGAGGCCGGCAATCAGGCCGGCGGCTCCGGCAGCGGCCAGGGCTCCGACGATGGCAGCTCGCTGCCGCGCACCGGCTCCGAGATGACCGGACTCGCGCTCGGCGCCGGTCTGCTCGTCGTCGGTGCCGCCGCGGTCGTCGTCACCCGTCGCCGCACCCGCTCGACCGATCCCGCGGACATCTGAGCCGCGCCGCACCGAGCACCGTCACTGACCGACCTCATCCCCGCCCATGACCCGGAACCCGCAGCCGACCGAGGACCCCGTCCTCGATCTGTCGGAGATCCGGGTCGCGGGTGAGGCGGTCACCGATGCACCGCTCAACGCCCTCGATCGTCTGACCCTGGTGGGGCAGCCGGGCGACGTCGGGGGCGTTCTGCGTGCCATCGGACGGCTCCCGGGTACGGCCTTCGTCGAATGGCCCGCGGACCCCGGCCGGCTCACCGTCGACCGGCTTGCGGCATCCGCGGCGCGCACCCGTGTGCGCTCGGCGCAGGGCACCGGAGGAGGTGCGCCCGTCGATCTCGACCGGGCGTGCGCACACTTCGGCTTCGCTCTCGCACGCGAGCGCCGCACCCGCCTGCGCGACCTCGACCCCGAGGCCCGCGCGCGCCTGCGGTGCGCACTCACACTCGCCGCCCCCGGACAGTGGATGGTGCTCGAGGACCCGCTCGGCGGGATCGCGGAACAGGCCCGAGCAGGGATACGAGGAAGACTGCTCGACGCCTGCATCGCGTTCCGCCGCGGCCTCGTCGCCTCCGGCTCCTCGGTCATCGATGCCGCCGTGCTCGGCGAATCCGCGGTGACGATCGAGAAGGGGCGGATCGCCGACTCCGGCCCGCTCGAGGCGCAGCTCGCCGAGCCTCGCAGCTCCCTCGCCGCAGCGGCCACCGGCGTCACCGTGTTCTCGGGGCTGGCCCGCCGCGGCTGGCTGTCGATCGGGCACTCGCAGGTCCGGGCGCGCACCGATCTCGACGGCAAGGTCTACGTCACCATCCCGACCGCCGCCGCCCGGCTGTCCTTCGACGAGTTCGATCCCGCATTCACCTCGGACTCGGTGTTCGAGGCGATCGTCGTCGGCATCCGCGACTCCGGGCGGATCCTCCAGGTCGTCCTCTCCCCGGCCGACACGGAGGTCGGTCTCGCGCTCACCGCCGACCTCCTCGACTTCTCCCCCAGAGCAGGGCTACCCGCACCGGCGGTCACGGACACTGCGGACCGGGAGGAGCCCCCGGCTCCGGGGACCGACGGCACGGACGCCGATCCCCCTCACCACCGCCCGTGGGGGGTGCTCCATCCCGGGCTCGGGACCTCGGTGGCCGCCACCGTCTCCCGGGTCAGGGTGGGGACGCGGCTCTTCGTCGACGTCGACACGAGCCGCATGCACGCCTATCCCGTCGACGCCCGGGCCGGGAGCGCGGACGACTAGACTGGACCCCGGATCGCGCGGGCCCGTCCCGTAGGCGATCCGATCGACGCGCGCATCACAGGGGAGGGACGGCGATGGCCACAGCCGCACCCCGCCGCCCGGCGCTCCTCGTCGATCGAGCGGCGTTCCGGCTCCTCCTCGGCGCCCTCCTCGCCGTCGTCCTCACCGTCGCGACGGTCCCTGCGCTCAACCTCACGGCCTACTCCCCGCAGAGATCCGTCCTCAGCTATCTCGCCGCGCTCGAGGACGGCGACGCCTCCCGCGCGCTCGGCCTCCTCGCCGCCCCGCCCACCCGGAACACCGAGGCCCTCCACGACGAGGTGCTCGCAGGCGCCTGGTCGCTGCCGAGCAGGGCGGAGGTGATCGGCGCCGCGACCGACGGCGACCGGGCCGAGGTCGCGGTCCGCTTCGATCTCGGGGACACCTCGCACGAGCAGACGTACACGCTCGTCCGGGGCACGCCGCGCTGGGGCCTCTTCGACCGCTGGCTCCTCGAGGTGGAGAAGTGGCCCCGCCTCGGACTCGATGTGTCCGGGTCCTCGGTCGCCGAGGTCAACGGGGTGAGCGCGCCCACCGATCGCGGCGGGATCCCCGTCCTGTTCCCGGTGGGCTACACCGTCGGCTTCGATGCGGAGTACCTCCGCGCGGATCCTGTGCTGGTCGACGTCATCGCACCGGGTCAGATCGCGACCGCCACCCTCGATCCGCAGCCCACCGCGGCGCTCCTCTCCGAGGTCGAGGACCGGGTCGCGGCGCAGATCGACGCGTGCGAGGAGCAGAGGACCCTCCTGCCCGCCGGGTGCCCGTTCGGCTTCGAGACCGACCACGAGATCCTCGGGGACGTCACCTGGAGGATCGTCGAGCAGCCGCCGGTGACGCTCACGAGCTCCGGGACGCATCTGACGATCGCCCCGGGCGAGGCGGTCGTCGAGGTCTCGGGCCGCTCCCGCGACATCGTCACCGCGTTCGAATCCGACTTCACCGAGCGGATCATCGTGCAGGTCGTCGGGACCGTGACGGTCGACGGCGGCGAGATCGAGGTCGACCTCGCGAACGAGGGTCAGTCCCTCGGCGAGTCGGCGGAATGAGCCGCGCGCGACGAGGGCGGCCGGATCGCCCCCCGCTCCGGGAGCTGAGCTCCGCCTGACAGACCAGCTCAGGTGCCGCGCAGATCGAGGCGGAGCGCGTCGTCACCGCCCTCGACGATCGTCACCGGGATCCCCCAGTCCTGCTGATAGAGGTGGCAGGCGGCATGGAGGGGGATCTCCCCGCCGGGCTCGCCGTCGCACGCTGCGGCCCGCACGGTGACGTGGAGGACGCCGGAGTCGATCGCGGGGTCGAGGGTGATCGTCCGCTCGAGCCCCTCCGCGCCGCCGGCCCCTGCCGTGATGAGCTCCGGCGGGGTCGAGGAGACCTGGAGGTAGGTCGGGTCGCCGAACCGGTCGTCGAGCTTCTGCCCCTGGGGAACGGTGAATCCGACGGTGAGGTCGATGGGCCCGCGGCCGATCTCGGTCGCCGGCCGGGTGGTCGACTTCGCTCCCTCGTCGACCTGCTGAGCCTCGGCGGGGATGCTCACGCGGGTGAGCCGGTGCGCGGCCGATTCGGCGACGAGGAGTTCGGGTGCCGCGCCGTCCTCCCCGGGCAGGACGAGGATGTCGGAGGGTTCGGCGAGGCCGCGGGCGAGCGTGGACACCGAGTCCGTCGCCGGGTCGTAGCGGCGGATCGCGCCGTTGTACGTGTCGGCCACCGCGACGGAGCCGTCGGGCAGCTCGGCGACGCCGAGCGGGTGCTGGAAGCGCGCCTCGGTGGCCGGGCCGTCCCGGAACCCGAAGTCGAACAGGCCGGTTCCGACGAGCGATTCGACCGCGCCGGTGCCCGGATCGAGGCGACGGAGCGCGGAGGTCTCCGAATCCGCGACCCACAGACCGCCTGCGGACGCGGCGTCGAGACCGGAGGTCTGCGCGTACCACGCCTCCTCCGGCCCGCCGTCGAGCAGACCCTCATTCATCGTTCCCGACAGCAGCCGGATCGTGCCGTCACCGGGGTCGAAGGACCAGATCGTGTGATTGCCGGCCATCGCGACGACGACCTCGCCGGTGGCCTCGGAGAACTCGACGTCCCACGGGCTCGAGAGCTTGATCGCGCGGGCCGGGCCGTCGTAGCGGCCGGTCTGCCGGTGCTCGCCGACGATGTTGTCGATCGCGCCGACCATCGCCTGTTCCCCGGTGCCGGCGAGCGTCGTCACGATGCCGGCGTCGAGGTCGATCCCGCGGAGGACGTGGTTGACGGTGTCGGCGACGACGACCTGGTAGCCGACCGCGGCCGCGAGCTCCTCCGGGAGCTCCGTCATGCCGCCGGGCTCGGAGAAGCGGGCCTCGGTCAGCGGGCCGTCGGCGAGGCCGCGCTCGCCGGTGCCGATGCGGCGGAGCAGGCGGTCGCCCGCGGGGTCGTACTCGACGAGCGAGTGGTGGCCGGAGTCCGCGACGAGGAGGTTCCCCGACCGCAGGCGTAGGAGCTTGCCGGGGTAGAAGAGCTCGGTCTCGACGGGTTCGGGCGGGACATAGGGCCCGGTGCCGCGGTGGAGGGTGCCCTTGGCGGAGTGCTCCGCGATGAGGTCCTCGATGAGGCCGGCGAGGCCGGCGGAGTGCCCCTCCCCCGACATCGAGGCGACGAGGTAGCCCTCGGGGTCGATGACCGCGAGGGTGGGCCACGCGCGTGCGGTGTAGGCCTGCCAGGTCACGAGGTCCGGGTCGTCGAGCACGATGTGCTCGACCTGATAGCGCTCGACCGCCTGGTCGACGGCCTCGACCGTGCGCTCGAACTCGAACTTGGGCGAGTGGACGCCGATGATGACGAGTTCGTCGGCGTACTTCTGCTCGATGGGGCGGAGCTCGTCGAGGACGTGGAGGCAGTTGATGCAGCAGAACGTCCAGAAGTCGAGGAGCACGACCTTGCCGCGGAGGTCCGCGAGGGAGAGGTCCGCGCCGCCGGTGTTGATCCACCGGCGCCCGGTGAGCTCCGGGGCGCGCAGCCGGACGGTGCGGGCGCCGCCCGCGGCGGCCGAGGAGGAGGAGTCCGAAGTCATGCCTCCATCATGGCACGCACCGCGGACAGGGGCCTCGGGCCCCGTCACCACCCGTCATCGACCGCACCGCGCGTCCGCGTACCGCACGACAGCCCGGCCGCACCGGTGGTCGTTCCACCGGAGGCACGAGTGCCCGACCGGTCGGCGTGCCCACCGCACGACGATCCGTTCGCCCGAACTGCGCGATCGTCCGACAGCACGACGGTCCGTCCGCACGATAGTCCTTCCGCCCCGTATCGTGTCGAACGTACTGCGGGGTATCCGCCCACCTGCGCGTCATTGCGCGCAGATGGGCTGATACCCCGCAGTACGGCCGGGCTTCAGCGGAGGGAGTTCCCGGCCGCGGGTGGCTCGGGTCCGTGCACCAGCAGGTCAGGTCTCGGCTGCGAGGGGGTCAGATCTCCGGTGCGGCCGTGCCGCCGGGACCGCTGCGGAGCCTGCGCTCACGACCCCGGCGGAAGCGGCGTCGCAGGACGAAGAAGCCGATGACGAGCGCGATGACCGCGAGGACGACGAGGATCGGGATGAAGATCGCGAGGAGCGACAGACCGGCGGCCACGATGTCCTCGCCGGTCGACAGCACGGGGGCCGCGGTTCCGGCGGTCGCGGTGTTCGCCACCGGGCGGGTGAGCGACTTCGTCAGATGGACGACGAGTGCGACGACGATGCCGGTGATGACCGGCACCCATGTCTGCCAGCCCGCGACCGCCTCGGGGTCGGTGACGGTGAGGGTGCCCGCGCCCAGCCCGGCGATCTCGGACGTGGCGGCGGAGCCGAACACGATGCCGCCCGAGGTGGGCCGCACCACCGTCTGGATCGCGTCGTTGATCGAGTCGACGGCGGGGAACTTGTCGGCGAGCAGCTCGATGACGAGGAGCACCGCGAGGATGCCGAGGATCCAGCCGTTGGACAGCCAGTCGAACCCCGGGCCGAGGTCGACGACGGGGGTGAAGCGGTCGAGCAGCCCGAGCACGAGGAGCGGGATGTACGCATTGAGACCCGACGAGGTCGCGAGTCCCAGTCCCGAGAGCAGTTCCATGGACACAGCGTAGACCCGCTCGGCCGGGAGTTCCCCGAGAACAGGCCGGCCGCCGCTCCCGACCGCTCTGCCGCGGACCGCCTCCAGGGTCTCGTCCGCTCCCCCGCCAGCGGGCTGTCACCCGGCCTCGCATCCGCGATGCAGTCCGCTCCCCGGCGCCTCCGTGGCCGGACCGGGCGGCAGGTGAGACCATGGGGGCATGTCCGATACCCACGATCCGTCCGTCGAACCCGTCGTCCCCGGCACCGGCACCGCACCGGCTCCGCCGGACGGCGCCGCCGCTCCGTCCGCTCTCGCCCCGGAGGAGGCCGCAGCGATCCAAGCCCGCCTCGACGAGGTCGCCGGCCGCGCCGCCGCTGCGGCCGAGCGCGCGGGACGACCGGCGGACAGCGTCCGCATCATGCTCGCGACGAAGACTCAGCCCGCAGAGCGGATCCGGGTCGCGCTCGAGCACGGCTTCACTCTCATCGGCGAGAACCGGGTGCAGGAGCTCACCGGCAAGGCCGAGGCGCTCGCCGACATCCCGCACGAGGCGCACCTCATCGGTCCGCTCCAGAAGAACAAGGTCAACCACGCGCTGCGGACGGCCGCCTGCATCCAGTCGATCGACTCACTCGCCCTCGCGGAGCGGATCCAGCGCCGGCTCGAGGCGGTCGACGGCCGGATCGAGTTCTTCGTCCAGGTCAACACGTCCCGGGAGGAATCGAAGTCCGGTGTCGCCCCGGAGGCCGCGGGCGAGCTCGTGGGCGCGCTCCAGGGACTCGACCGGATGCGGATGCGCGGACTCATGACGATCGGCCTGCCCGGCACCACCCCTGCGGAGATCCGACCGAGCTACCGCGCGCTCACCGACGTCCGCGCCTCCCTCCTCGACCAGGGCCTCATCGACGAGACGATGACGGAGCTCTCGATGGGGATGAGCGGAGATTTCGAGCTCGCGATCGAAGAGGGCGCGACGATGGTGCGGATCGGCTCGAGCGTGTTCGGTGCCCGACCGGCGCCGTGATCGCCCTGCCGACGCCGTGAGCACCCCACCCGGGGGCGTGAGGACTTCGCCGACGGAGTGAGCACGCCGACGGCGTCGTGGGCCACCCGCCAGGTCCGAGTCACCGGACCGGGCTGACGGGTGCCGCGTCGTCCGCCGGCCCCCGCCGCCCTCCCCGGAGGGACCCGGCCGGTCTCAGTCCTGCGGGACGCCCGGCGCCTCGGGATCGATGTTGCGGATGATGAGCGAGCAGTCCTTGCCCGCGTAGCCCTCGTCCATGAGCTGCTGGAGGTTGTCGAACGCGACCTGCGCGGCCGGCAGCGTCACGCCGACCGACTCCGCTCCCGCCAGCGCGAGGCCGACGTCCTTGTGGGCGAGAGCCGTCGCGAAGGTCGCGTCGAAGCCCTGGTTCGACGCCGCGGACTCGACGATGCCGGGGACCGGGTACCACGTGCGCATCGCCCACGAGTCGCCGGACGAGACGTGCGCGATGTCCCAGAACGTCTGGGCATCGAGGCCGAGCTTGCGGGCGAGCACCGCACCTTCGGCGGCACCCTGCAGACTGATCGCGAGCATCATGTTGTTGACGATCTTCGCCGCCTGGCCGGCACCGTTGCCGCCGGCGTGGAAGATGTTCCCCGCCATCGGCTCGACGTACCCCCGGGCGCGCTCCACGTCGGCGTCCGCGCCGCCGAGCATGAAGGTCAGCGTGCCCGCGGCGGCACCCGAGATGCCGCCCGACACGGGGGCGTCGACGAAGGCGAAGCCCGCCTTCTCCGCTGCGTCGTGGAGCGCGTTCGCGGAGTCGACGTCGATCGTCGAGGAGTCGACGAGGAGGGTCCCCGGTGCCGCGAACTCGAGCACTCCGCCCTCATCGAGGTAGACGCTGCGAGCGTGCTCGCCCTTGGGCAGCATGGTGAAGACGACCTCGGCGCCCTCGACGGCCTGGGCGATCGAGCCGACGGCCTCGACGCCGTTGTCCGCAGCGGCGGCGACAGCGCGCTCGTCGAGGTCGTAGCCGCGCACCGTGTGGCCGGCCGCGACGAGATTCTTCGTCATCGGCCTGCCCATGTTCCCCAAGCCGATCCATCCGATGGTTGCCATGGTGCCTCCTCGCACACGGGTGCCGGCGCCCGGCGTCGTCGCCCGGCCGGCACGGTCTCCTGTTTCCCGTCCAGCCTACGACGCACCGCTCCGCGCGCACACGGGGCGAGCGGCGGGATCTGCGCAAAGACGCTGTGCACTCCTGCAGATACGATGGAGCGATGCCCAACTCGGACGCACACCCGACCGGCCTCGGCGCCCCGCCCGTCGCCCCGGACGATCTGCTCACCCTGCTCGCGGTCGCCCGGCTCGGCAAGTACACCGCGGCCGCCCACAGCCTCGGCATCAACCACACGACGGTCTCGCGCCGGATCGCCGCTCTCGAGCGCGCCGTCGGGGACCGGGTGCTCGTCAGCGCCCCGGAGGGCTGGGAGCTCACCTCCCGCGGACGGGAGCTGCTCGCGGTCGCCGAGGACATCGAGGCGGCGCTCGAGCGCGCCCGGCACACGGTGACCGGAGAGGCGCAGCTCACCGGGACGGTCCGGGTGGCCGCTCCCGAGGGGTTCAGCCTGACCTGGGCGACCCCGGCGCTCACCGAGCTCCAGGCCCGGCATCCGCGGCTCCAGGTCGAGCTCATCACCGCGACGCAGCGCGCCCGCCAGTACCGGTCCGGCGTCGACATCGAAATCGTCGTCGGGCGTCCGCAGGTGTCCCGGTCGCTGAGCTACCGGCTCAACACCTACAGCCTCGGTCTGTTCGCGACCCCGGGGTACCTCGCCGCGCACGGCACCCCGCAGACGCTCGCCGAGCTCAGCGACCACCGGATCGTCTACTACATCGAGCACACGCTCGGCGTCGACGTGCTCGACTCCGCCGGCGACCGCCTGCCGGAGCCGGACGGATTCCTGCGGTCGAACTCGATGCTCGTCCACGTCCGCGCGGCCGAGCACGGGGCCGGCATCGGGCTGCTGCCGAGCTATCTGGGCCGGGCGAGTCCCGCGCTCGTGCGCGTGGTCCCCGACTGCGATCTGCGGATCACCTACTGGGCGAGCGTGCGCCGCGAGGCGCTCCGCAACCGCGGGGTCGAGGCCGCCCTCGACATCATCCGCGAGTTCGCCGGGCGCGCGCCGGCGATGCCCGAGGTGCTCCCGGGCTCCGGATCCTGAACCGGGGAGCCGGTGGCACCGGGAACATTGCCCGGTGCCACCGGGCATCGGCCGGATCGCACCCGTGCGCTCTCCCCGACACGGTGTCGTTCAGGCCCTGACGGGATCCCGGGCGGGCCCGGACGGGTCGGCGTTCAGGCCGCCGACCAGCCGCCGTCGACGAGGTGCGCGGACCCGGTGATCACCGCGGCGGCGTCCGAGGCGAGGAACGCCGCGAGCTCGGCGATCTCCTCGGGCTCGGCGAGGCGGGGCACCGCCGAGTGGGCGAGGAACACGTCCTCCATGACCTGGTCCTCGCCGATCCCGCGGGTGCGGGCCTGATCGGCGACCTGCCGCTCGACGATCGGCGTCATGACGTACCCGGGGTTGATCGCGTTGCACGTCACGCCGTGGGGACCGCCCTCGAGCGCGGTGACCTTCGTCAGCCCCATGAGGCCGTGCTTCGCGGCGACATAGGCGCTCTTGAACGGCGAGGCCCGTACCCCGTGGACGGAGCTGACGTTGATGATCCGACCCCAGCCGCGCTCGTACATGCCCGGCAGCACCGCCTTGGTGAGGAGGAAGGGCGCCTCGAGCATGAGCCGGTTGATGAGCTGCCACTCGTCGAGCGGGAACTCCTCGATGGCGTGGATCCGCTGGATGCCGGCGTTGTTGACGAGGATGTCGGCGTCGAGTCGCATGTCGTCGAGCGCCGCGGTGTCGGAGAGGTCGACAACCCAGGCCTCGCCGCCGATCATCGTCGCGAGCTCGTGGGCGGCGTCCTCGTCGACGTCGGCGACGGTCACCCGCGCCCCGAGCTCGGCGAGCCGCGAGGCGATCGCGTTCCCGAGCCCGGAGGCGCCGCCGGTGACGAGGGCGCGCTTCCCGGCGATCCCTGCGGGCTCCGGGCGCGCGGTCATCCCGCGCTCCGGGCCGCGCGCTCGCCGGCGCGGCGCTCGTTGTCGAGGCGATCGATCTCGTTGAGGTCGATTCCGCGGGTCTCACGGGTGAACAGCAGCGCGATGAAGCTGATGAGCGCGGCGATCGCGAGGTAGATCGAGATCGGGATCGAGGACTCGAAGTTCCGTAGCAGCGTGGTCGCGATGATCGGCGCCATGGAGCCGGCGACGATCGCGGTCACCTGGTACCCGAGCGAGACGCCGGAGTACCGCATGCGGGTGGGGAACATCTCCGCCATGATCGCCGGCTGGCCGGCGTACATGAGCGCGTGGAACAGGAGACCGACGATCACCGCGGCGAGGATCATCATGTCCTCCCCGCTGTCGAACATCGGGTAGGCGAAGAAGCCCCAGGTGGCGGTCAGCGCGATGCCGATGCCGTAGGGGATCTTGCGTCCGACGATGTCGGCGATCTTGCCGACGAAGGGGATCGCGACGGCGTGCACGACGTGCGCGAGGAGCAGCAGGCCGAGGATGTGCGAGGTGTCGGTGCCGACCTGCACGGACAGGTAGGTGATGGTGAAGGTCACGACGAGGTAGTAGTGGACGTTCTCGACGAAGCGGAGGCCCATCGCGGTGAACACGCCGCGGGGGTAGCGCTTGAACACCTCGGCGACGCCGTAGCCGGCGTCCTCCTCGTGCACCTCGGCCTGCGCCTCCTCGAAGATCGGGGCGTCGGTGACCTTGGTGCGGATGTAGTAGCCGACGAACACGATGACGGCCGAGAGCCAGAAGGCGACGCGCCAGCCCCAGGACAGGAAGGCCTCGTCCGACAGCACCGCGACGAGTCCGAACAGCACACCGGTGGCGAGCAGGTTGCCCAGCGGCACCGCGGCCTGCGGCCACGAGGCCCAGAATCCGCGCGCGTCGCGCGGGGAGTGCTCGGCCACGAGGAGGACGGCGCCGCCCCACTCGCCGCCGACCGCGAAGCCCTGGACGAAGCGGAGCAGGACGAGCATGACCGGGGCGACGTAGCCGATCGCCTCGAAGGTCGGGATGCAGCCCATGAGGAAGGTCGAGGCGCCGACGAGGATGATCGAGAGCTGGAGGAGCTTCTTGCGCCCGTGCTTGTCACCGAAGTGCCCGAACACCACTCCGCCGAGCGGACGGGCGATGAAGCCGACCGCGTACGTCACGAAGGCCGCGATGATCGCGTCGAACGGGTTGTTCGACTCCGGGAAGAGGATCTTGTTGAAGACGAGGGTGGCCGCCGCCGCGTAGAGGAAGAACTCGTACCATTCGACGATGGTGCCGGCCATGGATGCCGCGACGACGCGCTGCAGCTGCGAGCGCTCCTCCGGCTTGAGCGCTTCGGATGTCTGGGTGCTCATGTTCGTGCTCCTCCGCCCGGCAGCTGACCGGGCACTCGGCCCGGACGTCCCGGGCGTGCGTTCCGCCGGACGAGGGGCCGCCGGCGGGTGCGGGAGCGGGTGCGAGCGGCGACTCCGATGTCGTGCGCTGCGGGCGACCCACTCCCTCGTGGTTCGATTCGATAGCCCATCCTGGACCTTGCCTGTGAATCGATCAAGCGCGACGGGGCTGTCGTGATGAATTCGTCGCCTGCAAATGCGCAGACGGTCTGTGCCCTCGCGTGCACAGGAGCACATTCAGGACCGGCCGGGGCTACTGCTCAGGAGACGGCGGGCGGTCCGGGAGCGCGGATCGCGCAGCCGGCGGCGGACCCCGCGCGTTCCTCCGACACGGCTCAGCGGACCGCTGTCCCAGCCGCGGCTCAGTGCTTGTCGAGGCGCGCGAGCATGTCGTTGTAGGCCTTGAGCTCGGCGTCGCCGGTGCGGTCCTCGGAGCGGTCCCGGCGCCGGGCCTCGCGATCCGAGGAGCGGGACCATTGGACGGCCGCGATGATCGCGAGCGCGAGCGTCGGCAGCTCGCCGATCCCCCACGCGATCTCCCCGCCGCGCACCTGGTCGTCGAGCGCGGGGATCCAGCCGTGGCCCATGTTCCCGAACCAGTCGCCCTCGATGAGGGTCGTCGAGGACATGATCGAGATCCCGAAGAACGCGTGGAAGGCCATGGTGATGAGGAGCAGGAGGAGCCGCAGGGGATAGCGGAAGCGCTCGACGCCGGGATCGATGCCGATCATCGCCTGCGCGAACATGTACCCCGCCGCGACGAAGTGGAGGATCATGAGCTCGTGGCCGATGTGCGTATCGAGCGCCCACCACATGATGCCCGTGTGATAGAAGACGACGAGCGAGCCCGAGAAGTTCACCGCCGCCACCACCGGGTGCGCCCAGAACCGCAGGTACGGGTGGTGCACCGCCCCGAGGATCCAGTCGCGGGCACCGCGGGAGCCGTCGGTGCGCGCCGGGACCGCCCGCATGAGCAGGGTGATCGGAGCGCCGAGCACCATCGGCAGCGGCACGATCATGACGATGAGCATGTGCTGGATCATGTGGGCCGAGAACAGCACCTTGCCGTAGACCACCGGGCCGCCCGAGGTGACGTAGAACAGCAGGAGCATGCCGATCAGCCACATGACGAGGCGGACCACCGGCCAGGAATCACCGCGGCGGCGGAGGCGGACGAACCCGGCGATGTACGCCGCCGCGAGGCCGAGCGCGACGACCGTCCACAGCGGATCGACCTGCCACTCGGTGAAGAACCGGCCCCAGGTGGGCTCCGGCGGCAGCGGCTCATAGGTGAGCGCCTCGGCCGGGGTGGGACGGGAGGGCGGCTCGTCCGGGACCGGGGGCTGCGAGCGGGCGAGCACGGTGCCGAGCGCCATGACCGCTCCGAACAGCAGCGTCTCGACGGCGATGAGGCGCCAGAACTCGAGCCGGGCAAAGACCGCTCCCGCTGCCCGTTCGGCACCGTTCCCCTCGGCGGAGCTCGGGGTGAGCCGGTCGATGACGAAGCGCCGGTGCCAGTAGCCGATGAACCCGAGGACGACGGTGATGCCGAGCTTCGCGACGACGAGGAGGCCGTAGGGCGTCATCCAGTCGGCGAGGGAGTTCACCCGCAGGCTCGCGTTGAACAGGCCGGTGAAGACCATGAGCGCCCAGGCGAAGAGAGCGAGTCCGGAGAAGCGACCGACGAGCACCCCGAGGTCGGCCCGGGCGGTGAGCACCGGCGCGAGGAGCGCGAGGGCGACGAGCCCGCCGACCCAGACGACGACGGCGATGAGATGGAGACCGATGCTGTTGACCGCCGCGGTATGGCCGCTGGCACCGGCGGAGTGGCCCATGAGCGCCTGCGGGATGATCGGGAGGAAGGAGAGCACCGTGACGAGGCCGATCCCGGTGAAGCTGCGGACCGCGAACACGCACGTCGACACGATCGCGGCGAGGACGACGATGAGGGTCCACAGCTGGCCGTAGGGGACCTGGGTGACGTAGGCCCCGAGCTGGGCGGAGAAGTCGCCGGTGAGCGCCTGCGCTCCGGCGGTGTCGACGAACGCGAGGATGAGCACGGCGATCGCGCCCACCGTCCACACGACGGAGGCGACCTCGGCGACGCGCAGGCAGGCGGTCCATGCGGGGTCGAGGGTGCTCGGCCGGGCCGCCGCCTTCCCGCGGTCCCGGTGCCTGACCCGCACCGGAGCGCTGCGCGGGAGCACGACGGCGGCGAGCACGAGCGCCCCGATCGTCACCGCCATCGCGAGGTTGAAGACGAACTTGGCGATCGGCAGACCGTAGCGGCCCAGAGGACCCGCGTCGTTGAGCAGGGTGGGGGCGGCCGCGCCGGTGAAGTCGAGGGCGAGGAGGCCCACGATCGTGCCGACGACGAGGAGACCCGGGATCGCGGCGAGGCGCAGACGGCGCGCGGTGCGCCGGTCCGCGGTGCCCGCCTCGGGTCGGGCGTGCGGGGAGCGGGTGGGTGCGACGGCCACCGGCGTCAGCGGAGCCTGCGGTCGGCGAGGGCGGGGAAGCTCTCGCGGCGCGCGTGGATCGCGTCGATGTCGATGTCGGCGACGATGACGGTCTCGTCCGCGCCGGCCTCGGCGAGGACGTTGCCGGAGGCGTCGACGATCACCGAGTGCCCGCCCATCTCGGTGCGGGAGTGGAACCCGGCGGTGTTGCACGCGATGACCGCGAGGAAGTCCTCGGCCGCGCGGGCGCGGGCGAACAGACTCCAGTGATCGACGCGCGGGGCCGGCCACGCGGCGGGCACTGCGACGACCTCGGCACCGGCGTCGAGGAGCGCGCGGAACATCTCGGGGAAGCGCAGGTCGTAGCACGTCGCCAGGCCGAGCGACACGGTGCGGCCGTCGACCTCGATCGGCACGGTGACGATGTCCTCCCCGGCCTCGAGGAGCTTGGGCTCGCCGGATCCGAATCCGAACCGGTGGATCTTGCGGTAGGTCGCGATGACCTCGCCGGCCGGCGACACGAGGACGGAGGTGTTCCACAGATGGCGCTCGGCGTCAGGCAGCTCCGGCAGTGCGGTGACGTCGTGGTCGTACTCGGCCAGGCGGGTGAGCGCGGTCTCGCTGCCCTCGATGATCGAACCGATGTGGACGTAGGCGCCGATTTCGCGAGCGACGGCGGCCAGCGCGGTGACGGTGCGCCCGTCGACGGGCGATTCCGCGCGCTGGCCCCAGTCGCGGTAGGAGAATCCGCCGGGCGACCACAGCTCGGGCAGGACGACGAGATCGGAGCCGTGCTGAGCCCGGACGAGCTGGACGGCCCGGTCGATCCGGGTCTGCTGGGAGTCCTCATCGGCATAGGCGAGCTGGATCGCTGAAACACGCATGCATCCAGGGTAGTCCCCGGCTCAGCACCGGGCCAATGCGCCCCGCAGGAGTGCAATTTCCGAAGGTTTCTGAGAGCGGATCAGCACTTTCTCGCAATCTCGGCGGGAGCCCCGTGCCCCGGGAGGCGCCCTGCGCACCCGGAATACGACCGCAGGCCCGGACCCCTGAGCGGGGTCCGGGCCTGCGAGGCGAT
>ENA-OOKA01000117-OOKA01000117.1-human-skin-metagenome-genome-assembly--contig:-NODE-117-length-27099-cov-7.814266_pt1 | contig 27099 bp, 24 predicted proteins | sample MGYA00248825_ERZ500995 | MGnify/ENA primary metagenome ERZ500995 (study PRJEB25958, sample SAMN03398540) | human skin metagenome | study: EMG produced TPA metagenomics assembly of the Human Skin...
GGTCCCACGACCCCCGGGTGACGATGAGCGGCCGGCGCTTCGACTTCGACGCCGAGAACCCCCGCGGCGGATCCAGCGGCAGCGGCGGCTCCGCCTGGACCCCGGGTGAGAACGAGTCAGCCAAGCGCGGAGGCAAGGGATGCGGCTGCATCATCGGCCTGCTCGTCGTGCTGTTCCTCCTCCTCACCCTCATCGGCTCGTGCTCGTCCTCGGCCACCTCGGGGACCGCGGCCTGCGGCGACTACGATCTCGTCGACGGCGAGTACGTCAGCGCACCGGGGTCGGGGGACTACGACAAGCAGGGTGAGAATTACACCTACGTCGGCTGCGACACCTCGAACCGCTCCGGCGGAGGCGGCATCTGGTTCCTCCCGTTCTTCACCGGCGGCTCGTCCGGTTCCGATTCCAACTACGGCGGCGGCTCCGGCTACCGCGGCGGCGGCTCCGGGTTCGGCAAGTGACCGACACCGGCGCGAACCGCATTCGTCCATCGCAGCTCCGATCTCCTGTGTGAAAGGCCCATCATGATCGTTCCCCTGCTCATCGAATCCGGAGTCGTCCTCGCCTACGCGGTCGCGGGCCTGCTCCTCATGCTCGTCGGCTACGGCGTCGTCGACCTCATCACCCCGGGCAAGCTCCATGAGCTCCTGTGGACGGAGAAGTCGCGGAACGCCTCGATCCTCGTCGCGTCGAACCTGCTCGGCGTGGCGATCATCGTCGCCGTCGCGATCCGCGCGAGCGCCGGCGACCTCGTGTGGGGCCTGATCTCGACGATCGTCTACGGCGTCATCGGCATCATCATCATGGCCGCGAGCTTCCTCATCGTCGACGCCCTCACCCCCGGACGCCTGGGCGAGATCGTCCACTCCGAGACGATCCACCCGGCCGTCTGGGTCAACGCCTCCGCCCACTTCGGCATCGCCTTCATCATGGCCTCGGCCCTGCTCTGATCGGCGGACCCGACCCCCTGTGAGCACCCCCGTCGCCGAACCGGAGCCGCTGCGTCTGCCGGTGCGCTCCGGACCTGCGCGGTTCTTCGTCCTCTTCGCCGTCTTCCTGTGCGCCTCGTGCGGCATGGTCTACGAGCTCGCTCTCGTGGCGCTCGGATCGTTCCTGCTCGGGGACACCATCGTCCAGGCCTCGATCGTCCTGTCGGTCATGGTGTTCGCGATGGGCGTGGGGTCGATCCTCACCAAGCGCCTCACCCACCTCGCGGCGGTGTCGTTCGCGCTCATCGAGGCCGCCCTCGGCATCATCGGAGGGCTGTCCGTCCTCGCCCTCTACCTCGCCTTCGCCTATCTCGACCTCTACACCGCGGCGATGGTCGTCCTCGCCTTCGTCATCGGCGTGCTCATCGGGGCGGAGATCCCGCTCCTCATGGAGCTCATCCAGCGCATCCGCGCCCAGCGCGCCTCGACCGCGGTGGCCGACCTGTTCGCCGCGGACTACGTGGGCGGTCTCGTCGGCGGTCTCGCGTTCCCCTTCCTCCTGCTCCCCGTCCTCGGGCTGCCGCGCGGGGTGCTCGCAGTCGGCATCGTCAATGCCGTCACCGGGATCCTCATCGTCCTCTGGCTGTTCCGCGAGGAGATCACCCGCCGGGTGCGGGTCGGTCTCGCGATCCTCCTCGTGCTCATCGTCGGGGTGCTCACCCTCACCTGGGTGTACACCGATGCGATCGAGATGACCTCGCGGCAGCAGATCTACCGCGACCCCATCGTCACCGCGGAGCGCAGCGCCTACCAGGACATCGTCGTCACCCGCCATCCGCGCACCGGGGACACCCGGCTGTTCCTCAACGGCGACCTCCAGTTCGCCTCGAACGACGAGCACCGGTACCACGAGTCGCTCGTCCACCCGGTGCTCGACGGGCCGCGCTCGCGCGTCCTCGTGCTCGGCGGCGGCGACGGCATGGCGCTGCGCGAGATCCTCAGGTACCCCGACGTCGACGAGGTCACACTCGTCGACCTCGATCCCGCGGTCGTCGAGCTCGCCCGCTCGGACGACACCTTCACCCGGTTCAACGACGGCGCGTTCGACGACCGTCGGGTCGAGCACATCGCCGCAGATGCGTTCACGTGGCTGCGGGAGGAGAACACCCGCACCTACGACGTCGTCATCGCCGACCTCCCCGACCCCGACGACGTGTCGACCTCGAAGCTCTACACCATCGAGTTCTACGGCCTCGTCGACCGAGCCCTCGCCGCCGACGGGCGGCTCGTCGTCCAGGCGGGCTCGCCGTTCTTCGCCCCCGAGGCGTACTGGGGCATCGGCGAGAGCATCGCGCAGGCCGGGTTCGCGACGACCCCGTACCACGTCGACGTCCCGAGCTTCGGCGACTGGGGGTACTTCCTCGCCGCGACCGGAGAGGCGCCCGAGGTCGCGGTCCCCGCGGACGCGCCCGACGACCTCCGGTTCCTCACCCCGGATGTCGCCCGGGCCGCGCTCGTCTTCCCGCCCGACCGCGACCGGAGCTCCGTGGGCACGGTCGAACCCTCATCGCTCCTCCATCCGCGAGTCATCGACCAGCAGCGCGGGGCCTGGGTCGGGTACTGAGACCGAGCCCGGCGGGTCCCTCCCGGCGAACCGCATCCCGAGCGCGGGCGCTCCGCAGAGGAGTGCGATACTCGCTCCATGCGCGCTCCCACCCACAGCCTCGGGGTCCTCGCCGGCATCGTCATCGCACTCCTCCTCGGCACCGCCGTGTGGGCTGCCTACCCGGTCGGTGGAGCCATCGGCACCCACTACCGCAGCCTCGGCGGCGAGAGCGGGCGGCTCGGCGAACCCACGGGCCCGGAGCGCTGCGGGCTCCGCGACGCCGGGTGCGTCCAGAGCTTCGAGGGCGGCTCCATCCACTGGACGCGGGCCGTCGACGGCACCCAATCCCGCAGCGGCGACACGGTGTCGAGCGCCCGCGTCATCACCCACGACGGCCGTTTCATCGACGCGCTGTACTCCTCGTCCTCGGGCGGGACGACGAACCGCGCGGCCGACGTGTGGGGGAACGACGTGCCCTACCTCCGGGAGCGCGACGACTCCGCGGCGCACACCTCGGCCGCCGGCAATCCGTACTCCTCGTGGTCGGCGACGATCACCCAGGACGCGATGCGCCGCGCCTTCGGCCTGCCGGATGTCGTCGACATCTCCCTCACCCGCACCGGCTCCGGCATGGTCGACACCGTCACCGCGACCTCCGCCGACGGCCGCACCGCCGCGCTCTCCGGTGTCGAGGCACGCACGGTGCTCGGGCTCCGGTCGGCCACCTTCGAGATCGCGGACTGAGCCGCATCCGGGCAGCGGGATGCGGAGCCGGCCCGCCCCCTGCCGGGCCGCCCTCGACCCTCGACGCCGTCGGAGCACGTGCCTAGAGTGGTTCCATGAGCACCGTTCTCCTCGTCCATCATTCGCCCACGCCCGCGACCGAGGCGCTCGCCGAGGCGGCCCGCGCGGGGCTGTCCATGCCGGAGCTCGAAGGGGTCGAGTTCGTCGAGAAGCAGGCGCTCGAGGCGTCCTCCGAGGACCTGCTCGCCGCGGATGCCATCGTGCTCGGCACCACGGCGAACTTCGGGTACATCTCCGGCGCGCTCAAGCACTTCTTCGACTCGACGTACACGGCGACCCGGGAGCAGACCGCCGGGCGCCCGTTCTCCTATTGGATCCACGGGGGCTACGACACCACCGGCGCGGAGCGCGCGATGGAGTCGATCACCACCGGCTACGGCTGGGAGAAGGTCTGCACTCCCGTGGTGTTCACCGGCGAGGTGACCGAGGAGCACACCGCCGCGCTCACCGAGATGGCCGCCACCGTCGCGGCGACCACCCTGGCCTGAGCAGCGCTCCATCGGCGCATTCCTCGCCGGCGCATCTCTCGTCGGCGCATTCCTCGGCGGTTCGGTCCGTGCCGACTCACCCGAGCCGGTAGTTCACCCGGTGGGCGGCTGCCGCGCCCGATTCGAGCGCCCCGTTGAGCGAGCTCGTCCGGAACCGGTCCCCGGCGACCGCGATCGGTCCGTCGAGCGCGGGCTCCCGGCGATCGAGGACCCCGACGCCGGACAGCGGCAGGGCATGCGGGATCCGGTCGACGGCGACGACCTGCCAGTCGCGCACGGAGCTTCCGCAGAGGTCGGCAGCGGCTTCCCGCACCTCGGACTCGCCGAGCTCCGCCGATTCCGATTCGCCTCCCGGGCCCGTCTCCCCGAGAGCGGTGTTCACCGCGATGAGGTGCCCGCCGGCGAGCGCATAGCGCGGCGCCGGTGCGGTGACCTCGGCGATCGTGGTCACCGGGCCGCGCGGGCTCCGTCCGTCGATGCTCAGCAGCCGCTGACGCTGCGGCGGCTCCGAAGCGGAGAACCACCACGTCGTCATCCCGCGGGTCCGCACCGGCGGCACCTCCGGCAGGAGCGGCTGCGCCAGACCTGTCGCGACGACGACCGCTGCCGCGCTGCGGACTCCCCCGTCGCAGTCGACGCGCACTCCCGACCCGGCCCGATGGACGGCACGGACACGGACCCCGGTCTCGATGCGGGCTCCCGCGGTGCGCGCGGAGGCGGCGAGCGCCTCGGCGAGCACCTGCATCCCGCCGGCGGGCAGTGACGGGGTGTGCGAAGCGAGGAGCCGGAGCTGCCAGAGCAGGTACTGAGCGCTCGCGGTCGATGCGTCCTGCGCGACGAGGCCCGAGGTGAAGGGCTCGATGACGGAGTGCCGGAGCGGTCCGGTGATGCGGTGGTCGTCGAGCCAGTCGGCGAAGGGCACATCGATCGCTGGGGCACGGCCGAGCAGGGCGGTGAGGCGCGGGATCTCGCGCGGGGAGAGGAGCCCGGAGCGGAGAGTGCGGAAGGCGAGCTGCGGTTCCCGGGACGGGTCGGCGATCACGGGCCTGCCGCGCGCGGTCCGCACGGACACTCCCGCAGGGAAGGGCTCGAGGTCGAGGGACCCGAGGTCGAGCGCCTCCTGCAGGGCCGGATAGCCGGGATTGACGAGCTGGAAGCCGCGATCGGGACGGTAGGCGCCGACGACCCGGCCGCCGACGCGCCCGCCCACGTGGTCCGCGGCCTCGAGCACGGTGACCGTGTGGTCGGCCTCGGCGACGAGCGTCGCGGCCCGCAGTCCGGCCGGCCCCGCGCCGACGACGATGACCTCGCTCATGACGGCCCTCCTCCGTGCGTCGGCGCGCCCCGTGCGGCACGCGCCTCGGTGATCCAGCGTAGTCCGTTCGCCGGGCTGCGGCCGGGATCGCGCGGGACGCCGGTTTCCGAGCCGTCTTCCGGCGAGCCGTGGACTCCCACGTCCCTGCGGGCAGGGAGCTCCGCTCACCCCGCTCCTGGCGATGAATGCGCTGCGGGCCGGAGGAACCCGGAGGTTCCTCCGGCCCGCAGCGGAGGGGGATGGCGGCGGCGCCGCGATCCCGGTATCAGTAGGAGGAGTACGAGGCCGAACCGGCGGCGATGACCCCGAGGATGATGGCGAGGATGATGCCGAGGAGACCGAGGATGAGGAAGATGATGCCGAGGATGAAGCCCCACTTGCCGAGCGTGTTGTCAGGGAGGCCGGCCTCACGCGACTTCGTGCGCGCCATCTTGCCGAGGATGATGCCGACGATCGGACCGATCACGGCGAAGCCGATGAAGGTCGACAGCGAGGCGATGAGGGAGATGATGCCCAGGGTCTGGCCCGGATCCTGCTGACCCGCGCCCGGCGCTCCGGCCGGCTGCGAGTACTGATCGGAGTACGACGCGTTCTGGTTGGAGTAGGACGAGTTGCCGGCCTGCTGGGGGTTGTACTAATCGCTCACGAACGACCTCCTGGTGTGCTGGGGTCCGACCGGGGCCGGAGTGGGTACAGGGAAATGCCAGGTTCATAGTACAGCGGGTCCGCCGCAGGGATGAATCGCGACACTGTTCCAATTCCGCCACAACGCTGGGAGAAGCAGTGCTTTCGGTGCCCGGACCGGGTCGGATCCGACCCGGTCCGGGCGGACTGACCGCAGTAGCCCGACCCGATTCCCGGCGCTGAATGCGGGAAGCCCCCGGGTGGTCCCGGGGGCTTCCGACTGCGGAGGATAGGGGATTTGAACCCCTGAGGGCGTTAACCCAACACGCGTTCCAGGCGTGCGCCATAGGCCGCTAGGCGAATCCTCCGCAGAGAACGTTACCCGAACGGCGAGTGAATGCGCCAATCCCTCCGCGCCCCGACCGGCACGGCCGTGGGCAGCGGAATACACCTCCCCCCTCGCTCCGTTCCCTCCGAGTACACGTCTTCCGAACGAAGGAGCAGCACCATGGCACTGTCCGACAAGAAGGTCGCATTCCTGCTCACCCGCGGCGTCGAGCAGATCGAGCTCACCGACCCGCGCTCCGCCCTCGACGAGGCCGGAGCCACCACCGTGATCGTCTCCCCGTCCGAGGGCACCCTGCAGGCGATGGAGGGCGACTGGGATCACGCTGACACCTTCGACATCGACGTCCCGGTGAGCGAGGCCTCGGCGGACGACTACGACATGCTCGTCCTCCCAGGAGGCACGCTCAACGCGGATGCACTGCGGACCGACCCCGACGCGGTCGCCCTCGTCAAGGCGTTCTTCGCGGCGGACAAGCCGGTGGCGGCGATCTGCCATGCCCCGTGGATCCTCGCGGAGGCCGACGTCGCCCGCGGCAGGAAGCTCACCTCGTACACCTCCACCCGGGCCGACCTCGTCAACGCCGGCGCCGAATGGGAGGACTCCGAGGTGGTCGTCGACGGCAACCTCATCACCTCGCGCAATCCGGGCGACCTCGAGGCGTTCAACCGCGCCATCGCTGACGCCCTGAGCTGAGTCCGAGCGGCCGCTCGCACCGCTCTGCGGCGGGAACGGCGCCGACGCCGCATGCAGACCCCGGGAGATTTCATCGTCTCCCGGGGTCTGCACTACACTGGGATGCGGCTCTCCGTGTGGCGTCATCCTGCGAATCCCCCAGGACCGAAAGGTAGCAAGGGTAAGAAGGCTCTGGCGGGTGCACGGGGAGTCCTTGACATTCAGCCTCCGACCCGCCCGCCCGGCACCGGTCACCCCTGACCGTTTCAATAGACCCGAACGTACGCTAGGGTTCAGTTCATGGAAGCATCGTCGCTTTCACCCCGGGTCTGGCCGCTGTATCTCGCGACGTTCCTATCGACGTACGTGTTCGCCGTCGCGAACATCTCCGTACCCGGGATGCAGGCCGCACTCGACCTCCCCGGATCACGGACGACCCTGGTCATCGGGGCCTATTCGGTGTCCTTCGCCGCCGGCCTCATCATCTGCGGACGCCTCGGGGACACCTTCGGGCGTCGGCGGCTGTTCCGCATCGGGATCGCGGCGATCTTCGTCTGCGCGATCCTCACCGCGCTCGCCCCCACCGTCGAGCTCCTCGTGCTCGGTCGCCTCCTCCAGGGGTGCGCGGCTGCCCTCACCACCCCGCAGATCCTCTCGACCATCCAGGCGACTCTCGAGGGGCGGGCGCGGTCGCGTGCGATCAGCGGCTACAGCATCTTCGCCGGGGTCGGCACCGTGGGCGGCAACATCTTCGGCGGGACGATCAACAGCCTGTTCCCCGAGGAGTACGGGTGGCGCGCGGCGTTCATGAGCATCGCCGTCATCGCGGCGATCGCCTGGGCCGGCACGGGATACCTGCGCGAATCCCGCTCCCCCGACCCCGAGGGCTTCGACTTCCCCGGCTCCGCCCTCGTCGCCTTCGCCCTCCTCTGCCTCATCACCGGTCTGACGAACGCCGCCGCTGTCGATCCGCTCGACCCCTTCTCCTCCCCGGGGATGATCGCGCTCACGGTGGGGCTCCTCATCGCCTCGGCGGTGGGGTTCCTCGTCCTCGGACGGCACCTCCAGAACCGCGAGCTGTCCCAGCGGCCCTCGGTGCTGCCGCTCCACGTCATCATCGAGCCCGGGGTCAAGATCGGGATGGTCCTCGCGGCCCTGTTCTTCCTCATGATGTCGTCGTTCATGTACAACTTCGCGATCCTCACCCAGCAGGGCATGGGCTGGTCGCCCCTCCACTCCGGCCTCGCGCTCCTCATCCTCGCCGTCGCCTTCGTCGGATCGTCGACCGTGGCGACCCGGCTGCTCGACTCCATCGGGCCGAAGATCCTCCTCATCGGCGCCGGGTTCCAGGCCCTCGGCCTCGGCCTGCTCGCAGTCGTCTCCTTCCTCGGCGCCGAGCCGTTCCTCCTCTGGCTGCAGCTCGTCGGCATCCTCATCGGCGGCGGACAGGGTCTGATGTTCGGCCCGCTCATCGCGGTCGTGATGAACCACGTGCCCGACCGCGTCGCGGGCCTCACCGGCGGCCTCATCGCCACGGCCCAGCAGGCGGGCATGGGGATCGGCGTGGCCACGCTGTCGAGCCTGTTCACCGTGCTCCTCGCGGTGTTCCCCGCGCGCACCGCTTTCGGGTGGGTGCTCGTCGTGGCCGTAGCGCTCTCGCTGACGTTCGGGCTCATCGCGACCCGGCTGCTCCGACCCCGCCCGCAGGCGGGATGAGCGGGCCGCCCGCAGGCGGGATGAGCGGAGCCACGGAGCCGCTGTCACAATCGTGCAACATCCGTGTCAGACGAACCTGCAGGTCAGCGGCGTATCCGGGGAAGCGCCCGGCCGCACCCGGTGATCATCGTCGGCAGATCGTGACAGTGCGCGCACTATCCTGAGAAGACGTCATCGAGCGCCGTGCGATCCGCCGCCGCGTCCCGCCGCTCGACACCCGCTCCGCCCGCCTCGTTCCCAGGAGATCCCCGTCGTGGTCCGTCGTCCGCTCGCACCCCTGTGCGCCCTCACCGCCGTCCTCCTCCTCAGCTCCTGCACCGCCGGCACCGACGGCGCCTCGGCTCCGAACACCCGGCCGGCCGCTCCCACGGAGTCGACCACGGCTGCGGCCGCCGCACCCGTGGTCGAGATCGTCGATCCCGCCGAGGTGCCCGCGGACGAGGACGGAACCGACACGGACGGGACGGACACCGCCGCACCCACGGAGGCCGCGACCGGCACCTCGGGCCCGGACGCCTCGGGCCCGACCGCCTCGGATGCCCCGAGCACGTCACCCGACGCCGCCGACATCGACTTCGCCCCCGGCGACACCTTCGCCCTCACCGTGTCCGGCGGGACGTTCACCGAGGTCGAGCTCCTCGACGCCGACCATGACGCGGTCCCGGCCGACACCGGTTCCGTGAGCGAGGACGGCACGACCTGGCAGGCGCGCGCCGGGCTCGCCGGCGGCGCCTCCTACACCTGGACGGCCACGACCACGGCCCCCGACGGCTCGGAGCACACCGCATCCGGCACCTTCGACACGAGTGCTCTCGCCGGCAGCCCGCAGCGGGCGCGCTCGGTCATCGCCGACGACGACACCGTGGGGGTCGGCGCACCGATCATCATCAACTTCGGCGGCACCGTCGACGAGCACTTCCGGGACGAGGTCGAGCAGCGGCTCAGCGTCGAGGTCGCCGACGAGGACGGCGCGCCGCGCGAGGTCGAGGGCGGCTGGGCCTGGCTGCCGAACATCGACGGCCATTCCCGCATTCACTACCGTCCGGCCGAGTTCTGGCCCGCGCACTCGTCCGTCGCCGTCGATCTCCCCCTCGAGGACGTGCCGTTCTCCGATTCGACACACGGCGGCAAGGACATGACCCTCGACTTCGAGATCGGCCGCGAGCAGATCACCGTCGCCGACGCGGAGACCCACCGGATGACCGTCACCCGCGACGGCGAGGAGGTCATGGACTTCCCGGCATCGCTCGGCGCCCCGCGCTCGCCGTCGTACAACGGCATGCACATCGTCATGTCGAAGGCGGAAACCTACACGATGACCTCGGAGCAGTGGGGCTATGCCACGCCGGTGACGCACGCCGTGCGGATCCACAACAACGGCGAGTTCATCCACGCGGCGCCCTGGTCCGCGGGGTCCCAGGGGTCGGCGAACGTGTCGCACGGCTGCATCAATCTCACCACCGAGCGCGCGAGCGAGTACTACGACTCGGCGATCTACGGCGATCCCGTCGAGATCACCGGGTCATCGGTCGATCTCACCGTCGATTCCGGCGAGGTCGCGGACTGGGTCTACTCGTGGGAGGAATGGCAGGACCTCAGCGCGTTCGCGGACGCAGACTGAGTGCGTTCGCCGACTGAGCACTGGCACCGGACCTCTCGGTCCATGGGCGCGGGCACCGGAAATCTCAGTCCACCGACACGATCACTCCATGAGCGCGGACCGGATGAGGAACCGCTTGCCGGTGGGCGACTCGACGCTGAAGCCGGCACCGCGACCGGGGACGACGTCGACGGTGAGCTTCGTGTGCTTCCAGTACTCGAACTGCTCGGCGGACATCCAGAACTCGAGCGGGCTCGTCCGCCCGTCCTCGAGCGGCACCTCGAAGGTGCCGAGCAGGACGTCGGCGTCCGAGGTGAGGAACTCACCGGTGGGGAAGCACATCGGCGTCGAGCCGTCGCAGCAGCCGCCCGACTGATGGAACATCAGGTCCCCGTGCTGAGCGATGAGCTCCCGGAGCAAGTCGACCGCGGCCGGGGTGAGCGCCACGCGGGACGCGGTCTCCCCGGTGATGGCGGGGGCGGATTCCAGGATCGCGGGGTCGGCACTCATGGTGTCACTCTCCTCATCGAGACGTGCGCGTGATGCGAGCGGCGCACCATCCAGCCTAGGACGGACGGGCGCCGGGCTCAACGGTCCGGCGCCACCGGCTTCGCCGAGGTCGCGTCCCCCGAGGTCGCTCTCCCGGGTGCCGGCACTTCAGCTCCGAGCCTCGGCCACGCGGCCACCTCGACCGGTCGCCCGGGTGCCGCCTGGTCAGCTCCGGGGAGCGCCCCCGCAATCCCTGGACCCGTCTCCAGGTCGCGCCCGCGCGACCCAGGGACCGGTCGCCCAGGTGCCTCCTGGTCAGCTCCGAGCCCCGGCCTCGCGGCCCCCGTGACCGGGCGACCGGGTGCGGCCCGGTCATCTTCAGGGCGCGCCCGCACGGCCCTGGGCCCGTCGTCCGGGCGCCACCCGGTCAGTTCCGGGGCGCGGACGTGCGACCCCGCAGTCGTCCAAGTGGCGTCCGATCAGCTCCGGGGCACGCGGCCCAGGAGGTGGAACTCCGGGTTCGGGCGCATCCCGGCGACCGTCGCCATCCGGTTGGACAGACCGTAGAACCCGGTGATGGCCGTGATGTCCCAGATGTCCTCGTCGTCGAACCCCTGGGCGTGGAGCGCGGTGAAGTCGCTCTCGTCGATCTCGCCGGGGGTCCGGCACACCTTGAGCGCGAAGTCGATCATCACCCGCTGACGCTCCGGCAGGTTCGCCGAGCGCGGGTTCACCGCCACCGCGTCGGCGATGTACGGATCCTTCGCATAGATCCGCAGCAGCGCCCCGTGCGCGACGACGCAGTACAGGCAGTCGTTGGCCGCCGAGGTAGCGGTGACGATCATCTCCCGGTCCGCCTTCGTCAGCGAACCGGTGTCCTTGTCCATGAGGGCCGCGTGGTAGGCGAAGAACGCGCGGAACTCGGCGGGCCTCCGCGCGAGGGAGAGGAACACGTTCGGGATGAATCCGGCGCGCTCGGCCTGGGCCTCGATCATCTCACGGATGTCGTCGGGCAGGTCGCGCAGCTCGACCGGCGGGTATCGGACGTCGTCGTCGCTCATGCACCCACTGTAGGTCCCGCCCCGACTGCGGTCCAGGGTCGTTCCGGGGCTCGGCAGCGGATGCCGGAGGCTCGGGTTCCGCCGCGCTCCCGGGTTTCAGTCCTCGCGCGACCGGCTGCGGAGGACGAGGACGACCACCGTGATGATGACGAACAGCACGGCTCCGACGAGCACCGCCCGGCCGGAGACGGTGAAAGCGAGGAGCAGGCAGAGGAGAGTGCCGAGCACCTGGAGGGCACGCGGGTAGCGGCGGTGCTCCCCGGTCTGGGTGAACGCCGTGATGTTGGTGATCGAGTAGTACACGAGGACGCCGAACGACGAGAAGCCGATCGCCTGCCGGATGTCGCCGAGGAGCACGAGGACGATCGCGGCCGCGCAGACGAGGAACTCGGCGCGCGCCGGGGTCCGGAACCGCTCACCGACGTGGGCGAGGAAGCCGAAGTGCCGGGAGTCTCGCGCCATTGCGAACATCGTCCGTCCGAGCCCGGCTGCCAGGCCGAGCAGTGCACCGAGGCAAGCGAGCACCGCCCCTATCCTGACGAGCACCTGCGCCCACGGCGTGCGGCCGACCGCCTCGGCGAGGGGTGCGGTGCTCTGCGCGAGCTGCCCCGGCCCGAGGACTCCCATCACCGCGACCGCGATCACCGCGTAGAGGACCGCGGTGATGGCGAGAGCGGTGACGATGGCCAGCGGGATCGTGCGCCGCGGGTCGCGCACCTCCTCCCCCAGGGTGGCGATGCGCGCGTAGCCGGCGAAGGCGAAGAACAGGATGCCGGCGGCCTGGAGCACACCGAACAGGTCGAATCCGGCGGGCACCGCGAGCTCACCGGAGTCGTCGAGGCGCGCGGCTGCCGAACCCATGACCCCGAGGGAGAACTCGCCGCTCACGGTGATGACGACGAGCACGACGGCGAGGATCGCGAGGACAGCCGCGACGATCCACCGCGTCATCCGCGCCGTCTTCGTGATCCCGAGCGAGTTGACCGTGGTGATCGCGACGAGCGCGAGGATCGCGAGCGGCTTCTGCCAGGCCTCCCCCGCGGCGTAGGCGGCGAAGGTCAGCGCCATCGCCGCGGTCGAGGCGGTCTTGCCGATGACGAACCCCCAGCCGGCGACGAGGCCGAGCCCGGGGCTGATCTGTGCTCGGGCGTAGGCGTAGGTCCCGCCGGAGGTCGGGTACTGGGCGGCGAGCTGCGCGGAGGCGGTGGCGTTGCAGTAAGCGACGAGGGCAGCAAGGCCGAGCGCGAGGAACACCCAGGCTCCCGCCTCGGCGGTGGCCGGCGCGAGAGCGGAGAAGATGCCGGCGCCGATCATCGAGCCGAGCCCGATGACCACCGCATCGCCGAGCCCCAGCGAGCGCGAGAGCGCAGCGCCCGCCGGCGACGACCTCCGGGCCGGTTGCGGGGGCTGCGACGGGCAGTCCGGCTGCGGAGGCTGCGACGAGCGGTCCGGTGAGGAGTCCGGGGGCGGCGGAGGCGGAGAGGTCACACGAGCCGTTGTACCAGAACCATCCGACGCCGAGGTGAACAGCACGCCGAATCCGCCTGTCCGATCCGGTGCGACACCGGAAGTGCGACGGAAACTGCGGTGGCGGGCGCAGAATGCGCAGGCTCCGGCAGCCACTGCAGTTTCCGTTGCATCCCCGCCCGGGGACTGCAGGCACCGGCCGCCATCGCAGTTTCCGTTGCATCCCCGCCCCGGGCACTGCAGTTTCCGGCCGCCATCGCAGTTTCCGTCGCCGCGCCATCGCACCCCTGCCGAATCCGGCGCGGTTGAGATTGCGAAGAACGGCGGAATCGCTTTCAGGAACCTTCGGAAATTGCTCGTTCAGGTGAGGGCGGGGCGGGAGCGGCGGAGCAGCAGGGCGATGACGAACGCCGCGGTCATCATCACGCCGATGAGCACGGTGACGCCCCACCAGCCCTGCGCCTCCCAGGCGAGCGGGGCAAGATTGCCGTTGATCGACGAGCCCGCGTAGTAGAAGAGCATGTACATCGACGCGGCTTGCGCGGGCACCCCCACCGTCGCGGTCGACCGGGACGCCACCCACGCCGAGGCGAGCGAGTGCATGACGAAGAAGCCCATCGCGAGGACCGCCATCCCGGACACGACGAGGACGAGCGGCCGGGCAGCCATGATCGCAATGCCGACGAGGGCGACGAGCGAGCCGAACGGCAGCACGGCGCGCAGGGAGTAGCGGTCGGCGGCGCGGCCGGCGATCACGCTCGCATAGCCGGCCACCGGATAGATGAGGTAGAGGAGGCCGATCGCGCCGATGCTCAGCAGGTACGGCTCGGCCTCGAGCCGGAACCCGAGCACGTTGAAGGCCCCGACGAACGTCCCCATCCCGAGCCCGCCGGTGATGTAGAGGCCCAGGAGCACCGGGTCGCGGAACGCCCGGCCGAACTTCCGCACGAGGGTCGCCGGACGGTCGCGGTGGGCGACGAAGCGGCGCGACTCCGGCAGGAGGAACCAGCACGCGATCGCACACCCGATCGCGAGCACCGCAGTGCCGAGCAGCGCCATGTGCGAGGGCGAGAGCGGCATCCGCTCGGTCAGCCCGAACCGGTCGAGCACGTCGATGATGCCGGTCGACACGATCCGCCCCGAGAGCCCGCCCAGGGTGGTGCCGAAGATGTAGATCCCCGTCGCGGTCGTCGCGTACGACCGGTGGATCTCCTCCTTGAGGTAGACGGCCGCGGTCGCCGGCAGACCGGCGAGCACGAACCCCATGACGAACCGGGTGAGGAGGAAGAGGTTCCAGTCGTCGACGAGGGCGACGACCACCCCGAGGAGCGAAGCGAGGGTGAGCGACCAGCGGATGAGGCGGACCCGCCCGATCCGCTCGGAGATCGGCACCGCGACGAGCAGCCCGAGCCCCAGCCCGGCGGTGGCGAACGACACCGAGAGCGCAGCGACCGCGGGACCGATGCTGTAGTCGCGGGTGAAATACGGCAGGATGGCTTGAGTGTTGTAGAGCAGGGTGAATGTCGCGAGTCCGGCCATGAGCAGGCCGACCTCGATCCGCCGCGTCATCGGGTCACCGTGCCGGTAGCCCTCGAAGTCGCTCATGGACCACCACCCTACGCGCCGCCCGCAGCCGCCCGACCGAGGAGTCCGCAGTGCAGACCGAACAGCGTGGAGCAGCCAACCCCGTCTGGGAGTTCGTGTCGGAGCCCACCGATCTCGTCCTCCCGGACTTCTCCGCCTTCACCCCCGACCACCTGCGCGACGCCTGCCGCCGGGCGATCGAGTTCCAGGAGGAGCGGATCGCCCTCATCCGCTCCGCACCCGAGGACCCGACCTTCGCCTCGACGACCCTGCGGGTGGGCGAGGCCGGACACCCGCTGTTCCGGCTCGAGGCGCTCGTCGGCGTCATCGAGGCGAACCTCCTCACCCCGGAGTTCAGCGAGGTCGTCGCCGAGGTCTCCCAGCTCATCCTCCGCGCCCGGCTCCACGTGCTCCTCGACGGCAGCCTGTTCGCCCGCCTCGAGCGCGTCCCGACCGCCGGGCTCGACCCGGTCGACCGGCGCCTCCACGAGCTCCGGATCCGCGATGCCGTGCGGGCCGGAGCCCGCCTCGACCTCGACTCGCGCTCCCGCGCCGGGGCGCTCAGCGCGGAGATCGAATCGCTGACCAGCGCGTTCACCCGCGTCCTCCGGCAGGAGTCCGCCGACCGCGCGCTCCACGTCACCGATCCGACGGCGCTCTCCGGCCTCGACGAGGCGGCGCTCGCCGCAGCCGAGCGCGAGGCGGAGGAGCGCGGCGTCGACGGCTGGGTGATCCCCCTCGTCAACACCGTCCAGCAGCCGGCGCTCGAAGCGCTCACCGATCCGGACACCCGGAGCGCGCTGCTCGCCCGCTCGCTCGCCCGCGGCACCGAGCGCGGCCCCGGCGACCTGCGCGGACTCGTCACCGAGATCACCGCGCTCCGCGCCGCCCTCGCCGGCCTCCTCGGGTACCGCTCGTATGCGGACTACTCGATCGATGCGCAGACGGCCCAGAGCCCCGACACCGCCGGCGGGCTGCTCTCGGCGCTGCTCGAGCCCGCCCGCGAGCGCTGCGAGCAGGAGCTCGCGCTCATCCGCGAGCGCTTCTCCCCGGACCGCCTCGATGCGGCGGACGTCGCCCACTGGATGCACCGCCTCGCCGAGGACGAGACGGGCCTCGACGCGGAGGCCGTCGCCGCCTACTTCGAGTTCGACCGGGTGCTCGACGACGGGGTCTTCCACGCCGCCACCGCCCTCTACGGCGTCGACTTCTCCGAGCGCCGCGACATGCCCGGCTGGCATCCCGACGTCCGGGTGTTCGAGGCGTTCGAGGACGGTCGGGTCATCGGCCTCGTGTGCATCGATCCCTTCGCGCGGCCCGGCAAGGGCGGCGGAGCGTGGATGTCCCAGCTCGTGAGCCAGGACGGTCGCACCGGTGAGAAGCCGATCATCACCCTGAGCACGAACTTCACCCAGGCCGCACCCGGGCGGCCGCAGCTGCTGAGCCCCGAGGAGACGATCACCCTGTTCCACGAGTTCGGCCACGTCCTCCACGGACTGTTCTCGGACTCGACCTACCCCTCGCTGTCGGGCACCGCCGTCCCCCGCGACTCCGTCGAGTTCCCCTCCCAGCTCAACGAGATGTGGGCGTTCCATCCGCAGGTGCTCCCCCACTACGCACGCCACGAGCGCACCGGGGAGCCGCTGCCCGACGAGCTCGCGGAGCGGCTCCGGCGCTCGCACTCCGTGGACCGGGGATTCCGCACCGTCGAGTACCTCGCCGCCGCCCTCCTCGACCTCGGCTGGCATTCGCTCGCTCCCGGCGAGGAGGTCGAGGACGTGCTCGCGTTCGAGGCCGAGGTGCTCGCCGGCACCGGGCTCGGCACCCTCGTCCCGCCGCGCTACCGGACGACGACGTTCGCCCACGTGTTCGGCAACGACTACGCCGCCGGGTACTACTCGTACCTGTGGTCCGAGGTGTTCGCCGCCCATGCCGCCGAATGGTTCGACGCGCAGGGCGGGCTCGACCCCGAGGCCGGACGGGCCTTCCGCACCGCGCTGCTCGCACCGGGCAACGCGGTCGATCCGCTGACCGCGATCGCCGACTTCTTCGGCGGAATCCCGCCGATCGATGCCCTGCTCCGCCGCCGGGGCCTCGTCCCCGGTCCGGCGGACGAGGATCCGCCCGCCGCGGAGCACGGGACCGGATCCCCAGACACCCCCACCGCCCCCGACCCCCGAGGAGCATGACCATGCACGCTCGCAACGACGCCGTCACCCGCGACCTGCGGGCCGCCGGGATCGACGCGGAGATCCGCGTCCTCGACACCGGTGTCCACACCGCCCGGGACGCGGCGGCCCACCTCGACGTCGAGGTCGGCGCGATCGCGAACAGCCTCGTGTTCGCCGCCGACGGCGACCCGATCCTCATCATGACCTCCGGCGCCCACCGGGTCGATACCGACCACACCGCGCAGGTCATCGGCTGCGCGGAGATCGCGCGGGCGACCCCGGACATGGTCAGGGAGGCCACCGGCCAGATCATCGGCGGTGTCGCCCCGTGCGGTCATCCCGCACCCGTCACGACCTACGTCGACACGGCCCTCCGGGAGTTCCCGGTCATCTGGGCCGCCGGCGGGACCGCCGATACCATGGTCCCGCTCACCTACGAGCAGCTGCTCACCGTCACCGAGGGAAGAGAGATCTCCGTTGAACCCCGCTGAATCGCCCGCATCTGGGCAGCCGGAGCGCACCCGTGCTTCGGCGACAGACCCCCGTCCGCCCCACTCCTCCGACACCGTCCCTCCCGCGGACCCCGCGCGCGACCCCGGCACCCGGCTCGCCGCCTTCGCATCGACCCGCGGCGCCTACTACGCCGTCATCCTCGCGGTCTTCTGCTGCGTCCTCCTCATCTCGAACATCGCCGCCACCAAGATCATCGGATTCGGCCCGATCGTCACCGACGGCGGCGCCTTCCTCTTCCCGATCGCTTACATCCTCGGCGACGTGCTCAGCGAGGTCTACGGCTTCCGCGCCGCCCGCAAGGCCGTCATCACCGGCTTCGCGATGCAGATCCTCGCCTCCGCCGTGTTCTTCCTCGTGCAGATCTCCCCGGCCGGTCCGGGGTACGAGAACCAGGAGGCGTTCGAAGCGGTCATCGGGTTCTACCCGCGCATCGTCCTCGCATCGCTCGCCGGCTACGTCGTCGGCCAGCTCCTCAACTCGTTCATCCTCGTGCGGATCAAGCGCGCGATGGGTGAGAAGCGCCTGTGGGTCCGACTGCTGACTTCGACCGGTGTGGGCGAGGCCGCGGACACCGTGATCTTCTGCACCGTCGCGTTCGCCGGGGTCATCCCCGGCGCGGACTTCTTCGTCTACGTCCTCGTCGGCTTCGTCTACAAGGTCGCCGTCGAGATCCTCCTCATGCCGGTGACGTACCAGGTGATCGGCTGGCTCAAGAGGCGCGAGGAGAGCTACTCCGTCGAGACCGACCGGCTCCGCCGGGAGCCCGCCGCCGAGGTGTGAGCTCGCTGCCCGGCGGCGGGGCCGACCGAGGTGCTCAGCCGCGGCTGCCGTAGTAGCGGCCGAGCACCTCGGCCTCGAGCTCGGCGAACCGGTCGTCGATGATCGCCTGCCGGATGTCGTCGACGAGCCCGACGATGAAGTGCTCGTTGTGGATCGTCACGAGCGTGGAGAAGAGCATCTCCTTGGCCTTGTAGAGGTGCCGCAGGTAGGCCCGGGAGAAGTGCGCGCACGTCGAGCACGTGCACTCGGGGTCGAGCGGCGAGAAGTCGCGCCGGTACTTCGCCCCGGTGAGGTTGTAGCGGCCGTCGCGGCTGTAGACCGCGGCGTTCCGCGCGACCCGCGAGGGCGACACGCAGTCGAAGGTGTCGGCGCCCGCGGCGATCGCGGTGAAGAGGTCGTCGGGTTCGGAGATGCCGAGCAGGTGCCGCGGCTTGGCCTCCGGCAGCTCCTCGGACACCCAGCCGACGATCGTCCCGAGGTTCTCCTTCTCGAGCGCTCCCCCGATCCCGAAGCCGTCGAAGTCCATCGCGCCGAGGTCGCGCGCGGCCTTGCGGCGCAGGTCCTCGTACTGCGCGCCCTGGATCACGCCGAACAGCGCCTGGTACGGGCGGTGATCCCGCTCCGCGGTGAGGCGCTCGTGCTCGGCGATGCAGCGCTGCGCCCACAGCCGGGTGCGCTCGAGCGCCTCCTCCTGATAGCCGCGGGTGTTCATCAGCGTGGTGAGCTCGTCGAAGGCGAAGATGATGTCCGCGCCCAGCTGATGCTGGACCTGCATCGACACCTCGGCGGTGAACCGGTGCCGGCTGCCGTCGAGGTGGGACTTGAACGTCACGCCGTCGTCGTCGACGTTCGCCATCCGCTCCTTGCCGGCGGCCACCGCCCGGTCGCTGCGGGCACCGGAGAACTCCTCGGACAGGACTTTCTTGAAGCCCGAGCCGAGGCTCATCACCTGGAAGCCGCCGGAGTCGGTGTACGTCGGGCCGGGCCAGCCCATGAATGCGCCGAGCCCGCCCGCCTCGTCGATGAGGTCGGGACCCGGCTGGAGGTAGAGGTGGTACGCGTTGGCGAGCACGGCCTGCGCACCGAGCGCGGCGACGTCGTCGGGCTTGACCGCCTTGACCGTGGCCTTGGTGCCGACGGGGATGAAAGCCGGGGTGCGCATGTCGCCGTGCGGCGTGCGGATGAGCCCGGCGCGTCCGCCGCCGTCCATCCGCGCCTCGATCTCGAAGCCGAAGCGGGTACGGTCATTCACCGGTGAGGCGCCGCGCGCCGGATCCGGGGAGGCGGTGCCGGTGGGCACCGGGCCGACGGGAACAGGGGTGTGCGCGGGCTGGCTGGAAGTCACCGGACCAGTCTAGTGGCCGGGCGCGACCGGACTCAGAGTGCAGCGAGCATCTTGCCCGGGTTGAGGATGCCGAGGGGATCGAGCGCCCGCTTGACGGCGAGGTGGAGGTCCCGGGACACCGGGTCGAGCTCGCGGGCGAGCCACTCGCGCTTGAGGTAGCCGACCCCGTGCTCGCCGGTGATCGTCCCGCCGAGATCGAGGCCGGCGGCCATGATCTCGCCGAACACGTGCTGCGCGATCTCGACGGCGGCCGGGTCGGCGGCGTCGAAGAACACCCCGGGGTGCATGTTGCCGTCCCCGGCGTGGCCGCAGGTCGAGATCGTGATCTCCGGGTGCGCCGCCTCGATCTCGACGAGCCGGGTGAAGAACTCGCGGAGCCGTCCGCGCGGCACGCACACGTCGTCGACGAGCTCGCCTCCGCCGTGGGTGCTCGCGTACTTCTCCATCGCGGGGGCGACGGCGCGGCGCGCGGCGACGAGGAGCTCGGAGTCCGCCGGATCGTCGGAGAACATCACGTCGGTGGCGCCGCACTCCTGCGCGACCGCGGAGAAGCGTTCGAGCTCGCGGACGGCGGCGTCGTGGCTGCCGTCGCCGTTCGACTGGACGAGGAGCATCGCACCGGCGTCGGCGGGCAGTCCGAAGTCGCCGTAGGCGTTGAGGACCTCGAGGGTGCGGCCGTCGAGGAACTCGAGCAGCGAGGGCCGGGCGCCGGTGGCCATGAAGTCGCAGACCGCCCCGGAGGCGCTCACGACATCGGGGAACAGCCCCACGGCGGTGAGCGGTTCGGGGATCGCCGGGATGAGCTCGAGGGTGACCTCGACGATGACGCCGAGGCTGCCTTCGGAGCCGATGAAGAGCCCGGCGAGCTCGAACCCGGCCACGCCCTTGGCGGTCGGGCGGCCGACCGTGGTGATCCGGCCGTCGGCGAGCACCACGGTGAGGCTGCGGACGTAGTCGCGGGTGACGCCGTACTTGACGCAGCACAGGCCGCCGGCGTTCGTCGCGACGTTGCCGCCGATGCTCGAGATCGCCACCGAGCCGGGATCCGGCGGATAGGCGAGGTCGAAGTCGGCAAGGTGCCGCTTGAGGTCCTGGTTGATGATGCCCGGTTCGACGGAGCACGTCATCTCGACGGTGTCGACGGCGAGCACCCGGTCCATCTTGGCGACGCTGAGGAGGATCGCGCCGTCGATCGCGTTCGCCGCACCGGACAGTCCGGTGCGGGTGCCCTGGGGCACGACCGGGATCCGGTGCTCGGAGGCGAACCGGAGCGTCGCCTGCACGTCCTCGACGCAGGCGGCGCGCACGAGCGCGCGGGCGGTGCCGACCTCGCAGAACAGCGCCCAGTCCTTCGAGTGGGCGGCGACGACGTCGGGTTCGGTGATGAGGGCTCCGGCGCTGAGCTCGGCGGTGAGCGGGGCGAGATCGACGGAGACGGCGGGATCGCAGAGTTCGGGATTCGTCACCCGGTCAGTGTAGACCCGCCGCGCGCGCCTCCGCAGGACCGTCCGCGGGGCTCCGGACCGTCAGCGGAACCGGCCTGTCAGTGGAACCGGGAGCGGAACTCGGCGGCGATGTCGAGGACCCGATCCATCGAGGCATCCGGGCCGATGCTGATGCGCACCCCGTCCTGGAGATTGCGCACCGCGATGCCCGCGGCCAGGCACGCCTGCTCGAAATCGCCCGAGCGCGCGTCGAGCGGCAGCCAGACGTAGTTGCCGTGCGAGTCGGGGACGTCCCAGCCCTGGGCCCGGAGACCGGCGATGAGCTCGTCGCGGGTCTGGGCGATCTGCTTGGCGCGCACCTCGACCTCGCTCACGCGCGCGAGCGATTCCCGGGCCGCGGCCTGGGCCGGTGCGGTGACGCTGAACGGGAGCACGGCCTTGCGGAGCTCGAGGATGATCTCCGGGTCGGCGATCGCGTAGCCGACCCGCAGCCCGGCCAGGCCGTGGGCCTTGGAGAAGGTGCGCACGAGCACGAGGTTGGGGTGGGAGTCGAGCGCCGCCGGCCCGTCGACCGCCTCGGCGTCGGTGCAGAACTCCCGGTAGGCCTCGTCGAGGACGACGATGATGTTCCGCGGCACCCGGGCCATGAACTCCTCGAACTCCGGGGTCCGGATCGCAGCCCCGGTCGGGTTGTTCGGCGAGCACAGGAGGACGAGGCGGGTGTCCTCCGTGATCGCGTCGGCCATCACGGCGAGGTCGTGCCGGAAGTCCGCGGTGAGCCCGATCCGCCGGTGCGTCGCGCCGCGCAGCGAGGCGATCTGCGGGTACATCTCGAAGGACGGCCAGGGGTAGACGACCTCGACGCCGGCCTCGAGGGTGATGTTCGCGAGCGCGCTGAGCATCTCCGAGGCCCCGGCGGAGAACAGGAGCCGTTCGGCGGGCACGTCGAGGTGGGCGGAGAGCTCGGCGGTGAGCGCGGTGACGGCGGGGTCGGCGTAGTGGGCCGGGTTCTGCGCGGCCTCCGCGATCGCTGCGGGGACGCCCGGGAGCGGAGGGAGGTGGTTCTCGTTCGAGGACAGCTTGTACGACTCGATGCCGTCGACCGGCTGCGGCGGCTTGCCGGGGACGTAGGCAGGGGTGGTGGACAGCGCGGCGCGGACGGCGAACTTCTCGGTCATGGCTCGATCATAGACACTCTCTGGGATACTGGTCCGATGGATCCGAACGCCCCGCAGACCCCGGCCGACGACGCGGTGCCGACAGGGGCCGAGGTAGAACCGAGAGGTGCCGACGCCCCGGCTGAGCACGCGGAGCCGACGGGTGCGGACGTGCCGCTCGACGATGCGACGCCGACCGTCGATGAGCCGACGGGTACCGAGCCACCGGGCGGCGAGACCTCGGGAGGCGAGACCTCGGGCGTCGGAACCTCGGCAGCGGACGCACCACCGTCGCAGGCAGCCGCACCACCGCCCGAGCCGGGCTGGCGGCCCGACCGGCTGGGCGAGGGGTACGAGTTCACCGACCTGCCCCTCGACGGCGGGGCGCACGCCACGCTCGTGGCCTACCGCGGGCAGCGGGCGGAGGACGGGCCGGCGGCCGGCCGCACCGTGCTCTACGTCCACGGCTGGTCGGACTACTTCTTCCAGCGGCCGCTCGCCGAGTACTGGGCGCAGCAGGGGGCCGCGTTCTACGCGGTCGACCTCCGCGGGCACGGTCGCAGCCTCGACCTCGACGACCCGGAGGCGCGTCCGGGCTACATCGAGGATCTCGCCGACTACGACGCGGAGATCGAGGCCGCGCTCGCGATCATCGCCGCCGAGCATCCGCGGACCCGGCCCATCCTCGCCGGCCATTCGACGGGCGGCCTCACCCTCGCGCTGTGGGTGCACCGCAATCCCGGGCGTGCGGCGGCGCTCGTCCTCAACTCGCCGTGGCTCGAGTTCCAGTTCGACGCCGCCACCCGCCGTCTCATCACCCCGTGGCTCAAGTGGCGCTCCCGCCGCACGGAGTCGGTGCCGATCAGGGTCCGATTCCCCGACCACTATGCCCGGTCGGTCCTCCTGTCGCGCGGCAACCTCCCCTACGAGCTCGATCTCAAGCCGCCGAGCAGCTTCCCGATCTACCCCGCATGGATCAGCGCGGTCTTCGCCGGGCACGAGACTGTGGAGAAGGGACTGTCGATCACCGTCCCGATCCTCGTCCAGATGTCGACGACCTCGGTGCGCGAGAAGGACTACAGCTCGGCGATGAGCGCTGCGGACATCGTGCTCGACGTCGACGTCCTCGCCCGTCGCGCCCCGTCCCTCGGCACCACGGTCGTCATCGAGCGGATCCCCGGCGCGATGCACGACGTCGTGCTCTCCGACAGCCCGGTGCGGAAGTCGGCCTTCGCCCGGATCACCCGGTTCCTCAACGGCTACCTGCAGCGCTGAGATCCGGCAGTCGACGACTTCGCGGACGAGCACCCCGCACCGCGGCCCAGCGGTCTACGATGACCCCATGTCTGCTTCTTCCGATGTGTGGTTCCCGCGCCTCGCCGAGCGCGCCCAGGCCGGCCCGAGCGAACTCTCCGCGGTGCTCGCGCTCGCGGCCGCCGGCGGCGACCTCGTCGACTTCTCCGGCGGGTTCCCCGACCCCGCGCTGTTCGACACCCGGCTGCTCGCCGAGACCGCGGCGAAGGTCATCGAGACCGAGCCCGGGATAGCGCTCCAGTACGCCTCGAACACTGGGCTTCCCGGCCTCAAGGAGATGCTGCGTCAGGACATCGCGCGCACGCAGTCGGTGACCCCGGCCGAGGACGAGCTCATCGTCACCTCCGGCGGCGTCGATGCGATGACCCTCGTGTCCAAGGCGATGCTCGACGTCGGCGACGCCGTGCTCGTCGAGGCGCCGTCCTATCTGGGCGCCTTCAGCGTGTTCCAGGCGCACGAGGGCCGCTGCCTCTCGATGCGCAACGACGAGCACGGACTCGTGCCGGACTCGGTGCTCGACGTCCTCGAGGACGCGCAGCTGGGCGCGTCGCGCCCGAAGTTCGTCTACGTCATCCCGGATTTCCAGAACCCGTCGGGGCTGCGCCTGTCGGAGGAGCGACGGGAGCGCCTCGTCGAGATCTGCCGTCGTCACGGCCTGCTCATCCTCGAGGACGTCGCCTACCGCGACCTCGCCTACGACGGCTCCTACTATCGGTCGATCTACGAGATCGGCCCCGACATCACCGTGCAGATCGGGACGTTCTCCAAGACCTTCACCCCGGGCACCCGGATGGGCTGGGCCTGCGGACCGGCGACGGTCATCGACGCGATGGCCCAGGCGAAGACGAACACCGACCAGTGCGCCGGGGCGCTGGGCCAGTGCATCCTCGAATCCCTGTTGCGCGAGGGCCACTACGTCGCGGCTCTGCCCGGCCTGCGCGAGGCCTATGCGACCCGCGCCCGCGCTCTCATGGCGGAGTTCGACGCGCAGCTCGAAGGACTCGCGACCTGGACCGTGCCGGAGGGTGGATTCTTCACCTGGCTCGATGTCCCGGGGATCGACACCCGGCAGCTCGCCGAGGCGGCAGTGGACTCCGGCGTCGCGTTCGTCCCCGGAGCACCGTTCTTCGCGGACCGGAAGCGGAGCTCGAACCTCCGCATGTCCTTCTCCCGCACCCCCACCGACCGGATGGCCGAGGGCGTGGCACGGCTCGTGCGCTCGATCGAGTCCGCCCGCGCCTGAGAGCACCGGGCCGGGCGGCATCCGACACGAGGCGGCATCCGGCACGGGCGCCTGCGCGCATGCGACCACCCGGGGTCCGGAACGTATCAGGCCACCCGGGAGCGGACCCGTCGCTCCGTCCGGAGCGGGATGACCGCCGCATCCTCCACGTCGACCGGCTCACCGCCCTGCGGATCCGCTTCGAGGACGAACGTCCCCACCCGGAGCAGACCGGGGTCGCTCAAACCCCGCGACAGCAGCAGTCCCCGAATCGATTCCTCGACCGCGTACCGGGCGTCCGCGATCGCGGCCCGGTGCCAGTTGGGTGAGCTCGTCGCGATCTCCGAGGTCCGCATGGGCGGGGTCCAGCCGCGCTCGAGGAGCGGCTCCGCGTGCGACTCCCACACATCCCCGGGGAGGTACTCCTCGCTGACGATCTCCATCCAGTACCCGCGCGGGTTCGCCGCGATCTGGGCGTAGGGCCACGCGCAGTCCTCCGGAAGCGACCACAGCCGGTGCACCTCCGGGTTCGTCGACAGGATGCTCCGCTCGCCGAAGCTCGGCTGCGCCCACGGCTGCTCGACGCCGACGGAGCGCCGCAGATCCCGCGCGAGCCGACCCCGCCGGACGGACGCGAAGGTCCCGTCGGATGCCCGGTCCGGTCGTTGGAGGCCGAGGACCTCGGACTCGCCGTACTCGATGAGCACGTATTGGTTCCATGTGCAGGCCCGCAGCCGCCGGACGGTGTCGTCGACGAGCTGGCGGAGGGATGCGGCACGGTCGAGGGCCGGGCGGGGGTGCGCAGTACGGGTGGACATCATTGCCTCCTCACGAGTGCGGTGCGTGTGAGGATCATCCTTGCGCGAGGCACGGACACGGGGTTCGGGCACGAGACCCGAACGGGAGCGGCGGCAGGATCGCACGAACGGTGCGAAGATCGGTCGCCAGCCACGGGTGCGCGGTTCGGCAGGCGCAGCCCGGGGTGCGGAACTCACCGATACGCGATTCCGGAGAACGACGAAGCCCCGGGTCGGATGACCCGGGGCTTCCATCTCATCAGGCGACGAATCGAACCTGACGGACAACGCGGTAGCGGTGGGATTTGAACCCACGGTACGGGGTTACCGTACACAACATTTCGAGTGTTGCACCTTCGGCCGCTCGGACACGCTACCGTCGGATACTCTACCCGGATCCGCCCGTGCGACCCAAATCGGGCCCGGAGCGCACGCGACGCCGCAGTCGGACACCCGCACCGCAGACGTGCCGTGATGCCTCCCTCAGCGGCGGGCGTCGAAGAAGCCGCGCAGCCGCTCCGCGCACACCTCGGCGAGCACCCCGGCGTAGACCTCGGGGCGGTGCAGCGAGCCCCGGTCCCGCGGCAGGTCCCACACGGACCCGCAGGCGCCGGCCTTGTCGTCGTACGCGCCGAACACGATCCGCCCGACCCGTGCGGCGACCGCGGCTCCGGCGCACATCGCGCAGGGCTCGAGGGTGACGACGAGGGTCGCCCCGGTCAGCCGCCACGCCTGCGCCGACCGGCCGGCCGCACGGAGCGCGACGATCTCCGCATGGGCGGTGGGATCGTGGTCGACCTCACGGCGGTTGAAGCCCGCCCCGAGCACGCGGCCCTGGGCGGACACGACGACCGCGCCCACGGGCACATCGTCGCCGTCGCTCGCGAGCGAGGCCTGGGTGAGCGCGATCCGCATCCAGGCCTCGTGCTCCGGCCGCTCGATCAGCGGGCGGCCTCGAGCTGATCCGCGAAGCCGACGGCCTCGCCGACGTGCGCGACGACGCGCGCCGGATCGGATGCGTGGGTCTGCGCCTGTTCGAGGAGCTCCTCGGCGGGAACCCCGAGGTCCGCGAACACGTCGGCGTCCCCGCCCCATTCGGCGTCGTCCTCGAGATCGAGCATGGGGACGACCTCGTCGTCCTCCTCGTCGTCGACCTCGGCATCCTCATCCGCGACGGGCGCGGCCGACTCCTCCTCGATGTCCTCGTCGGACTCGTACTCGTCCTGCCGGGCGTCGAGGTAGTCGACGAACAGCTCCGCGAAGGGACTCTCCGCCACTGCGTGCACGTCCGACAGGAAGACCTTGACCTCGTCCGCGGCGGAGAGGCGCACGAGCGCGAACCACTCGTCCTCGTGCTCGATGACGGCGACGGCCTCACCCTCGTCCTCACCCCCGGAGCGCATCGTCTCGAGGAGGTCGTCGAGATTCGCCGCATCGCGGATGTCGTAGTCGACGGCGCGGTAGCCGCCGGAGGAGTGCGACAGGACTGCAGTGAAGTAAGCCATGCCCCTATTCTGTCCCCTCCCGCCCCGGTTCCACCACTGCCGCGCCCACTCCGGGACATCCGGTCGGCCCCGCCCGCACACCGGCTACCTGCCGTACCCGCGCGCAGGCCCCCACCGCACCCGGGCGGCGGCCACCGGGGTTCGCC
>ENA-OOKA01000118-OOKA01000118.1-human-skin-metagenome-genome-assembly--contig:-NODE-118-length-27094-cov-7.158734_pt1 | contig 27094 bp, 21 predicted proteins | sample MGYA00248825_ERZ500995 | MGnify/ENA primary metagenome ERZ500995 (study PRJEB25958, sample SAMN03398540) | human skin metagenome | study: EMG produced TPA metagenomics assembly of the Human Skin...
GGCCTCGTCGTCGATTCCGGGAAGGACCCGGCACCGGTCGACGCCTGCCTCGACGATGCCGGCGTCGACCGGCTCGACCTCGCGATCTCGCATTTCGACGCCGACCACAGCGGTGGGTATGCGGGGACGACACGGTCGCGTGACATCGGTCGGCTCTGGGTCTCGGAGACCGTCGCGAACGGTCCGGAGGTCGCCCGGATCGTCGCGGACACCGGCGCCGAGGTGGTCGGACTCTCCCGGGGGAGTCGCACCGATGTCGGCGGGGTCGGCATCGAGGTCCTCTGGCCGCCGGCCGCGGCGGCGGGCACGACGGCCTCTTCGGACAGCGGTCCTGGGAGGGTACCGGATCTCTCGGCCGTTGCGGACCCGCCCGGCACGGACGCCGAGTCGGGCACAGAGGCGCGCAACGAGGACTCCCTCGTCCTGCGCGTCGACCTCGATGGGTTGAGCGTCATCATCCCCGGCGACATCGGCGAGGAGGAGCAGTACGTCCTCGCTCAGAGCCTGCGGCCGGTCGATGTGCTCATCGCACCCCACCATGGGTCGGGTGACCTCTCCCCGGACTTCTATCGGGCGGCCGGCGCCCGCCTCGGCACGGTCTCCGTCGGGGAGAACCGCTACGGTCACCCGACCACGGAATCCCTGCGCGCCTTCGGTCCGGTTCCGGTGCTGCGCACCGACCGGTGCGGGACGATCGCCCTCTACTCAGGCGGCCGATACAGCACCGCAAGCAGCTGCGACCGCTGAGCCGTGTCGGCGGCGGCCGCTGAACGGTGTCGGCGGCGGACGACAGTGAGCTGTGTCAGCCGCGTCTGTGGCGGACGATAGGCTTGGGAGCATGGCAGCGAAGAAGACCCTCATCCCGTGGAGCTCGGCCAAGCCCGCGCCCGTCGTGATGATCTCCGGCGGCGAATCTGTGCTCATCCGGATGGCCAAGGACCGCATCGTCTCCGCTGCCCGGAAGAAGTCGCCCGAAGAGGTCGAGTTCGATGCCGCCGCATACCAGGGCGGGGAACTCGAGATGGCCGCCTCGCCGTCGCTGTTCTCCAGCGCGAAGCTCATCGTCGTCGACGCCGTCGAGAAGTGCTCGGAGGCGTTCCTCGAGGACGCCCTCGCCTACCTCGACGAACCCAATGACGACGCTGTCGTCCTTCTCCTCCACGGTGGCGGCAACCGCGGTGCGAAACTCGTGAAGAAGCTCGATTCCGCTGGCTTCCCCCGCATCGACGCGGCGGCGCTGAAGAACGAGAGCGACCGCGCGAAGTTCGCTCAGACGAAGCTCAAGGCCGCGAAGCGTCAGATCGACGATGCGGGGATGGCCTCGCTCATGGCCGCCCTCGGCTCCGACCTCGCCGAACTCAACGCCGGTGTCGACCAGCTCATCGAGGACACCGAAGGCACGATCACCGCAGAGATCGTCGACCGCTACTACGGCGGGCGGGTCGAAGCGACCGGGTTCAAGGTCGCCGACGCGGCCGTCTCCGGCGACGCCAAGAGCGCACTCAGCCTCCTCCGGCACGCGCTGTCGACAGGATCGGATCCGGTCCCGCTCGTCGCGGCCGTGGCGATGAAGCTCCGCGGCATGGCGAAGGTGCAGGGCTTCTCCGGATCGAGCGGCGAGCTCGCGGCCGAGCTGAAGATGGCCCCCTGGCAGGTCGATCGCGCTCGGCGCGAGGTCCGGCGCTGGAACGAAGTCGCGCTCGGCCAGTCGCTCATCGCCGCCGCCGAAGCGGACGAAGCCGTCAAGGGCGGAGGCCGAGATCCCGTCTACGCCGTCGAGACTTTCGTCTCCGAGGTCTGCCGCCTCGCCCGCACCCGCTGAGCCGCGCGCCAGCTCGCCCACACGCGCCGGCTGAGTCGTGCGCCAGCTCGCCGCACGCGCTGAGTCGAGCGCGGGAGGTCCGGCGCCGAGTCGCTGCCCTGCGGAAGGGACCTCCCGGCACAGACGAAGGGGCCCGATCCGCAGTGCGGATCGGGCCCCTTCAGGCAAACCTCAGTCAGCGACTCAGAGAGCGTTGATCTGCTTGGCGAGCTTCGACTTGCGGTTCGCAGCGTTATTCTTGTGCAGAACACCCTTCGAGACAGCCTTGTCGAGTTTGCGGGCGGCCACAGCATAAGCCTGCTGTGCCTCGTCCTTGTTGCCGGCAGCGATGCTCTCACGGACGTTGCGGACGAGGCCACGAACCTCGGTACGCACTGCCTTGTTGCGCAGGCGAGCCTTCTCGTTGGTCTTGATCCGCTTCATCTGGGACTTGATATTAGCCAATTTCAACACTCTTCCGTGTTCGTACTACATGGTCGTGAGGGCGCATCCGCGCGACAGCCTTCGTCTCGGCGGGGAAACACTCTGACGAAATCGCATCGGATGGCATCTTCACCCGACCTCGGCGAGACACACGCCATGATGAAGACACAGTTGACAATGATACAGGCTGGCTCCGCCCGGCGGAAATCCCCGACCCGGTCCCCGCGTCAGGAGAATTCGGCTGCGACGAGGTCGAAGACCGACCGGTCCATGACCGCGCCCTCACGCCGGATGCTGCGCGGATCGAGGCGGATGATCCGGTCGAGGCGGACCTCCGAGGGGCGTCCCTGCGAATCCCAGGCGCCGCTGCCGATGTTCATCCACCGGGCGCTGCCATCCGTGCGGACCTCGCCGATCCCGCCGGGAATGTGGTCCTTGCTCGTGAGCATGAGGACGAGGACCCACGCCCCGTCCTTGCCGATGACGAGCGACGGGCGGTCCTTGCCCTTCGTGTGATCCTCCTCGAATGGGATCCACCCCCACACGACCTCGCCGGGATCGGCGTCTCCGTCGAGATCGGGGGAGTAGACGACGGTGACCGATCCCCGGTAGTCACCCGGGTAGCCCGTTCCCGGACGGTCATCCCTCGCCGAGGTGGTCCTCGCGTTCCCGGTCGGCCCCTGCCCCTGAGGACGGGGTCCCGGGCGGCGATCGGCCCCCCGGCTGTCGTCGGCGCCGCCCTGCGACCGCCTGCTCTGCGACTGCCTGAGGTATTTCATGCCCTCGCGGACACCGATCTGCACGGCACGGTTGACGATTGATCTCCAGCTCATGCCGCCCAGCCTAGTGGACGATGGGCCGCAGGGACCGCTCAGGCGACGACGTCGTCGGCCCAGCGGAGGGTCGCCTCGACGGGGAAATGGTCGGACGGGTAGGTGCCGTCGACGTTGAACGTGTCGATGCGGGTCGAGACGGTCTCGAGTCCCTTCGTCGTGAGGATCCAGTCGATGCGCGGTTCCCCGGCCTTCGGTCCCCTGTAGCGGTGGAAGGTGCCGATGTCCTCCCCGGGTGCTGCCACTGCGGTGTCGGTGAGGCCGAGCTCGGAGGTGAAGTACTCATACACCGGGGCACCGGTGGCGACGTTGAAGTCACCGGTGATGACACAGGGGACGGCCACCTCGGCGATGGTCTCCGCCATGATCTTCGCCGACTCCAGCCGCGCACGCTCGGACTTGTGGTCGAGGTGGGTGTTGAGCAGGCGCAGCCTGCGTCCGGACTCGAGGTCGGTGAAGTCGACGGTCGTCAGGGTCCGGGCATGGGAGACGCCCCACGATTCGGAGGCGACGGTCTCCGGGGTCTCGGAGAGCCAGCTGATGTCGACGGTCTCGACTTCGAAGCGGGAGGAGTCGCAGATGATCGCGGTGAATTCCCCGGCATTGCCGCCCGAATGCCCCTCGCCGAGCCAGATGTACTCATCGGGCAGCAGCTCGATGAGCTTCTCGAGCTGATCGAGCTCACCCTCCTGCGTGCCGATGAGGTGCGGGTGGGCGGCGGAGATGAGCTCGGCGGCGACCGGCAGACGCTCGGCGACGGGATGCCCGTCCATCGCGGGGTAGCGGAGATTGAAGCTCATAACGGTGAAGTCGCTCATGAGACCATCATCGCGGACCTCGACCGCGATCGCGGGGATATCCGCAGCGATTTCCCCTCGCCGGACCAGCGCGACCGGGCAGGTGAGTGGGGCGACCGCGGATTCCGGCCGGGAGGCCGAGTCGTGGAACAATGGAGGTTCGCACGAATTGAAGAAAGGGCGTTCATGTCACCTCAGGTGTCGCCACAAGCACTCCAGCGGATCACACCGTCCGCGACCTCACCCGAGTTGATCCGCAATTTCTGCATCATCGCCCACATCGACCACGGGAAGTCGACGCTCGCCGACCGGATGCTCCAGATCACCGGCGTCGTCCAGCCGCGCGACATGCGCGCGCAGTACCTCGACCGGATGGACATAGAACGCGAACGCGGCATCACCATCAAATCCCAGGCCGTGCGCATGCCGTGGGAGACCGACGGCACCCCGTACGCACTCAACATGATCGACACCCCCGGCCACGTCGACTTCAGCTACGAGGTCTCCCGGTCGCTCGCCGCCTGTGAGGGCGCGCTCCTCCTCGTCGACTCCGCGCAGGGCATCGAGGCCCAGACGCTCGCGAACCTCTACCTCGCGATGGAGAACGAGCTGACGATCATCCCGGTGCTCAACAAGATCGACCTGCCGGCCGCGCAGCCGGACAAGTACGCCGAGGAGCTCGCGAACCTCATCGGCGTCGACCCCGACGACGTCCTGCGGGTCTCCGGCAAGACCGGTGAGGGCGTCGAAGGCGTCCTCGACCGGATCATCACCGACATCCCCGCGCCCGTCGGCGACGCCGATGCGCCGGCGCGGGCGATGATCTTCGACTCCGTCTACGACACCTACCGGGGTGTCGTCACCTACGTCCGCGTCGTCGACGGCGCACTGTCGCCGAGGCAGAAGGTGACGATGATGTCGACGGGCACGACTCACGAACTCCTCGAGATCGGTGTGTCCTCCCCGGAGCCGATCGCGACGAAGGGACTCGGCGTCGGCGAGGTCGGCTACCTCATCACCGGTGTCAAGGACGTCCGCCAGTCGAAGGTCGGCGACACGGTCACCGCGACCGCAGCCCCGGCCGAGGAGCCCCTGGCCGGCTACGAGGAGCCCAAGCCGATGGTCTTCTCCGGGCTCTTCCCCATCGACGGCTCCGACTACCCGGCGTTGCGCGACGCGCTCGACAAGCTCAAGCTCAACGACGCCGCCCTCGTCTACGAACCGGAGAACTCGACGGCGCTCGGCTTCGGCTTCCGCTGCGGGTTCCTTGGCCTCCTCCACCTCGAGATCGTCCGCGAGCGCCTTGAGCGCGAGTTCGACCTCGACCTCATCTCGACCGCCCCGAGCGTCATCTACGACGTCACCCTCGAGGACCGCTCCGAGGTCGTCGTGACGAACCCCTCGGAGTTCCCGACCGGCAAGATCCGCGAGGTCCGCGAGCCGATGGTCAAGGCGACGATCCTCACCCCGAGCGACTACATCGGCGCGGTCATGGAACTCTGCCAGGACCGCCGCGGCAAGCTCCAGGGCATGGACTACCTGTCCTCGGACCGCGTCGAGATCCGCTACCGCCTGCCGCTGGCCGAGATCGTCTTCGACTTCTTCGACCAGCTCAAGTCCCGGACGAAAGGCTACGCCTCCCTCGACTACGCCGACGACGGCATGGACGGCGCCGACCTCGTCAAGGTCGACATCCTCCTCCACGGCGATCAGGTCGACGCGTTCTCCGCGATCGTCCACCGCGACAAGGCGTACTCGTACGGGGTGCTCATGGCCGGCAAGCTGCGCGGACTCATCCCGCGCCAGCAGTTCGAGGTCCCTATCCAGGCCGCCATCGGCTCGCGCATCATCGCCCGTGAGACCATCCGCGCGATCCGCAAGGACGTGCTCTCGAAGTGCTACGGCGGCGACATCAGCCGCAAGCGCAAGCTGCTCGAGAAGCAGAAGGAGGGCAAGAAGCGGATGAAGATGGTCGGCAGCGTCGAGGTGCCGCAGGAGGCCTTCATCGCGGCCCTGTCCTCGGACGAACCGGACAAGAAGGACGCCAAGAAGTAGGTGCCGGAACAGCCGATCGGTGAGATCCCACCGCTCGACGGCTCCCTTCCCGCCTCGGCGGGGACCGGGAACGGCGAGCGGCTGAGCCTCTACGTCCACGTACCCTACTGCCGCGTGCGCTGCGGCTACTGCGACTTCAACACCTACACCGCCGACGAACTCGGACCGGGTGCCAACCGCGACGACTACCGGGAGATGATCTCCCGGGAGCTCGATCTCTCGACCCGTGTCCTCGCCGAGGCGGGGGCGGGCAATCGTGAGGTCGGGACGATCTTCTTCGGCGGGGGCACCCCGACGATCCTTCCCGCCGAGGTGCTCGCCGGTGTCCTTTCCGACATCCGCTCCCGCTACCGGCTGGCCTCCGATGTCGAGGTGACGACCGAGGCGAACCCGGACACCCTCAGTCCCGCCTATCTCGACACGCTGGCCGCCGCCGGCTTCACCCGCATCTCCGTGGGCATGCAGTCGGCGGTCCCGCACGTGCTCGCAACCCTCGATCGCACGCACGATCCGCTGAAGATCCCGGATGTCGCGCGTTGGGTCAAGGAGGCCGGGCTCGAGCTCAGCCTCGACCTCATCTACGGCACACCGGGGGAGTCGATCGACGACTGGCGTGCCTCCCTCGACTCGGCGCTGGCCAATGACGTCGACCACATCTCCGCGTACTCGCTCATCGTCGAGCCGGGCACGAAGATGGGGGCGATGGTTCGTCGCGGGCAGCTGCCCATGCCCGATGAGGACGACCTCGCCGACAAGTACGAGATCGCCGATGCGGCCATGGCCGCTGCCGGTCTGCGCTGGTACGAGGTGAGCAACTGGTCGAAGAACCCGGACACCCGCTGTGAGCACAACATGGCGTATTGGCGGGGTGCCGACTGGTGGGGCTTCGGCCCGGGTGCGCACTCCCACGTCGGGGGAGTCCGGTTCTGGAACGCCAAGCATCCCCGCGCCTGGTCGGACAGGCTCCTCGCCGGTCACTCCCCGGCGATCGGACGGGAGGTGCTCTCGGAGACGACGCGCGAGATCGAGCGGATCATGCTCGCCGCCCGCATCGACTCCGAGCTGCCCCTCGATTCGCTGGGCCTCGGCAGCGAGGCGGCGATCCGCACCTTCGTCAAGCAGGGACTTCTCGACGCCGCGGCGGTCGCCGACGGCCGGTTCTCCCCGACGCTCCAGGGCCGGCTCATGGCCGACCATATGGTCAGGGTGCTCACCGACTACGTACGGTGACGCCCACCATGACGCCCGACGATGACGTGCGGAAACGGCCTGCGTTCGTCGGAGGGCTCCTGCTAGACTGACTACACCTATCGTGGATGATGTGGTGTACCTTTCGTGGACCCCCGACGGTGCGGAGCAAGCGAGGTGGACGATGTCGAACCCTCAGCCCGAAGATGACCGACACGGCCGACAGGACTCTGCTGTGCCTGGAGCGAATGCGGACCGGGGTTCTGATTCCCGCCCGCCCGGCGTTGATCCGCGTGGAGGCCAGCCGCCTGTTCCGGAGTCGCCAGCACCGCCTCCGTCTTACCTCCCGCCGCAGGCATCCGGGCCGCCTCCGCGCTCGAGACCCCGGCGGCACTCGTCCCGGCGGCCGTCGGGGACGGCAGACCTCAGGCGTCTGGGCAGAGATGCCGTGGGCGCAGCGGCGACGGCTGCTGAGTCCGTGCAACGGTCCGACCTCTGGAAGCGGGGACGCGCGGCGGCGGGAAGCGCTTCACGGGCGGCGGCAGCGAAAGGACGCGCCGCGGCACACACGACTGCGGCGGCCTCGACGACCGCATGGCGTCACGGCAGGGACATGTATGCGGTCTCGAGTCGACTTCCCGGCGAGGGGCACGGCCGCCCGAGTCGGCCGTGGGAGATCCGCACCGCTGCTGTCCTCGGGCTCATCGCGCCGTTGTTCATCGTCCTCGCGATCATCTCGATGGCAGTCACCGGTGGACGCACACTGAGGTCGTTCGGCTGGATGCTGCGCGGCATCGGGGACACGACCGGCGTCGAACCGGTCAACGCCGCTGCCGACATCTCAACGGGCCTGGCGGACGCCCTCGTCGCCTTCGGCATCATTGTGGGGCTCGTGGTCATCGCGGCGTTCTGCATCTATGCGTGGAGAGTGCTCGTGGGGCGCGGTCACGCCAAATGGGTGGCGCTCATCGCTCTCGTCGCCTCACTCTTCGTCCTCACTCCGTTCAGTCCGGTTCTCACCGCAGGGTTTCAGATCTTCGCGACGGCCAGTCTTGTCTTCGCCTTCCTCCCGCGTTCGTCGGCGTGGTTCGTCCACCGCCGGAACAGGCGATTCTCACGGTGAGCCGAAACAGGACCGCCGCCTGCGCAGATGCGCAGACGGCGGGTCCGAGAGTCGGCGGCTCAATGGCCGCAGCTGATCACTTGATGAAGTTGATCGTCAGCGGGAACTTGTAGCCCTCGCCCTTGTTCGCAGCCACGGCGGCGATGATGTAAATGACCGCGTAGACGAGCGGGATGAGGAACGCGAAGTAGACGATGAGGAATCCGAAGCCCATCGTCACGAACGCGAGGATGGTGCCGATGATGCCGAGGACGATCGAGGCGGCGAACGTGGCGATCATGTTCGTGATCCACGCGTTCGTGCCCTGGCGGGCGTAGTCGCGGACGAAGGGCGACTCGTCCTTCTTCACGAGGAACATGATGAGCGGGAGGAAGCCGACGAAGAGCGACCCGATGTTCGTCCACAGCGCGGTGGTCCGCTCGGAGTCGGTGGCGTTCCAGAAGCGCTCGGAGCCCGGACCGTACGCGGACTCGGGCAGGTTGGCGGAGTCGAACATCGCGGGGTTGGCGTGCATCGCGGGCTGGACGCCGTACTGCTGGCCGCCGTAGTTCTGCTGGCCGCCGTACTGCTGGCCATAGCCCTGCTGCGAGCCGTACTGCTGAGCGCCGTAGTTCTGCTGGGAACCGTGCTGCTGCTGGCCGCCGTAGCTCTGCGGCTGGCTGCCGTACTGGTTCTGCTGGGAGCCATAACCCTGCTGACCGTAGCCCTGCTGCGAACCGGAGTTCTGCTGGGAGTCGTACTGCTGCTGCGAACCGGAGTTCTGCTGCGGCTGCTGGCTGTAGGGCTGCTGGGGTCCGGACGCCTGGGTGTAGTTCGGAGGCATCGGACGCGACTGGTTCGGCTCTCCGTTCGGAGGCTGCGGGGAGTTCGACATGAGGGTCCTTTCGAGAAGCTTCTGCACTTCCACCCTAGACCAGCGGCCCCAGCCGAAGGGTGGGAGCGGCGTTCCAAGTTCGTCACAACTGCCTCGGAGCCGGGCCCTTGCGACTGCCTCGGAGTCGAAACCGCAGCGACCTCAGTCCCCGCAGCGACCTCAGTCCACGCAGCCCCGCAGCGAACTCAGACCCCTCAGTCCACGGTGACGAAGTCGATGAGCTCCTCGACCCGGCCCGAGAGCGTCGGCTCGACATCGGCGATCGTGCTCACGGACCTGAGGATCCGCACCCATCCGGCGGCGACGTCCTTGTGATCGGCGTGCGGCCAGCCGATGCGGCGCAGTATCCCCGTCTTCCAGTCCTCTCCGCGCGGGACGGTCGGCCATGCGGCGATGCCGACGACGTGCGGCTTGACCGCCTGCCAGATGTCGACGTACGGGTGGCCGATGATGTGGACGACGTCGCGGTAGCGCGGATCGGAGCGGACCGCCTCGGCGATCTTCGACTCCTTCGTCCCGGAGACGAGATGGTCGGCGAGGATCCCGACCCGATGCTGCCGGTCCGGGCCGAACTCGGCGAGCTTGTCGGCGACGTCGTCGAGTCCGCCGAGGGGTTCGACGACGACGCCTTCGATCCGCAGGTCGTCGCCCCAGATCTTCTCGACGAGCTCGGCGTCGTGCTTGCCCTCGACCCAGATCCGCGACCCCCTGGCCACCCGCGCCTTCGCGCCGACCACGGCACGTGAGCCCGAGGCTGTACGACCGGGGGCAGCCGGCTTGCGCTTGGGCAGGCGAAGGTCGACAGGCTCGCCCTCGAGGAGGAAGCCGGGGCCGAGCGGAAATGACCGGACAGCGCCGCGGCGGTCCTCGAGTTTGACGACGACGCCGCCCGTCGTCTTCTCGGCACCGACGACGGCGCCGACGAAACCGCTCATCGCGTCTTCGAGCACCATGCCGAGGCCGACCTCGACGGGGCGGGACTTCTTGGGCCGGTGCGAGGACGGCGACGAACCGGAGAGCACGTCCGAACCATAGCGATCAAAGGCATTCACAGCCCACCAGCGTAGTGAATGCGCAGGGCCGATCCGCGCTGACCCGCGGGTGGGGCGGCGGAAAGTGAATTCACCGGAGAAGAGGCGTAGAATTGGCACTCGGACTATTCGAGTGCCAAATTCCGGGAGGAGTCGGATGAACGACAGCAGGCGCGCGCAGGTGCTCCGTGCGATCGTCGAAGACTTCGTGGCCACGAACGAACCCGTGGGGTCGAAGGCGATCGTGCAGCGGCACACCCTCGGGGTGTCGCCCGCGACGATCCGCAACGACATGGCCCAGCTCGAGGCCGAGGGATACATCGCCCAGCCGCACACCTCGGCGGGGCGCATCCCCACCGACCTCGGCTACCGCATGTTCGTCGACCGCATCGACGAATTCAAACCGCTCAGCGCCGCCGAGCGCCGCGCGATCATCCAGCTCGTCGAAAGCGAATCCGACCTCGACGGGATGCTCGACCGCACGGTCCGCCTCCTCGCCGGGCTCACGCACCAGGTCGCGCTCATCCAGTACCCCATGGTCTCGCAGGCCAGGGTCAAGCACATCGAGGTCGTCGGTCTCGCCGCCGGCCGGATCCTCGTCGTCCTCATCACCGACGCGGGCCAGGTCGAGCAGAAGATCGTCGGCCTCGCCGAGGCGGTCGATGAGGAGGATCTCGCCCGCATCCGTGAGCGGATCAACGCCGAGTTCGCCGGCCGGAAGCTCTCACGCATCGACCTCGGCGAGGCCGCCGGAGCGGCGGAGTCGGATCACGCCCCTGCCGAGGGCATGGCCGAAGTCCCCGGGGGAGAGGCGACGTTCGCCCGCCTCCGCGACGCCGTCATCGACCTTGTCGCCGCGACCCGCGAAGAGCGGATCATCATGGCCGGCACCGCGAACCTCGCCCGCTCGGGCAAGGAGTTCGGCGAGCAGATGGCCCCGATCCTCGAGGCCTTCGAGGAGCAGGTCGTCCTCCTCAAACTGCTCACCTCGATGGCCGAGGACCACGCCGAGATCAGTGTCCGCATCGGCCGTGAGAACACTCACGAGTCCTTCAGCTCGACATCCGTCGTCGCCGCCGAATATGGTCATGTGGCAGGATCCTCGGCCCGCCTCGCCGTGCTCGGTCCGACCCGCATGGACTATCCGACGACGATCTCGGCCGTGCGCGCCGTCGCCAAATACGTGTCCTCCGCCCTCGAACGGGGATAGGCGAGGCCTCACCGGCGGGCGCAGCGCCCGTCGCCCCAGACAGTCCCACCTGACAGACAGTTCCACACACCACGATCACCATCAGGGAGAGAGAAGTTTCAGTGGCCGATCACTACGAAACACTCGGAGTGTCCAAGGACGCTTCGGCGGCTGAGATCAAGAAGTCGTACCTCAAGCTGGCCCGGAAGTACCACCCCGACGTCAACCCCGGCTACGACGAGGAATTCAAGTCGATCTCACTCGCCTACGAGGTCCTCTCCGATCCGCAGAAGCGCCGCAACTACGACATGGGCGGCGGCGAGAACGGTCAGGGTTTCCCGACCGGCGGCTTCGGCGGCTTCGGCGACATCTTCGAGACCTTCTTCGGCGGCGGGGGCGGCTCCGCCGGCGGGCCGATCCCGCGCACCCAGCGCGGCAAGGATGCCCTCGTCGGCGTCAACATCGACCTGCGCACCGCGGCCTTCGGCGGCACCGTCGACCTCGACGTCACCACTGCGGTCGTGTGCGAGACGTGCAGCGGCGCCGGCACCCAGGACGGCACCTCGATCGAGACGTGCTCGCTGTGCCACGGCTCCGGCAGCATCCAGCGGATGACCCGCACCCTGCTCGGTCAGATGGTGACGAACCAGACGTGCAACCAGTGCCACGGCTTCGGCACCGTCATCCCGCACCCCTGCCTCAACTGCCAGGGCGACGGACGCGTGCGCAAGCAGCGGACGATGAAGATCCGCATCCCCGCCGGAGTCTCCGACGGCACGCGCATCCAGCTTTCCGCCCAGGGCGAGGTCGGGCCTGGCGGCGGTCCCGCCGGTGACCTCTTCGTCGAGGTCATGGTCACCCGCCATGAGGTCTTCCGCCGCGACGGCGACAACCTCCGCGCTGCCGTCTCGGTGCCCATGACGGCGGCGGCGCTCGGCGCCCGCATCCCGTTCGAGACCTTCGACGGCACCCAGGACCTCGACATCGAACCCGGCACTCAGTCGGGCACGGTCGTCAGGCTTCCGGGCCTCGGCGCGACCCGCCTGCGGACCGAGACCCGCGGGGACCTCCTCATCACCGTCGAGGTCACCACGCCCGACAGGCTCGACGACGAACAGCGGGAGCTGCTCGCCCGACTCGCGACGGTCCGCGGCGAGGAGACACCGCGCGCGCAGATCACGACCGAGAACCGCGGCATGTTCTCCCGCATGCGTGAGAAGTTCGCCGGTCGGTGAGCCTCCCGGTCTTCCATTCCCCGCAGGCCGCCGAGGCGGTCGCCGGTTCCGCGCTCACGCTCGGTGAGGACGTCGCCGGGCACGCCGTGCGCGTGCGCCGGATCGGCCCCGGCGAGGAGATCGACGTCGTCGACGGGCACGGGGTCCGCGCCCGCGGAACCGTGAGCACCGCCTCGGCGACTGCACTCGTCCTCGACGTCACCGAGGTCACCCGGACTCCCGAGCACGGACCTCGGCTCGTCCTCGTCCAGGCGCTTGCGAAGGGCGACCGCGACCTCCAGGCGATCGAGGCGGCCACCGAGATCGGCGTCGACGAGGTCATCCCATGGGCGGCCGAACGCTCGATCGCCGATTGGCCGGCGAAGAAGGCCGCGAAGATGGCCGCGAAATGGGAGAACCTCCTCACCGCGGCCTCCCTCCAGTCGCGGCGCTCGCGCTTCCCCGTCCTCGGGGAGCTCGCACGCGGCACGGGACTGGCCCACCGCCTCGGCGAGGGGACCGGGGATTCCGCTGCAGCCGACCCGGGTGGGGAGGCGATCTTCGTCCTCCACGAAGCCGCGGCGACCCGCCTGACCGCGCAGCTGCGGGACCTCGATGCGGGCAGCACCGAGCGCATCGTCCTCATCGTCGGACCCGAAGGCGGGATCACCGAGGCCGAGCTCGAGGCCCTGCAGGGGATCGGGGCGCGCACCGTCGTCCTCGGCGACACCGTCCTCCGGTCCTCCTCGGCGGGACCGGCCGGACTCGTCCTCGCGCAGAATTCCCTGGGCCGCTGGTGACGAACCGGACTACGATAGAAGCTGACCTGTCCTCACCTCGGGTGAGCGCGCGACGCTCCGCCTGAGTGACCTACGAACGAAGGACCATTCTGGACACCTCCACCGATTCATCGACCGCAGCGGACTCGGCGTCCTCGGAGACCGTCCGCCTCGTCATCCCGGACTCGATCGACCTCGTCGAGTTCTTCGGCCCCGGAGAGGCGAACCTCCGCACGCTCGAGAGGGTCTTCTCCGGACTCGACCTCCACCTGCGCGGCAACCAGCTCCAGGCCGCCGGCGATCCCGACCAGGTGAGCTCGTTCGTCACCGTCATCGGTGAGCTGAAGAAGCTCCACCAGTCGGGCCATCGCATCGATGAGGAGACGATCGACCGCGTCGCCTCGTTCTCCTCCGAGGGCAAGGCGGCCTCGGCGGTGATGGGCACGAACATCCTCTCGACCCGAGGGAAGTCGATCCGCCCGAAGACGATGGGCCAGCACGACTACGTCAAGGCGATCCGGAACAACACGATCACCTTCGGCATCGGCCCGGCGGGCACGGGCAAGACCTATCTGGCGATGGCCATGGCCGTCAACGCCCTCCAGAACAAGGACGTCTCACGGATCATCCTCACCCGCCCGGCCGTCGAAGCCGGGGAGCGCCTCGGATTCCTTCCGGGCACGCTGGGGGAGAAGATCGACCCGTACGTCCGCCCCCTCTACGACGCCCTCCACGACATGGTCGACCCCGAGTCGATCCCGATGCTCATCGAGACGGGCACGATCGAGGTCGCCCCGCTCGCCTACATGCGCGGGCGCACCCTCAATGACGCCTTCATCGTCCTCGACGAGGCCCAGAACACGACGGGCGAGCAGATGAAGATGTTCCTCACGCGGCTCGGCTTCGGCTCCCGGATGGTCGTCACCGGCGACGTCTCGCAGATCGACCTGCCCGGGAACACGAAGAGCGGACTCAAGGTCGTCCAGAAGATCCTCGCCGACATCGACGACCTCGCCTTCTGCCAGCTCGGCAGCAAGGACGTCGTGCGGCATTCGCTGGTGACGAAGATCGTCGACGCCTACGACCTGTGGGGGAACTCGAAGTGAACACCGAGATCGCCAACGAGACCGAGGACGAGGTCGACCTCGACGAGGTCGTGGCGCTGACCGAATACCTCGGCGAGGCCCTGCACATGCACCCCGGGGCGGAGCTGTCGGTGACGATGGTCGACGAGGCGGCGATGTCCGAACTCCACGTCACGTGGATGGACCTCGAGGGACCCACCGACGTCATGTCGTTCCCGATGGACCAGCTCAGCCAGGGTCGCGCCGACGCCCCGACCGAGGGCCAGATGGGCGACATCATCATCTGCCCGGCCGTGGCCGCGAAGCAGGCCGCAGCGGCGGGCCATTCGACGATGGATGAGATCCTCCTCCTCACCGTCCACGGATTCCTCCACCTTCTCGGCTACGACCACGGGGAGCCGGAGGAGCGGGAGGCGATGTTCGCCCTCCAGCGCCACCTGCTGCTGACGTTCTTCGCCGCCCGCTACGACGGCCGGACGGACATCCCGACGCCGACCGAGGTCTGAGCCGTGCTCTGGTTCTTCCTCGCGGCGCTGCTCTGCCTCATCTTCTCGGCGACGCTGGCGGCCGTCGACGCGGCGCTGCTCAGCGTCTCCCACCACGCGATCCAGGATGCGAAGGACGAGGGCAAGGCCTCGGCGGTGCGGGTCGAGCGGATCCTCGCCGACCTGCCGACGAACATCAACGTCATCATCTTCGTCCGCCTCTTCCTCGAGGCGCTCGCGACCGTGTTCATCGCGCTGGCCTACGACTCGCTCTACTCGGTCGGTCCGCTCATGGTCGTCCTCACCGTGCTCACCTCCTCGATCGCCGTCTTCGTCGTCGCCGGGGTCTCCCCGCGCACGATCGGGCGTCGCCGTTCGCTGGGAGTGAGCCTGGGACTGAGCGGGATCGTCACCTTCCTCCTCGTCGTCCTCCGTCCCCTGACGAAGGTCCTCGTGTGGCTGGGCAACCTGCTCACCCCGGACAAGGTCTACAAGGACGGACCCTTCGTCACCTCGGATCAGCTGCGCGACCTCGTCGAGAGGGCGAGCGAGTCCGACATCATCGAGGACGGCGAACGCGACATGATCCAGTCGGTGTTCATGCTCTCGGAGACCTCGGCGAAGCAGGTCATGGTCCCGCGCACCGACCTCGTCACCGTCACCTCGGGCACTCCGCTCAACAAGGTGATGAACCTCTTCCTCCGCTCCGGGTTCTCCCGGATCCCCATCAGCGGAGAGGACCTCGACGACATCGAAGGCGTCGCCTACCTCAAGGACGTCGCCCGGCGACTCCATCAGCATCCGGAGGACGCCGAGCGTCCGGTCAACACGCTCGCCCGCAGCGTCCTCTTCGTCCCGGAGACGAAGCCGGCCGACGACCTGCTGCGGCAGATGCAGATCGAGTCGACGCATCTGGCGATCCTCATCGACGAGTACGGCGGCACCGCGGGACTCGTGACGATCGAGGACATCGTCGAGGAGATCGTCGGCGAGATCGACGACGAATACGATGCCGTCGATGAGGACCTCGTCGAGGCCGACGACGGCACTTACCTCGTGAGCACGCGGATGTCGATCACCGACTTCGCCGAGTACTTCGACGTGCGCATCGACGTCGACGACGTCACCAGCGTCGGCGGTCTGCTCACGAAGCTCATCGGGCGCGTGCCCATCGCCGGCTCGAGCGCCGAGATCGCCGGTCTGCGCCTCACCGCGCTCGAAGGCCAAGGCCGCCGCCACCGCATCGCCCACGTCACGGTGACACGGGTCGACACACCTGAGGAAGAGAGCTGAGATGGACTTTCGCACGGACTACCCCGAGGACTTCCGGGCGGGCTTCGCATGCTTCGTCGGCCGCCCGAACACGGGCAAGTCGACGCTGACGAACGCGCTTGTGGGCGAGAAGGTGGCGATCACCTCGGCGAAGCCCCAGACGACGCGCCACACGATCCGCGGGATCGTCCACGAGGACGACCATCAGCTCATCATCGTCGACACCCCGGGCCTGCATAAGCCCCGGACCCTGCTCGGCTCCCGGCTCAACGACCTCGTCGTCGCGACCCTGAGCGAGGTCGACGTCATCGGCTTCTGCCTGCCCGCCGACGAGCCCATCGGACCCGGCGACCGCTACATCGCCTCCCAGCTCGCCCTCCTCGACGGCCGGACCCCGATCGTCGCCCTCGTGACGAAGGTCGACACCGTGAGTCAGGACAAGGTCGCCGAGGCGCTCCTGGCCGTGAGCGAACTCGCCGACTTCGCCGACGTCATCCCCGTCTCCGCCGTCGACGGCTTCCAGGTCGAGACCGTCGATCAGGTGCTCTCGAGCTACCTGCCGGTGTCCCCGCCGCTCTACCCCGAAGGCGAGCTCACCGACGAACCCGAAGAGGTGATGATCGCCGAACTCGTCCGCGAGGCCGCCCTCGAAGGCGTCCGCGACGAACTGCCGCACTCGCTGGCCGTCCAGGTCGAGGAGATGTACCCGCGGGAGGGCCGCAGCGAGGACAACCCGCTGTGGAACGTCCACGTCAACCTCTACGTCGAACGCCCCAGTCAGAAGGCGATCATCATCGGCAAGGGCGGGAAGCGGCTCAAGGAGATCGGCTCGGAGTCGCGCCGCGGCATCGAGGCGCTGCTCGGCACGAAGGTCTTCCTCGACCTCCACGTCAAGGTCGCCAAGGACTGGCAGCGCGATCCCAAGCAGCTCGGACGCCTCGGCTTCGACTTCACCTGAGGCCGGGCGCGCGGGCCGCCTGTCGCTGCCTCGGGCCGTCGCCCGGTGTGTCTGGGGTCATGCCGGCCCGAACGTGCCCTGCAATAGACTAGGGCGGGTGAATGCCGAGCAGACCCTCACCTCGCTGAGCGAGCGCAATCCCACCGTCGCCCCCGACGAACTCATCGCCGGACTCGTCCCGCCCCCGCAGTTCGAGGACGTGTCGTTCGCGAGCTACCGGACCGACCCCAACGAGCCCTCGCAGGCCGAAGCGCGAGCCAAGCTCGAGGAGTTCGTCGCCGACGACCGGTCGAAGGGGTTCTTCGGAAAGCTCTTCTCCAAGGGCAAGGACGGTCCCAAGGGCGTCTACCTCGACGGCGGCTACGGCGTCGGCAAGACCCACCTTCTCGCCTCGGCGTGGCACGCGAACGAGAAGCCGGCGACCTTCGGCACGTTCGTCGAGTACACCAACCTCGTCGGGGCACTCGGCTTCGTCCGGGCCCGTGACGACCTCAAGCAGATGAAGCTCGTGTGCGTCGATGAGTTCGAACTCGACGATCCCGGCGATACGGTGCTCATGTCCCGGCTCATGCGCGAGCTCACCGACGCCGGGGTGAAGATCATCGCGACGTCGAACACCCTCCCGGGATCGCTCGGGGAGGGACGCTTCGCCGCGCAGGACTTCCTCCGGGAGATCCAGGCCCTGGCCGACCAGTTCGAGGTCTACCGGATCGACGGTCAGGACTACCGGCACCGCGGGCTCACCGCCCCGGCTGAACCGCTGACGCCGGCCGAACTCGATGCGGCTGCCGCCGAGCTGCCCGGAGTGGTCGCCCGCGATGACTTCAGCACTCTGCTCGAGCATCTCGCGACCGTCCATCCTTCGAAGTACGGGAGGATGGTCGACGGCATCGACGCCGCCGTGTGGGAGAACGTCCACACGATCGACAATGAGAGCGTGGCGCTGCGCTTCGTCGCGCTCGTCGACCGCCTCTACGACCGGGATGTGCGCATCATCAACTCCGGTGAGCGCCTCGACCGGGTCTTCACCGAGGAGTCCCTGTCCGGCGGGTACCGCAAGAAGTACATGCGCTGCCTCTCGCGCCTCACTGCGCTCTCCTCCCCGGAGTAGGCCCTTCTCCCTTCCCTCACTTCCAGAAGTGGTCGAAGAAACGAGGCATTCTGCCCGAATCGGTCGATTCTCCTCGGTTCTTCGACCACTTCTGGTTGGATTCCGGGCTGGGTGGAGGTCCGAGGGCGGACGCCTCCGGTCGACGACCTCGACGGCCGTGTCTGGATTCCTCCCTCAGCGGAGGTCGAGGGCCTCGAAGACCCCGCCGAAGTGGGGCACCCAGTCGGGGATGCCGATGAGGCGCAGCACCAGCCAGACGACGCAGGCGACGAAGGCCGCGGTGAGAGCGCCGACCGCCCAGCGCACCCACAGCGGCTGGCGCATGATCCAGTGCGTCCACGCCTCGACGCGCACGCGGACGAAGTGGAGCAGGTGTCTGGCCCAGTGGAACTCGGTCGAGATGACGAAGAGGCCGATGATGACGATGAGCCACCCGGGGCCGGGCAGGGGGACGAGGATGAGCCCGATGACGACGATGAGCGAGCCGACTCCGCCGACGATGAACCTGTAGAGCCGGGCCGCGTGCGGGTTCGCGGTCACGCTCATCCGCCAGCGCAGGAACCCCAGACGGAACCGACGCCAGGAGGGCCGGCCGTGCTTGTGATGGCGCGACAGCCAGCCCGCTGGCCGCTTGTCAGGGGGTCGCTCATCCACGTCAGCCATTCAACCCGAGGAGTCTGAAAGCTTGATTCGGATCTGTGACGACGATCACCGCGTTTGGATTTTGCGTCCGTGCCCGGCTGCGTATAGAGTTATATCTCGTTGCCAGGGAAACCGGGCAGCGAAACGCGGATGTGGCTCAGTTGGTAGAGCATCACCTTGCCAAGGTGAGGGTCGCGGGTTCGAGTCCCGTCATCCGCTCGGAGGCGTCATGGCACTGCCTTGGCGGTGGCGTGGCCGAGAGGCGAGGCAGCGGCCTGCAAAGCCGTATACACGGGTTCGAATCCCGTCGCCACCTCGGATTCTCCGACAGCTCGTCTGTCGGTGAGTTAGCGCGATTGGCGCAGCGGTAGCGCGCTTCCTTCACACGGAAGAGGTCACTGGTTCGATCCCAGTATCGCGCACGGCAGGCCCTCACGGGTCTCCAGTGCACAGCCCGCCGGGGTTTCTCCGGCGCGGATGAGCGCGATTGGCGCAGCGGTAGCGCGCTTCCCTGACACGGAAGAGGTCACTGGTTCGATCCCAGTATCGCGCACAGCAGGACGAGTGCCGGGTGGACATCCACCCGGCACTCGCCGCATTCACCCCTCAATTTCCGAAGGTTCCTGAGAACGATTCCGCAGTTCTCTGCAAGGTCAACGGGCTCCGCGGATACCAACGCGTCGGTCTTCGGCAAGCAGACCCATCAGGCCTCGAGAAGGCGATCCCGGCGGGCTTCGGGATGAGACGAGCGAACGGTGCTGGACCGAGGGTCCATGACGACGGGTAGCGTCCATCGAGGTCTTCGGTGCGGCTTCCCAGCCACCACGATCCTCGCCGCCGGAGTGCCGCTTCAATCCGCCGCACTGCCGAATCACCCGCCTGCTCCGGGCGCTCCGGCTGCGGTGCTCAGCTGTTTCGGGAACCCACTGCCGAGGGGGCTGCCTGCACTGGTGCCGTGCCGAGGTGCATCACCACTTCACGCCACCATTGCCGCAGTGCCCCACCGTTCCACAGACCCGATACCGAGGCGACCCACCGCTGAGTGCCCCCCCGCCCCAGAGGCAGGCGCTGACCCATGCGGTGTGACCAGGGCATTCGTCGACCGGGGGTCCGTGTCCGTGGGTGCCGATAACGTGGGTGCCATGAACGAGGAGCCCCGCTTCCGCACCGGCGACATCGCCGCTGTGCGCGATGCGCTCGCGCGCATGCCGGACGCGGAGTCCGAGGCGGATGCGATCGAGCGGCTCCGGATGCTCGAAGAGCTCAAGGCCGCAGCGACTGCCGCGCAGGCCCGTGCCGCCGTCAGGCTTCAGGTACTGCGCAGCGAGGCGGAATCCGATCGGGGTGTCCCGGCGGAGAAGCGGTGCCGGGGCCTGGGGGCGGAGATCGGGTTGGCTCGTCGCGAATCTCCGGCCCGGGGCGCCCGGTTCCTCGCGCTGGCCCGAACGCTCCTCGACGACATGCCCCACGCTCTGGCGGCGCTGTTCTCCGGAACGGTGTCGGAGGAGAAGGCCCACGCCCTGTATCGGGAGACGTCATGGCTGCCGTCGGACAAGCGTCGCCGGGTCGACGAGATCATGGCGCGCCGCCTCGATCGGACCGGAGTGCGACGACTCTCCGCGGAGGCCAGGGCTCACGCGCAGCGCCTCGATCAGGAGGCTGCGGTGGAGCATCTGGAGCGGTGTGAGAAAGAGCGCCGAGTGAGTGTCCGGCCCGCACCGGGTGGGATGGCCCACCTCACCGCTCTGCTCCCGCTGCGCCAGGCGGTCGCGGCGTACGCGAACCTGCAGAAGTCCGCCGCTTCACTGGTGGGCGCGGGGGAGGCCGGGGAGCGGAGCATCGGGCAGCTCGCGGCTGATCTGCTCGTCGAGCGGGTCACCGGGCAGGAGACCGCTGACGCGGTGCCGGTGGAGGTGCATCTGGTGATGACCGAGGCCACCCTGCTGACCGACGATGAGGCGCCGGCATGGTTGACCGGTCATGGCCCGGTGCCGGCTGGGGCCGCTCGGCGGATGCTGGCCGACCCGGACGGTGCGGTGTTCCTCCGCCGGCTCTACACCGCTCCCGGTTCGGGTGCTCTGGTAGGGATGGATTCCCGAAGGAGGGAGTTCACCGGATTGCTGCGACGGATGATCGTGGTGCGTGATGACACGTGCCGCACTCCCTATTGCGATGCCCCGATTCGCCATATCGATCACGCCACCCCGCATCGGGACGGTGGTGCGACCGGATTCGCGAATGCGTCGGGATTGTGTGCGGGGTGCAACTACGCGAAGGAGAACCCGGGGTGGACGCATACCGCAGACCCTGATCAGCTCACGGTGATCACCCCGACCGGAGCGCGCTACGAGACGACCACCCCGCCATTGATCGGGGGAGCGCACTCGGAACCGAGGCGGTCGCACACCGGTCGAGGAGAACCCGCCGCGCGAGCAGCTCACCCCGCGCGGGGAGAACCCGCCCGGGGAGCGCCGGAGAAGTCCGGTCAGACCGATGCGCTGCATCGTGAGGCTCCGGTCACTGCCTCGGAACATGCAGGTTCGGAGGAGAGTGCCCGAACGCCGGTCGTGCGACTCATCCGACCTCGGCCACCGACAGTCGGGCCGGCGGTGGGTCACCGGCGGGGGAGCGCGCAGGAGAAATGGTTCCGCGCCTACCTCAACAGCCGTTGCGCCGGATGAGCGGATGCGCATCGGATGCATGGGCGTGCGCAGCCCCGGTGGGTGCACGTCCGCGGGCACCGCTCCTCGGTCATGAGCCGGATCGGATCGCACGCACGAGTCGGATCAGCATGCATGCACGTGTCGGATCGGAATGCATGTTGTTCTCGAATTGGAACGGACGGAGACGCGGTTTCCGCGGGACTGCCGTTAACCTGGATCTGTCACGACCACGAATCATCCCTGCGAGCGCAGAAAGTGCAGGCGCAACGATGTCCTCTCCCCAGAACCCGTACGGATCCGATCCGAACAACCCGTACGGCAACCAGTACGATCCGCAGAATCCCGGCCAGTACGGGTCCGACCAGAGCTACCAGGCGCCGCAGTACGGCTCCCAGCCCGGCGGCTACGGCGACCAGCAGGCCGACCCCTACGGCGGGCAGACCGGCGGGTACGGCGATCAGTACGGAAGCCAGCCGGAGTACCAGGCGGCCGGCGCCTACGATCAGCAGGGATATGACCAGCAGGGATACGGCAGCGGTCCGCAGGGATACGGTTCGAACGATCAGTTCTCCCCGGCCTACGGGGGCAGCGATCCCTACAACTCGGGCTACGGCTATGGCGGCGGCGATTCGAAGTCGAAGAACATCTGGGGCATCCTCGCCCTCGTCGCCGGCATCATCGCGCTGCTGACCTCGTTCGGCGCCATCATCCCCGTCGCCGGCATCTTCATCGGCATCGTCGGGCTCGTCATCGGCATCCTCGCCGTGATCTTCGGCTTCGTCGGGATGGGCGCGGCTAAGAAGGGCACCGCGACGAATCGCGGGCTGAGCCTCACCGGCCTCATCCTCGGCGCGATCGCGATCCTGCTGTCCATCGTGCTCGCGATCGTCAGCACGGTCTGGCTCGTCGATCAGGTCGGGCAGACGAGCAGCGCCACCTCCACCCCGACCAGCGCGCCGTCGAATCCCGGTGGAGACCCGACCCAGGAGCCGAGCGAGCCGGTCGAGGAGACCACGGCGCCCGGCTCGGAGGAGAGCGCCGAGGCGCCCCCGGCCGCCTCGGGCGACGGCGTGACGCTCACCGACGGAGTGACGATGGCCGTCTCGGTCGGCCCCGACCAGGTCGAGGACTTCGCCGCACCGAACACCGGCGGCGAGATCGCCCGCGTCGAGTTCACCATCGACAACACCTCGGGCACCGACTTCGACCCCGGGTTCCCCATGGTCGAGTGCACCTACTCGGGAGGCACCTGCGAGGACGTGTTCAACGGCGCGGAGTACGACGGCGGACTCTCCTTCGACGTCGTCCCCGCCGGGGAGTCGAAGACCTTCGTCATGGGCTTCGAGGTCCCCGAGGCGGACATCGACTCGCTCGAGCTCGAGGTCACCATCGCCAACTCGGACCAGGGCTACGACAGCCCGTACACCTTCACCCGCGGCTGATCCGCGCCGCGACCGACGGGGTCGTCCGCTCCCTCCCGGGACGGGCGGCCCCGTCGGCGTCCCCGGCCCCGCCGTGCGCACGGCGATGTCCGGGGTACGGGATAGACTGCTCTACGCGTTCGCATGATGCCCCACCCGGCGGACCGCACCGTCCGGCGGGCCGCACCGTCCGGCGGGCCGCACATCGCCGGAACACCCACCGACAGACCACCCACCGCCAGAACAAGGAGCTCCACCGTGGCCGACACCATTCATCTCGACGGATCCGCCATCCCGTTCGAGGAGGGGATGTCCGGGACCACGGTGTACGGCGACCGGACGGAGGTCATCGCGATCCGGCTCAACGGCGAACCGGCCGATCTCCACCGGACTCTCGCGCCCGGTGACTCCGTCGAGGCGATCACCCTCGCCGACCAGGACGGCCTCGACATCCTGCGGCACTCGACCGCCCACGTCGTCGCGCAGGCCGTCCAGGAGCTCTTCCCCGGCACCCGGCTGGGCATCGGACCGTACATCACCGACGGCTTCTACTACGACTTCCGGGCAGCCGAGCCCTTCACCCCCGAGGACCTCAAGGCGATCGAGAAGAAGGCCCAGCGCATCGTCAAGGAGGGGCAGACGTTCCACCGCGCGGTCGTCACCGACGACGAGGCGCGCGCCCGCCTGGCGGACGAGCCCTACAAGCTCGAGCTCGTCGCCGACAAGGGCCGCGCCGCGCACGACGACGAGGCCTCCGTCGAGGTCGGCGCGGGCGATCTCACGATCTACGAGAACCGGAACCGCAAGGACGAGGTCGTGTGGGAGGACCTGTGCCGCGGGCCCCACCTGCCGAGCACCAAGCTCATCGGCAACGGCTTCGCGGTGACGAAGTCCTCGGCCGCGTACTGGCGCGGCGACCAGGCCAACGACACCCTGCAGCGCGTCTACGGCACCGCGTGGGCGACGAAGGACGACCTCAAGGCGTACCAGCAGCGCATCGCCGAGGCGGAGAAGCGCGACCACCGCAGGCTCGGCATCGAGCTCGACCTCTACTCCTTCCCCGACGAGATCGGCTCCGGACTGCCGGTGTTCCACCCCAAGGGCGGCATCATCAAGCGCGAGATGGAGGACTACGTCCGGCGGCGGCACGTCGAGGAGGGCTTCGAGTACGTCGGCACCCCGCACATCTCCAAGGAGGAGCTCTTCCGCACCTCGGGCCATCTCCCGTACTACGCGGACACGATGTTCCCGCCGATGACCGTCGACGAGGTCGTCGGCGAGGACGGCGCCGTCGTCAAGCCGGGCATGCCGTACTACCTCAAGGCGATGAACTGCCCGATGCACAACCTCATCTTCCGCGCCCGCGGCCGCTCGTACCGCGAGCTGCCCATGCGGCTGTTCGAGTTCGGTCACGTGTACCGCTACGAGAAGTCCGGAGTCATCCACGGGCTCACCCGGGTGCGCGGCTTCGCGCAGGACGACTCGCACTCCTACGTCACCGAGGAGCAGGCGCCCGACGAGATCCGGCATCTCCTCGACTTCATCCTCGGCCTGCTCCGCGACTTCGGCCTCGACGACTTCTACCTCGAGCTCTCCACCCGCGACCCGGAGAGCGACAAGTTCATCGGGTCGGACGAGCAGTGGGCGAAGGCCACCGCGGTGCTCGAGGAGGTGTGCTCCGGGACCGGTCTCGAACTCGTCCCCGATCCCGGCGGCGCGGCGTACTACGGCCCCAAGGTGTCGGTGCAGGCGCGGGATGCGATCGGCCGCACCTGGCAGATGTCGACGATCCAGTACGACTTCAACCAGCCCGAGCGCTTCGGCCTCGAGTACCAGGCCGCCGACGGCACCCGCAAGCAGCCGGTGATGATCCACGCCGCGAAGTTCGGTTCGATCGAGCGCTTCATGGGCGTCCTCGTCGAGCACTACGCCGGGGCGTTCCCGGTGTGGCTGGCCCCCGTCCAGGTCGTCTGCGTCCCCGTCGCCGAACCCTTCGTGCCCTATCTCGAGGAGTTCGCCGACCGGCTGCGCGCCGCCGGGGTGCGGGTCGAGGTCGACGACTCCGACGACCGGATGCCGAAGAAGATCCGCACCGCGACGAAGGAGAAGGTCCCCTTCATCCTCATCGCCGGGGGAGAGGACCAGGCGGCCGGTTCGGTGTCGTTCCGGTTCCGCGACGGCAGCCAGGAGAACGGCGTCCCGCTCGATGCGGCTCTCGAGAAGATCACCTCCGCGATCGCATCGAAGGCGCAGGTGTGAGATGAGCGAGCGCCCCGAGATCCCCGAACCCGAGGCGGCCGGCGGCTTCCCCGGGGAGCCGGACGGGCTCCAGCGCCTGTGGACCCCGCACCGCATGGTCTACATCGGCGGGCAGGACAAGCCGGCCGACGGGAGCGAGCAGGCGTGCCCGTTCTGCGCCGCACCGGAGAAGTCCGACGCGGACGGCCTCGTCGTCGCCCGCGGCACCACCGTGTACGCCGTGCTCAACCTCTACCCGTACAACCCCGGTCACCTGCTCGTGTGCCCGTACCGCCACGTCGCCGACTACACCGATCTCACCCCCGAGGAGACGACCGAGCTCGCGGAGTTCACCCAGCGCGCGATGCGGGTCATCCGCTCGGTGTCCGCACCGGCCGGATTCAACATCGGGATGAACCAGGGCCAGCTCGCGGGAGCCGGCATCGCCGCCCACCTCCACCAGCACCTCGTGCCCCGCTGGATGGGCGACGCGAACTTCCTCCCCATCGTCGCGCACACCAAGGCGCTGCCCCAGGTGCACTCCCAGGTGCAGGAGCTCTACGCGGAGGCGTGGAACACCGTATGAGACCTTCCGACATCTCCCTCCTCCACTCCGTGTCCGGACCCGTCGTCGACCCGGCCGCTCCGGAGACCGTGCTCGTCTCGATCGGCCGCCCCGATCCCGACTCCGACAGCACGCTCGCCCAGCTCGCCGCCGTCCGCATCGACGGTCCCGACGCGGACGACGCACCGCCCGTGCGGGTCACCCACGGCTGGCACGATGCGCAGCTGCAGATCGCCGGCGGGGTCCGCGGCCTCCTGCGCTCCGCGCACGGCGAACCCGCACAGCTCCATCTCGCCTCTCCCGGCGCCGAGCTGCGCCCCGTGACGGACGCACCGCTCGGGGTCACCGCGTTCGCGCTGCGCCCCGACGGGGCGGAGGCCACCTGGGTGGCGCGGGTGCCCGAACCCGGGCGCTACGGCTCCGATCCGGTCACCGACCCCGAGGCCGAGGCGCCGCGCCGGATCACCGGTGCCGGTCACCTCGCCAACGGCGTCGGGTACATCCTCGACCGGCCCGCCCGGCTGTTCCGCGCCGCCGTCCCCGCGCCCTCGCCGCTCGAGGGCGGCATCGCCGGGATCATCGGCTCCGGCGCGGTCGTCGAGTCCGCAGCGCTGCCGTGGCCCGGATCCGACGTCAGCGATCCGCAGTACTCGCCCTCGGGCGCGATCCTCAGCGTCGTCGCCGATCGGGCCGGACCGGCACCGCACACGGTCGACACCCGCTCGACCGTCTGGATCGTCGACGCGGACTCCGCGGTTGCGCTCGACCTCGGCGAGGTCGCGGTGAGCCGGCACCGCTGGCTCGACGACGACACCCTGGTCTTCACCGCCTCCAGCCGGGAGGGCGGACCGGTCGACTTCGTCGCCCGCACCACCGGCCTCTACCGCCATGAGCGGAGCACCGGCACCACCGAGCGGCTCACCGACGAGGAATCGGTCGAGCTCGCCGCCGATGTCGCACCCGTCCTCTCCGGCGACTCCGTCCTCGCCGTGACCGTGTCCGACGGCGCCCAGCGCATCGTGCGGATCCCGGTCGGGTCCCGGACCGCACCGCTCACCGCGGAGGAGGTCGCGCCGCTCACCCCGGCCGACCACGTCGTCGGCGGACTCGCCGAGCTCCCGGGCGGGGGGCTCGTCTACACCGCCGGGACCCAGCACAGCACGGGCGAGGTGTTCACCGTCGACCGGCCCGGAGCCGCGCCGCGGCAGCGCACCGCGCTGTCCCGCCTCGCGGACCCGGTCGTGCCGCAGCCGCTCACCGCGGACGGCCCCGGCGGCGAGGTGCACGGCTGGGTCGCGATCCCGCGCGGGGACGGGCCGTTCCCCG
>ENA-OOKA01000119-OOKA01000119.1-human-skin-metagenome-genome-assembly--contig:-NODE-119-length-26973-cov-10.491753_pt1 | contig 26973 bp, 20 predicted proteins | sample MGYA00248825_ERZ500995 | MGnify/ENA primary metagenome ERZ500995 (study PRJEB25958, sample SAMN03398540) | human skin metagenome | study: EMG produced TPA metagenomics assembly of the Human Skin...
CGTCGGGGTGACAGGACTCGAACCTGCGATCTCCTGCTCCCAAAGCAGGCGCGCTAGCCACTGCGCTACACCCCGTGGGCGTGCGGGCCGCGCGCTGCCGGAGGGACCCGGCTGGAGCCGGTGGCACACGCTGCGGGGTCCGCTGACCGTCCGCGGTGCCCGCGCCTGGGCGCGGACATCGCACGAGTCTAGCCGCACGCACCGTCATGCCGCACCCGCGGGGGCTCCGCGCGGTTTGCCGAGGTGGTCTGCGTGGGGTAGTTTCATCGTCGCTCGTGCTCGTCGGATCCGATGCCGTCGACGCATGCGCGGGGATGTAGCTCAATGGTAGAGCCTCTGTCTTCCAAACAGATTACGCGGGTTCGATTCCCGTCATCCCCTCACAGATTCGAGGGCCCCGGCGATCAGCAGATCGCCGGGGCCCTCGTCGTCGCTCTGCCGGCTGGTGACAGATCTGCAGCCCCTCAGCGCTGAGGAGGCGCAGATCTGTCGCCAGCTCACCAGGAGACGGCACCGCACACTCGTACCGGTGGTCCAGGCCGCACTTCGGCACCCGATCAGCGTCGATCGCGTGCGCTGCTGCGGCCTCAGCGGGTTGAGACCGGCGGCTGGCAGCTCGGGCACCAGAACAGCGCGCGCCCGGCCAGCTGCTGGCGCTGCACCGTCGTGCCGCAGCGACGGCAGGGCAGGCCGGCTCGGCCGTAGACATAGTTGGCCTGCTCGGGCCAGGCTTCGGCCTCGTCGATCCCGGGGCGGTCCGACGGATCCGTGGTGATGATCCGTCCCAGTCGCACGCCGGTGCGCATGAGCTCCACGTTCTCGCTCCACAGCGCCTCGAGCGTCTCCTCGGAGGCCGAGACCCCCGGCAGGAACGGATCCACGCCCTGCCGGAACAGCGACTCGGCGCGGAAGATGTTGCCCACGCCGGCGATCATGTCCTGCTCCATGAGCAGCACGGCGATCGGACGACGGCTGCGGGCCGCACGCTCGCAGAAGGCAGCCGGGTCGGCATCTGGATCCAGCGGATCGGGACCGAGCTTCGCCTCAGCTGCTGCCGCTTCGTCCGGGGTCTCCACCGTGCACAGCGCGGGTCCGCGCAGATCGGCCCAGCCGTGGTCTCCGACCAGGCGCACTCGCACGGCGCCCACGGGCGGATCGGGGATCACGCGGCCGTCGTCATCGTGCTCCACGGACTGGAGGGAGTCCTCCGACTCGCGCTCCCCCAGCCGGCGCGGAGCCCCGATGCTGGAGGCGGCGGAGAACTCGGAATCTCCCGCGAAGCCCCAGGCGCCGTAGATGCCCAGGTGCGAGCGCATGATCAGGACGTCGGAGGGATCATCCGGGGCCGCCAGCTCCAGGAACAGCTGCTTGCCGTGAGCGCGCGAGGACACCAGCCGCCGGCCGTCGAGCATGGCCGCGCCGTCGGAGAAGCGACCCTGCGGACTGGACACGACCAGAGCCTGCCCGCCGAAGACGTCGCCGAGCTGAGTGGCCAGGCGGTGGACCGAGTGCCCTTCCGGCACGGGTCAGCCCCGATAGGCGCGGGCGGTCACGGCGTCGTAGTGGCCGACGACCCTCCCGGTGCGCTCGAACTCCTCGATCTGGGCGATGCGGCGCACGTGGCGCTCGTCGCCGGAGAACGGCTCGTTCAGGAAGGCGAGCACGATCTCGAGGCCCTCCTCCCGGGTGTGCTGGCGTCCCCCGAGCGCCACGACCTGGGCGTCGTTGTGCTCCCGGGCCAGCTTGGCTGTGTCGAGCGACCAGGCCAGCGCGGCGCGGATGCCAGTGACCTTGTTGGCCGCCATCTGCTCGCCGTTGCCGGAGCCGCCCAGCACGATGCCCAGGGAGTCCATCCCGGCCTGGCGGTCCTCGATCACAGCCTGCGCGGCGTGGATGCAGAAAGAGGGGTAGTCATCCAGGGCGTCATAGACCTCGGGGCCGTGATCGATCATCTCGAATCCGCGCTGCGAGAGCTGTTCGACCAGGTACTGGGACAGCTCCATTCCGGCATGATCCGTGGCGATGTGCACGCGCATTAGCGTTTCAGCTCCTCGAGTTCTCGACGGGCGCACGGACCGCGCCCCAGATGCGGCCCCAGCCTAATCGCCTGCTGCGACGTGCGAGGCGCATGGCATCATGGGCAGAACGCCCGGGAGGCCCCTCCCCCACTCAGCGCGAAGATGCCCTGATGAGCCGCCGCCCGCACCGCAAGTGGAGAACCGTCCGGAAAGGACCCGACCGTGCCCGGAAAGAACCTGACCCGCGCGGAGGCCGCCCAGCGCGCCGCCGCCCTCGAGGTCGCCTCCTACGACGTCGTGCTGGACCTGACGACCGGCGACGAGACCTTCGAGGCGCTCACGACCGTCCGCTTCACGTGCCGGGAGCCGGGTTCGGACAGCTTCATCGACGCCTTCACGGCCTCCGTGTCCTCCGTGCGCCTCAACGGCCGTGAGCTGGATCCGGCGGAGGTCTCCGATGGCTTGCGCATCCAGCTGCCGGATCTCGCCGAGGACAACGAGCTCGTCATCGCCTCCACCATGGCGTACACGAACACCGGCGAGGGCCTGCACCGCTTCGTGGACCCCGCCGACGGCGAGGTCTACCTGTACTCGCAGTTCGAGGTCGCCGACACGCGGCGCATGTTCCCGGTGTTCGAGCAGCCGGACCTGAAGTCCCGCTTCGCCTTCACGGTGACCGCACCGGCGCACTGGCAGGTCGTGTCGAACCAGCCCACCCCGGGGCCCGTCGTCGAAGGCGACAAGGGCACCTGGGCCTTCGCCCCCACCCCCGTGCTGCCGCCGTACATCACCGCACTCGTGGCCGGCCCTTACGAGGTCGTGCGCGACGAGCTGACCTCCAGCGACGGCCGCACCATCCCGCTGGGCGTCTTCGCCCGCAAGTCGCTGATGGACCACGTCGATGCCGAGGAGATGTTCCGCATCACCAAGCAGGGCTTCGAGTTCTACGAGGCCCAGTTCGACACCCCGTACCCGTTCGAGAAGTACGACCAGCTCTACGTCCCGCAGTTCAACGCGGGGGCCATGGAGAACGCGGGCGCTGTGACCTTCGTGGAGTCCTACGTCTTCCGCTCCAAGCCGACGCAGGCCCGCCGCGACCGCCGCGTCATCACGATCCTGCATGAGCTGGCGCACATGTGGTTCGGCAATCTCGTGACCATGCGCTGGTGGAACGACCTGTGGCTCAACGAGTCCTTCGCCGAGTACGCCTCGACCCTGGCCAGCGCACAGGCCACGGATGTGGAGGGCGCCTGGACGATCTTCGCCTCCGGGGAGAAGTCGTGGGGCTTCGAGCAGGACCAGCTGCCCACCACGCACCCGATCAAGGCCGAGATCGCCGATCTGGAGGACGTGCTCGTCAACTTCGACGGCATCACCTACGCCAAGGGCGCCTCCGTGCTCAAGCAGCTCGTGGCCTGGGTGGGCCAGCCGGAGTTCATGGCCGGGCTGCGCACCTACTTCCAGGCCCACGGCTGGGCCAATGCCGAGCTGAAGGACCTGCTGGTCGAGCTCGAGAAGGCCTCGGGTCGCGATCTCAAGGACTGGTCGCAGCGCTGGCTGGAGACCGCAGGGGTCAACACCCTGATCCCTCGGGTCGAGCGCGACGACGACAGTGTCATCACCTCGTTCGCGATCGAGCAGACCGCCCCTGAGCAGCTGCCGACCCTGCGCCCGCACCGCCTTGCGGTCGGGTTCTACGACGTCGACTCCGCGACCGGGTTGCTGCAGCGCACCCACCGCCACGAGCTCGACATCGACGGCGCGCTCACCGAGGTCCCCGAGCTCGTGGGGCGCGATGCCCCCGACCTGATCCTGCTCAACGACGACGACCTGGCCTACGCCAAGATCCGCCTGGACGAGTGCTCGCAGGACACCGCGGCCGAGCACCTCAAGGACTTCGCGGACTCGCTGCCGCGCGCCCTCGTGTGGCAGGCCGCCTGGGACGGCGTGCACGACGGCGTGACCCCGGCCCGCGCCTACGTGGACACCGTGCTGAACAACATCGGACAGGAGTCCGACTCCACCACCGTGAACCTGCAGCTGCGCCGGCTGGACCAGGTCCTGGACTCGTACGTGGCAGCGGGAGCGCGACAGGCCACTGACCACGATGCCGCCACCCGCCTCTGGGAGCTCGCCGAGAAGGCGGCACCCGGCTCGGATCATCAGCTGCAGTTCGTCAGCGCCTTCGCCCGCCGCGCCTCGACCGAGGAGCATCTGGACCTGGTCCAGCAGCTGCGCTCCGGTCAGGTCCGGCTCGAGGGCCTGGAGATCGACGACGACCTGAGCTGGTCGCTGCTGATCAGCCTGGCCGCGGGCGGCCGCGCCGGCGCCGCTGACATCGACGCCGCGCTGCAGGCGGACAACACCGAGCACGGGGCCATCTCGGCCTCCTCGGCCCGGGCCGCGATCCCCACGCCGGAGGCCAAGGCCGAGACCTGGCGGGCCGTCGTCGAGGAGGGCACCATGCCCAACTCGCTGCAGGCCGCGGCGATCGCCGGGTTCCGCAAGACCCAGGATCCGCAGCTGCTCGCCCCTTACACGCAGCGCTACTTCGAGCAGGTCACCGACATCTACCGCACGCGCTCGCACGAGCTCGCCGAACAGATCGCGGTGGGCCTGTTCCCGCGCACGGCAGTCCAGGCCACGGTGGATGCCGCCGATGAGTTCATCGCTCAGATCCCCGAGGACCTCAACGGCCTGCGCCGCCTGGCCCTGGAGGGTCGGGACCGCGTGGTGCGGGCCGTGGCCGCACAGGAGGTCGACGCCGCCCACCCGGCATCCCCCGGCGTGCACGAGCCCGATCTCACCTCTCTCGCCGATGCCGAGGCCGCCAAGCGCACGCCCGCACCGCGCACCACCATGGAATGACGCGCTCCGACCCCACGCTGTCCGCAGCACAGCACCCTGCAGCACAGGACCCCGTGTCCGGCGACCCCGAGGAGGCCAGCATGCCCGAGCCCAGCGCACCCCGAGACTCCGACGACCGTGAGGATCCCTCGACGGGCGAGGCGGCCCAGCAGGCAGCCGGCGACGGAGCTTCGACCGGTCAGGCTCCGCACGTATCGGCGCCCGTCCCCGACCCCGCTCAGCAGCCGACGGCGCCGGAGGCTCCTGCCGATGCGCGCCTGATCCCGGTGGGCCGCCCGCTGTCGGCCATGCGCCGCCCGCAGCGCAGCTCCGGCTCGGGCTCAGGCTCCGGCGAGCAGGGCGCGGAGTCCTCGCGCAGCTCGTCGTTCTACGACGAGATCGGCGGGCACGAGACGTTCGCCAAGCTCACCCGCGAGTTCTACGCCCGGGTGGCCGAGGACGAGCGCTTCCGCTCCATGTATCCGGAGCAGGACCTGGGTCCCGCCGAGCGTCGGCTGCGGATGTTCCTGGAGCAGTACTGGGGCGGACCGAGCACGTACTCGCAGGAGCGGGGCCACCCGCGCCTGCGCATGCGGCACATGCCCTTCACGGTGGACACCTGGGCCCGCGACACCTGGCTGAAGCACATGCGCGCCGCCGTGGAGACGCTGGAGCTGTCCCCCATGCACGAGGGCGTCCTGTGGGACTACCTGGAGCGCGCGGCGCACTCGCTCGTCAACAGCCCCGGCTGATCGTCCTCAGCGGCGGATCAGCACGAACCCGCCGGGACACGCCAGCCGCGCCCAGGAGCCGTGCACGGCCACCGGGACCTCGGAGTCGTCGTCGGCGCGCAGGAAGCCCAGGGACCAGGCGGCGAACGCCGCCCCGACCGGCACGTCCACGGCGTGACCGGGAGTCTGCCCCCACTCCGAGACCCGGCCCCAGACCTGCGAGCGCACGCGGTCGACGATCTCCTGCCCGGAGTCCGTGGGCACGGTGCGCGCGACCTCCTCGATGCCGTCGCGGGCCGCGCGCACGAGCTCCGGGGCCGGGGTTGCCGCAACGGTCTCCCAGCCCGACAGCGACGGCGAGATCCCGGCCCAGGCCGCGTGGGCGTCATGAGGCGGCAGGCCCAGCAGGGTGTCGTCCTGATCCGCGCGCGGGATCCGGTCCAGCACGGCCGCCAGCGACACCACGACGTCGAGCTCGGAGGCCTCGGACAGTCCGGCGGTGCGCAGCCCGAGCACCGTGGGCGTGGAGTCGAGCAGCCCCTGCTTGGCCAGGGCGCAGGTCCAGATCCCCACGGCACCGCCGACGGCCTGGAACCGCACGGCTCCTTCGGCATCGACCGCCCGGGCTCGGCTCAGGTATGTGCCGACGTCCTCGACGGACTCCCGGTCCTGCAGGCGCAGCGAACGTCCCATCTCACGCCTCCTGAGCGCCCGAGCCCTCGTGGGCTGCGGTCTCGGACGGACGGCGGCCGAAGACGATCGGATCCCCGCTGCAGTGCTCCAGGAAGGCGCGCTGCTCCGGGCCGAATGCCTCCGGGCGGCCGGTCCTGGCGTCGATCTCGACGGTCGTGGACTGGGCGATCGCGTAGACGGTCCCGCCGCCCGCGTCCTGGAGCCTGTAGTTGAGCACATAGGAGCTCGTGCCGATGTGGGAGGCCCACACCTCCACCTCGATCTCGGAGGTGCGGTAGTGCAGCTGCGCCAGGTACTCGACCTCCTGGCGCCCGATCACGGTCAGGCGCTGCCCCACGAGCTCCCGGAACGTCACGCCCCCCGGCACACCGGGGACGCCCTCCAGAGTCGACTCGCTGAGACGCACTCGCGCTTCCTCGAAGTACTGCAGCTGGATGACGTTGTTGGCGTGGCCGTACGAATCGATGTCGCCGAAGCGCATCTGCACGGGGATCCTCAGGGAGCTCATGCCTCCCATGGAAGCACACGGGCACGACGCCCGAGGCTCATCCGATCCCGCTGCGCCCGCGCATAGAGTGGGCCCATGACCCAGTCCTCCAGCGACCGCAGCCGCCCCTCCTCCGCCGTGCCGCCCGCTTCCCCGTCCACCGGCACGGGGACCGGAACCGGTGGCGAGGAGCCCACCAAGGATCCTGCCCGTCGCACGCAGGATCTGATCGACATGCTCCAGCTGGCCGATGGCGGCGGGGCCCGCACCCACGAGGACATCTTCGTGGGACGCACCCTGTCGGCCATGCGCCGGGCCGTCTACGGCGGCCAGGTGCTGGCGCAGTCCGTGATCGCGGCGGGGAGGACGGTCGAGGAGCCGTCGCGGCGCATCCACTCGATGCACGCCTACTTCCTGCGCGCCGGAGACATCGACGAGCCGATCACGTTCGGTGTGGAGCGCATGCGCGACGGCCGCTCGTTCTCCACCCGGCGCGTGCATGCCTACCAGTCCGGCAGCACGATCTTCTCCGGGATCTGCTCGTTCCAGGAGCCCGCCGAGGGCCTGGAGCACCAGGACCGGATGCCGCAGGGCATGCCGGATCCGGAGTCCCTGCCCACCGCCGAGACGCTGCTGGAGGGCGTGCCGCTGTCGGCGGCCCGCTCGGTGATCGAGCGCCCGTTCGACATCCGCTACATCACCCAGCCGATCTACCTGGCCCCGGACGAGGATCGCCAGCCGTTCAACGCCGTGTGGGTGCGCACCCACAGCCGCCTGCCCGATGACCCTCAGCTGCACCATGCCGCACTGGCCTACGTCTCCGACTACGTGATGCTCGAGCCCGCGCTGCGCCGCCACGGCAGGGTGTGGACCCAGAAGGGCATGTCCGTGGCCTCGCTGGATCACGCCATGTGGTGGCATCGCCCGGCTCGCGCCGACGAATGGCTGCTCTACGTGCAGAGCTCCCCGTCGGCCTCCGGAGCCCGCGCGCTCGGTGAGGGCCGCATGTTCGACCGCGACGGGAACCTGGTGGCCACCACCATGCAGGAGGGCATGATGCGACTGCCCGAGTTCGCGGACTGAGGACGAGGGCTGCGGAAGGGGCGGATGCTGCCAGCCGCGACTCGGCTGGCAGCATCCGCTCGGAACCTGCGTCGATTCCCGTACCGGAGACGGGAGCTCAGCCGCGGGCTGCCGCTCGACCCCAGACCCGCTGATGCCGCTGTGCGGTGAGGATCCCGGCGGCGGCCACGACCAGGCCGAGGAGCAGGGAGATCGGGTAGCCGGTGAACGCCGCGACCGTGAGTCCGGCCCAGGCCCCGATCGTCCCGGCGAGCATGTTGAGGCTGCTCAGCAGCGTGAAGTCGGTCCCGGCATGGTCAGGGCGCGAGAGATCCAGGTTGACGGCGTACATGCCGGTGTTCGCCACGGTGTAGCCCGCCAGGATCAGGCAGGCGCCGAGGACGGCTGCCGCCCCCTCGGTCGCGGAGGCGCCTGAGCCCAGCACGAGCGGCAGCAGGAGAAGACCGCCCAGCAGCTGGACGCCCGCCCCCAGACCCATGATCGGAGCCCGTCCCCATCGGCCCATCAGGCGCCCGGCCAGCAGGCCGGCACCCAGGGCCGGGATAGAGGCCAGCACGGAGGTGGTGAGCCCGATCCGGCTCAGCGACCAGCCGGCGTCGGTGAGGATGGGGGTCACCAGCGACCACATGCCCGCCGAGCCCATGGCCACCAGCGGGATGGCGCCCAGGCCCCACAGCCGGGCTCCCGGCTGTGCCAGCACGCCCACGACATCGCGCAGGCGCAACCGGACGTGCGCGAGGTCCTCGCGCTCCGGCTCCCGGCAGCGCAGCACGGGGATCATGGCCGCAGCGGTGCACAGCACCAGCAGCACGACGGCCGCGCGCCAGCCCCACTGGTCGTGCACGACCAGCGCCAGCCCGCCGCCGATCACCGTGCCGACGTAGCTGGCGGCCACCTGGACACCGGCGCCGTCGTCGTGCCTGTCCTCGGGCAGCTGACGCACGGACAGCGCGTCGGCGGCGATGTCCTGCGTGGCGGAGAACAGCACGAACAGCCCGGCGAGCACGGCCACCGGGCCCAGCCGGGCGACCGGGTCGCCGATCAGCGCCAGGCCCAGGAGGCTGAGGGCCATCAGCGACTGCAGCAGGATCAGCCAGGCTCGATGATGGCCCGCCGCCCGTGCGGGGCTCCAGCGGTCCACGAGCGGCGCCCACAGGATCTTCAGCGGCCAGATCAGCCCGAGCAGCTGGAGCAGGCCCAGCATCGCCAGGTCCACCCCGCCGCTGCGCAGGATCCCGGTGAGGCCGGTGCTGATGAACGACGCCCCGATGAACTGGGTGGTGTACAGCGCCCAGAGCAGGCTCCACAGCCCTGCGGCCACGTGCGGCCGCGCGACGGAGGCCCTAGGGGTGCTCGCGGTCCTCGCCCGGCTCATGCGCTCCTCCAATATGCCGTGGCCTCGATCGCCTCGCGGCCCATGCCGTGAGCGCGCAGCATCGACGACACCCCGCGGGTGTCGCGGGCCTCGAGCGCGATCCAGTAGCGATCCTGCGGGCTCGGCGGCTGCTGCGACCAGCGGCTCTCCAGGACGGCGCGCACCCCGGTGCTCTCGCCGCTGCGGTGCACCCTGTGGCCTTCCGCATTCGGCCCCAGGTGCAGCGGCAGCTGCCGGTCCTCGGGCAGCCTGTGCTCGAGCCAGACCTCTGCCGGAGCCTCGCCCAGCGATTCGAGCAGCGAGTTCATCGCGGGCAGCGCTGCCGAGTCGCCGATGACGATCGTCCGACCGCTGAACGGGACGTCTGGGTCCACGGCCTTCCGCGCGCGACGACCGCGGGGCGCCCAGGGCGGCTTGCTGCCCAGCAGCGACGCTCGGATCGTGTCGCCGGGACGGCACTCGCGCGCCCAGTCGCTGGCCGCGCCCTCGTGCATGGCGAACTCCAGGCTGAACCGGCCGGCGTCGACATCGGGATCCACCAGGGTGTAGGCCCGCTGGTGGTCCCGGCCGCCCTCGGCGAACCACAGCCGCAGCCACATGGTCGGGTGCGGGGCCCTGCGGGCCAGCAGTCCGCCGTCATCCAGCTCCAGCCGCAGGTACGACGGCGCGATCTCCTCCCGCCCCAGAACTGTGAGCTTGGTCTCCATCGACCCCATGGCACGCACCACGGCACTCTCTATCCTCGCCATGCTCCCTCTCCCGCTGGGTTCTGCCGGTTCGGCCAGCTCGCAGTGAGCCGCCACTCAGGAAGATTAGGCTAACCTCACTGTTCGTTGCGGCCGGGAGGAACACCCCGTGTCCCCCGATCGTGACGACCCGTGTCCCACCGGTCCCCTCGAGGACCACGGCGAAAGGCAGTCTGCTCCATGCCCCCAGCCCCCGATCCCGCCGATTCCACGATCTGCCGGCCCCCGGCCGTCCCGGCATCCGCGCAGCGCGATCTGCTCGCCGCTGCCACCGCCCCGCAGCTGCGCGAAGCCGTCGCCTCCGCCGCACTGACCTCCTCGACCCGCCTCGCCGAGGCCGGCGCAGCGCACTCCCCCGCCGGATTCGACGACCTCGCCGCCCTGATCGACCCGATCGACCTCGACCGGCCGCTCGGGGATCTCGACTCGGCGCTCGGCGAGCTCGACGAGCTCTGGCTGCGCCACGCCGTGTGGTTCCATCTGCCGCGCACTGCCGCCCACCTCAACTGCCCGGTGGCCGTGCCCGCCGTGGCTGCCGAGACCATGGCCGCGATCGTGAACACCTCGGTGGACACCTGGGACCAGTCGACCTCGGCCACCCTGATCGAGCGGCGGCTGCTGGCCTGGACCGCGCAGCGCATCGGCTTCTCCGACGGCGCCGACGGCATGTTCACCCCCGGCGGCACGACCTCGACCCTGCAGGCGCTCATGCTTGCCCGGGACGAGGCGCTCGAGCGCTCCGCGGCGACCCCGCGAGCCGAGCCCCGGCCCGTGCGCGCGGCTCGGCTGCGGCTGCTGGCCTCCGAGCAGAGCCACTTCTCGGTGCTCACCGCAGCGCACATCCTGGGCCTGGACGACGATGCCGTGGTCCAGGTGCCCGTCGACGACGACGGCCGCATGCTTCCCGAGGCCCTCGAGCTCGCACTGGAGGATCTGCGCGCCCAGGGCCTGGTCCCGGCCGCCGTCGTGGCGACCGCCGGGACCACGGACCGCGGTGCCATCGACCCGCTCGAGCGGATCGCCCAGCTGTGCGCCGAGGCCGGGACCTGGCTGCACGTCGACGCCGCCTACGGCGGAGGGCTGCTGGCCTCGCCGACTCAGCGGGAGCGCCTGGCGGGGATCGAGCAGGCCGATTCGGTGACCATCGACTTCCACAAGTCCTGGTTCCAGCCGGTGTCCTGCTCGGCCGTGATCGTGCGCGATCCCCGCACGCTGCGGCACTGCACGCATCACGCCGACTACCTGAATCCGGCCGACACCCCGGAGCCCAACCAGGTGGACCGCTCCCTGCAGACCACGCGGCGCTTCGATGCGCTCAAGCTGTGGACGACCCTGCGCGCCATGGGCCCGGAGCGGATCGGCGAGCTCTTCGATCGCTGCTGCGCCCTGGCCCAGGAGACGGCCCGGGAGATCACGGCCGATCCGCGCTTCGAGCTGATCGCGCAGCCGTCGCTGTCCACGGTGCTGTTCCGCTGGCTGCCCCTGGACGGCTCGGACCCGCAGGCTCTCGTGCGCCCAGTGCGGCGCCGAGTGTGGGACGACGCCTCCTCCACGGTCGCCGAGACCGTGGTCGATGGTCAGCGCTGCCTCAAGCTCACGCTGCTGAACCCTGCCGCTCAGCTCAGTGACCTGCACGCCGTCCTGGACGACGTCCACCGAGCCGGGGAGGCCGTGCTCGCCGAGCGCGCTGCGCAGCCGCATCCCGACATGGCCCAGACCGCAGAGAGGATCCGATGACCATGCGCTCCACCGCCGAGACGGGCTCCGCAGACGAGCCGCTGGACCTGCTGTGCGTGGGCCTCGGGCCTTTCGGCCTGGGGCTGGCCTGCCTGGCCGATCCCCTGCCGGACGTGCGCGCCGCCTTCCTGGACCGCAGACCTGGCTTCGACTGGCATCCCGGGCTGCTCTTCGAGGACGCGACGCTGCAGGTCCCCTTCCTGGCGGACCTGGTGACCATGGCCGATCCCACCTCCGAGCACTCGTTCCTGAACTGGCTCAAGGAGACGGGGCAGCTCTACTCCTTCTACGTGCGCGAGTCCTTCTATCCGCTGCGACGCGACTACAACGCGTACTGCCGCTGGGCCGCCTCCCGCGTCCCGGGACTGCACTGGGGCCAGGACGTCCTCGAGGTCCGTCGCCCGTCCGGCTCCGGGGCCTGGCAGGTCCGCTCCCGCGACGACGACGGTCTCGAGCAGCTCTGGTGGACCCGCCACCTCGTGGTCGGGGCCGGCACGATCCCCACCCTGCCGAAGGCGCTGGATCCTGCGGGCGATGCGGTCCTGCACGCCGGCGACTACCTGGCCCACCAGGACCGGCTGCACGGGCAGGATCATGTCACCGTGCTGGGATCGGGGCAGTCGGCCGCAGAGGTCGTCGTCGATCTGCTCGAGGATCCCCACGGCCCGGCCGTGGACTGGGTGACCCGCTCCCCGCGCTTCTACCCCATGGAGTACTCCGAGCTCTCGCTCGAGCTGACCTCCCCCGAATACCTGGATCACTTCCGGGGCCTTCCGGAGGATCAGCGGGATGCGATCAACCGCGCCCAGCCGCAGCTGCACCGCGGCATCTCGGCAGAGACGATCACCCGGATCTACGAGGCGCTGCACGTCCGCCGCGCGGCCGGCGGGCGTGCCCCGGTGCGGCTTCTGGCCGCGACCGAGCTGGTGGCCGCCGCCCCGCACGACACCCGGACGCTGCTGACCTGGCGCTCGATCGAGACCGGGCGCAGCCGCGAGACCGTGACGGACGCGGTCGTGGCCGGCACCGGCTACGCCCCTGCTCCCCTGCCGTGGCTGGAGCCCGTGCGCGCTCAGCTCAGCCTGGACGGAGCAGGACGCCTGAGCCCGGACCGATGGCACCGAGCCAGCTCCGACGGCACCCTGCACGTGCTCAACCACACCGAGCACACCCACGCCCTGACCGCCCCGGATCTCGGCATGGGCGCGCTGCGCAATGCGATCGTCCTGGGCCACGTCACCGGTCGGCAGCCGTATCGGACGGAGCGGCGGACCATGTTCCAGAGCTTCGGCCGCCTGCCCCAGCAGCACTGGGGCCCCCGCACCGCCGAGGCCCAGCCGTTCTGCGCCGAGATCGACGGGCGCCGCTTCATGCTGCGTCCGGTGGACCCGCAGCGCGACGGCGCCGCGCTGCACGAGTGGCTGAGCCGGCCTCGGGCCAGGGCCTGGGATCTCGTCGGCGCAAGCCCCGAGCGGATCCGAGAGGTCTTCGAGGCGATCGAGCGCGCCGATGACACGGATGCCTGGCTCGTCGAGGAGATCGTGGCCTCGGATCCCGAGCATCCGGTGCGGCGCGGCTTCGTGGAGACCTACGACCCCGCACGCAGCCCGCTGGCCGAGCACTGGTGCGTGCGCGACGGCGACGTCGGGCTGCACTTCTTCATGGCCCCGGCCCAGGATCCGGTGCCCGGGACGTCCTCGGCCGTCATGGCGGCGGCCCTGCGGCTGCTGTTCAGCGACCCGTCCGTCCAGCGCGTCGTCGTGGAGCCGGACGAGACCAACCATGCGATCCGCGCCGTGAACCGCAGCGCCGGCTTCCGAGAGCTCGGACCCCTCGAGCTGCCGGAGAAGACCGCCTGCCTGTCCGTGCGCGAGCGCACCGCGGCCGACGCAGCGCCCGAGACGTCCGAGGACACCTCGGCTTCCGAGCGCCCGTCGGCCGGCACCCTGACCGTCGATCCCGCAAGCGAGGAGGATCCCCGATGACCGAGACCGCCCTGACCGGAGCCGAGACCGCGAGCTCCGCCGGACCCACGCCTGCCCCGAACCTGGATGCCGAGGGCGCCGAGCAGCTGCAGCGGCTCACCCTGGCCAAGCTGTTCGCGGAGTTCGCCCACGAGCGCATCCTCGCGCCGCGTCCGGAGGCGGAGGGTTGGGTCGTGGACGATCACACCGGCACGCCGCGCTGGCGCTTCCGCGCGAGCCGCCACCCGATGGAGCACTGGCGAGTGGATCCGTCGTCGATCCAGCGCCTGGACGACGATGGCCGCCCCGGCTCAGCGCCTCGCGATCTCGACGCCCAGCAGGCGATCCTGGATCTGCGCGAGGTCCTCGAGCTCACCGACCGGGTGCTGCCGCTGTACCTGGAGGACCTCTCGGCCACGCAGCTCACCTCCGCCCGGCGTCAGGCCCGACCCGCACCGAGCTCACGCGAGCTCGCCGCGAGCCCCCTGGAGCTCGTCGAGCAGCATCTGCACGAGGGCCACCCCGGATTCGTCGCCAGCTCCGGCCGGATCGGCTTCGGCGCCGCCCAGCAGGAGCGGTGGGCGCCCGAGGCCCCGGAGCCGACCCCGCTGGTGTGGCTCGCCGCCCGCCGCAGCGGCTGCGTCCTCTCGCTCGGCCGCGAGATGGACGACCGCGAGCACATGGAGCTTCACCTGCTGGACCCGGAGCGCGAGCGCTTCCGCGCTGCCGTGCGGGAGGCGGGCGAGGACCCGCAGGACTACACGCCGATCCCCCTGCACCCCTGGCAGTGGGAGCACCGGATCCTGCCCGGCATGCTGCCGGACGTCCTGCGCCGGGATCTGATCCTGGTGGGCCCCAGCGAGCACCGCTGGCGCGCCCAGCAGTCCGTGCGGACCTTCCTGGACATGGACGATCCGGCCCGCGACTACGCCAAGACCGCGCTGGGCGTGCATTCGATGGGCTTCCTGCGCGGGCTCTCTCCGGCCTACATGGAGGCCATGCCCGCCATCAGCGACTGGCTCGACGACATCGTCTCGGCCGACCCCGTCCTCAGGGAGTGCGGCGTGGAGGTCCTGCGCGAGCGCAGCGCCGTGGGATGGGTGGGCGATGCCCAGCACCGCTCGGGGCTGCGCAGCGATCACACCAAGCAGCTGGCCGCGCTGTGGCGCGAATCCCCGGTCGCTCGGCTGGCCCCCGGGGAGCAGGCCGCCAGCCTCGCCGGGGTCCTGCACACCGATCGCGACGGCGTGCCGCTGGCGCGCGCCTGGATCGAGCGCAGCGGGGTCGATGCCGAGACGTGGATCCGTGCTCTGCTGAAGGTCTACCTGCTGCCCGTCGCGCATCTCGTGCTCTCGCGCTCGATCGCGCTGATGCCCCATGGCGAGAACGTGATCCTGCGCCTGCAGGACGGCCTGCCGGTCGGCGCGTTCTGGAAGGACCTCGGCGAGGAGATCGCCGTGATGGATGATCAGCCCCTGCCCCCGCAGGTCGAGCGCATCCGCACCCTGGTCGAGCCGGAGTCCCAGGAGCTGTCCGTGCACACCGACGTCCTGGACGGGGTGCTGCGTCACCTGGGTGCGCTGCTGCACGCCGACGGCGTGCTGGACGAGCAGCGGTTCTGGGGCGCGGCCGCCGAGGTGCTCGACGAGCACCGTGCGGCCCATCCCGAGCTGTGGCGCGGTCACGATCTCTTCCGCGAGGACTTCGCCCACTCGTGCCTCAACCGCCTCCAGCTGCGCGACCCGCAGTCCATGGTGAGCCTCACGGACCCGTTGGGCTCCCAGATCCTCGTGGGGCGGATCCGCAATCCGCTGGCGCAGTTCCGCGGCGTCGGCCCCACCTCGGACGAGATCGGAAGTCCGGCCGGCGTCGAGGTCGAGTGCCGGGACGAGGCGGCGAGCCGCCCATGACCGATCCGGATCCGCACGGCTGCGAGCTCTCCGGCGACGGGTGGGCCGTGTTCCGCGACCCGCACGGCGTGCCGCACGTCCAGGCGCGCGACCTCGAGGCGCTGGCCTTCGGTCACGGGGCCGTGACCGCCCGCGACCGGGTGTGGCAGCTGGAGGTCCTGCGCACCCGGGCCGAATCCCGCAGCGGGCATCTGCTGGGCCCGGAGCACGACGACGGCGACCATCTCAGCGCCGCCCTCGGCATCGAGGAGACGGCGCGGTCCTGGTGGGAGGCCGCCGGGTCTCAGGACCGCGTGTTCCTGGCCGGCTACGCGCGCGGGGTCAGCTCGCAGCTGTCGCAGGCCTGGGCAGCAAGCCCCGAGGTGCAGTCCCTGGGCCTCGGTCATCGTCCGCCCCGGCCCTGGCAGCCGTGGACGCCGATCGCGGTGCACCTGGACGTTCACCTGCTGGCGGGAAGTCTGCCGGAGCAGCTGTGGCGCCACCGGGTGCGCCGGCAGCTCGGAGCGCAGTGGCTCGACGCCCTGGACGCGGAGAGCCCCCGCACGGCCGGATCCAATGCGTGGCTGGTGCCGGGGCGGCTCAGCGCCTCCGGCGCCCCGATGATCGCGGCCGATCCGCACCGGATCGTCGAGGAGTCTGGGCCCTACCAGCCGGTGTGCCTGTCGTGCCCCGGTGTGCGCGTTCGGGGCTTGGCGCTGGTGGGCCTGCCGGGCGTCCCGCATTTCGGGCGCACGGAATCAGCGGCATGGGCGATCACCGCCTCGATGGCCGTGACGGAGCAGCTCGCCGAGATCACCGTGGTGCGCTGTGGCGGGCAGCTGGTCCTGCAGGAGACCGGTGAGCCTCTCATCGAGTCCGGGTTCCGGGACAGCACCGGCGCACTGCGCGTGATTCGTCGCTGCCGCCAGGGTCGGGTCCTGCCCGGCAGCAGCGATCGAGAGGCTGCACTGTCGGACCTGCCCGAGGGCGGCACCGCGTCCGTGCTGGTCGTGCGCACGGCAGCCGAGCAGCTGTCGCCAAGCTCTGCGGCCACGGCCCTCAGCGCCTGCCGCACTCTGCTCGGCGCCGGCACCGCTGCCGATGTCCTGGCCGCGGCACAGGGCTGGGCGGTGCCCGTCAACGACCTGGTCGCGGCCGACACGAGGGGCAGGTGCGTGCACGCCGTGATCGGTGCGGCCGCGCGCCCGCTGCCCGAGCCCCGCGACGTCGACGACCTGCTCGTGCGCGCCAATCAGCGGCCCCCGGATCCCATCGCGGCCGGATCCGTCCTGGGGTGCGCCCCTCCCCATCGCGCCCGGCGCGCAGAGCACCTGCTGCGCCAGGCGCTCGCGGACAGCGGTGCGATCTCGGCGGAGGACCTGCTCAGCGCCCAGCTGGACACGCGCTCGTCGTCCCTGCTGGGTCTGGTGCACGCGCTGCTCGCTCCGGCTGACGCGCAGAAGGACTCCGACGACGACGCCGGCGGGACCGTCGATCCTGCCGCCGGCCCCTGCGCGGATCGCACCGCCGGCTCGTCCAGCCCCGTTGCAGGATCGGAGGTCGAGGCCCTGCGCCAGGAGCTGCTCGAGTGGGACGGGGAGATGGCCGCGGACTCCGTCGTCGCCGCGCACGCGGCCCAGTGGCGGGATCTGCTGGCCCGGCACCTCGCGGGCCATCCGGCGCTCGAGCCGCTGCGCGGCGCCACGGGCCTGCCGCCCCTGTGGGATCCCCTGCTCGGGACCACCCCTCGGGTGGGGCTGGCCCTCGAGTCGATCGTCACCCTCGGCCCGGGGCTGGGGCTGGATCCCGGCCCCTGCGCCCAGGCGGCGCTCGAGGAGCTCGCGGCGCAGCTGGACAGGCCGTCCGGCTCCCCGTGGGGAGTGCAGCACGCCTTCGCCCCGTGGAGGGCCTGCGACCAGCTGCTGCCCTTCGCTCCCGTGCCCGTCGGCGGGGATTCCGATGCGCTGCTGGCCGCAGGCGTGCTGCCGGGCCTGGGCGCAGGCTGCGCTCGTGTGCCCTCGGCGCGGGTGCTGTGGGATCTGGCGCACCCGGCCGCCGCGGCATGGATCACCCCGGACCCCGTGGACCGCGGCCAGCTGGGCTCGCGACCGCTCGATCGGTGGGCGGCAGGCGAGATCGATCAGGCGCTGCCGTGGGTGCCGCCTGGGGCTCCGGCGTCCACTGACCGTCCGCACCCGCTGGGAGGCCTGCACCTGCGCCGTCCTGCCGCGCAGGTCACGTCCGAGGCTCCGGTCGGCGCTTCCGCAGAGGAGTCCACCGGTGCCCCCGGGTTCGGCCCCGACGCTCCCCTGCTGAGCCTGCGACCGGTGGATCCCCTGGCCGATGCCGAGCTGCTGCACGGCTGGGTCAGCTCACCGCGCGCCGTCTTCTGGGGCATGGGAGGACTGGACGCGGAGACGGTCTCGGCGATCTACGCCGAGATCGCAGCCTCCGACAGCCACCACGCCTGGGTCCTCGAGCTCGAGGACCGCCCCCTGGGGCTGCTGCAGACCTATCACCCGCACGCCGACCCCATCGGCGGGGCCTATCTGCCGCGGGCCGGGGATCTGGGCATGCACCTGCTACTCGCCCCGGCCCGGCGGCCGCAGCCCGGATTGACCTCTGCCCTGGCGGAGTCGCTGGCGCAGTTCCTCTTCGCCGACCCCGCTACCCGGCGCGTGGTCGCCGAGCCCGATGCCTCGAACTGGCGAGCGGTGCGGAGGATGCAGCGCACCGGCTTCGAGCTCGGCACGCAGATCCGGCTTCCGGACAAGACCGCCCAGCTTGCCTTCCTGACTCGCGAGGCTCTGCAGGGCGCCCGAGCCAGGGGCGGTGCCGCGGCTGATCCGAACCAGCGCACATGATGACGAGGGCCCGTCGTCATCCGGTGCAGGATGACGACGGGCCCTCGAGGCGCGGTGCGAGGGCCGCGGCAGAGCAGCTCAGTCGCGCGTGAGGCGGCGGTGGGTCATGCGGCCCGGGCGGGCTGCCTCCTCGCCGAGGCGCTCGATCTTGTTCTCCTCGTAGGACTCGAAGTTGCCCTCGAACCAGTACCAGTTGTCCGGGTTCTCCTCGGTGCCCTCCCACGCCAGGATGTGGGTGGCCACCCGGTCCAGGAACCAGCGGTCGTGAGAGATGACCACGGCGCAGCCCGGGAAGTCGAGCAGCGCGTTCTCCAGAGAGCCCAGGGTCTCGACGTCGAGGTCGTTGGTGGGCTCATCCAGCAGCAGGAGGTTGCCTCCCTGCTTGAGGGTCAGCGCCAGGTTCAGGCGGTTGCGCTCACCGCCGGAGAGGACGCCGGCCTTCTTCTGCTGGTCCGGGCCCTTGAAGCCGAACGCGGAGACGTAGGCGCGCGAGGGCATCTCGACCTGGCCGACGTGGATGTAGTCCAGGCCGTCGGAGACGACCTCCCACAGCGACTTCTCGGAGTCGATGTTCTCGCGATTCTGATCCACGTAGGAGATCTTCACGGAGTCGCCGATGCGCAGCTCGCCGCCGTCGATCGGCTCCTTGCCCACGATGGTCTTGAACAGCGTGGACTTGCCGACGCCGTTGGGGCCGATCACGCCGACGATGCCGTTGCGGGGCAGGGTGAAGGACAGATCCGAGATCAGCGAGCGGTCGCCGAAGCCCTTCTGCAGGTCCTTGGCCTCGATGACCAGGTTGCCCAGACGCGGTCCGGGCGGGATCTGGATCTCCTCGAAGTCCAGCTTCCGGGTCTTCTCGGCCTCGGCGGCCATCTCCTCGTAGCGCGCCAGACGCGACTTGGACTTGGTCTGGCGGCCCTTGGCGTTGGAGCGCACCCACTCGAGCTCGTCCTTGAGGCGCTTTGCCTGCTTGGCGTCCTTCTTGCCCTGGACCTCCATGCGCTTGGCCTTGGTGTCCAGGTAGGTGGAGTAGTTGCCCTCGTAGGGGTACAGGCGGCCGCGGTCGACCTCGCAGATCCATTCCGCCACGTGATCCAGGAAGTAGCGGTCGTGGGTCACGGCCAGCACGGCGCCGTGGTAGGCGGCCAGATGCTGCTCGAGCCACAGCACGGACTCGGCGTCCAGGTGGTTGGTGGGCTCGTCCAGCAGCAGCAGGTCGGGCTTCTCCAGCAGCAGCTTGCACAGCGCCACGCGGCGGCGCTCACCTCCGGAGAGGTTCTTCACGTCGGCGTCGCCGGGAGGGCACTGCAGGGCGTCCATGGCCTGGGCCAGCTGGGAGTCGAGATCCCAGGCGTTCGCGGCGTCGATGTCCGTCTGGAGGGATCCCATCTCCTCCATGAGGGCGTCGAAGTCCGCGTCCGGCTGGGCCATCTCCTCGGAGATGGCGTTGAAGCGGTCGAGCTTGGCCTTGATCTCGCCGACGCCCTCCTCCACGTTGCCGAGGACGGTCTTGTCCTCGTTCAGCGGGGGCTCTTGCTGGAGGATGCCCACGGAGTAGCCGGGTGAGAGACGGGCCTCGCCGTTGGAGGGCTCGTCGAGCCCCGCCATGATCTTGAGGATGGTGGACTTGCCCGCGCCGTTGGGACCCACGACGCCGATCTTGGCGCCTGGGTAGAACGACATCGTGACGTCATCGAGGATGACCTTGTCGCCCACCTTCTTGCGGGCCTTGTTCATGGTGTAGATGAATTCAGCCATGGCCCTCAGGTTACCCGTCGGGGACGACAGCCGGAGCCACACCGCCTGAGCATCTGCCCAGGGTCCAGTCCCCTCGGCCGGGCTCCGCACCCCGGCGGCGCCTCCCCCTGCCCCTGAGAGCACCCGAGCGGGAGGCGCCGCGAGCGCCCTGCAGACCCGGCACGGACCTGCTGTCCGCACACCGGCTCAGGAGGTGGAGCCCTGCCCGGCACCGGCCAGCAGCTCCTGCGGATCGCCCTCCCACGAATGCGCGTCCTCGGAGCTGCCCCCGGCATCGGAGCCGGAGCCGTCGCGGCCGTCGTGCTCGTCGTTCCCGTCGTCGAGGATCTCGCCGGTCATGGGGTCGACCGAGCGGGACCCGTCGCCCCAGTCGTCGCTGTGCTGCGAGGCGTCCGAGCCCTCGCCGCGCGAGCTGTCGGAACCGGCACCGGAGCGCTTGTAGGTGGCAGTGCCCAGCGCCAGGTCCGGGCCCAGGGCCGTCGCGTCGATCTCGACGGTCAGCCGCTCCTGACCCTCCTTGGTGGTCCAGGGCCGAAGGCGCAGCCGGCCCATCACGAGCACGGCGTCGCCGACCTTCAGCGACGACGCCGCATTCGCCGCCAGCCGCCGGAAGCAGGTCACGGTGTACCAGTTGGTGGGGCCCACATCGACCCAGGAGTTCGACTCGGTGTCGAAGCGCCGCGGGGTCGAGGCCAGGCGGAACGACGCCACCGGAGTGCCGTCGGGAAGATTGCGGAGATCGGGCTTGGTGGCGGCGAAGCCGCGGACCGTGAGGGTGTCGAACATGGCAACTCCTGATGGTGAGGGCCGAGACGAGCCGCTCGGCGGATGGTCGCCGGAGCCTGCTCGTGCGGGCAGCGCCCCGGAGTCCGCTCAGACTGGACCGCCATGCCCCGCCCCCGGCGGCGGCGCCGACGCATCTGGGGGCATCTGCAGGCACAAGCCCGGATCTTGTTGCTGTGGAGGCAGGGTGCACGGTCGGCGCGAGCTGTTCGATAAGCTGTTCCGCGCCCGCCTCGGTAGCTCAGGGGATAGAGCAGGAGCCTTCTAATCTCTTGGTCGGGGGTTCGAATCCCTCCCGGGGCACTTCTGTCCTGAGTCGCGACATCGTTGACAGACGATGTCGCGGCTCAGCCTCTTCTCGCGGCGAGTCGGCGAGCAGGCGGTTGGTGACAGATATGCACGCCATCCGCGCTGATGGCGTGCATATCCGTCACCAACCGGAGCTGCCGTAGGCTCACGCGCTCACGGCGGACGTTCAGGCGCGGGGACCCTGCCGGTCGCACATGGATCGTCTCGCGCACTGTCAGGGACTCCATGCCCCTGGGCGTCCCCGTCGTCGATCCCTGGGACGCGCAGAACGGTTCCTGAGCCCTCAGATCACCACGGGCTGATTCGGGTCGATGCTGCGCGTCCGCCGGCTGCGTCGGGTGGAGGGGTCCAGGAACCAGAGGTACGCCCCGTACGCCACGCCGATCACCGCGGCGATGGTGCGGCCGGATCCCAGGTCGATGTCGAGGTACGGGAAGACGTCGAGCTGGTCCGAGATCGCGTAGATCATGAAGAACACGGTCAGGAAGAGCAGGACGTCGGCCTGCCAGTCCGGGCGGATGCCGGTCACCGCGAAGAACGGGATCAGCCACACCACGTACCAGGCCTGGATCATGGGTGAGAACACGACGATCGCCGCGAAGGCCAGCGTCATGCGCCGCACCACCCGCTCGTCGCGGCCCGTGAACATCAGCCACAGGATGATCGGCACCGCCAGCGCCTGACCGGCCGAGTGCACGAAGCCCCTGGCGGCGCCCGCGTCGCCGCCGAACAGCCCGGCGATTCCCCCGATCACCACGCCCAGCAGGCCGATCGGGGCGTACCAGATGAACGAGGTGCCGGTGGTCGACAGGCCCTCGATCCAGCCCCAGCCGAAGCCGGACATCCAGCCCAGCGCAGCCATCACGGCGATGGCCCAGGCCAGCGTCAGGAACCAGATGAGGAACTTCCGCGGCCACGACGCCCCGCGCCCGGCCCACAGCAGCCCGATGAACGGCAGCAGGACCACCGTGATCGGCTTGATGCCGATCGACAGGACCACCAGCGCCGTGCCTGCCAGTCCCCCGCGCCAGTCGCGCCACATGGCCGCGACCAGCACGCCGAGCAGAGCCAGCGCCGTCATGATGGCGTCGTTGTGCACGGCCAGGATGAAGTTCACCAGCAGCAGCGGGTTGGCCGTCGACAGCCACAGGGCGCGCGTGGGATCGATCCCGTGGCGCTGCGCCAGCCGGGGAACGGTCCAGGCCAGCAGCATCACGGACAGCACGCACAGGATGCGGAACAGGAACACCGACGAGTCCGGCTCCGCGCCGGTGATCCCGACGATCGCCCGCTCCATCATGATGAACAGCGGCCCGTACGGCGGAGGGGACTCGCTCCACAGCTGATCCGCACCGAGCTGGAAGAAGTTCTCGATCGTGGAGACTCCGGCCTCGTACGGGCTCAGCCCGGCGGCGGCCACCCGGCCCTGCCCGATGTAGGAGTAGACGTCGCGGCTGAAGATCGGCACGGAGAAGACCATGGGCACCGACCAGGCGATGGTCGCGGCGGTGACCCACCTGCGGGATCCGGGCCCCCACCCCTGCAGCTTCTGGCCCAGGCGGAACCACTCGCGCACCAGCATCATGGATCCGATCGCCACCAGGATGATCGACAGGATCGCGCCCGGTGTGGTGAAGCGCAGCTCGATCACCAGGGGGCTGCGCCGCAGCTCGGAGACCCCTGCCAGCCAGCCGACCCCGTAGGAGCCGATCATCAGCAGCACGGATCCGAGAGTCCCGAAGACGACGGAGCGCAGGATCGACCGCTCTGCGCGCGCGGAGCGCGGCGGGGTCGTCGCGGTGTCGGCCGCCGGCTCGGGCGGCTGCTCGGTGGTCGTCTCTGGCACGGATCCCCTCACGGCGGTCTGCGGGCGGTCGGCCAGGCGCCCCGGTCATGCTGCGGGCGCCTGGCGCGGTGGCCGTCATCCTACCGGCGCGCCATGAGTGAGGACTTCTCACGACGGAGGCGCTGGGCTGTCCGTCGCCGCGGCTACAGTGGCCGACGTGGCTCTCTCTAATGAACGAATGGTGTGGATCGACTGCGAGATGACGGGTCTGTCCCTGACGGACGATGCCCTCATCGAGGTCGCGGTGCTCGTCACCGATGATCAGCTCAACGTGCTCGGCGACGGCGTGGACGTCGTCATCCGGCCGCCGGAGGGCGCGCTCGAGCAGATGGGCGACTTCGTGCGGAACATGCACGTCGAGTCCGGCCTGCTGGAAGAGCTGCCGTCGGGGACCTCGATGGAGGAGGCCCAGCAGCAGGTCCTCGACTACATCAGGACATGGGTTCCGGAGCCGGGAAAGGCACCGCTGGCCGGCAACTCCGTGGGCACCGACCGCACGTTCCTGGTCCGGGACATGCCGGAGGTCGTGGAGCACCTGCACTACCGGATCATCGACGTCTCCACGATCAAGGAGCTGTCCAGGCGCTGGTTCCCCAGGGCCTACTTCCAGTCCCCGGACAAGACCGGCAACCACCGCGCCCTGGGCGATATCAAGGACTCGATCGACGAGCTGCGCTACTACCGCGAGGCCGTGTTCGTGGACGACCCCGGCCCCTCCTCCGAGCAGGCCAAGGAAGCCGCCTCCCGTGTGGTGGCGGCCCGGCGCCTGGCCGAGCAGAGCGGCTCCCAGGACGAGCCGCAGGCCTGAGGTCCCGCGCCGCCCCTGCGGCTGTGCGATCTGCCCGTGACGAGATCGACATCGTGCGCGCGGAAGACTCAGGAATGGGTTACAGTAGTCCGCGTTGCTCAGCGGCTGACAACGTCTCCCCTGCGGAGACGGCCCGGCCGTGGCGAGCAGCTTGGTGGGCGTAGCTCAGTCGGCAGAGCGCCTGGTTGTGGTCCAGGAGGTCGCGGGTTCAACCCCCGTCGCTCACCCCAAACGGGTCAGGTGTGAACTTTCGACCAAGGGTCCGCCCTTGGTCGAGGTTCTCACCTGGCCCATTTTCTTCGCTTCGGCGGTCCAGCTCAGCCCGTCGTACGGGTTCCGGCAGCCGACGCGCACGTCGTTGTCCTCGTCGATGTAGAGCGCCTTGAACAGCACTTGATTGATGAGCCGCCGGTTCGCGTCGTCGGCGTACTCGTAGATGTCGGCGGCGTTGGACAACAGCTTCAGCGAGTCGTCGAAGTTCTCTCGCGCAGCGGCGTAGTTGCCGTGGTGCGCGGTGATCCGGTGCTCGATGGTCTCCAACGACGCGGTGTGTATCGCCCCGGGTTTGTGAGAGGCTCGCAAGTGCCGTGTCGGCGGCCGCCGGCACGGTCTGGTGGTGATGGTCGTTCTCCTCGAGCTCGCCGATGCCCGTCCAGGGCGAGGTCGGCCCGGCAGCGACGTCGACAGCTGTCAGCCGAGCACACGGCGGGAGAACACATCGATGACGAACACGGCATAGACCCAGCCCGCGAAGGTGCGCCAGCAGGTGATGTCCGCGACCCACAGCTGGTTCGGGGCGCTCGCGGTGAAGTCCCGTTCGACCAGGTCAAGGCCAGTGTCCGGGCCATCGCCGGCAAGCGTGATCCGCGGGCCCTTCTCTCGAGTGATCCCGCGAAGTCCTTCCGCCGGCATCAGTCGTTGCCCGGTGCAGCGCGCGACCATGACGCCTTCTCGGCGCAGCTCGCGCACTTCTTTCTCCAGCTCAGCGAGCCGCTGCGCATCGCTGGTCGTGGTCCCGGACCGGTGGCCCTCGTCGATCTCAGCCTGCCGGACCCATGTCCGCAGCGTCTCCGGATGGATCCCGAGCTGCTCGCCCACACGGCGGAACGCACCCGACCTCGTCGCTGGATCCAGCCGCACGGCCACAGCCATCCTCGTGGCCCTTCCCGGAGCTCGTCGGGGTACTTCCTCGGTGCTGCCACGGTGCTCATCCACCCGTGGGATCACAGCCTCCACCAGACCCAGGGCGATACAACCTGTCCTCCGTCGCCGCGAAAACCGGATCTCCCGGGGAATACGTCTGGTATGCGGCAGCGAAGGCCGGGGTGAACGCGCTCACTGTGGGGTTGGCCGTAGAAGCCGCATCTCACGGAATCCAGGTGAATGCAGTGAGTCCGGGCACGACGGCCACGACGATCCATGCGCGGGCGATCGCGCCCCGACCGCGCAACCGAAGTCGGGGCGCGATCGCCGATGGGGCGACCCGCTCAACCAGAGGAGATCGCTGCTGCTGTCGAGTGGCTCGTCGGCCCCGAGGCCAGTTACGTCAACGGTGCGATTCTCGACGTCGCCGGAGAAACGCGATGAGCCAAGAATTTCCCCGTGAAGCGACCTCAGCGGTGAGCTGGGCTGTTCCGCCGGGCAAACCCGACCCGATCTTCGACACCGGCGCAACCCGCGCCGAGAAAGGTCTCGCGAACATTGTCGGCCTGGTCGGAGCGATCGGAATCACCGCACTCACCCTGCGAACGAACGCGTCTTGGAGCTGGGCACAGTATGTTCTTGCCGTCATCATCTCGTTCGATGTGGTCGGCGGCGTCGTCGCCAACGGCCTGAACTCCGCAAAACGTGACCACTTCGGTTCGCACGGAGAGAGACCGGAATCCTTCGGGATGAAACTCGTGCGGCGACCGGTCCTCTTCTCGGCGCTGCACTTGCATCCCATACTCATTGCCCTGGTGTTCGCTCCGACACTCTGGTGGTGGGGCGCGCTCTGGTATCTCTTCACCCTCGCGGGTACCATCACTGTCCGACGTTCAACGCTGTATCTCCAGCGACCGGTCGCCTCGGCGTTCTGCGCACTCGCGGGCATCGCAGCATTCTTCACCCCCGCCCCTGATCTCTGGGCGTGGTTGCCCGTCCTGCTCACCATGAAACTCGTGCTCGCCCACGGTGTGCAGGAAGAACCTTATCGACCAGAGAGCGTCGGCTCACGAGAGTAGCTGAGGGCAGATCGTGTGAGAACGAGAGGCACTCGGAATCGAAAGGAGATGTCGGGTGATCGAATCCGAATATGAGTACGAGGACGTCGCGATTACCTGCGCCGACGGCGAGACGATCCAGGCTCGGTATTTCTCCTCCACAGCACCGGCCCGTGACATCGAGCATGTTGTGATCATCGCCCCGGCAACCGGTGTGCAGGGCCGATACTACTGGCGATTCGCGAGTTACCTGGCTGAGAACGGAGTCACTACCCTGGTGCCCGACTATCGAGGTATCGGCCGCTCGGCACCGAACACTCTCAAGGAGTACCGGAAAGCGAAGATTCGATGGCACTACTGGGGTACGCGTGACCTTGAAGCCTGCATTCTCTGGATACGCAAACGCCACGGAGCGCAGGCGCGCCTAAGCGCCGTCGGCCACAGCTTCGGAGGCTACGCGGCAATCCTCGCGGAGCACGCGTCTGAGATCGACCGGCTACTGATGGTGGGCGCCCAGCACGCACACTGGCCGGATTACGACAAGAAGCACAGGCTCAGCCTATTTATCAAGTGGCACGTCTGCATGCCGGTGATTGCTCGAGCACTGGGCTACTTCCCGGGAAAGAAGCTCGGATGGCTGGAAAATCTGCCACAGGGCGTCGCCCTCGACTGGGCGCGCGGAGCATCGGACTACTCGAAGACGATCGGCCCCGAGGGAGAGGCGATACTGCGCCGAAGCGCTCAGCTGACGCTCCCGGTATTGGCGGTGAATCCAACTGACGACCCATATGCCACACCAGCAGCGGTGCGAAGAACACTGAACTATCTCCC
>ENA-OOKA01000120-OOKA01000120.1-human-skin-metagenome-genome-assembly--contig:-NODE-120-length-26751-cov-10.502734_pt1 | contig 26751 bp, 15 predicted proteins | sample MGYA00248825_ERZ500995 | MGnify/ENA primary metagenome ERZ500995 (study PRJEB25958, sample SAMN03398540) | human skin metagenome | study: EMG produced TPA metagenomics assembly of the Human Skin...
ATCCGGGAGGCCGCGGACGGGCTGAGCGCGGCGGAGACCGGTCTGCGCGATGCCATGGCCCTTGCCCAGCGCGACATCGCCGAGGCCGAGTCCTATGCGGGCGATGGCTCCCGGCCGGATCTGGCGGCCGCCGCGGCCGGGGTGCGCTCCGTACTCGGGACCATCGACCAGCAGCTGAAGGACCAGCGCATCGACCCCGTCGAGCTGCAGCACCGCCTGGATCTCTCCCGGGATCAGCTCGATCGCACGCTGGGAGGGCTGCGCACCGCCGCCGAGCAGGACCGAGCGCTGCGCGGGCGGCTCGACCAGGCCATCGACTCGGCCCGAACCAGAGTGCAGGCCGCCGAGCGCTACATCTGGGGCAACCGCGGCGGCATCGGCCACGAGGCCCGCACCCGGCTCGCCAACGCCCAGAGCTATCTGGAGCGCGCGCAAGAGCTCGCCCAGTCCGATGCACAGGCCGCTCTCGATGCGGCGCAGCAGGCCGAGCACCACGCCCAGCAGGCCCTGGACGGCGCCCACACCGACTCTCTCGACTTCTCCCACCGCCGCTCCCCCGGATCCGGCAGCTACGGAGGGGCCGCGCTCGGCGGCATCCTCCTGGGCTCGATCCTCGACGAGGTCATGGACGGTTCGCGCCGCGGCTCCGGCGGATTCAGCGGCGGAGGCTTCAACGGCGGGTTCAGCGGAGGCTTCGGCGGAGGAGGGTTCGGCGGCGGGTCCTTCGGAGGCGGAGGGGGACGACGCCGTTCGAGCGGGGGCTCCTTCGGAGGCGGCGGGCGCCGCTCCTTCGGAGGCGGCGGACGCCGCAGCTCCGGCGGGAGGTTCTGAGGGCTCCACCCGAACTCTCAGACAGACCTCCTCTCAGCACGCTTGACCAGCAGGCCGCACCGACCATCAGATTCCCAGCACCATCAGCTCCCCATCCACAGGAGGAACCGACATGTCCAAGCAGTCCATCTTCGGGCGCATCGCCCAGCTCACCCGCGCCAACATCAATGCGCTGATCGACCAGGCCGAGGATCCGCAGAAGATGCTCGATCAGATGGTGCGCGACTACACGGAGAACATCCGCGAGGCGGAGGCCGCCGTCGCCCAGACCATCGGACAGCTGCGGATGCTGGAGCAGGATCACGACGAGGACGTGCGCGAGGCCCAGGAGTGGGGCTCCAAGGCCCTGGCGGCCTCGAGCCGGGCGGATCAGTTCCGCAGCAGCGGCCAGAGCGGCGAGGCCGAGAAGTTCGACAACCTGACCAAGGTCGCCATCCAGCGCCAGATGCAGCACGAGTCCGAGGCGCGCGCGGCCGAGCCGCAGATCCAGGCGCAGACCGAGGTCGTCAACCGCCTCAAGGACGGTCTGAACAAGATGCACGGCAAGCTCCAGGAGCTGTCGAACAAGCGCGATGAGCTCAATGCCCGGCAGAAGACCGTGCAGGCGCAGTCGCAGGTCCAGGATGCGCTCAAGGCCTTCGACGTCATGGATCCCACGTCCGAGGTCTCGCGCTTCGAGGACAAGATCCGCCGTGAGGAGGCCCGCGTGATGGGCCAGCAGGAGCTCGCCGCCTCCAGCCTGGACGCCCAGTTCGAGTCACTGGAGGATCTCAGCCAGGAGTCCGAGGTCGAGGCCCGGTTCGCCGCCCTCAAGGCCGGGCGCACCACCGATCACCTCTCCAGCCTGCCCGCGCCCCAGCAGATCGGCGAGGTCGAGCACTGAGCCCGCTGGACCCGACGGCCGGCCCGCTACCCCGAGACACGGGGCAGCGGACCGGCCGTCGGTCTGTCCGCGGCCGATCGGCGCGCGAGGGCCACTGACGAGGGGCCCTTTCGCCGAGCCGAGCCCCCTGACGGGCAGGCCCCGCTCTCTCCTGCCGATGCGAGGCTCAAGGTGGGCCCATGCGGGGTTCAAGGTGGGCACAGGGTCCGGGCACAGCAGAAGACCCCCGGAACCGACGGTTCCGGGGGTCTTCTTCACTACGTGGTTGCGGGGGCAAGATTTGAACTTGCGACCTCTGGGTTATGAGCCCAGCGAGCTACCGAACTGCTCCACCCCGCGGCGACAGAGAAAGACTATACGCACTTCCCCGAGCCTTCGCAAACCGAGGGTCGCCCGGCGTTCACGGCCCGTCCACCGGACCGTCGCCGACTGCCTCACCCGCAGGCGCAGGAGGGCCCCGTCGGGGTCGTGCGGTGCACGCCTTCCCGACGGGGCCCTCCTGCGCCTCAGCAGCCGACCGGCTGCCCGATCACTGATCTGCGTTCGGATCCGTGGGACCCGGCGAGGCGCTGGGGTCGATGCCCTCGGCCGTCATGGCCCGCCCCAGGGCGTCGTCGAGACGGTCCTGAGCCTCGCCGTAGGCGGCCCAGTCGCCCTCCTCCATGGCCGTCTGCGAGTCCTCCATGGCATCGGCCGCATCCGACAGCGCCGAGTCCAGGTCGGTGCCGCCGCTCGGAGCGGTGGTCTCGCCATCGGCGGGCTGCTCCTCCTCGGCCGGCTGCTCGCCGTCCTGGCCCTCCGCCGCCTTGGCGGCCTCGGCCTCGGTGACGCCCGCGCCGTCGGTCGTCTGAGCGCCCGAGTCGCCGCCGAAGACCTGGTCCAGGGCCTCGTCGAGCGTGGGAGCGAATCCGACCTCCTCGCCGAAGCTGACCAGCACGCGCCGCAGAGTGGGATAGCCGGACTCGCCCGAGGAGCGGACGTAGACGGGCTGGATGTACATCATGCCGTCGTTGACCGGCAGGGCCAGCATGTTGCCGTTGATCACCTCGGAGCCGCCCTGGCGCAGCAGGTTCAGGGCGGAGGAGACCTCGGTGTTCGAGTTGAAGTTGTTCTGCGCCTGGCCCGGTCCCGGGACCACGGAGCTGCGGGGCAGCTCGAGCAGCTTCAGGTCTCCGTACTCGTCCGACTTCACGCCGTCCTCGCCGGTGCCGGCATCGCCGTTGGCGGCCAGGTAGCCGTAGAGCACGTTGCGGGAGTTCTCCCCCTCGTTCTGCTGCGGGATGAACGGGGTGGTCAGCTGGAAGCTGGCCTCCGACTCCTCCGGCATCTGCATGGAGAGGTAGTACGGCGGGATGGCCGTGGAGGCGTCGGTCGTGGGGTCGTTCGGGATCGACCAGACGTCGTCGCCGGCGTAGAACGAGCCCGCATCGGTGACGTGGTACCGGTTGAGCAGCTCGCGCTGGACCTTGAAGATGTCCTCCGGGTAGCGCACGTGCTCCATCAGCTCGGCCGACATCTCCGAGTACGGCTTGTACGAGGTCGGGAAGATGCCCTGCCAGGCCTTCAGCACGGGATCCTCCTCGTCCCAGGCGTACAGGTCCACGGAGCCGTCGTACGCATCGACGGTCGCCTTGACCGAGTTGCGCATGTAGTTCGCCTGCTCGCTGGGCAGCGCCGCGGAGGCGCCCTCGGCGGTCGCGGTGTCCTCGGTCGCGTCGTCGAGCTCCATGGGCGTGGAGTACGGGTAGGCGTCCGAGGTCGTGTAGGCGTCCACGATCCACTTGACGCGCCCGTCCACGATGGCCGGGTACGGGTTGCCGTCGACCGTGAGGTACGGGGCGACCTTCTCGACGCGCTCGCGCGGCGTGCGGTCGAAGAGCACCTGCGAATCGGGCCGCACGGCATCCGAGAACATCAGGTCCGTGGACTGGAACTTGATGGCGTAGGACAGCCGGTTCAGCGGGTTGCCCACGTTGGGGCCGCCCTCGCCGGAGAACGTGGTGCGGACGTCGTCCTCCTCGTCGTCCGAGGTCGACGGGCGATCCAGCTCGAGGTCCGGGTCCTCCTCCGCACCGCCGACGATCGAGTACTCGGGAGACTGCTCGCCGAAGTAGATCCGCGGCTCGTAGTCCTCCGAGATCTCGCCGCCGGCCATGATGCCGCCCTGGATGAACGACGGGGAGCCGTCGGCCTCCACGCGGTCGCCGAAGGCTGCGATCAGGCCGTAGCCGTGCGTGTAGACGACGTGCTGGTTGTACCAGCCGTCGGTCTCGCCCTGGTTGAGCTCGCGGGCGGCCAGAACGGTGTCCTGGACCTGGCCGTCGATCTCGTAGCGGTCCACGTTCAGGGTGGAGGGGAAGGAGTAGTACGGGCGGAACTGCTGCAGCTGCGCGAAGGCCGGGGAGACGACGTTCGGGTCGAGCAGACGGATGTTGGACGTGGTCTCCTCGTAGTCGGCCAGCGCGCCCTCCTGCGTCTGCGTGGTCGCGTCGTAGGCCTGGGTCTCGGTCTGATCCAGGCCGAAGGCGGCGCGAGTGCCGTCGATGTTGCGCTGGATGTACTCGTCCTCCATCTGCTGCTCGGAGGGCAGGACCTGGAAGCGCTGCACGAGCGACGGGTAGATCCCGCCTGCGACCACGGCGACGATCACGAGCATGGCCGTGCCGATCATGGGCAGGCGCCAGCGGCCCACGACGGCCGAGGCGACGAACAGCGCGGCGACGACAAGCGCAGCAGCGGCCAGGATCCCGCGCACCGGGATCACGGCGTTGACGTCCGTGTACATGGCGCCGGTCCAGCTGCCGCCGGTGTTCTGCAGAGTGGCGTAGCGGTCCAGCCAGAAGTTCACGCCCTGCAGCACCAGGAAGGCGGCGGCCGTGACGGCCAGCTGCACGCGGGCCGCGCGGCTGAAGCTCAGTCCGCGCTCGGAGAGGCGGATGGCGCCGTAGAGGTAGTGGACCAGCAGCGCCGCGATGCCGCACAGCAGCAGCGTGGAGGTCAGGAAGCCGATCAGCAGCTGCAGGAACGGCAGGGTGAAGACCCAGAAGGCCAGGTCCATGCCGAACTCGGGGTCGTCCTGCCCGAAGGGGACCTGGTGGAAGAACAGCAGCACGGTCTCCCACTGGGAGGCGATCGTGGAGGCCGTGAACAGCCCGAACAGCACGGGCACCGCGATCATGGCGATCCGGCGCACGGGCTCGAAGGCCTGCTGGTAGCGCCGCAGGTTGTCATCCGTGGCGTCGGCCGCGGTGATCGGCCGGCTGCGGTAGGCCACGCGCATGGAGATCCACAGCAGAGCAGCCACCAGCGCCGCGGCCACCAGGAACAGCCCCGCGCGGGCGATGTTCTGCGTGGCGAACACGTTCAGGTACCCGAGCTGGTCGAACCACAGGATCTCCGTGTACACCTGCGTGAACGCGACGAACGCGGCGATCAGCGCCACCACGATGATGACGGTCGGCAGCAGGGCTCCGTTGCGCCGGGACTGACGAGCCGCGGGCCCGTCTCCAGCGGGAGTGCTGCCTGCGGGGCCCTTCGGCGGGCGGGGCGGTTCTGCCGGTCCAGCGGTCACGAGATCCTGGGCCTTCCCTGGGGTAGGAGCGTTCGAGCCGGTCCCGGATGACGCGCTGGTCAGCGCAGCTCGAGCGGGATGGTCGAAGATGTCAGGCGCTCCGACGACAGACGGGGCACCACCCCCATTGTCGGGCCTGACGAGCACATGGGCAAAGTCGGTGAATCCTCTGGGAGCCGGAAGAGCTGCCCGTGCTCAGTCCTGCGCGTCCCCGCAGCTGGGCAGGGCGGACAGATCGCCGTCATCGGCCAGGACGGCCAGGGCCTCCTCGGCCTCGTCGAGGGTGTCCACGGCGACGACGGGCAGGCCGTCCGGGGTGTGGCCGCGCACCTCGTCGCAGTTCTCGACCGGCGCCAGGAAGAGATCCGCCCCGGCCTGCGAGGCTCCGATCATCTTCTGCCGGATGCCGCCGATCGGGCCGACGTCGCCCTCGGCGTCGATGGTCCCGGTGCCGACCACGTGGTGGTCTCCTGCCAGCGAGCCCTCGGTGAGCTGGTCGATCAGGCTCAGCGAGAGCATCATCCCGGCGCTCGGACCGCCCACGTCCTCCAGGCCGAAGTCGACCTCGAAGGGGAAGTCGAACTCGCGGTCCAGGTAGACGCCGAGCTGACGGCCGTGGCCCTCGTCGATCGTCTCGACGGAGACGTCGGTGCGGGTGCCGTCGCGCAGCACCGTGAGCTGGGCCGTGTCATCCGGCATGGCCAGGAGGTCGTCGCGCAGGGACTCGAACGAGGCGATGGGCTCGCCGTCGAGCTCGAGCAGCTGGTCGCCGACCCGCAGGGACGACTCCGCGGGCACTCCGGGCTCGATCGCGGAGACGCTCAGGGAGGTCTCGTAGTCGTGGTCGAGGTCGTTGAGCCCGGCGGCGATCGCCATGTCCTGCGAGGACTCCATGGCTGCGGTGCCCGAGTCGGCGACCTCCTCCTGCGTGGTCGCCGGCGGGTACATGACCTCCAGCGGAACGACCGCCATCCCCGGATCCGCCCACGAGATCATGGTCTCGAGCACCCGGGGGCTCGAGCCCGGCCCGCCGACCACGTAGACGGTCGAGAAGTCGAGCTGCGAGTCGGTGGGAAAGGTCTCGGCCCCGTCGATCGTCATGATCGGCTGCTCGCCGACCTCGCCGGCGATGTCGAACGTGGGCCCCGGCCGCTCGACCACGTACGGGGTGGGGGCCCAGGCGCACACGATCAGCAGCGCACCAGCCGCGATCAGCGATCCGCCTTCCAGGCCGGGGCGGAGTCGGGGGCGGGACACGGGGATCAGGACCTCGGGATCTTCTCGGGCACCGGCGGGACGGGGCTGCTCGCACTCGATGAGCGGCACCGACCGATCCTAGTCCGACGCGCCCCGACATGCTTCCAGCGAACGGCGGGCCGCGGCCGAGTCGGCGTCGCTACCCTGGGACGACGACTCCCGCGTGCCCAGCGCACGAGGGTCCGCAGCAGACCGCCGGACGCAGCCCGACCGGGGCGGCGCCGGCGCCGCACACGCAGCCATCGATCTTCAGAACAGGACCAGGACCATGAGCTCCCAGTCACCGAACGGCGACGACGACCGCGAGGGTCAGGGCCAGGACCCCTTCCAGCAGATGTTCCAGCAGTTCCTGGGGCAGTCCGGGATGTCCCCGGAGGACCTGCAGAAGATGGGCATGCCGACCGATCCCGCCGCCATGCAGGCCATGTTCGCGCAGGTGCAGTCCATGTTCTCGGGCGCTGGCCAGGACGGCCCCGTCAACTGGCAGGCCGCCAAGGACCATGCCCGCCGGGTCGTCTCGGCCGGCGGGGATCCGTCCGTGACCGATGCCCAGCGCAAGGTCGTCGACGACGCCGTCCAGCTCGCGCAGCTGTGGGTCGAGGACCACACGAGCTTCGGGCAGGCTCCGCTGCAGCCGGCTGCGTGGTCGCGCTCCGAGTGGGTCGAAGGCACGTTCGAGACCTGGCGGGAGATCACCGGCCCCGTGGCCGAGTCGATCACCAAGGCGCTGACGGACACCCTCACCCAGCAGCTGCCGGAGGAGGTCTCCCAGATGATGGGCGGGGCCTCGAACATGCTGGCCGGTGCCGGCGGGATGATGTTCGCCATGCAGCTGGGCCAGGCCATCGGCGGCCTGGCCGCCGAGGTCGTCTCGTCCTCGGACATCGGCCTGCCGCTGGGCGGGGACCGTCCAGCCATGCTCCCGCGCAACGTCGAGGAGTTCGGCGAGGGCCTGGACATCCCCGCTCAGGAGGTCGTGATCTACCTCGCCGTCCGCGAGGTCGTGCACACGCGCCTCTTCCACGCCTCGCCCTGGCTGCGCCCCCACCTCATCGATCTGATCACCCGGTTCTCCCGCGAGATCCACATCGACATGGAGCGCATCGAGGGCCTGGCCGCGGACATCGATCCCTCGGATCCCTCCGCCGTGCAGGAGGCCCTGGGCTCCGGGGTCTTCGTGCCCGAGCAGTCCGCCGAGCAGAAGGCCGTGCTGGGCCGCCTCGAGACGCTGCTGGCGCTGATCGAGGGCTGGGTCGACGTCGTGACGGTGCGCGCGACCGCCAACCTGCCTTCGTCGGCTGCGCTGTCGGAGACCATCCGCCGTCGTCGCGCCTCGGGCGGGCCGGCCGAGCACGCCTTCGCGTCCCTGATCGGGCTCGAGCTGCGCCCGCGCCGCATGCGCGACGCCGCGGCCTTCTGGGAGCGCGTCGAGCAGCGCCGCGGCCTCGAGGACCGCGACGGCCTCTGGGAGTCCGCCGAGCTGCTGCCCACCGACGAGGATCTCGACGATCCGGAGGGCTACGAGTCCCGTCGCGGGCTGCTCACGGCCTCCGAGGACGAGCTCGACGCCGCCCTGCGCAGCCTCCTGGACAGCGAGTCGATGTCCGAGGACGACGCACGGGACTCCGGCTCCTCCGCGGATCAGGAACCCGAGTCGGGCCCTGGCTCGGACTCCGATCCGGACTCGGGAGACAGCGGACGCTGATCCGGTTCCCCCAGGGCCCAGGCCGCTCCCTCGAGGAAGGCCTGGGCCCTGTCCATGTCCGGGTGCAGCGCCTCCAGACGACGGAACTGCGGACCGTGGCCGGCCTCCAGCAGGTGGCACAGCTCGTGGTGCAGCACGGTGTCGAGCACCCATTCGGGGGCGCTGCGCAGGCGATCCGAGACGCGGATCCGACCGGTGGCCGGCGTGGCTGAGGCCCAGCGCCCGGTCTGCCGGGACGTCCACACCACGTCCGTCGGCTGCGCCCGGCCCCCGAGAAGGCGCTCGGAGAGCTCCCGAGCACGGCCCATCAGGTACTCGTCGCGCCCGCGCGCGTTCGAGGCGGCTCGGGTGCGCTCGCGCTGGTCGACCAGGCGGGTGGTCATCTGCTCGGCCCATCGCGCGACCTCGCGGGACGACATCATCGCGGGGACCTGCAGGATGATCCGCTCCCCCGACCAGTGCGCGGAGACCGTGCGGCGGCGGCGCTGCGAGCGCCGGACCTCGACCTCGGGCTCCTCACCGGTCTCGGCCACGCCGGAGGCACCTGCAGCGGCAGCGCTGTCCGGACGATCGGCGGAGTGCTGGCGGGGGCGACGGGCGGCAGGCATGGACCGAAGGCTACCCATCCTCGCCTGTGGACAGCGCTCGAGACTGCTCGAGGCCGCGCAGACTGCAGGCCCGGGGCGCTTCCCGGATCCGCTCGCTGCGCCATCGAGCGCGCGGCCGCCTGCTGAGAGGACTCCCATGCTGCCCACAGCCCCCGTTCCCGCCGCACCGGCACGGCTCGACCCGCTGCTCATGCCCCGCTCCAGCACCACGCACCTGCGTCTGGGCGCGGCCGTGTGCGACGTGCGCGTGCTGCTGCTGGGCCTGAGCCCCCTCACGGCGGCCGCGGCCGTGATGCTGGCCGGGTGCGGGGTGCGCGGCTTCACCGTGGCCGACGACGGCTGGGTCACGTGGGCGGATGCCCGCGCAGGCTCCTTCGACTCGACCGAGGTGGGACTGCCCCGGGACCTGTGCACGCGCCGGCGCATCCGGGCGGCCAACGCGCTGGCAGCCCCGGTGACCTGGACCGATGATGTCCTCACCGACGCCCGACCCGGCCGTGTGGTGCTGCGGGCCTCCCGGCTGCGCGCTGCAGCGCAGGAGGGGCTCCGTCTCGAGGTCCCCGGCGACCATCTGAGGCTGCCGGACGGGCTGCCCCTGGTGGAGGTGCTGCAGCTGCCCGAGCTCGCGGGGCTCAGCGCCGCGGTCCTTGAGCAGACCGGCGCCTGGCACCGGCGCCCCTGCCAGCAGTGCCTGCAGCGGATCGCCGAGCACGCCCACCAGGACGGCGCGCAGCAGCTGGACCGGCCTGGGCCGCTGATGGCCATGCGCGCAGCGGCGCCCGCTCATACGGCGTGGGCAGCGGGAATGGTCGTCCAGGCGGTGCTGGCCGCCGCCCTGGAGCCCGAGGAGCCGCACCAGAAGTCGCCGCGGCGGTGGCTGCTCGGTCCCGGGCACCCCTTCAGCACCCGCACCGCCGTGTCCGAGCCGCCCGGATCCGCCTGCGACCTGTGCCGCGTGTGAACTGCGCCCGGCGGATCGGCTGCCGGACGCGGCTCAGCGGGTGAGCAGGAGGTCCTTCAGGAAGCGCGACGGGCGCCGGTTGGCGCGTCCGCCCGGGGTCCGCGAGGCTGAGCACGAGAGCATCAGCTGCTCGCGGGCACGGGTGATGCCGACGTAGAGCAGTCGGCGCTCCTCGTCGATCTCGTCCGAGGTCTCGGCGAACGTGATCGGCATGAGCCCCTCCGACAGCCCCGTCAGGAAGACCGCGTCCCACTCCAGGCCCTTGGCCGAGTGCAGGGAGGCCAGGGTGACCCCCTCGACCGGGGGCGCGTCCTGGGCCACGGCCCGACGACCCAGCTCCTCGGCCACGTGCCGCAGGGTGAACGGGCCGGGGCCCTCCGTCCCGGCGCGCTGAGCGGCCTGGAGCGATTCGGTGTGCGCGGCGGCCAGGCGGTCCGTCATGTCCACCAGCGCCGCCATGGACTCCCACTTCTCCCGCGTGCTGCCCACGGTGCGCGGGGCGTGCTGCGACCAGCCCAGCGAGCGCAGCATGTCCCGGACCTGCTGGGCCACGGCGCCGGTTCCGGACTCCGCCTCGGCCCCTGCCGCGGAGCGGATCTGCACCATGGCCTGGCGCACCTCCGGACGGCGGAAGAACTGCTCGGTGCCGCGCAGCCGGAAGCCGATGCCGGCATCGGCCAGTGCGGTCTCGAAGGCCTGGGCCTGCCCGTTGGTGCGGTAGAGCACGGCGATCTCGGTGGCCGGGACGCCGTCCTGGAGCAGGTCCTGGATGCGCACGGCGGTGCCCTGGGCCTCTGCCTGATCGTCCTGGTACTCGTGCCAGTCCGGGACGGGACCGGCGGCGCGCTGCCCCACCAGGCGCAGGGGCTCGGCCCACAGCCCCTCGGTCGAATCCGGGCCGGCACGACGCGCACTGAGCAGGCGATTGGCCGTGTCCACGATCTGCGGGGTGGAGCGGTAGTCGCGCACCAGGCGGATCACCCGGGCGGATTCGTAGCGCGCCGGGAACTCGAGCAGGTGCCGAGACGTGGCGCCCGTGAACGAGTAGATGGTCTGGGAGGCATCGCCCACCACGCACAGGTCGTCGCGCGGGCCGAGCCAGGCGTCCAGGAGGCGCTGCTGCAGCGGCGAGACGTCCTGGTACTCGTCGACCACGAAGTGCTGGTACTGCGCCCGCACAGCCGCCGCGATCCGCTGGTCCTCCTCGAGGATGCCGGTCATGATGGCCAGCACGTCCTCGAAGTCGATCAGGTTCCGGTCGGTCTTGAGATCCTCGTAGGTCTGCCACAGCCGCTGGATCGTAGTGGCGCTGTGCCCGCCGGGCAGGTCCCGGACGGAGCCGGCCGCGGCCTCTCGGGCGATGGCATCCGGGTACATGTCCGGCACGAGCAGCAGCGCCCGGGCGCGCTCGATCTCCCCCGACAGGTCGCGGATCGCCGCGCGGTCGCTGCTCAGGCGCATGGAGCCGGCCGCCTCCGCGATCAGCCGCGCCTTGTGCGTGACCAGGTCCGGGATGGAGCCGCCGACGGCCTGGGGCCAGAAGTACTGCAGCTGGCGCAGGGCCGCCGAGTGGAACGTCCGGGCCTGCACGCCCTCCGCGCCCAGCAGACGCAGGCGATCGCGCATCTCGTGGGCGGCCCGGGCCGTGAAGGTCAGGGCCAGGACCTTCTGGGGGATGTAGACCCCCACGGCGATCCCGTAGGCGATCCGGTGGGTGATGGCCCGGGTCTTGCCGGTGCCCGCGCCGGCCAGCAGGCACACCGGTCCGCGCAGGGCCGTGGCGGCCTCGCGCTGCTCGGGATCCAGGCCTTCGAGGATGCGCTCCTCGAGAGGAAGCTGCTCGGTCTCCGGCAGCGCGAACAGTGCCGCGGAGGCGGCGTCCGGGACGATCTCGCGCTCGAGGTGCTCCAGGCTCACCATTCGGCCCCCGTCAGAGGGCTGCCGTTCCAGTGCTCGATCAGGGAGCGGGCGATGGAGATCCGCCCGGGCAGAAGCAGCTCACCGACCTCCGAGGTGCGGCGCAGCTGCTCGCGGGTCACCCAGCGCAGCTCGGCGATCTCCTCGCCGTCCGGGGCGACCTGCCCGCCCTGCAGGCGCGCGGTGCAGCCGATCATCAGCGATCGCGGGAACGGCCACGGCTGGGAGCCCAGGATGCGGACATCGCCCACGTCCGCCCCGGACTCCTCCTGGATCTCGCGGCGCACCGCCTGATCGATCGACTCCCCCGGCTCCACGAACCCAGCCAGCGTGGAGAAGCGGCCCTCCGGCCAGGCCGCCGCGCGGCCCAGCAGCAGGCGCTCCTGGTCGCTTCCGGGCTCGCCGTCGGTGACGGCCACGATGATCGCGGGATCGGTGCGGGGGAAGTGCAGGGAGGAGTCCTGCGGGCAGACGCGTATCCAGCCCGAGCGCGCGACCTCCGTGACCTCGCCGCAGCGCGGGCAGCGGGGGTGGTCCAGATGCCAGGCCATGGCGGCCTGAGCGGCCACCGCCAGCGCCTCGTCCTCCGGGGACCGGCCGATCATGGACAGGGCCGCCTGACGCAGCCCCTGCCACTGATGCCCCGGGGCAGCGGTGTCGAGCTGGGCCTGGACGGCCGCGATCTGCTGGCCGAGCTCGTCGACCACGCCGTGGGTGGTGTCCTGCAGAGCGGACTGGGAATCGTCCAGGGCGCGCACGGTGACTCCCACGCGCTGCTGCGGATCATGCTCCTCGTCCGGCAGCACGGCGGCGGCGGCGACCTCCCCCAGGAAGACCTCCGGCCGGGCGGGATCCGCCGGAAGCTCCGGCAGCTGCGAGCGCTCCAGCAGCACCAGGCGGTCCCCGCGCAGGGGAAGCCGCCCGCCGAGCATCACGAGCACGAGCCGGGCGCCGCGGCGCAGATCCGTGCGCTCGCGCTCGACCGCGCGCCGGTCCAGCGCCTCCGTGGAGAGCATGAACGAGGGGTCCAGACGATCGAAGTCCGGCCCCGAGGAGGTGCCGGGCGCCTGGTGATCGTGGGCCGAAGGTGTATGGCGGGTCTGGTCTGTGGGCACGCGACCACTGTAGAGCCCGCAGCTGACGACGCATCGCGGCCCGTCGCGTGCCCTGATGCCCCTACCGGGAAGCGGTGGAGATCGCTCGGGCCCGCTGAGCAGGAGGGCGCTGTGGAGCGAGGCGGGACGCGGTCGTCGTGCGCGGGAAGCGACCAGGATGCGCTTGTAGGGTTGCCTGCATGACATCGTCCCTGGAGCACCTTGCGGCCGCGGCGGCCGCGGCCGTCCCCGGGCTGCGCCCTGCGGGTGTGGCCCCCTCCCCCGACGACGACGCCGACTTCCGCTCCGCCGTGGTCGTCGATGCCTCGCAGCGCCGGTGGCGCGTGCGCAGCTCGCTGACCGACGAGGCCTCCATGCGCCTGGCCTCCGAACACGCCGTTCTCAGTTCGTTCAGCCCGGCGCTGCGCGCCAAGCTGCCGTTCCACATGCCCACCGTCGTGGGCTCGGTCGAGGACCGCGGACGGCGCCTGTTCGTGTACTCGCACCTTCCCGGTGGCCCGGTGCCGATCGACGACCTCATGGACCTGGCCGACGCTCCGCCGGCGCGACCGCAGCCCCCGAGCGCCGAGCCCGTGCCGCAGGCCGCCGCGCAGCTGGGCCAGCTGATCGCCGCGATCCACTCGCTGCCGCGCGCCATGGTCATGGACGCCGATCTGCCCGCCTACAGCTCGGAGCAGTGCCGCCGGCGCCGGCTCAGCGAGCTCGACCAGGCAGCGACCACCGGACGCATCCCCGCGGCTCTGCTGCGGCGCTGGGAGGATGCGCTGGAGGACCGCACGCTGTGGCGCTTCTCCACCCATGTGATCCACGGCGACCTCCACGAGGACAATCTGACCGTGGAGGGCAACCGGATCACGGCCGTCACCGGCTGGTCGGACGTGCACGTGGGCGATCCCGCCGACGACTTCGCCTGGCTGATCGGGGCCAGCGACCCGTCGTTCGCCGCCGCCGTGGTCGCGGAGTACTCCCGGCACACCCCCGCCGCGCCGGACCCGCACCTGCTGCGCCGCGCGCATCTGGAGGCCGAGTTCGCCCTGGCCCGCTGGCTCGTGCGGGGCGTCTCACGGGATCTGCCGGAGCTGGTCGCCGACGCCGAGTCCATGCTGCGCATCCTGGAGAAGGACGTGGAGGCCTACGACCGGGAGCTCTCGGCCACATGCGGAGCCGAGGCCGAGCAGTCGATCGAGGCCCGCACCGAGCATGCCCGCGCCTCCCGGCAGCGCGCCGAGGAGGACTCCTTCACGGCCACCGGCCTCCACGGCCTGAACCGGGACTCGCTGTTCTCGGATCCCGCCGACGACGCAGGAGTCGGCACGGCCGAGCCTCTGACGGACGACGACTCCCCTGAGCCTTCCGGCGCGAAGGACGAGAGTCCCGCCGCCGACCCGCACACCGGGGCCACCGTCACCCCGCTGCGCCGACCCGGCCCCGGGACGTCGCAGGACTGAGATCCAGGGCCGAGACCGCGGCGGCGTCGCCCACTGCGGAGGACCATGACTGCGGGCTCCGTGCGGCCCGAGGGGCTGCGACCCGGGGCGAGGTCCTCAGCCGAAGGCCCGGCTCACCATCCGCTCGAGCTGCTGCTCATCCGCCAGGTCGTGCGGGCGGATCGTCCGGTCCTCGGAGACGAAGTAGAACGCCGCCGAGACGTCCTCGATCGGCACGCCCTGCAGTCGTGACCAGCCGAGGCGGTAGACGGCCAGCTGCACGGCTCGACGCGCCAGCTCTCTCTGGGCCGGCACGGCTCCGGTCTTCCAGTCCACGAGCTCCCAGCGGCCGTCCTCAGTGCGGAAGACGGCGTCGATCCGGCCGCGGATGGTGACCCCGGAGATCGGCGTCTCGATGGGGTGCTCGACCGACCACGGCTGCCGGTTTCCCCACTCACCTGCCCGGAAGGTCTCGGCCAGGCGCGGGAGGTCGTAGGACTCGTCCACGAAGTCGTCCTCCGCGGGGACCTCGTCCAGGTCGAAGATCGCCGAGGACTGGAAGTGGTCCTCGACCCACGAGTGGAAGGCCGTTCCGGCGCGCGCGGCCATGCCTGGGCGACGCGGCATGGGTCGGCGGAACTGCGCGGCGACCGCCTGCGGGTCACGGCCCAGCTCGACCACCGTGGAGGCCGACAGGTGCGAGGGCAGGGCCAGCTCCTGGACCTCGCTGCGGGTCTCGTGGGCGGCCAGCAGGATGCGCGCCTCCTCGAACCAGCGCTGGATCTGCGGATCCCGGAGGCTCTGCTCGGCCTCCAGGCGCTCGATCTCCGCGTGGTCGGTCTCGGACTGCTCGCTCACCCGGTGAGCGGCGGCCTCCACCCGGGCGCGTCGCCCGGCCTGCGGGGCCGGTTGCCTCTGCACGCCGGGCTGATCCGGGTCGATGGGAGCCTGGGCCTGCTCGCCGCGCGTCTCCAGGACCTCAGGGCCCTCGAGGGGGTCGTACGGCCAGGCCGCCCACAGGCGTCGCGACTGCTCGGGGTTCTTCTCGTCCGCGGCGACATCCTCCCAGCCGACGAGCTCGATGCCGTCGATGCTCCGGTGCTGGTCGTCCTGGGGCAGCTCGACCGGCGCGGAGCCGAAGGCCTTCTCCTGGGCGGCCTCCCGCGCGATCTCCAGGCCCTGCTGACCGCTCAGCGGCAAAAGCTCCAGGAGGAAGCGCGACGGCGTCCGCCGCGTGGCGGCCGAGCCGGAGAATGCGTTCGAGGACAGGTGCAGGCGGCTCCTGGCACGGGTGAAGGCCACGTAGGCCAGGCGGCGCTCCTCGGCCTCGGCATGCTGGGCGGCATCCTCCTGGAACTGCGTCAGGGAGTCGCTGAGGGCGTCGAGATCCGAGGTGTCCTCGCTCCACTGCGGAAGGAATGCCCGGTCCCCGCGCAGCGGCCAGGGGACGTCCGAGGGGTTCTTGGTCCAGCGGGTGTCCCGGGTCATGGGGAAGTGCGACTGGTTCATGCCCGGCACGTGCACGTGATCCCATTCCAGCCCCTTGGAGGCGTGGACGGTCAGCAGCTGCACCGCACCCCGAGCAGGCTCCGGCGGGGCGGTGTCGAGCTTCTCCTCGCGGGAGGCGATGTCCAGCCACGCCAGGAACGCCCCGACGTCCTGCGTGGCGCTGGCCGAGCTGAACGACGCCGCCAGGTCCAGGAAGGCGTCCAGGTCGCGGCGGCCCTGCTCGGCTCGAGCGTCCGGGCGGGCGGCGACCTCGATGTCCAGACCGAGGGTCCGCTCGATCACCGAGATGATGGTGGCCAGGTCCTCGGAGAGCCAGGTCCGCAGCTCGGCCAGCTCCTCGGCGAAGGCGATGAGTCGCTGACGGCCGGTCTCGCTGAGGCTGCGTCCGGCTCCGGAGATCCAGTCCGGGCGCGGCAGGGTCTCCACGGCCTCCACGAGGGAGGCGGCGTCTACCCGGTCCGGTTCGACCAGGACGTCCTCCTGGGGCGATCCCTGCACCGCGTCCTCAGGGTCGCCTGGCGAGTCGATGTCCTCGATCAGGCCCATGTCCGCCGCAGCGCTGCGGCGCCGCTCGAGGTGTCCGGCCCAGTCGCCGAGAGCGGCGAGGTCGTGGGCGCCCAGCCGCCAGCGGGCTCCGGTCAGCAGTCGGGCCAGGGAGTCCGAGCGACCGGGATCGGTGAGCACCCGCAGCGTGGCCACGATGTCGACGACCTCCGGGACCTGCAGCAGACCGCCGATCCCGACGACCTCCACCGGGATCCCCCGTGCGATCAGCTCGCGGCGCACGGGCTCGAACTGGGAGCGGCGGCGGCACAGCACCGCCGTGGTGGGAAGCTCCTGGTCCTCGCGGACCCGGGCGCGCGCGGCCAGGATGTCGTCCGCGATGGCGACGGCCTCGTCCTGATCCGAGCGGTGCCGGGACAGCAGGACCTGCCCGCGATCTGCCTCGGGGCGCGGGTCCAGGCCGGGGACCTTCTTCAGCCCCTGTCCGGCGCTGCCGGTGCTCCACGGGGGCGGAGTGCGCAGGGGCTCGGCAGCGCTGTTGGCGACGTCGAGGATCGCGGTGTCGTTCCGCCAGGCGGTGGTCAGGAAGGAGACGGCGTCCTGGGGATCGCCGGGGGCCGGGAAATGGTCGCTGAAGCCGAAGAGCTGTCCGGCAGAGGCTCCGCGGAAGCCGTAGATCGACTGCTGGGGGTCCCCGACCGCCATCACGGAATGGCCCTGGCCGAAGAGCTCGGCGAAGATCTTCATCTGCGCGTGCGAGGTGTCCTGGAACTCGTCGAGCAGCACCACGCGGTAGCGCTCCCGCTCCGAGGCGCCGCAGGTCCGATCCTCCTGGGCAAGGCGCGCCGCGTGGCTGAGCAGATCGCCGAAGTCCATGACCTCGGCCTCCTGCTTGGCCTGCTGATAGCGCTGCGCCATGCGGCACAGCACGCCGGTGCGCAGCAGGCGGCCCGCGGCTTCCTGGGTGTCCTTGGTGACCTTCTTCTTCTTGCCCCCCGGTCGCGGCGGGGTCTCGAGCATGGCCTGCCCGAGTCGAGCCGTGTGCCGCCGGATCTCGTCGAGGTCCAGCAGGTGCTCCGCGGCGCCCGAGGACAGCGCGAGGACCTGCTCGACCGCCGTGGACATCTTCAGATCGGACGGGACCTCACCGTCCCAGGACTCCACGACCCGCGAGGCGATCTGCCAGGCCTGGGCCGGGCCGAGCAGCGCGGTCTCCGGCTCCAGGCCGATCCGCAGCCCGTAGGTGCGCACGAGCGCGCTGGCATACGAGTGGTAGGTCAGCACCGTGGGCTCGAGCACGGGCGCGGTGTCCCCCTGGCCGGCGGAGGCGCCGCGGTCCGCGTCGGCCGCTGAGAGCTCGGAGGGGTCCTCCGGTCCGGGCACGACGAGGCCCTTGGAGCGCAGCACACCCAGTCGGCCCCGCACGCGGTCGCGCAGCTCACCGGCGGCCTTGCGGGTGAAGGTCACGCCCAGCACCTGATCCGCGCGCACGATGCCGTTGGCCACGAGCCACACGACCCGGTCGACCATGGTGGCGGTCTTGCCCGAGCCGGCACCGGCGACCACGAGCCGCGGGGTCAGCGGCGCGGCGATCACCTCCGCCTGCTGCTCGGTGGGCCTGTTGCCGCCCAGCGCCTCCGCCAGCTCCTGGGGGCTCCAGCGCGGCTCGACGCCCAGGTACGGGTGCGGGGATCCATCGCCCTTCATCGCCCCGGGACCTGCAGCGCAGACCGCGGGCTCCGACGCCCCGGCGGGCGAGGACGACGCTGCGGACTCCGGTTCGCCTGACCACGACGCATCCTCGGATGACGACGTCTGGGGGCGGGAGTCGTGCTCGGAGGCCATGCCGGGCTCCTTCTGGGTCTGGTCGTGGTTCGGCTCGTGCGGCGAGCGGCCGCTGGAGGCAGCGGACACGCTCATTCGGTGACCTGCCGTCCCTCGGCGCACAGCGGGCAGATCTCCGGGAGGCTGCAGCCGATCCCGCCGTGGCCCGTGTTCGACCCTGCGGTGTGGCTGGCCAGGAAGCGGTCCCCTGCCACCAGATCCGCAGCGGCCGAGACCAGCTCGCGGACCTGCACGCCGCCTTCCTCGGTGAGCCCGTCCTGCAGCTGCGTGCTGACGTTGACCCTGTCCACGCCCAGCTGGACCAGCAGCGCACCGCCGGGCAGATGCTGAAGGGGCCCTTCCCGCAGCACCAGGGGCTCGCTCGGCTCCGGCTTCAGCCCTTCCGCATCCGTGCTCTGCCGGATGCCGCGCTGCTGCTCCTCGACCATGGCCTGACCGGCACCGGCCGCCAGCGCCGCCTGATAGGCCAGCAGCTGAGGATGCTCGGGCAGATCCTTGGTGGCAGGTGCGCTGCGCCCCGTCTTGAGGTCGACCACCACGAAACGGCCCTGGTCATCGATCTCCAGGCGGTCCACCCGACCGCGCAGCAGGGCATCGCGGGCGCGGCCGTGGATGAGGACCTGGAAGCCCCCCTCCACGAGGGCCAGGCGGCGGTGCTCGTCCTTGCGAGCCTGGATCACGTACTGGGCGAATCTGCGCAGCATGGTCTCGGCCCGCTCCTTGAGCAGGTCTGATTCCCAGGTCTCCGGCAGCCCGAGCTCCCTCCACCTGCGGTGGATCTGCGCCGCGAGCTGATCGCCGGTGCCTTCTGGGGACTGCTCTGCGATCGAGTGGACCAGGGTGCCGACCGAGCGCGCCGCATCCGAGGCCTCCTCGGCACGAGCCGTGGCCACATACCAGTCCAGCGGCGAGCGCTGGATGGTCTCGAGGCGCGAAGGAGACAGCGGAACCGGCTGCTGCGGGTCCAGGACCTCCTGCGTGGACGACAGCGGCAGCAGGCCCCACCACTGGTGCGGGGCCGCCCCGTCCACGGGCTCGGGCGAGGAGGCGAAGCGGTGCAGCAGCTGTGCCGCCGCCTCCCTCTGCTCCTGCGAGGCCGTCCCCTGCTGGAGCACCCGGCGCAGCTCGGCGGTCAGGGCCCGCAGCGTGGGAGGACGCGGCGCGGTGTGCACGGGACGTGCCCGGTGGGCGGCCTCCGGGTGCAGCGAGGGATCCCACGGATCCACGATGTCCAGGAACTCCGAGGGGTTCTCCTCCTCGGAAGACACGGCCGTGGCGATCAGCTCGCGCGAGGCACGGGAGACGGCTGTGGCGAACTGCCTCAGCTCGTCGTGGCGGACCTCCGTGAGCCGGGCGGCGGGGCTGGCCTGAGCGGCGACCTCCACGCCGAGCTCGACGGCGTCCGAGAGGCGCTGGGCTCCCAGCAGCTGCCCACGAAGCGTCGTGTTGGGCCACCTGCCCTCCTGGAGGCCCGCGATGAACACGACCGGCCAGCCGCGACCGGCTGCGGTGGCCGGAGTCATGATCTCCACGGAGGCCCCCGTGGGGGCGCGGGCGGCGAGGGTGTCCATGGGCAGGTCCTGATGCTCCAAGAAGTCCAGGAACTCCTGCGGCCCGGCTCCCGGGCGGTGATCGGCGAAGCGCTCGGCCGTGCCGAACAGCGCGACCACGGCATCGAGATCGCGATCGGCCCGCTGGCCCTCCGGACCGCCGGCCAGGGCGGTGCGCTGCCAGCGTCCTGCCACTCCGGAGGCCTCCCACAGCGCCCAGAGGACCGTCTCGGCGGTGGCCCCGTCGGCACGCAGCGCGGTGCGCCCGGCTTGGAGCATCCGGGCGACACGACGCGCCGGGGCGGCCCTGACGCCTGCATCCTCCATGACGGTGGGGTCCAGCAGCGCCTCCACGAGCAGCTGGTCCGAGCTGCGTCCTCCGCCGCTGCGCAGCTCGTGGGCTCGCAGGCGCTGGCGCAGGCGGCGCAGGTCCATGGCCGAAGCGCCTCCGATCCGGGAGCTGAGCAGCTCGACGGCCTCGTGCGCCTCCAGCACGGCGCTGCTCTGCGCGGTCCCCTCTCCCGTCTCCGAGGCCCGCGGCGCGTCCGGGGCATCGGATCGCAGCGATTCGGGGCCCGGCTGCTCGCGCTCCAGCTCCTGATCGTGCTGGGCCGCCGAGCGCTCCGCCACGATCAGCCGCAGCGCGGACAGCAGGGGACGCACCGCGGACTCATCCCGGACGGGAGTCTCGGCTGCCGAAGTGGTCACCGGCACTCCGAGAGCCGTGAGGTGGCGCTGCAGGGACTGCAGGCGATCGCTCGAGCGCACGATCACGGCGATGTCCTGCAGCGCCACGCCCTGCAGCAGATGGCGCTCGAGGATGGCGTGGCCGATCCAGCGCGCCTCCTGCGCGGCCGAGCCGAGCAGGACCGCCTGCGGCAGCTCTTCCGCCTCCGGATCGCCCCCCGGCGGCACGGGACGAGGACGGCGGGCCCCCAGGGCGGTCTCGAGAGCGGGGATCCGCTGAGCCGCGCGCTGCCAAGCCAGCTGGATGGCCGGGGGCATGCGGTGCCCGGTGCCCAGGACGCGGCGCGTGAGGGGCCGCTGCGGGGTGCCCAGGCGGTCGTCGAGTCCGCGCAGCAGGTCCGGGCGAGCACCGCGGAACCCCTGCACGACGGTGTCCGGCGACGCCGCGATCACGACGTCCCGGCCCCGGCACAGCACCTCCAGCAGACGGTGGATCGACGGCGTGGCCTCCTGGAGGTCGTCGATCACCACGAGCTCGAGCCGCTGCTGCTCCCGGTGGAGGAAGTCGGGGTGCTCCACGAGGACCCGGCAGGCCTCGCTCACCAGGGCCGCGGGGTCGAAGGCCTCCGGCATGCGCAGGCGGCGCACGCGCAGGTACTCCCGGCGCAGCACGGAGGCGGCGATCCAGTCCGGTCGCTGCATCTGGTGCCCCAGCTGCTCGAGGTCCTCCGGGGACAGCCCGTGCTCGCACACGCGGTCGAAGAGATCGCGGACCTCCTGGCGGAAGCCGCGCGTGCCGACGGCCTCCGAGAGATCCGGCGGCCACACGACGGCGGCGCCGTGGCCGCTGCGGTGACCGGCCATCAGCTCCTTGAGCAGGACGTCCTGCTCCGGTCCGGACAGCAGCTGGGGCGGCTGCTCGACTCCCGGCAGCAGTCCTTCCGCCTGAGCCCGGCGCAGGAGGTCGAAGGCGTAGGCCTGCCACGCCCGCACCGGCGGAGAGGTCATGGTGGTGGCCGCGGTGGCGGTCAGCGTGTCCCTGGCGCGGGCGGCCGCGGCGCGCGACGGGGTGAGCACGAGCAGCCGGTCAGCGGGCAGGCCCTCGCGCAGCCTGCGGGCGGCCAGCGAGAGCAGGGCCGTGGTCCGGCCCGTGCCCGGCGCCCCCAGCACGAGCTGCGGGCCGCAGCCGCCGGCCTGCTCGGCGATCTCCCGCTGATCGCGATCCAGGGCCGAGAGCTCCGGGAGCACGAGCGAGCTGCGCTCGGCCGGGACCAGGCGCCAGGCCGAGCGCGACGCGGAGAGATCGACGACGGGCTCGGGGGGATGCGACGGCCGCTGCTGGGACATGTCCACATCGCACCACAGCGCTCTGACAGCACAAGGCCATCTCGGGCGGCAGGTGCGCCGCGGCCCCCGAGGCCCCGACCTCAGCGGCATCGGCATCGCCATCGGCCGCATCGCGCCGGAACAAGCCGCCGGCCCAGTGCTGTCGGAGCGGCTCCGTACGGTGTCGGCATGGCCAGCAGACCCGATCCGTCCGAGCAGACCGATCCGCTCTTCGATCTCCCGACCCCGTCGGGCAGCAGCCCGGCGAGCCCCTCGCAGCCCGAGGCCCAGGAGGCCCAGCTGTCGCTGTTCGACACCCCCGCGGCATCGACCGGTGCCGGGGATCGACCGAGCGCACCCGCCGCGAGCGCGGCGCCCGCCGATGCTGTGGCGCCGCGATCCGACCACAAGGCACGGGCCCCGCAGGACCCTGGCACCCCCTGGACCGAGCTGCCGCGAGCGGCTTTCGACCTGGAGACCACGGGCAAGGACGCCCACGAGTGCCGCATCGTGACCGCCTCGCTGCTGCTGATCGATGCCCGGGGCGAGATCCTCCAGCGCTGGGACTGGCTCGCAGATCCCGGCGTGGAGATTCCGGAGGGCGCTGCGGCCGTGCACGGCATCTCGACCGAGCACGCTCGCGAGCACGGCCGTCCGGCGGCGGAGGTGGTCCCGGAGATCGTGGCCGCCGTCGCCGATCTGCTGGAGCGCGGGATCCCCGTGCTGGCCTTCAACGCGTCCTACGACTTCACGGTCCTGGCCGCCGAGGCCCGACGCCACGGGCTGCAGGCCCCGGAGGCCTTCCCGGTGCTGGACCCCTACGTGATGCACAAGCACGTGCGGGTGAGATGGCGCGGCAAGCGCACGCTGGTGGCTCTGTCCGAGGCCTATGAGGTGGACCTGGAGGAGGCGCACACCTCCGGGGCGGACGCCCTGGCCGCCGAGCAGGTCGGGCGTCGTCTGGCCGAGGAGTTCGCCGAGCTGCGCGTGGGCGCCCCGCAGATCCACCGGCAGCAGATCGAATGGTCCGCCGAGCAGGCCGCCGACTTCCAGGAGTTCCTGCGCAGCCGTCGTCAGGACCCCAGCATCGTCATCGACGGCACCTGGCCGGTGCGCGACCTGCAGGGATGATCCCAGCAGGACTGCCGCAGGTCGGGTTCCCGCAGTAGACTTCGGATTCCCCGTCGGCCTTCCGGTCGACAGCAGAGCACAGGAGGTTCCCATGGGACTCGGTGACAAGATCAGCAACAAGGCCGAGGAAGCCTCGGGCCAGGCCAAGCAGAAGCTCGGCGAGGCCACCGGCGACGAGCGCCTGCAGGGAGCCGGCGAGCAGCAGGAGAACTCCTCGAACCTGAAGCAGGCCGGCGAGAACCTGAAGGACGCCAAGGACAACGTCCTGGGCGACAAGAACTGACGCGTCGCCGACGCACAGCGCCCCGGTCCGCTCCGCGATGCGGAAGGGACCGGGGCGCTGTCATGTCCGTGAAGCTGGGCCCGGAGCCGATCAGCCCTGGACGGGCTGCGCCTGGGCGGCAGCCTCGGCGGCCTTGGGCAGCGCGTCGATGATCCGCTGCATGGCGGTCTCGTCGTGCGCTGCGGAGAGGAACCAGGCCTCGAACACCGACGGCGGCAGGTACACGCCCTGCTCCAGCATGGCGCGGAAGAACGGCGCCCAGCGGAAGACCTCCTGGGACTTGGCATCCGCGTAGGTGCGCACCGGGCGCTCCGAGGTCCCGAAGGTCACCGAGAACAGCGAACCGGCGTTCTGGATCGAGTGGTCGACTCCTGCGGCGGACAGCGCCGAGGAGACTTCGCCGCGCAGCTGCTCGGAGAGACGGTCGATCGTCCGGTAGCAGTCGTCGTCGGCCAGCTGCAGCGTGGCCAGCCCGGCGGCCATGGCCACCGGGTTCCCGGACAGCGTGCCGGCCTGGTAGACGGGGCCGGTGGGGGCCAGGTGCTCCATGATCTCGCGGCGCCCGCCCAGTGCCGCCACCGGCAGACCGCCCCCTATGACCTTGCCGAACGTGAAGATGTCCGGCTCCCAGCCGCCCTCCTGCGGCGAGGTCAGGCCCCAGTAGCCGGCGGGGTCCACGCGGAATCCGGTGAGGACCTCGTCGAAGATCATCAGGGCCCCGTGGGCCCGGGTGATCTCCCGCAGGCCCGCGTTGAATCCCGGATCCGGCGGGACCACGCCCATGTTGGCCGGGGAGGCCTCGGTGATCACGGCGGCGATGCGCCCCTCGTGGGCGGCGAAAGCCTCGCGCACGGCGTCGAGGTCGTTGTACGGGAGTACGAGGGTCTCGGCCGCCGTGGCCTCGGTGACGCCGGCCGAACCGGGCAGCGACAGGGTGGCCACACCGGAGCCGGCCTCCGAGAGCAGCGAGTCCACATGGCCGTGGTAGCAGCCGGCGAACTTGATCACGAGGTCGCGTCCGGTCACGCCGCGGGCCAGGCGCAGTGCGGTCATGGTGGCCTCGGTGCCGGTGGAGACCATGCGGATCTCATCCAGCGCCGGGACGCGCTGCACCAGGTGCTCGGCCAGCTCGGTCTCACCGCGCGTGGAGGCGCCGAAGGACAGGCCCTTCTCGACGGCGGCGTGCACGGCCTCCAGCACGACCGGGTGCGCGTGGCCGACCAGCGCCGGTCCCCACGACCCCACGAGATCGACGAACTCGCGGCCATCGGCATCGGTCAGGTACGGCCCGCGTGCCGCGGAGATGTACGGCGGGGTCCCCCCGACGGAGGCGAACGCGCGCACGGGCGAGTTCACCCCTCCGGGGATCACGCGGCGGGAGCGCTCGAAGAGCTCTTCGGAGACGGTCATGGGGTCCTTTCGGAAGCGATGTCTCGAAAGCCGGCGGCGGCGCGGCTGGGCGCGGCCGATGGCTTCCGCTGTGGTCGTCGTGTCGTCTGGGGCCTGTCAGCTCAGGCCGTTGTCCTCGCGCCACCAGCGGGCCAGGTCAGTTGCGAAGTAGGTCAGCACGGTATCGGCGCCGGCGCGGATGATCGAGAGCACCGACTCCTGGGCCGCACCGCGGCGGTCGATCCAGCCGTTGGCCGAGGCCGCCTGGATCATCGCGTACTCCCCGGAGATCTGGTAGGCGGACACCGGCACCGGCGACTGGTCGGCGACCTCCCTCAGGATATCGAGGTAGGACATGGCCGGCTTGACCATGACCATGTCCGCACCCTCGGCCAGGTCCAGCTCGAGCTCCCGGAAGGCCTCGCGCCGGTTGGCGGAATCCATCTGGTAGGTCTTGCGATCGCCGGTCAGCGCCGAGTCGACGGCCTCGCGGAACGGGCCGTAGAACGCCGAGGAGTACTTCACGGCGTAGGCCAGCACCACGGTGTCCTGATGACCGGCGGCATCCAGGGCGTCGCGGATGACGCCCACCTGCCCGTCCATCATCCCGGACGGGGCCAGCACGTGGGCCCCGGCCCGGGCCTGGGCCACGGCGGCCTGCGCGTAGATCTCGAGGGTCGCATCGTTGTCGACGCGGCCCTGGTCGTCCAGCACGCCGCAGTGCCCGTGGTCGGTGAACTCGTCAAGGCACAGGTCGGCCATCACCAGGAGGTCGTCGCCGACCTCGTCGCGGACCTCGCCCAGCGCACGGTTGAGGATCCCCTCGGGATCGATGAGGCCCGAGCCCCGGGCGTCCAGGATGGCCGGGACGCCGAAGATCATGATGCCGCCGAGCCCGAGCTCGACCGCCTCGGCGGCCGCACGGCGCAGCGAGTCCATGCTGTGCTGCACCACCCCGGGCATGGAGGCGATCTCGACCGGCTCCTGCAGCCCCTCCTTCACGAAGACCGGCAGGATCAGCTGCGACGGGTGCAGGCGGGTCTCGCGCACGTGGCGGCGCATGGTCTCGGACTGGCGCAGGCGCCGCGGGCGGTGCGGCAGATCGACGCTGAAGCGGCGGCTGCGCGGAGCCTCGGCTGCTGCGCTGGGATCGATGCGATCGTTCATGTCATTCCTCCTGTGCTGATGGGGCGATGTCCTGGGGTGGGGCGGGCCGCCGGCGCCCCGGCGGAGCGGCCACGGCCCGCTCGAGTGCTTCGATGAGCCCGGACGGCGCCGTGGACTCGGCCACGACCGCCTCGAGGCCCAGTGCGACGACGGCGGTGTGCGTGGGCTCCCCGATGGCCGCCAGCGCGGGCGACGGAGCCCGCACGAGTCCGTCTGCCAGCGCACGGACGGTCGACGGGGCGGTGAGGATCACGCCGTCGATCGCGCCGGCTGCCAGCTCCGAGCGGGCCTGCTCGACGGTGCGCACCGGATCGTGCTGCCCCACGGGTGCTGCGACCAGGGGATCCTCGGCCGGCCACGGGGCCATCCGGTAGGCGTCGCGGCGCCGCACCTGCCAGCCGAGCTCCTGCAGCCCGCGCGTCAGCTCGGGCGAGGCCGCCGCCGATTGGGGCAGCAGCACGGTGCCGGGGCGCACCGGGGCGAGGGCCGCGTCCGGGCCCTCCGGCCGCGCCCAGGTCTCGAGCAGCCCGGCGGCCGAGGCCGTGCGATGGGGCTGCAGATGAACGGGCACGGCATGGCTCTCGAGCTCGGCCGCGGTGGCCGGTCCGACGGCTGCCACGCGCAGCCCGCGCTCGATGCCGGGCTCCAGCAGCTCCCCGAGGCCGCGCCCGTGCGTCTCGAGCGCCAGACGATGCAGGGCGCGCACGGTGTTGGCCGAGGTCACCACGAGCCACAGCGGCTCGGCCCGGTCCGGGGATCCATGGGAACCTGTGGCCGGTGCCGACGAGCGGCCCTCCGTCCAGCTGCCGGGGGGCACTGCTGGCCTCGGCCCCTGCGCCGCCGCCTCGAGCAGCTCGTACAGGTCCTGGCGCTGCCGGCCGGTGACCGGCTGCGCCTCCTGGACGGGCACGAGCACGGGCTCGGCTCCGCGCTCGCGCAGCAGCTCGAGCAGCTCCGCCGCCCGATCCGGGGTGCGAGTCACCAGCACGGACCGGCCCCGCAGCGGGCTGTCTCCGCAGCGGGACGGGTGCTCCTGCCCCTGCCCCGCCGGCCCTGGCCGGCCCGGGCGCGGTCCCGAGCCTGCC
>ENA-OOKA01000121-OOKA01000121.1-human-skin-metagenome-genome-assembly--contig:-NODE-121-length-26669-cov-10.785489_pt1 | contig 26669 bp, 30 predicted proteins | sample MGYA00248825_ERZ500995 | MGnify/ENA primary metagenome ERZ500995 (study PRJEB25958, sample SAMN03398540) | human skin metagenome | study: EMG produced TPA metagenomics assembly of the Human Skin...
AGCACGAAGTCGTTGGCGATCGACAGCACCTCGTAGCGCTGCCGGATCACCAGCTCGTGGTGCCCCATGCGGATGTCCAGATCCCGATCCTGCTTCGTCATGCGCTGACCCTCCTGTGCTCCACGGGACCTGCGGCGGCAGGTCCACTCGTCGTCGCGGACCAGTGGACCAGACGAGAGCAGCTCACAGGTGAGGGACGACCTCCTGGCCGAGCTGCTCGATGACCTCGGCGGTGGGGCGGTCATCGCTCGCCTTGGCGAAGATGCAGTGCTCCAGGCCGATCTCCCGGTAGCGGTGCAGGGTCTCCACGAGGGCCTTCGACCCGGTGCGCAGCCCCAGGCTGATCTCCTGGGCGGGGGCGTCGGGGTCCTCGAGCAGGTCCAGGCTCATGGACTGGATCAGCGCGGGGTCGTTGCCCTGACCGCGCTGCTCCACGGCCTGGCGCCACAGCCCGAAACGGCCCCTCTGCTCCTCGAACGGCCGGTAGTAGGTGGCCCAGGCATCGGCGTGGGCGGCGTTCCACTGCAGGGTCTGCTTGGCCGAGCCCACGATGACCTGCGGGATGCGGTGAGCGGGCGGGACCATGAGCTCGTACCCGTCGGTGGCCTGCAGAAGGTGCTCGCGCTCCTGCTCGTCGGGGCTCAGCGCGGAGCGCAGAAGGGCCCAGCGGTCGCGGAACGCGTCGCGGCGCTCGTCCAGGGAAGCGCCGAAGATCCCGAACTCCTCCGGGCGATCCCCCGTGGCCACGCCCAGCAGGAGCCTGCCGCCGCTGATCCGGTCCAGGGACAGCGCGGTCTTGGCCAGGTGCAGCGGGTGGCGCAGCGGCAGCACGGCCGCCGCCGTTCCCAGCGCGATCGTCGACGTGGCGCCGGCGAGCATCGACAGCCACTGGAAGGGATCGTCCAGCGACGACGCCAGCCGGTCCTGTCCCTGCGGGATCGCCAAGGGGACGTCGCGCGTCCACAGCGCGGCGATCCCCTGCGCCTCGGCGAGCTGCGCCAGCTCCCGAGCCTGGGCGGGATCGGCCATGGAGCCCTGGGGCTGCGGCGGCGGGGTCATCAGCCCGAGAGTGAGGCGGCCGTCGGGAGAGCGGACGGCCGCCATGGCCGGCGAGAGGTCCTGGTGCACAGGTGAGGCCTCCTGTCCCTGAGCGGCATCGCGAGACTCCACACTATCCAGACGTCCGGCTCCTGTATCGCGAGTACGGTGCCTCCCATGTCCTCCCCACAGCTGCACCGCTTCACCGGGCACATCGCAGGAGCTGGCACCGCCGAGGGGACTCGCCTGGTCCTGGGGTGCTGGACCCGCACGCCGCACGGGCCGTTCGCCGACGTCATGGTCGAGGACCGTGACGGCCATCGGATCCTGCTGGCACCCGATCGCTGGGTGGCCGATTTCGTCTCCGCGACCTACACCTTCGACGAGGTGCGCCTCGTCCCCGTCTCGGTGTCCCGCACGGGCCTGGGCCGGACGGGGCAGTGGGCGGTCCAGGCAGGACCTCTGGAGTGGCGCTTCCGGATCGGGGCGCGGGCGCCGCTGGGACATCTGCTGCGCCTGATCCCCCGACCGATCAGCCGCAGCCTCGCCTTCGCGCAGCTCAGCGATCCGATCGCCCGGGCCACGATGCCGGGGGTCCGCACTCTGGGTCAGGCCGCCCCGGGCCGCACCGAGTGGTACGCCGCCGACGATCTCCACCGGCTGAGGGGCAGCACCGCGATCTGGGAGGGGCAGAACCTGGGCGGCATGCGCGAGATGCTGCCCCCGCCGCGCTTCGGATTCAGCTCCACCCCTCGGCAGCCGTCGCTCACCGCGGTGACCAGCACGGTCCGGGTCGACTCCGAGGCGTGAGGCCTGCCCGCCTACGATGGCGAGGGGAACGCCGCAACGTCCCGTCCTCGCACCACCACCCTCAGGAGACCCCCATGTCCTTCTCCTCGCAGAACCCCCACGATCCGCAGCACAACCCGCAGGGCGGCCAGCCGAACCCGCAGGGCCAGCAGCCCAGCTACGGCGGGCCGACGTACGGCGGGGCGAACCAGCCGATGCAGCAGCCGGGTCAGCACCAGCAGCCCTCGTACTCCGCACCCCAGGGCGGCTACACCCAGCCCGGCGGCCAGCCCCAGGGTCGTCCCGGCCGTCAGCCGGGGCAGGAGAAGGGGTTCTTCGCCGCCCTGTTCGACTTCTCCTTCAAGAACTACATCACCATCAAGTTCGCCTCGATCCTCTACATCGCGGGCATCGTGCTGCTGACGCTGGGCTGGTTCATCATGACGGTCGCCGCTTTCGCCACGGACAGCATGCTGGCCGGCATGGCGACGCTGATCTTCGGTCTGATCGTCCTGTTCATCTACATCGTGCTGTTCCGCCTGATGCTCGAGTTCTACGTGGCCATGGTCCGCACGGCCCAGAACACGTCGATCCTGGTGGATCGCGGCAACCGCCTCTGACGCGGGTCCGCCCGACGCCTCCACCGCCCGCCCGGTCGCCTCCTAAGACCGGGCGGGCGTCGCCTTCCCCAGGAATCCGGGCCTCCGCGCCGATAGGATCGGAACCACTCACCGATGAGGGAGCGATCCGTCACCGGCTCCCGACCGAGAGGACCGACATGCCCGCCGCAGAGACCTCCGAACCGCGCACGGTCCGCCTGTCGGGGCGGGCGAGCGCGCAGATCCAGCGCCTTCCGCTGCCGTCGCCGGCATCCGGAGAGGAGATGGCCGGTGCCGTCTTCCACGACACCGACGACCGCGCACTGCGCCGCCGCGGCATCACCCTGAGCCGCAGCGCGGACCCCGAGCGCGGCTGGCTGCTGAGCGTCCCCGAGGGCGACGACCACTGGGCCGTGGAGGTCCCGCGGCTGCGCAGCGCACCGGAGCGCCTGCCTGCCGCAGTGGCGCAGCTGCTCAGCGGGATCGTCGGGCAGGACGAGCTGATCGAGATCGACGACGACGGCCAGACCGCGGAGTCCGAGACCGGCGCCAAGGAATCGGCGAAGCCTGCCAAGAAGGCCCCGAGCAAGAAGGGCAAGGCGAAGAACCGCAAGGCCGTGGCGACGGGCGGTGAGCCCTCGGGCGTCGACGTCCTGCAGGCGGTGCTGGCTCAGCAGGCCGCGGCCCTGGAGCTGTGGGACCTGAAGGCGCGGCTGGACCTGCCGGACGCCCTGCATCAGCTGAGGGTCGCCGCGCGGTCCCTGCGCGGGCTGCTCAAGTCCGCGCGACCGTTCCTGGACCGCGAAGCCGCCGACGAGCTCGGCGATCGTCTCCAGCAGCTGGGCCGGTCCCTGTCCGCGGCCCGCGATGCCGAGGTCCTGGCCGAACAGCTTCCGGCACGTGCCGAGGCTCTGCAGGGGCGCGTGGGCGAGAAGACGGTGCAGGCGCTGGCGCAGACGGCTCTCAAGGACGCCGAGGCCTCGGCCGCCAAGGTGCGCGGCGGCGCGCAGCCGGAGCGGGCTGCCACTCTGGAGCTCGCCCGCTGCGCGGCACAGAACCCGCCCTTCACGGACAAGGGCCGGAAGAAGGCCGAGGAGCTGAGCCCGCGGCAGATGAGCGATCGGCTGGTGCGCCGCGCACTGCGCAAGGCAGCCAAGGAGACCGACCGCACCCTGGCGGCCGACCGCGACGAGCAGCTGGATGCCGAGCAGCGCCTCGAGCACCTGCACACCGTCCGCAAGGCCACCAAGCGGGTCCGCTACGTCACCAAGGTCCTCAAAGCCGCAGGCTTCCGCCCGGCCAAACCTATGCGGAAGCTCGGCAAGGCCGCCAAGAAGGCGCAGGACGGGCTCGGCGAGACCATGGACGCCTCCGTGGCGCTCACCTGGCTCCAGGACTCCACCGCCGCGCTGCGCCGCGCCGGAGCCGACCCGTTCGAGCTGGGTCTGCTGACCGGCGCCGAGCTGCAGCGACTGGCGCACGGAGTCGACGAAGGCTACGAGGTCATGGCGCGGCTGGCCCGGCGGTTCGAGGACCACAGCAGCTGAGCCGACGGAGCTCCGGCGTTCGTCGTCAGTGGTGCTCTGCGAAGGGGTGCTGATGCCGTCCTTCCCAGCGGAATGAACGGCATGAGCGCCCCCTCACAGGCCGTATCGAAGGGTTTCAGTCCTTCTTCGGCTCGCCGTCGATATCCGTCTCATGCTCCTCGGCCACCGGGTTGTACCACTCCGTGAGCGCGGGGTCGGCGCTCTCGAAGTCGGCTCCGGCGCCGTCGTCGTCCACGTGCGTAGCGCCGAAGACGAAGTCGTCGCCGTGCTCGTCGATGCCTCGGTGGACGCCCTTGTAGATCGCCTCGCGCGCGTAGCGGCGCCGGATCATGTACGGGTCGTTCCGGAGGTCGTTGGCCCAGGAGACCATGATCCCCAGGATGATCAGCCCGAAGGGCAGGGCGCAGGTGACCATGACCGACTGCAGGCCCGACAGGGCGAACTGACCGCCGGCCAGCAGCAGGAACATCGAGACCAAGCCCAGGGCCAGGCCCCACATGATCGTGACCGGGGTCGACGGGTTCGACCGGCCGGACTGCGACATGGAGCCCATCACGTTGGTCGCCGAGTCGGCGGCCGTGGTGAAGAAGATCAGGATCGCGACCAGGACCAGGAACGACGTGATCCCGGTCAGCGGCAGGTTGCCCAGCATGTCGAACATGACGTTCTCGCCGCTGCCCTCCACGCCGATCGGATGGCCATTGAGCTCCATCCACATGGTCGTGCCGCCGAAGACCACGAACCACAGCACGGAGATCGCCGACGGGGCGAACATCACGACCGTGACGAATTCCCGCAGCGTGCGGCCCTTGGAGATCTTGGCGATGAACATGCCCACGAACGGCGACCACGAGGTCCACCAGGCCCAGTACATCATCGTCCAGCTTGCGGAGAACTCGGACTCGACCTCGCCCTGGCTCGGCGCCACGGACAGCATCGCGAAGGCGTTCTGGATGGTCGCGTAGAACGTCGTGGGGATCAGATCGAGCAGGAACAGCAGGGGCCCGGTCACCGCCACGAAGATCGTCAGGCCGATCACCAGGACCATGTTCGTGTTGGACAGGAGGCGGATGCCGCGCTTCACGCCGGAGACCGCGGAGATGATGAAGACGACGGTGAGCACGCTGATGATGACGACCAGGATGCCGTCGCCCTCCAGCGGCTGCCCCGTGATGATCGAGGTGCCGGTGCGGATCTGCAGCGCGCCGATGCCCAGCGAGGTCGCGGTGCCGAACAGCGTGACCATGAGCGCGAAGACGTCGATGATCTTGCCCGGGATCCGGTTCGTGGCATTCGGGAAGATCGGCTCGAAGAGCGCGGAGATCAGCGGCAGCCGGCCGCGGCGGTAGGCCGCATATGCCAGGGCGCCGCCGATGAACGAGTACACGCCCCACGGGATGATCGTGTAGTGCAGGCTCGTCTGGGCCATGGCGGCGGGGATGGCGTCCATGGAGCCGGCCTCGACGTCGAATGCCGGCGGCGGGGTCATGAAGTGGCTCAGCGGCTCGAGCGGTCCGTAGAAGACCAGGCCGATGCCCAAGCCCGCCGCGAAGAGCATGGAGATCCAGGAGCCCGTGGAGAACTCCGGCTCGCTGTCATCCGCACCGAGCTTGATCTTGCCGGTGGGGCCGAATCCGATCACCAGCATGAACAGCACGACGAGTGCGACGAGAGAGCCCAGCAGCCAGCCGAAGTGCGTGACCACCCAGGTCTGCATCTGCGGACCGATCGCGCCCAGATTCTCCGGGGCGATGATCGCCCAGCCCAGCACGCCGATGACCAGCACGGCGGCGGCGGCGAAGACGACCTTGTCGGTGGGGAAGTGGTCCCTGGCGTCCTCGACGTCCAGCCCGGGGATCAGCGCCGGGTGGATCGTGCGGTGCCCGCTGGCCGCCAGGCGCACGGTGGTCTGGACGCTCTCCGGCGCCTTCTGGTCGTGGATCCTGTTCTCGATCTGGATCTCCGAATCGGACTCGCTGTCCGAGGCTCGGTGTCTCATCTGAAGCTCCCTGATCTATCGGCGGCGTCCGAGGCTAGCGGGATGCTGGGCAGAACCCCAGAAGAGCCTGTCTGCGCGAGGCGATGTTCCTCCGGCATTCGCCGTCGGCGCTTGACCCTCTCATCGCGTGAGGTCCCACGCTGATCTCCATGGATGACAACCGCACTTCCGCACCGGCGAGCCCCGTTCCCACCCCCGACAGCAGTGCCCAGCCACCGGAGCTGTGCCGCGAGATCTACGGGATGCCGATGTTCGTCTCGATCCCCTGCCGGGACCTGACCGCCTCGTCCGCGCTCTGGACCGAGGGGCTCGGGTTCTTCGAGCTGTTCGCGATCCCGGGCCAGCTGATCCACCTGCGGCGCTGGGCGTTCCAGGATGTCCTGCTGATCCCCGCCGAGGCGCAGCCGCTCGAGGCTTCCTCCCAGCCTCCGACGGTGAGCTTCGCGTGCGTCCTGGACCAGCTCGACGTGATCGCCGAGGCCTGCCGCTCAGCCGGCGGGGCGGTCGACGGCCCGCATGATCGCCCGTGGAACGCCCGCGAGCTCGCCGTCATCACACCTGAGGGGACTCGCGTGGTCATGACAGCAGCGAAGCCCTTCGTGCACGATTCGCCGGAGGACCACGCGCTGCGGGCCATGGGCATCTCCGAGTCCGCATGAGCACGTCGATCTGTTCCGAGGACGGCATGAGCACCACCGAGCAGGACCTGACCATAGGCCCCGCCGCAGCGGCATTGGGCGTCTCCGTGCGCACGCTGCGCCACTGGGATGACCTCGGCATCCTGCGTCCCGCCGGGCGGGCAGCGAGCGGATACCGGCTCTACTCGGCAGATGATGTGGTTCGCGGCCGACGGATCCTGGCATATCGGGAGCTGGGCTTCTCCCTGGACGAGGTGACGGCCCTGCTCCACGAGCCCGCACAGCAGACGGTTCGACGACTGCGCGAGCGCCGCAGCGCCGCGGAGGCGGAGGCCCGACGGCTGCAGGCCGCGCAGGACGACCTCGACCGCCTGGCCGATGCCCTCGAGCGGGGCATCCTGCTCTCCGAGACCGAGCAGGCGGAGGCTTTCGGTCCCGACTGGGATCCGCAGTGGACCCGAGAGGCCCGTGACCGCTGGGGCGGCACCGACGCCTGGACGGAGCAGGCGGAGCGCGGCGCACGGCGCGGCCCTGAGCAGTGGGCTCGTCTCGCCCAGGGCCTCGCCGCTGTGGAGGAGGACCTGGCTTCGGCCTTCGCCGCAGGTGTTGCGCCGGGCTCGCCCGAAGCCGACGAGCTGGCGGATCGCCATCGGGAGGCGCTCAGCGCCTTCTACAGCGTCTCGCCGCAGCGCCATGTCCTGCTGGGCCGGATGTACCCGTCGGATCCATCCTTCCGGGTCCGCTGCGACCGCCTGGCCGAAGGTCTGGTCGACTGGCTCGCTCTGGTGATCGATGCCCGAGCCCGATCGCTGGGCATCGACCCGGAGACCGCGGCCTGGGAGTGACCGCGACCCGCGCTAGCTGCGCCGCCTCGGGACGCTGCTCGAATCCCCCGCCTCATGGTGGTGCGCGAGCTGGCCGGCCAAGGCATGGATGCGCTCGACGGCTTCCACGGGGCTCAGGACGCGGATGTGGTCCCCGAACTGGAGAAGCTGCCGGACGGACTCAACATCTGGGTAGTGGACGACGATGGAGCTCCACTCGCTGTCGGCAGCTGTGGCCTTGACCAGGCGGGTGCCGAGGATGCGGCGGGCCAGATCCAGCCGAGTGGAGCGGATCAGGGCGTGGACCTCCACGACCTGGGTCGGCTGGAAGTCGTCCAGCAGGGCCGCCCAGACAGTGCGGAGGTCCTGGCCTGGCCGCAGTTCTGCCGCGTCCGCCTGCGGTTGGTGGACCTCGATACGGCGGGTATTGAACAGTCGGGGCTGCCCGTCGACGTCGGCGACCAGGTACCACGACGCGGCCTTGCTGACCAGGCCGTAGGGATCCGCGACGAGCCACTGCCCGGTGATCTGTCCGCTGCGGCGGTAGCGGAGCCGCACGCGCCGCTGGTCACGCGCTGCGTTCAGCAGGGCTGCCAGATCCAGCTCCTGACTTTCCGCGAGCCAGCCGGTGGGGTCGACGAGCAGGACGTCGGACAGAGGCGACGAGGTGGCCTCGGAACGTCGGGCGGCCACGGCGGCGAGCTTCTCCTGAGCACGGACGCCGACACCCTGCAGCCCGATGCTCTCCAGCTGCTGAGAGTCCAGGCCCGCGAGCCGCAGCAGCTGAAGCTCGGCCGGGTCCAGGCGCGCAGGATCCATGCGAGCACGACGATCCAGGACGATGGCACCGCCACGGCCGCGTTCGGTGTGGATGGGCACGCCAGTAGCGGACAGTGCCTCCACGTCTCTGAAGACCGTGCGCTGGGAGACCTCGAAGCGGTCGGCCAGCTCCTTGCTGGTCATCCGCTCGTGGGTCTGCAGCAGCAGGAGCATCGACATCAGCCGGGCTGACTTCATGGTCCAGATCTTTGCAGAAACATGACACTGGATGTCTTCTTCACATGCTCACATGAGGTCGACCGATCCACCAGAGCAACGAGGAGACCTCATGCCGGCACCCAACCTGTTCATCATCTACGTCACGGATATCGCGGCCTCGACCGAGTTCTACTCCGAGCTCTTCGAGATGGACCCGCACTTCACCAGCCCACGGTTCGTGGAGTTCCGGGTCGCATCAGGAGTGGGGCTCGCGCTGTGGTCCGGGAAGGCCGAGTCCATCCCCTCGGCCACCGGGCGGACGAGCGAGGTCTGCCTCAATCTCCCGGGCGGGCCCGAGGTCATCGAGCAGCAGCACCGGCGATGGTGCGATCTGGGCGTCCCCATCGTCCAGGGGCCCCACAACGACGTCTTCGGCCGCACCTTCGTCGCGCAAGACCCTGACGGGAACCTGCTGCGTGTCGCCCCCGTCGATTCCGAATGATCCAGGTGCCCATCCCCCCGGGCGGCGGTGCTAGCTTCGGGCCATGACCGAGACCACCATCCGCGCCGCAGTTCCCGATGACGTCCACGAGATCGTCGAGCTCGTGCACGACCTGGCCGTGTACGAGAAGGAGCCCGACGCCGTGAAGCTCACCCCGGAGGTGCTGCGGGAGCAGCTCTTCGGCGAGCGCCCGGCGATCTTCGCCCACGTCGCGCCCGCCCCGGAGGGCTCCGGACGGCGGATCGAGGGCTTCGCGCTGTGGTACCTGAGCTACTCCACCTGGGAGGGGACGCACGGGATCTACCTGGAGGACCTCTTCGTGCGGCCGGAGGCACGCGGCGCAGGGCACGGCAAGGCGCTGCTGCGCACCCTGGCCCGCACCGCCCGCGAGCGCGGCTATCAGCGCGTGGAGTGGTCCGTGCTGCAGTGGAATCGGCCGTCGATCGAGTTCTACCGCTCCCTCGGCGCGGTCCCCATGGACGGCTGGGACGTCTACCGGCTGACCGGCGACGCCCTCGTCTCCTTCGGCAGCTGAATCCCCGTGGACGAGCAGGAGCTGATGACCTGGGCGGAGGAGGTCGCCCTGCAGTGCCCCGGCGCTGAGCTGGAGCACCCCTTCGGCCCGGAGACGGACGTGTTCAAGGTCCGCGGGCGGATGTTCCTCATGCGCCTGGAGCTGCGCGGCCAGTGGATGGTGAACCTCAAGGTCGAGCCGCAGGACGGACAGGCCCTGCGCGATGAGTACGCCGAGATCACCCCCGGCTACCACATGAACAAGAGGCACTGGGTCTCGGTGCGCGCCGGCGAGGCCCTGAGCAGGAGGTTCGTCCGCGAGCTCGTCGTGGACTCCTACCGCCTGGTGCTCGAGAAGCTGCCGCGCAGCGTCCGCCCCGTGGATCCGGAGACGTACGGGGGCTGAGCTCCCGGCTCAGCGCGTGGGCCCGGGGACGGCGGTCTTCTCGAAGAGCGCCGCCGTGCCGATGCCGCCGGCCGAGCTGATCATGGCCAGCACCAGGCTGCCCTCCGGCAGATCGCGCGCTCGGGCCAGCAGCCGGACCACCGAGACCGCCCCGGAGGCGCCGTAGGCGTGGCCGAGGGCCAGGGCGCCGCCGTCGGCGTTGAGCACGCGCTCGTCGATGCCCAGCAGGTCGGTGCAGGCGAGCACCTGCCCGGCGAAGGCCTCGTTGAACTCGACCGCCGCGAGCTGCCGCGCGGCTACCCCCTGCTCCGCCAGCAGCCGGGCCGCCGCGGCTGCCGCCCCCAGGCCCAGCCGCGTGGGATCCACCCCCTGGGTCGACGCGCCGCGGAAGGCCAGGGCCGTCGTCGCTCGCAGGCCGTGCGCCGCCGCCGGGGTCGCGATCAGGACTGCAGCGGCCCCATCCGCATCGGCGCACGAATTCCCTGCGGTCACGGTGCCTCCGTCGACGAATGCCGCCGGGAAGCGGGCCAGCAGCTCGGCGTTCAAGCGCGGACGCGGGCCGTTGTCGGCGGTGACTTCGCCGCGGGCTCCGGTCACCGGCACGAGCTCCTCATCGAACCGGCCGGCGGCCGCCGCCTCGAGCGCCCTGCGGTGGCTGCGCAGGGCGAAGGCATCCTGGCGCCGGCGATCGATCCCATGCTCCCGGGCCACGGTCTCCGCGGCTTCACCCATGCCCGGATCCCCCAGGTGCTCGGGGCTGAAGCGGGCGCGCCGGTAGAACTCGACCTCCCCGTCCGCGCCGCGACGGCCTCGCAGCGGAGCCGTGCTGATGCTCTCGGCGCCGCCGGCCAGGAAGGCGCTTCCCGCTCCGGCCTGCGCCAGTCGGCAGGCCAGCACGACGGCGTCGAGCCCCGAGCCGCACTGCCGATCGACCGTGACCCCCGGGACCGACAGCGGCAGGCCGGCCTCCAGGGCCGACAGCCGTGCCAGGTTGCCTCCGGCTCCCACCGCGTTGCCCATCACGACGTCCGCGACAGACTCCGGCGCCAGGCCCGTCTCTGTCACGAGCCGCTGCAGGATCGGCGCCAGCAGACGGTGCACGGGCACGTCGGCCAGCGCGGTCCCTGCTCGTGTCAGCGGGGTCCGGCGCCCGAGCAGGAGCAGAGGCGCTGAGGGATCAGCCGAGCGGTCGGGCACGGGGATCTCCCTCCTCGATCCAGGACCGCAGCACGGCTCGACTGATCTTCCCTCCGCCGGTGACGGGCAGTTCACCCAGACGCCAGTACTGCTGGGGCCGCTTGGTCGAGGCCAGCATGGTCTCCAGCGCGGCCCGCAGACTCTGCCGATCCGCCCCTTCGTCCTCGAGAAGGACGCCGGCGACCAGGCGCTGTCCGCGAGAAGGATCCGGCAGGCCCACCACGACGGCCTCGGCCACCCCCGGCACAGAGCCGATCGCGGCCTCCACCTCCTGGGGGTAGATGTTCAGCCCGCCCGTGTTGATCATCTCGGAGGCCCTGCCCAGCACGTGCAGCCGCCCATCGCGAAGGAAGCCCTGATCCCGCACCGTCGCCAGGTCTGCGATCCGCGCGAATGCCCGGCCGTCATCGCCCCACAGGTAGCCGTCGCACACCAGATCGGAGCGCACGGCGATGCTCCCGGTGCTCCCCTCCGGGAGGACACGGCCGTCGTGGTCCACGATGACCGCCTCCACGCCGGGGAACGGCAGCCCCACCGCCGTCGGGTCGAGCGTCCGGATCTCCCCCGGCGAATGCTCCTGAGCGGCCACGAAGCCGAGCTCCGCGGCGCCGAAGTACTCCCAGATCACGGCATTCGGCGCCCATCGGCGGGCCGCGGTCAGCGTCTGCGGATCCAGCTTCTGCCCCGCGCAGACGATTGCACGCAGTCCATGCGCAGACTCTCCGGCAGCCAGGGCGCGCTCGGCGATCAGGCGCAGCATCGTCGGCACGGCCACCACCCGGGTGACGCCCTCGGCGGTGATCGCCGCACGGGCCGCCGCGCTGTCGAAGCGCGGCAGGACGACGGCGGCGGCGCCGGCGTGCAGGCACTCGGAGAGAGCGTAGAGATTCATGCTCGACGACAGGGGGCCGGGCACCAGCACTCGGTCCTCGCTGCGCAGGTCGAAATGCCGGGTCGAGGCCTCGAAGGAGCGTCGCCAGGAGCCGCGGCTGCGCAGGAACCCCTTGGGCACCGAGGTGGTGCCGGAGGTCAGGCCCACCAGGAAGGCGGAGTCGTCGGGCCCGTCGCGCAGGTGTGCCGGTGCTGCGCTTTCCGGGAGCACGTCGCGGCAGCGCTGGCTCACCGCGCCGCCGATGCTCTCGGGCAGAGCCGGATCCAGGACCGCGCACACGCGCCGCTCGGCCACCCCCGCGGCCCATCGCACGACGAACTCCGTGCCGGTGCCCTGCTGCAGGATCCCGACAGCCTCCCCTGAAGCCGCCAGCTCGGCAGCCCGCGAGCGCAGCCCGCTCCAGCTCAGCCGGTCGTCGGCGCAGACGACGGCCGTGTCCTGCGGACGCTGCTCGGCCCAGCGGGAGAGACGGTCCAGGAAGGGCACGGCTAGGCCGTTCCCAGCATGAGCTTGAAGCCCTCGTGGCTGCACTCGAAGCCCAGCCGCTCGTAGTAGCGGTGGGCGTCCTTGCGCTGCCTGTCCTCCTCCGAGCGGATCCCATCGCGGGAGGCGCCCAGCATGTCGTGGGACATCAGCTCGATCAGCGCCGGCAGGTCCTCGGCCGTCGCCTCCTCCAGCACGACGTCAGTTCCCGGAAGCTCGATCCTGTCCATTCGTCCTCACCATCCCGGCTGGTTGCTGCTGGTCCACGGGTCGCTGCGATCGCGCCACGGATGCGGGCTGCCGTGGTCGATCTCGCGGCGCATCTCGACCAGGCGGTGATCCGCCTCGGCCCATCCGAGAACGCTCTCACGGTGGGCCACGTGCCCGCGCTCCGTCACGACCAGCGGCACGGCGGCCATCCCTGACGCACGGGCGAGCAGGACGAACGGCAGCGCGATCCACTGCGCCAGGGACTCGAGCAGCCACAGCACCAGCAGCGGGAGCAGCAGGATCATGGCGATCGCGCCCACGACGGCGGAGATCGGATCGTCCACGGCCGAGCCCGGCATGATCTCCAGGACGCCGGCCATCCAGCGCCGCGAGCGGCTTCGCCACGGAAGGAGGCGTCGGCGCGCCTTCATGGCTGTCTCCTCGGTCTCATGGCGGCCGACCGGCCGCGGATCGGTTCGTGAGCAGTCTGCCAGAGGGGTCCCGACAGGGCCTCTGTGTCGTCGGAGCCCCGTTCTACGCTTTCCAGCGGAAGGCACGACACGACTCATCAGGAGGCACCCATGCGCGGCGTCATCATGCACAGCCCCGGCGAGGTCCGGGTCCAGGATCGCGACGACCCCCAGATCGTCGAGCCCACGGACGCGATCATCAAGGTCACGGCCGCCTGCGTCTGCGGCTCGGACCTGTGGCCCTACCGCGGGGCCCAGGACGTGGAAGATCAGCCCATGGGCCACGAGTACGTGGGCGTCGTGGAGCAGGTCGGCGACAGCGTCACCACGGTGAAGCCCGGGGACTTCGTGGTGGGGTCGTTCATGACCTCGGACGGCACCTGCGAGATCTGCCAGGCCGGCTACCAGTCGCGCTGCGTGGACACCACGCCCATGGGCGGGATCGGCACGCAGGCACAGCTCGCTCGCATCCCCCAGGCAGACGGCACGCTCGTGGCCACCCCGGAGCACCCGGACGAGGACCTCATCCCGTCGCTGCTCGCAGCCTCGGACGTGCTGGGCACCGGTTGGTTCGCCGCCGACGCCGCAGCCGCCGGCCCGGGCAAGACCGTGGCCGTGGTCGGCGACGGCGCCGTGGGCCTCATGGGCATCCTGGCCGCCCAGCAGATGGGCGCAGAGCGCATCATCGCCATGTCCCGCCACGAGTCCCGGCAGAAGCTTGCCCGCGAGTTCGGCGCCACGGATATCGTCACCGAGCGCGGAGACGACGGCGTGGCCAAGATCAAGGAGCTCACCGGCGGCCTCGGCGCGCACAGCGTCATCGAGGCCGTGGGCACCCAGGAGGCCATGCTCCAGGCCATCAAGTCCACCCGCCCCGGCGGTCACGTGGGCTTCGTCGGCGTCTCCCACGGCGTGGAGCTGCCCGGCGACCTCCTCTTCGGCAGCACGGTCCACCTGCACGGCGGCCCCGCCCCGGTGCGCCGCTACCTCCCGGAGCTGATCCAGCTGATCCTGGATCGGAAGATCGAGCCCGGCAAGGTCTTCGACAAGCGCCTGCCGCTCGAGGAGGCCGCGGAGGCCTACCGCCTCATGGACCAGCGCGAGGCCATCAAGGTGCTGCTGGAGGTCTGAGCGGGTCCTCCAACTCCCAGTCTTCTCCAAGTCCCAATTTGGACTTGGAGAAAACTGGGAGATGTGGTGTGCTGAGCGCATCACACCTGAAGGAGCCCCATGAAGACGCCCGTCCCGGCCCCCGACACGTTCGAGCTCTGGGATGCCGTGATCACCGAGCAGCCGGGCCGTCTCGCAGCACTGCTGGCCCGGCCGATGGACGACAGTGCCTATATGGCCTGGGACAAGCTCATGCGCTCGACTCCGCCGGAAGGGCTGGACCACAGGATCTGGTGGCTCGCACTCCGGATCGCGCGCCGACAGCGGGCCCGCGAACTGCCCCTGCGGCAGAAGGACGGCTCAGCATTCACCTACGTGCTGACCGATCGGATCCTCGAGGCCTGCGAGGACATTGCACGTCGCGCTGGGGGCCAGCTTCAGCTGTCGCAGGCGGCCCTGGACCTCGGCAGCAGGGACAGCTACATCTTCCACTCGCTCGTGGAGGAGTCGATCACCTCGAGTCAGCTGGAGGGTGCCTCCACCTCGCGGCGCGTGGCCAAGGAGATGCTCGAGACCCAGCGCGAACCGCGCGACCGCAGCGAGCGGATGATCCTCAACAACTTCGAGGCCATGGAGTTCGTGCGCTCCCTGCACGACGAGGAGCTCACACCTGAGCTGGTGCTCGAGATCCATCGCGTGGTGACCGAAGGCGTCCTGGACGATCCCGCAGATGCCGGCCGTCTCGAACAGCCAGGAGGGGACCGCGTCCAGGTGTTCGGCCACGACGACCAGGTCCTCCACCGCCCGCCTGCGGCGGAAGAGCTCCCCGAGCGGCTGCAGGCGCTGTGCGATTTCGCCAACGGCCAGCATGCCACCTACCTGTCACCGGTGGTCAGAGCGGTCACGATCCACTTCATGGTTGGCTACGACCACTACTTCGCCGATGGCAACGGGCGCACCGCCCGAGCTCTCTTCTACTGGTCCATGCTGCGCAGCGGGTACTGGCTCGTGGAGCACCTGACCATTTCCAAGATCCTGAAGGGAGCGCCCAGCCAGTACGCGTTCTCCTACTTGCTGACCGAAGACGACGACGGCGACCTGACCCACTTCCTGCACTACCAGCTGGGGGTCATCCAACGTGCCCTGGATGAGATGACGGCCTATCTGCAGCGGAAGACCGACGAGCTGGAAACGATGCGGCAGACAGTCAGCCCGTCCGCAGAGCTCAGTTCCAGACAGGCACAGTTCCTCGAGGCGGCTGCCGATGATCCTGCCCACCTGGTGACGGTCAAGCAGTACGCCGAGCGCTTCCGCGTCTCGGACGAGACCGCGCGCACGGACCTGAATCAGCTCACCGACCAGGATCTCCTGGTCAAGCGAAAGGTCGGCAAGGCCTTCCGCTGGGGTCCTGCCGAGGGTCTTGCGGGCCGGTTGCGCGGCTGACCTCGCTCAATTGTCGTACCCGGGCACCGAGCTGATCTGCTTCGCGGGCGTGCCGACCACCACGGCGCCCGCGGGCACGTCCTTGGTCACGGTCGAGGAGGCGCCCACCACCGCCCCATCGCCGATGGTGATCCCGCCCTGATCCTGGAACGCGCAGCCGGAGTTGATGAAGACGTCGCAGCCGATGCGCAGGGCTTTGCCGAAGTCCGAGCGCAGCGGCGGGAAGACGGTCACGGAGGCGTCGATCTCCTGCCCGGTCAGAGCGCCCCCAGCAGCCGTCGGACCTCACCAGGGTCCTGATAGCCGGAGTTGAGCGCGGCGGTGATGCGCAGCGCCTCCTGGCTGATCTCGTGCATGGCCGCATGCAGGTCCGATCCGCCGCGGATGATCTCCCCGCGGCTCATCCGCTCCAGCAGCTCCTTGCGCTCCACGGTGTGCTCCGTCGTCGTCTTCCGCCGCGTCCTGCCCGGTTCAGGCCGCGAGCATGGCCCTGACGGGGTCCCCCACCGCCAGCTCGCCCTCCGTCACGACCATGCAGCCGTAGGCCAGCAGCGCCCCGGGACGGATGCGCCGCAGCAGGGAATGGTCCTTCTGCCCGGTGACGGGGTCATGGTCGATGATCACGCAGCGCTCCAGCTCCCCCACGACCTCCAGAGTCACCGCACCGACCTCAAGGCGCGATCCGGCCGCGAGCGCCAGCGGGGCGTCGCGGTCGTCGATCACCAGATTGGGACGGTAGCGGTCCGTGTCCGACGGCAGCCCCGCCAGCTCGGAGCGCAGCAGCACGCTCACAGGCGCACCCCAGACGATCGCGTCCGAGAAAAGGGTGCGGGCCAGCAGGACCTGCCGCCCGGCCTCGGCCGAGAGGCGCCGCGCGAGAGGTCCGTCGTGCACGCGCGCAGGGATCCGGCGGTCGTAGTAGCGGATCCGTGCCTCCTGATGGACCACGTGCTGGTCATCCCCGGGAAGATCCCCCGGCTCGACCACCAGTCGGACCATTGACGGGAACTGCGGGGCCCGCAGGCAGGTCAGGTCATCGGCCCAGACCGGCGTCCAGCGACGGTCCCGGTCCAGCCCGCCGACCGCCACCCCGATCCGCTCATGCTGACTCCACCCCAGTCCCTTGACCAGGGTGGAGCCGATCCGCTCGAGGTGCGCCATGGTGGCCCGGCCGGCGGCTCAGGCCTCCGGGATCTCCTTGCCGAAGTCCTCGAGCGTGACCTGGTGCGGCTCCGGTCCGCCGCGCTTGCCGGTGTTCAGGGCATCGAGCTGCCCCAGCTCGTCCTCGGTCAGCTCGAAGCCGAAGACGTCCAGGTTCTCGCGGATGCGCTCGGGATTCACCGACTTGGGGATCACCTGACGGCCGCGCTGCAGCTGCCAGCGCAGCATGACCTGCGCCGGGGTGGCCTGGTGCGCCTGGGCGATCTGGGCGATCGTCGGGTCGTCGAACGTGGTGGTCTCCTGGCCCTCGGAGCCGCGGTAGCTGGTGATGCCGCCGATCGGGGACCAGGACTGGACCAGGATTCCGTGCTCGCGGCAGAACTGCTCCACCTCGGTCTGGGCGAAGTACGGGTGGTACTCGATCTGGTTCACAGCAGGCACCACGGTGGTGCGCTGCATGAGCTCCTCCAGGTGGCGGACCTCGAAGTTGCTGACACCGATCGCACGGACCTTGCCGTCTGCGAGCAGCTGCTCGAGGGCCATGTACGCCTGGATCGTGCGCTCGAACTCGCCTTCGAGGGCCTGGTGCAGGATCAGCAGGTCGAGCTGCTCCACACCGAGCTTGCCGGCGGCCTTGTCGAAGGCGTGCAGCGTCTCCTCATAGCCGTAGTCGTTGATCCAGACCTTGGTCTCCAGGAAGACCTCGTCACGCGGGACGCCGGAATCGCGCAGGCCCTGCCCGACCTCGCGCTCGTTGCCGTAGGCCGCGGCGGTGTCGATCAGGCGGTATCCGGCGCGCAGCGCGGCCTCGACGGCCTGGGCCGTCTCCTCCGGCTCGGACTGGTAGACGCCGAGCCCGATCACGGGCATCTCGACGCCGTTGTTCAGGATGAACGTGCTGGTGGGATTCTGCAGATCGGTCATCTGTCCATCATGCTCTGCGGCAGGGCATCTGCGGGAGGCCTTCTCCTCGACGCGAACACCCGCTCGCCACACGCGTCCATGTTGTGACGTGCGCGACATCGACGCAGACTGGCCTCATGGACACCGCACCCCGCCCCGCCCTGCACACCACGGTCCTGGACACCCAGAACGTGGCCTCGCTGGCTGACTTCTACCGTTCGCTGCTGGGCTGGGACTACGCGCCCGGGACCGAGAAGGACTCCGGCGAGTGGCGCACGCTGCTCGGACCCGGCGGCGTCAGGCTCTCCTTCCAGCGGGTGGAGGCGCTCCCGCCTTCGACCTGGCCGAGTCCCGACGTGCCGCAGCAGATCCACCTCGATCTGACTCTCGAGACCGTCGACGAGTTGCGGGCCCTGAAGCCTCGCCTGCTCGAGCTCGGTGCCGTCATGCTGCAGGACTCCCTGGATGATTCGGAGGAGCGGCTGCTGATCGTGGCAGACCCGGCCGGTCACCCTCTGTGCGTCTTCGTACCCTGATCCCTCACTCCCCCTGACGACTCCCCCGCTCCCTCGCCGACCCAGGAGACCCATGACCGCCGAGCAGGCCTTCTTCCATCGCACCGGCCCCACCACGTTCGAGCCCACCGAGCACGCCTCGGGCGCCTGGTCGGAGGAGGATCACCACTTCGCCTCCATCGCCGGCCTCGTGGTGCACGAGCTCGAGCGCTTCCGCTCCGACCAGGGCGACTCGCAGCTGCAGCTCGGCCGGATCAGCTACGACATCCTGGGGCGTCTGCCCATGTCCGAGCTGACCGTCGACGTCGAAGTCCTGCGACCCGGGCGGACCATCGAGCTGCTGCAGGCCACCGTGACCATCGCCGGACGCGCCGTCGTCATCGCCCGGGCCTGGTACCTCTCGCACGCGGACACCGCCGATGTCGTCGGCGGCCAGGCCGAGCCGATGCCCTCTCCGGAGGAGGTCGAGCCCTGGGAGATGAGCAACGGGTGGCCGGGCGGCTACATCGCCCAGATCCAGGCCAGAGTCGTGCAGCAGCGCCCGGGGCGCGCGACCGTCTGGCTCCACAGCCCGTCGGAGATCGTGGCCGGAGAGACCGCCGGCGACCTCGCCCGGTTCTTCTCCAGCATCGACGCCGCCAACGGGATCGCCGTCCGCCAGCAGACGGACCGGTGGACCTTCCCCAACGTGGACCTGACCGTCCACCTGCACCGGGTCCCGGAGGGCACCTGGACCGGCCTGGACACCGAGGTCATCTGGGGCCCGGACGGCGTGGGCCTCACCAGCTCCACGCTGCACGACGCCCGCGGACCCGTCGGCACCGCCGAGCAGGTCCTGACGCTGCGTCGGATCTGAGGGTCTCTGCGACTGGCCGAAACGACACCTCAACCTCATCGAGTGGCCGATTGCTCACCGTTTCGTCGCTGAAACGGTGAGCAATCAGCCACTCGAGGGAGGGGCGGTGGCGATTTGGCCAGTCGTGACGACGACGGGTGACGCGACTGCCTCAGCGGTGCGTGGGCTCAGCGTGATCGTCCGGACGACGACGGCCCCAGATCGAGGCCAGGATCCCGCCGGAGATGTTGTGCCACACCGAGAAGATGGCCCCGGGCAGGGCCGCCTCGGGCGTGAAGTACTGCGCGGCCAGGCCTGAGGCCAGCCCCGAGTTCTGCATGCCGACCTCGACGGAGACTGCGCGTCGGGAAGCCACCGGGAAGCGCACGAGCGCTGCAACTGCATACCCCAGGCCGTAGCCCAGCAGGTTGTGGAGGATGACGCCCACGATCAGACCCAGGCCGGCAGCGGCCAGCACCTCGCCGGAGCCGGAGACCACGGCGATCACCACGTAGGTGATGCCCAGCACCGAGACCCACGGCAGGATCGGCTCGATCCGCCGCACGAATCCGGGCAGCAGAGAGTGGATGATCAGCCCCAGGATGATCGGGACCAGGACGATCTGCACGAGCGACAGGGCCAGGCTCCCGGTGGGCACCTCCAGGAACTGACCGGCCAGCGCCAGGGTGATCAGCGGCGTCAGCAGCGGCGAGAGCAGCGTGGACAGCGACGTCATGGTCACCGACAGCGCCACGTCGCCCTTGGCCAGGTAGGTCACGACGTTCGACGACGTCCCGCCCGGCACCGAGCCCACCAGGATCATGCCCGCCGCCAGCTGCGGCGGCAGATCGAGGGCGGTCGCGATGCCCAGAGCAAGCAGCGGCATGATCGTGAACTGCAGGATGACTCCGGCGATCACGGGCAGCGGCCGCTTCAGCACGAGCGCGAAGTCCGGCAGGGACAGCGTCAGCCCCATGCCGAACATGATGATCATCAGCGCCGGCGTCACCCCCGCGCCCCAGCCGGCGAAGGCCTGCGGGAACAGCAGGGCGACGGCGGCTCCGGCCAGGATCAGCAGCGGGAACACCGTCACGGCGCGTCGGCTGCTGCGCTGCTCCTTGCTCGATCCGCCGGTCGATCCTCCGCCGGGTGCGGTCTGCGAGTGCTGGGCCATGCTCGCCCTCCCCTTCCGTGTGCGATCCGTCGAGCCTATCGGCGGAGCACGGAGGAGCGTGGGCTCAGCCCAGGTGCGCGATCGCCGAGATCTCCACCAGGAACTGCGGGCGGGCCAGGGCGGCCACCCCGATCACGGTATGCGTGGGCAGGACGTCGCCGGTGAAATGCCGGGCGCGGGCCGCGCTGATCGACGGGGCCTGGGTGACATCGGTGAGGTAGGTGGTCGTGGAGACGATGTCGTCCATGGACCCGCCGGCCTCCTCCACCACCGCGCGCATGTTCGTGAAGACCTGCTCCACCTGGACGTCGATGTCTCCCTCGCCCACGAGGGTGCCGTCCGAGGCGAAGGACACCAGTCCGGAGATGCGCAGATCGTCGCCGGCGCGCACGCCGTAGGAGTACACGGTGCGAGCGGCGGGCTCGGCCGGCAGGGCGGCGGGCATGACGGAACTTGCGTTACGAGATTTTTATTCCACGGTCCAAGTCATCAGTATTGGCGTGTTTCGATCATTGTCTGGCCGTAAACCCAGGAGGCGCACCGTGAATCATTCTGTTGTGCTCCATAACTAATTCCGCCGGAAGCTCGTCTGAGATTTTCTTAAAGAAGGCATGTGCATCAGGGATGGCCTTTGGCGCCCCCTCCAAGGCTTTCACAAGGTCGCCCCTGTTCATCAATTCGTCATCGACTTCAGGAATAAAATATCGGGGCATTGTCTTACATGCTTCCTCGCGTTCATCCTTATCAGATGAAATCAGGAGAAGTACGTTTAAATACCCTTCAATGTAGGCTTGATCAAGATATCTGCCCTCTGACTCAGCAAATTCGCCTAGGCGTTGGTAGGAAATCATCTTGTGCTCCAGTGCGTGCCTATCCGAATATTCTCCACTTTTTCGAAGGTATTCAATCCTGAAACAGGCATCCAAGGCTCCGTCATGATACATCCAGCTGGAAATTACAGAAGGATAATCTTTATGCGGTATAGTTTTGGCAAGATCATCTGCCTCGAGCAAATCATATTTCATGCTATCTATCATGTCATATATACCATCGTCAGAGTAGAGGCACTCTTGCGACATTTGCTCTTTGAGGACACTCAAGAATTTGACGCCACTTGTTTCAATTGCGCGTAGCCGGAGTTTGCTATCGATTATTTCGGCGCTCGAGAAAGGCGAGACAATGTAGGCCTCGGGCGCATAGTCTCCCATGTCTTCAACGAGTGCGTTATAGAGCTGAAGGAAGTTCCAATCTCTCATCGAATACCCAATAAACACGACAGTCTTTGTAGAAAGTATCGCCCTCAGAATGCCGCCCATCGTGTTTCGACTTAGAGCATCTAGACGTTTCTTGTAGTCATCCTCTGTAGCGACGATACTTCCAAGATTCGAAATGCTTCCGTGAATTTTGATTACTTTTCGCCCGGGAATTCCATATAAAGCGACATCCTCGCCCGTGACAAAGGGGACGGCTGCGCACTCTTCTTCAAAATAGGTGTCCCAATTTGTTGTAATAATATTTGATATATACGGCATTGTTGCGAGCTCTCGATGGAACATTCGAGCAGCATTTCGTGAGTTTGGGAAGCTGTCTACGTAGTCAAATTTTTTCTTTATCAATTTGATCAGGTCACTGCGACTAAATTTTTCTTGGAATTTTTGCATCAACTCGGGGAACGAGTTGTTTTCACTCGTCTCTACCAAGTTGGCAACTGTTTCGTAAATCGTCTCAGGAAAAACAGACTGAACTTCGGTGCTTATTCCGGCTCCGGCAAATATCGCCAGGTCTTCTGACTTTGCCGCATCGAGAATTTTATTTGGCATTGAAAAGTCAAGGTCCAGTCGGCAGTGAACGCACTCGCCATTATGACCATGCGTCTCATTCGTTGAGCTCAACTTGTCAGTTCTCCTTCCAGCGCCACAGAGGGCGACTCAGACCTGAATATTAGTTCATGAGTGATGCAAGGGGTTCAGTCGGCGACCCGCGGCGCGACGGGGATGTCCTCGTCGGCGCGGAAGCCGTGCACCCAGGCCAGATGACGGTCGAAGGCGTCGGGCGCGGCCAGGCGAGCATTGCGCTCGTCGGCGCGCGGGCCGTCGGGCAGGTGGAGCATCTCGCCCACCGCGACCGAGGCGTCCACGACGCGACGGGTCCGGAAGCGCCGTCGTCGTTCGTATTCGAGGCGAGCGGCATCCCAGTCGTCGGAGCCGGCCAGCAGGTCCGAGAGCACGATCGCGTCCTCGATGGACTGGTTCGCGCCCTGCCCGTGGTGCGGGACGGTCGCGTGGGCGGCGTCGCCGAGCAGAGTGACCCGGCCGTCGGACCAGTGCGTGAGCGGCGGTCGGAAGAACAGCGCCCACCGCTCGGTCACGGGCACCGCGGTGACCATCTCGACGACGGGTGCGGCCCAGTCCTCGAAGCCCTCGAGCTGATGGCCCTCCTCCACCGGCACGACCCAGCCCTTCTCGGACCACGGGAGCCGCTCGCGGCGGACCAGGAAGAAGTTCTGGTCCCCGCTGCCGATCGGATAGTGCAGCAGGTGCCCGCCGGGGCCCATCCAGAACTGGATCGCCTCCGGATCTGGCAGCGACGGCATCAGCTCGGGCGCCACGATCCCGCGGGAGGCGGAGCAGCCGGACCAGCGGGCGTCGTCGTAGCCCAGCAGCGTGCGGCGGGTCAGCGAGCGCGCGCCGTCGGCGCCGATGACCAGGTCGGCCTCGGCTGCGTCCCCGTCGGCGAAGCGCAGGACGGCGGCGGAGCCGGAGTCGTCGATCTCCACCACGCGCTTGGCCAGGTGCAGCGAGTCGGGGTCCAGTGCGCTGAACAGGATCGACTGCAGATCGGCGCGGTGGATGCCCAGGAACGAGGCGCCGAAGCGGCTGCGGTACTCATCGTGCGACGACAGCCGTGCGATCCGCTCGCCGGTGCGGCCGTCCCGGAAGATCAGCCCGTCCACCTCCGCGGAGACGGCCCCCAGGGGCTCGGCCAGGCCGAAGCGCTGGTCGTAGAAGCGCGTGGCGTTGGCCGACAGCGACACCGCCGCCCCGACCTCCCGCAGCACCGGGGTCTGCTCGTAGAGCTGGACGTCCAGCCCCCGGTGCTGCAGCTCGATGCCCAGGGTCAGGCCACCGATCCCAGCGCCGATGATGGCGATCCGCTTGCTCATGAGGTCTCCTTCGCAGGCCTGCGGCGAGCCTACGGCCTCGTGCTGCGCATCACATCCCCCGGGCCGCCAGCGCCCCGTGGCACGCCGCGAGCACTTCCGTCGCCGGCTCCCCCGCCCGGCAGGTGGACATGGGGACCTGGCCGAAGGCGCCGCGCGGCAGAGGATCCCGGCACAGCTGCGCGGTGCGCGGCCCATCCCAGTCGATGTGCACGAACCACGCACCGTCCTCCTGGACGATCTCGGCCACCGTCCCCACGGCGCACAGCTCCTGCCGCCGGGAGAGGTAGGCCCAGACCAGATCCCCGGGCCGCATGATCCGGAAGCCCGTGCGCAGGCACCAGCGGCGGATCGGCTGCGAGCGCCCGATCGCGTCCCAGACGGCCGTGGCATCTGCGCGGGTGCGCCAGTCGCCGGGCAGGTGCTCGGCGTGGGCGGCGGGGTCGATGGGCAGCAGCCAGTGCGCAGATCTCATCGCGGCGAGTGGTCGAAGATCAGGCTCGTGTTGGTGGACGCGACCTCCTCGCGCATGCTGATCCGGTCGGAGACCAGGGCGCGCAGGGCCTCGGTGTCGCGCACCGCCGCGTGGACCAGGAAGTCGCGGTCCCCGGCGAGGAAGTAGACCTGCCGCGACTCGGGCAGATCCGTCAGGTAGGCCTGGAATCGCGTCAGGGAGCGACGGGCGTGCGGGTGGACGCGGATGCTGATGAGCACCTCGATCGACAGCCCGAGCGCAGCAGGATCCACCTCGGCGCGGAAGCCGGTGATCACCCCGGACTCGACCAGCGCACCCACCCGCTTGTGACAGGTCGACTCCGCCGCCCCCACTCGACGGGCCAGCTCGCTGATCGCCATTCGCCCGTTGCCGCGCAGCTCGCGCAGCAGGGCCTGATCCAGCTCATCCAGGGCACGAGGCGAGGCGGATTCTGCGGCGACCATGGGCTCTCCTGAGGGTCGGTCAGCGGATTCCGTCGATTATCGCTGAATGCGCACGGATTCCTCCATGGACCATGGAGGAATCGGCAGAGTCCTTCTAGTGTTCCGGATCACATCATCAGCAGCGCCCGCGGCCATCCGCACCGCACGGTCCCCCAGGAGGAGAGGCATGAGCCACGCCATCGTCATCGGAGCAGGAATGGTCGGTCTGGCCACCGCCTGGCACCTCCAGGAGCGCGGTCTCGAGGTCACCGTGATCGACAAGGAGGGCGTGGCCGCGGGGTCGTCGTGGGGCAATGCCGGCTGGCTCTCCCCCGGCAAGACGATCCCGCTGTCGCACCCGAGCCTGTGGGGCTACGGGCCCAAGGCGCTGTTGGACCCCGACGCCGCCCTGCACGTCCCCGCCCGCGTGGACCCCACGCTGTGGAGCTTCTTCGCCCGGTTCATGGCGCACGCGACCACCAAGTCGTGGGATCGCACCATGGCCGCGCTGACGCCGATCGACAAGCTCGCGCTGGAGGGCTTCGACGAGCTGACCGACGGCGGCATCGAGTCCTGGACGCGCAAGAGCCCGTTCGTCGTCGGGTTCGAGAACGAGAAGCAGTCCCAGGGGTTCCTGGGCGAGGTGGCCGGAGCGGTCCGCCACGGCCAGGACGTGCCGTTCGAGCCGCTCGAGAACCCCCGCGAGCTCGCGCCGATGCTCTCCGAGAACGTGAAGGTGGCCTACCGGCTGGAGGGCCAGCGCTACTTCGAACCCGGCCCGTTCATGGAGGCGCTGGGGCAGGCCTTCGTCCAGCGCGGCGGCACCCTGCGCACGGGTGTCGAAGTCACCGACGTGAACTCCACGCGGACCCCGTCGGTGACGCTGTCCACGGGCGAGCACCTCACCGCAGACACCGTCGTGATCGCCACCGGCGCCTGGCTGCCCCGGCTGGCAGCGCCGCTGGGCGTGAAGGTGAAGGTCCAAGCCGGGCGCGGGTACTCGTTCTCCGTGGCCACCGACCAGCCCGCCGAGCACCCCGTGTACCTGCCGCACGCGCGCATGGCCTGCACCCCCTATCAGAGGCGGTTCCGCATCGCCGGCACCATGGAGTTCAAGCACGCCGACGAGCCCTTCGACCCGGGGCGCATCACCGCGATCGTCAACGAGGCGCGGAAGCTGATGACCGGCGTGGACCTCGACGCGCGCCAGGACGAGTGGGTCGGCTCGCGCCCCGTCACCCCGGACGGCCTCCCGCTGATCGGCGCCACGCAGGTCCCCAATGTCTACGTGGCCGGCGGGCACGGCATGTGGGGCATGGTCCTGGGGCCGATCACCGGGCGCCTGCTGGCCGATCAGATCACCACCGGCGCGATCCATCCGGCGATCACGCCGTTCGATCCGCTGCGCTGAGACGGATACTGGGGCCATGAGCCCCACCTCCGACGACGTCCTGGCCGCCGCCCGCATCCTCGAGGGCGTCGCGCACCGCACCCCGGTGCTGAGTTCGAGCACGCTCGACGCGCGGCTCGGGGGCTCCGCGCACCTCAAGGCGGAGAACCTGCAGCGAGCGGGGGCCTTCAAGTTCCGCGGGGCGTTCACCGCGCTGTCACGGCTGCCGCACGACGACGCCGTCGTCGCCTTCTCCTCGGGCAACCATGCCCAGGCGGTGGCCCTGGCCGCTGCGCTGCAGGGGCGTGCGGCCACGATCGTGATGCCGTCCGATGCCCCGGCGATGAAGGCGGCGGCCACGCGCGGCTACGGCGCCGAGGTGGTGGCCTACGACCGCCGCACCGAGGATCGCGCGGCGCTGGCGGCCCGTCTGGCCGAGGAGCGCGGGGCGCATGTGATCCCGCCGTTCGACCACCCGGACATCATCGCCGGGCAGGGCACGGCCGCCCTCGAGCTGCTCCAGGAGACCGGGCCGCTCGATCTGCTCTTCGTGCCGCTGGGCGGCGGGGGCCTGCTCTCAGGGTCACTGCTGGCCGCCGGCCTGCTGGCTCCGGACTGCCGCGTGATCGGCGTGGAGCCCGCCGCTGGGGACGACGTCCAGCGCTCCCTGGCTCTGGGGCGCCCCGTCACGATCGACGTCCCCGAGACGCTGGCCGACGGGGCCCAGACCACCCGGGTGGGCGACACGACGTTCGCGATCATCCGCGAGCGCGTGGAGTCGGTCATCACCGTGGCCGACGACGCCCTGGTGGCCGAGATGCACTTCCTGGCCGAGCGCATGAAGACGGTCGTGGAGCCCACCGGCTGCCTGGGGCTGGCGGGACTGCGCGCCTGGGCTCAGGAGCACGACGTCGGCGGGCTGCGGGCGGGCGTGATCCTCAGCGGCGGGAACGTGGATCTGCGGAGGTTCGCGGC
>ENA-OOKA01000122-OOKA01000122.1-human-skin-metagenome-genome-assembly--contig:-NODE-122-length-26588-cov-9.822598_pt1 | contig 26588 bp, 24 predicted proteins | sample MGYA00248825_ERZ500995 | MGnify/ENA primary metagenome ERZ500995 (study PRJEB25958, sample SAMN03398540) | human skin metagenome | study: EMG produced TPA metagenomics assembly of the Human Skin...
CGGCCGGTCGCCTCCCCGGAGGAGGTGACCGGCCGTCGTCGTGCGGTGTGCGGGACTCAGGCGCGCTTGGCGCGACGAGCCGCCTTCTTCTCCTCGCGCTGATGCCGCATCTGCTCGTCCTTGCGGGCGCGGCGCTCGAGGATCTCCTCGACCGACTCCTCCCGGGAGCCGTCGGTGCGGCCCTTGCGGATCTTGAGGACGCGCTTCACGACCCACCAGAGCAGGAAGACGATGACCACGACGTAGACGATGTTGGAGAACACCCCGGCCCACTGCTCCATGAGGTGCCAGTTCGCCCCCAGGATCCAGCCGGCCACCACGAAGATCGTGTTCCAGATCAGCGAGCCGATCGTGGTCAGGCCCGTGAAGAACCAGAACGGCATGCGCTCCACTCCCGCCGGGATCGAGATCAGCGACCGGAACAGCGGCACCATGCGGCCGAAGAAGATGGTGTACGGGCCGTACTTGTCGAACCAGTCCTCCGTGCGCTCGACGTCGTGGACGTCCACCAGCGGCAGGCGGTCCACGATCAGGTAGAGGCGACGACGGCCAAGCCAGGCGCCCAACCCGTAGAGCGCCATGGCTCCCACGACGGAGCCCAGCGTGGTCCAGAAGATGGCCTCCCACAGAGTGAAGCCGCCCTGGGTGGCCGTGAAGCCGGCCAGCGGGAGGATGATCTCCGACGGCAGCGGCGGGAAGAGGTTCTCCGCGGCCACCAGGAGGCCCGCGCCCGGGGCGCCGATCGCATCCATCAGGTCCACGGACCATCCGGCGATGCCGGTCAGCCCGGCCTCCTCGGAAGCGGACTGCGCAGCGATCTGCGGTGCGGACTGGGCTGCGATGGTCAGCGCGGAAGAGCTGGTCAGGGGCATGGGTCTCCTTGCGGGAAGTCGGTCGCGCGGACGGCGCGCATGCGGGGCGCACGTCGGCGGGCGGCTGTGTCGCAGCATTGTTCCAGACCGGACCGGGTATCCGCTGGGAGCCATCAGCTGTCGTCAAGCCGCGGACACTATCCTTCCCGGCATGCAGCTGCTGGCCTCCTCAGAGACTTCCCCCGCGGACCTGGCGACCTGGTCCTTCTGGCTCGGAGCCCCCTCCCGGATCCTGCTGATCATCATGATCGCCCTGGTCGCCTCCGCCCTGGTCCGGCTGATCATCCGCCGTGTCACGCGCGGCATCGCCAAGGGCACCCACGCGCGCGTGATCGCGAAGGTCGAGGAGTCCGGGGCACGCAGCTGGGTCGAGGACTCCGGAATCGCCACCAAGCGCCAGGCCCAGCGCGCCCGCACCGTCGGGGCGGTGCTCTCCTCCGTGGTGGTGCTCGTCATCTGGGCCGTCGCCCTGCTGATGGTGATCGCCGAGATGGGGTTCAACATCGCCCCGGTGCTGGCCTCAGCGGGCATCGCGGGTGTGGCCCTGTCCTTCGGCGCCCAGTCGCTGGTCAAGGACTACCTCTCCGGCATCTTCATCGTCGCGGAGGATCAGCTCGGCATCGGCGACATCGTGGACCTGGGCGAGGCCTCGGGAACGGTCGAGGACGTGGGCCTGCGCATCACGCGCGTGCGCGATGTGGAGGGGACCCTGTGGCACGTGCGCAACGGGGAGATCCTGCGCGTGGGCAACCAGTCCCAGGGCTGGGCGCAGTGCGTGCTCGACGTCCCCCTGCCCTACGACGCCGACCTGGACGACATGATCCGCCGCCTCGAGGCTGAGCTCTCCTCGCTGCCTCGGGATCCCGAGGTCGGTCAGCACGTGATGGGCGTGCCGGAGGTCTGGGGCGTGGAGGCCCTGTCCGGCGAGTCCCTGACCGTCCGGCTGGCCGTGAAGACCGCTCCGGCCCAGCAGTGGGCCGTGGCCCGGGTGCTGCGCGTGCGGATCAAGAAGATGCTCGACCGCGAGGGCCTTCGAGTGCCCCTGGTCAACCAGGCGGTCATCCGCGGCGGCGGCCTGACCGTCGACTCCCCGCACGACTCGACCCCGCCCACCGGAGCGCAGCCGATCGTGGGCGGCGGGCAGCCGAAGCAGGGCTGAGGCCGGGGCACCCTGCTCGGCAGCGCCTGCTCAGCGCCCCCGGCCGGGCCTTCCGCCGCGGCCCTTGGGCTTGCCACCGGGTCGACCTCCGCCGGAGCGGCGCGGCCGCCCTCCGGCCAGCCGCTTGCCTGCCAGCTGATCGCCGCGGCTCGTGCCCTTGCCGGTGCGGGAGCCGCCCGAGGCGGAGCCGGACTTCGCCTTGCTGCGCTTGCGCGCCGCACTGGCCGCCCGCTGCACCTCGGGATCGCGGCTGTTGGACAGGTCCTCGTCTCCCCGGGAAGCGATCGCCTCGGACTCGCTGCCGCGGGAGCTGCCCTCACGGCGCCCGCGGACGATGCCCTGGAAGTCCTGGACCATCGCCTCGGTCTGCTCCGGGAGGTCCTTCGGCCACACCAGCACGACCGGCACGAGCGGCAGGTCCTGAATCGGGCGGTAGGTCAGATCCTTGCGGTGGTGCCACCGAGCCACGGACATGGGCGCGACGTACAGGCCCACCCCGGCCGCGACAAGCTCTACGGCGGCCCCGGAGTCGGCGATCTCGGGCAGCTGGCGCGGCGCACCGGCGTCGTCGGTGCCGCGCCCCTCGGCGGAGGGACGGTGCTCGGGCAGCTGGTCTAGCTCCTGGAGCAGCCACTCATCGGCCAGCTCTCCCACGGGGACGTCGTCGAGCAGCGTCAGCTCGTCGTCCACCGGAAGGATCACGACCTGCTGCTCGTCATAGAGCTCCACGACGTGGAACGACTCCCGCAGCTGGGTCAGGTCCGCGAGCGCCGCCCCGGCCTCGGTGTGCGGGTGCGGCACCAGACGGATCAGGGCGACGTCGACCGTCTCCCCCAGCGCCTGCGGCCACTGCCCGGGTGCCAGCTGCTGCTCCTCGAGCCCGTCACCGCGCTCGCGCCAGCGCCGCAGCCACTTGCCCGGCATCATCCCGGTCTCGTAGCCCACCCGCAGGACGGGGCCCTGTGCGGTGTCGGAAGCGCCCGACGACGGCCCCGGCACGTCCTGCTGGTCAGTGGGGGCCGGCTGATCGGGCTCCGGGTGCGCGTGGGATTCCATGCCGCACAGACTAGAGGCTGCGCCCGGAGTTGGACGCCCAGCCCCCTGGGGCGTACCCTGATCTGGTTCGTTCCGGGGCTATAGCTCAGTTGGTAGAGCGCTTCGTTCGCAATGAAGAGGTCAGGAGTTCGATTCTCCTTAGCTCCACCGTAGTTAACGTACTCGAACCCCCGACATGCGAAAGTGTGTCGGGGGCGAGTGCGTTGAAGGGCTCGGCGAGTTCGACGATGGGCTGCTCGTCCTCGCCGATGTAGATCTTGTCGAAGAAGGCTTGGTTCGCGAGCCGCTTGGCTTCATCGTCGGACTGCCGGTACATCGTGGCGCAGTAGGTGAGCAGCTTCATGGCGCTGGCGAGGTACTTGCGTTGCCCGGTGTACTGCTCGTGGTCGTTCTCGAGCTTGCGGTCGATCTCCGCGAGGCCGGCGCGGATCCGGTCCTGATGACGCTTGAGCGTGTCGAGGTCGATGGCGTCGGCGAAGTGCGCAGCCAGGAGCTTCTCGCTCTCGGCCTGAAGGCGTTTGCGGTTCGCAGTCAGCTCGGCGAGCTCCTGGGAGCGGGAGGCCATGCGCTCATCGAACGCGGCGTCGACCTGTTTGGCCAGGGCCGTGTAGGTGGCCTCGCTGATCCCGATCCGCTGGTAGCAGGTGGTGATGAGGTCCTCGGCGATTCCGACGGGCACGGCCTTGCGGGTGCAGGTGGTGCGTTTGCTGGTCCGGCCGGAGCAGACGTAGTAGGCGTAGCGGATGCCTTGCTTGTTGCGGTCGAAGTCCAGGTGCAGCCGTGACTTGCAGGTCGCGCAGTACAGGATCCCCTTCAGCGGGTGCTCGTGCTTGCGGAACCGGATATCGGCCTGAGCGCGGGAGTCCAGGAGACGCTGCACACGCTCCCAGACCTCGGCGTCGACGATCGGCGGGTGATTGCCGTCGTAGACGGCTCCGTTGTAGCGGATCCGCCCGATGTAGTAGGGGTTGCGCAGGAGCTTGAAGAACCCGGACTTGCTGACCGGCTTGGACGGCCGCTGCGGGGTCGCCACCGTGGTCAGGCCGCGGGCGGTGAGATTGGTGAGGATCTTCTCGACCGAGGTGTCACCGGCGGCGTAGACGGCGAATGCCCACTGGATCAGCGGCGCCCGCTCGGGGTCGACTGAAACGTCCTGGGTTTGGGGACGGGCTGGGAGCCGGATGTGTTGCGCGAGCGGGCGATCGACGTGGTCGGTGATGAGGTGGTGGTGACGTGGACGAGCCCGCACCTGTTGGAGCTCAGTGCGGCTGGGGTGACGAAGGCGAGCACGCTCGCACGCGTGTGCGAGCACGTCGGTGTCGGCGCCGGAGAAGTGCTCGCGTTCGGGGATATGCCGAACGACACTGCGATGCTGTCGTGGGCGGGGCGCGGGTACGCGGTCGCGGGTGCCGACCCGCTTGCCGTCGCGGCGGCGGATGAGGTGGTCCCCTCCAATGACGATGATGGTGTGGCCCGGACTCTCGCGCGGGTCTTTGACCTGGATCGGCGCTGGCCAGGGCCCGATCTGCGGGTGGAAGGCGAGCGATCGTGAACAGCAGGCCCGCCGCCCGCGGCACGACGATTGATGGCGTGATCGTCGCGGGGGTGGGGTGGGGCCGCGACCTGGGGTATCCCACAGCAAATCTGGACGTGCACGATCACGCAGCGATTCCTGACGATGGCGTATATTTCGGCTGGTTCACGCTGCATGACGGCTCCGCGGGGAGCGGGCCTGCGCTGGTGGGGTGGCCGGCGCTGTTGTCGATCGGGTCGAATCCGACGTTCGCCGGCACTGCCCGGACGGTGGAAGCGCATCTGCTCGATATCGACATGGATCTGTATGGGCGTGCCGCTCGTGTCGAGCTGGACCATCGGATGCGGCCGCAGCGTCGTTTCGAGACAGTGCAGGCCCTGATCGCATACATGGATGACATCGCCGCCGAAGCCCGCGCGTTTCTAGCGGACAGTGGATGGACTGCGGGGGATGCTCGATGATCGATGTCGCGCCCATCGGTCGGCGGGCCACTGTGCTCGTGCGGGTTCTGGTTGCCCTCGGCCTTTTCGCCGCGGTAAACGCCGCTGTCCCCGCCGGCTGGGGGCACCGGCTCTTGGTCGTGGCAGGGGTGGGGGTGCTCGTCGTTCTCGCGTGGGGGGTGTGGGCATGGCGTTCGCGTCTGTCTTCGCCGGCGCTGGCGTGGGTCACCGTGATCGTGCTCGTGCTGGGCGGAGCGTTCTTGGCAACGTGGTCGCCCGTGGGCGCGGTCATCCTCGGCCTGGGCGTGGCGTGTGCCACCGCGCTGCCCGGCGTGGTGATGACTCTGGTGATCGCCACCGTCGGTGTCGCTGCGGCAACGATCGCGGGGTGGACCTTCACGGGTGGATTCGAGGCCGGCCTTGTCGCGGCCGTTGGCGGCTTGACTGGGCTGATGATCGGCTTCGGGCGGCGCGAGCGTGCAGTCCGGGCCAGACGAGAAGCAGCACTGGAGGTGGCGAAGGACAGGGCGCAGGTCGAGCATGAGCGTGCCGAGCTGTTCGATGAGCGGGCGCGGATCGCCCGCGAGGTACACGACGTTCTCGCGCACACGCTGTCGGCGTTGGTGGTGCAGTTGAACGCGAGCGCGGCGATCGCCGATGACCGGGCATCGACCCGGGACGAGGTGAGCGCATCCCTGGAACGATCCCGGCGGCTGGCCGTGGAAGGCCTGGACGAAGCCCGACAGGCGGTGTGGGCCCTGCGTGAGGACCCTGTCGCGGTGGACGCACGGATCGCGGATCTGCTCCGCGACGCCGGTGCCGAGTTCACCCTGACCGGTCCGGTCCGGCCGCTCCCGGCGCAGATCGGGCATGCCTTGATCCGTATCACTCAGGAAGCGCTGACGAACGTCACCAAGCATGCTCCGGATGCGGAGAAGTCCGGCACGCTCGAGTACACGGATGCCGCGGTCGTCCTCACCATCGTCAACGGTCCTGCACGCGCAACCGGTCCGAATCTCGAGATGGCTGGCGGCGGGTTCGGGCTGACCGGGATGCGGGAGCGTCTGGCACTGTCCGGCGGCACACTGCAGGCTGGCCCTTATGCTGCGGGGTGGCGAGTACGTGCGGAGGTGCCGCTATGAGAGTCGTGATCGCTGATGACCAAGCCCTCGTCCGCGATGGCCTGGTCACCATCTGTGAACGGATCGCAGGCGTCGACGTGGTCGCCGTCGCCAGCGACGGCGAAGAAGCCGTCCGCGCTGTGCAGCAGTACGCGCCGGACGTCGTGTTGATGGATCTGCGCATGCCCCGCCTGGACGGGATCGACGCGACCAGGCGCATCCATGCCTACCACCCCGATACCCGGGTCGTGGTGCTGACCACTTACAGTGACGACGAGTCCATCGATGCGGCTCTTGCCGCGGGCGCCCTCGGGTATCTCACGAAGGATGCCTGCAAGGCTGACCTCGAACGGGCGCTCCGCGCGGCACACGCCGGGCAGTCTCTCCTGGATCCCGTCGTGCATTCCCGCCTCATCGCGCGGCTGAGCGCCCGCCCCCCGGTCGCGCCTGTTACGGATGAGGGGCTCACGGCGCGGGAGACGGAGATCCTGGTGCTCATCGCCGGTGGGCTCTCCAACGGGCAGATCGCCCGGGAACTGTTCATCAGCGAATCGACGGTGAAGACCCACATCAACCGCATCTTCACCAAGACCGGCAGCCGCGACCGCGCCCAGGCCGTCGTCTACGCCCACCGGCACGGCCTCACCTGACCGCACGTTGCGAGTAGACACGGGTGGAGGGGTTTTCTCCACCCGGCCTCCACCCTCAGGTCCACGACATTGGCCCTAGTTTCGACGGAAGATGAGTCCATGAGCGCAACTGACTGGATCATCGACCTCGTCCTCATCGGACTCGTCCTCATTCAACTGTTCGAGCGGCGCCTGTCGCTGATCCAGGTGCTCCTGCCCGTCGCGATCGTCGTCTGGGCCGGAACCAACTACATCACGACCATCCCCACCGACGGCAACAACCTCCTCCTCCTGGTCATCACCGTCCTCATCGGTGCGGCCATCGGCGCCGGCGTCGGCGCCTTCACGCGCGTCCGCGTCCGCGACCGCGTCGTCGTCGTGAAGGCCACCGCACTAGCCGCGGCGTTGTGGGTCATCGGCATGGGCTCCCGGCTCGTGTTCCAGATCTGGGCCACTAACAGCGGCGGACAGAGCCTCGGCACCTTCACCGTCCAGAACAACCTCTCCACCGATGTCTGGGCGCCGGCCCTGCTGTTCATGGCCGCTGCCACCATCATCGTCCGCACCGTGATCCTCCTCGCCCGCGTCACCGCCACCGGCCGCCGCGAGAACGCCGACGCGTCCCTCATCGCCCGCCGCTGACCACCCACCGGGCCCGCATCTCGATCGAGAAGGAGCCCGGGTGTCTGCCAGGGCAGGTCCTGCGCTGATACTCTTGACGCACGCGGAATAGTCCGAGACTCCCCGTCCGAGAGTTTCGCTGGTAGAGCGCACCCTGACGTGCGCACGCCCTCGAACGATCGGACGCCCATGGTTTTTCTCCTCATCGTCACCCTGGCGATCGCCACGGTCTCCGCGGGAATCGTCGCCGGGTATGTGTTCGCCTACGCGAACTCCGTGATGCCGGGACTCGCAGAAGTCGACGATCGTGTCTTCGTCGTCGCGAACCAGCGCCTCAACGCGCGGGTCGAGAACCCGGTGTTCTTCGCCGTGTCCACGACGCCGGTGATCGCGCTTCTGATCGCGACCGGAACAGCGGCTTTCATTCCGAATGCTGGCCTCGTGTTGGGGGCCTGCGTCCTCGCTCTCGCCGCCTACGGCGGCGGTATGGCGGTCACCTTCACGATCAACGTTCCCCTCAACCGTGCCCTCATCGCCCTCCGCAACGGCGCCGACGCGAATGCGCTGAGGAGTGCACGCGTCGCCTTCGAGCGGCCATGGGCTAGGGCGAATCGGCTGAGGACCTGGTTGATGGTCCTGGCTCTAGCCGGAACGACGACCGCGCTCGCACTGACAGTCCTGACGCCGTCGGCCCGAATCTGACCACCAACGAAGGAGCACCATGCCTCGCACAGCCCTGATCCTCGGCGCCATCCTCATCGGCGTCGGTGTCGTCTCGTACATCGCGGCCGGATTCAGCAGCTGGACCGCGCTGATCCCCGCCATCCTGGGTCTGCTCGTCGCGGCGTGCGGGCTGATCGCGGTGAAGAACCAGAAGATCGGCATCCATATCGCACTCCTGGTCGCGCTCCTGGGGATCGCCGGAACGTTCATGAACGTCATCAATATCAGTGACCTGTTCACCGGCCAGGCCGAGCGCCCGATCGCGATCATCGCCAGCGTCGTGACGTTCCTCCTCCTCATCGTCTACGTCGTGATGGGGGTGCGATCATTCATCGCCGCCCGACGGTGGAAGAACTCCGAAGCGGTCACCGAGTGAGCCCACAGGCACAGAACCGCTCCGCCCCTGACAACCGTCCGACTCCGTCGCCAGACCCCCAGGACAGCACGTCGTCATCGAGCCGCAGGACGGCACGCCGATCCGGCTCTGGCTTGACGACAAGCTCGCGCCCGCAGATCGCATCGTCCCAGAGCCGTGGAACTTGCCGGGGATCGATGAGCACCCAGGCCTGGAGCAGGCACGGCGCGCTGCTCTCGTAAGCGCGGAAAAGGCGAAGGATGGCAAAGCGCCCTCCGAGGAATGATTAGGGCGCCTACTCACCTTGTCGGCGAGGACTTCGTGTGCTGCCACACAGTCGCGCGGTGTACACCGAACCGTTTCGCGATCGCCATCACGCTCTCGCCGCCCGCCCGAGCGGTTCGAATAGCTTCTACTTCCTTCTCCGTGAGACGGGTTCTACTACGTCTACTAGGGTTCTCAACTACATCGAATCCCTCCGCGAACTTGAGTGTTGGTGACGTTGCGACGGCCGGAGATCCCCGTGACCACGCGGAATCAAGACGTTCCAGCCGGCGCAGGTGGTTCCAGTTAGGTACCTCAGGTTCCACCCCGTGAAAGGCCCTCCGCCCAGGCATGACGTCAGGGAGGAGGGCCTTCTTCATGCCCTGTTGCAGCAATCGTCCCGCGCCCAGCCCCCGAGCAGGTCGAGTGGCCTCTCAGTGTGAGTCAGCGTCTCCCCCGTCATCCAGTGGCCTCGTGGTGTGCGTCCGAGGCTGCAGACCCACACCACGACGCCACTCGAATCGAGCGAGGACTCTGCGAGGCCACTCGATGCGGTGCGCCTCCCCGCAAGGCTGCCTGGCGCGCCGCCCACTAGGCTGGTGACATGTCTTCTCTCGCACTGATCACCGGGGCCTCCGCGGGCATCGGCCTCCAGCTCGCCCACGGCCTGGCCGAGCGCGGCTTCGACATCGTGGGCGTCGGGTCCGGAGACCGGATCCTCGACCTGCCCGAGCAGCTGCCGGGCGTCACCGTGCACCCCGTCCAGGCCGATCTGTCGACCCGCGAGGGCGCCGAGGCCGTCTGGGATGCCGTGCAGGCGCTGGACCAGCCCCTCGAGGTCGCAGCGCTGAACGCCGGACGCAGCCTCGGCGGGTCCTTCCTGGACACGGACCTGGACGACGAGCTGGCCATGCTCGGGCTCAACGTGACCTCCCAGGTGGTTCTGGCCAAGCACGTGGCCCGGCACATGGCGCACCGCCGAGCGGGGCGGATCCTGATCACGTCGTCGCTGTCCGCCACCACCCCGACCCCCTACGAGTCGATCTACGGGCCCACCCGCGCCTTCATGAGCAGCTTCGCCCAGGGACTGCGCCAGGAGCTGCGCGAGTTCGGTGTCAGCGTCACGGTCCTGATGCCCGGGGCCACAGCCACCGACTTCCATCACACGGCCGGCATGGACGACACCAAGTTCGGCTCGAATGACTGGAAGAACGATCCTGCCGTGGTCGCACAGCAGGGCCTGGATGCGCTGTTCGCGGGCAAGGACCACGTGGTGGGCGGAGACGCCGCCACCAAGCGCGCCGCGGCTGTGAACCGCGTCCTTCCCGAGCGCATCAAGGCGGAGCGCTTCGCCCGCGATTCCAAGCCGAGCAGCTGAATCAGCTTCTCGGCGGCAGCGTCTCCCCCAGCGCGTCGGCCAGTTTCGGGTGGCGGAACGCGTGCCCGTGGGCCTCGAGCGCGGCCGGGCGCACGAGCTGGTCGGCCATCACGAACTCCTCGTTAGCCTGCCTCCCCAGCAGGAGCCTGGGTCCCAGCGCCGGGGTCGGAACGATCCGGGGCCGGTGCAGTGCGCGGCCGAGCTCGCGGGCGAACTCCCGCTGGCGCACCGGCTCCGGGGCCACGGCGTTCACCGGCCCCTCCAGCCCGCCGTCGACGACTGCCCGGGCGTAGATCCGGGTGAGGTCATCCAGCGAGATCCAGGACAGGTGATTGCGCCCGCCGCCCAGCGGGCCGCCGAGCCCGGCCAGGTACAGCGGCAGCTGGAGCCGCAGCATCCCGCCCAGGCTCGTCATGACCACGCCCGTGCGGAGGCTGACCCGGCGCATGCCCAGGGCCTCCACACGGGCGGCCTCCGCCTCCCAATCGCGGCAGACCTCGGCCAGGAAACCGCCTCCCGAGGCCGAGCCCTCGACCAGCTGCTCGCTGCCGCGCTGGCCGCCGTAGTACCCGATCGCTGAGGCGCACACGAAGGCCTCCGGGCGCACGGAGGCGGGCAGCTGCTCGCACACGTCGGCGATCAGCCCGGTGGAGGACAGCCGCGACTCGCGGATGGCGCGCTTTCCGGATTCCGTGAGGCGGCGCGCGATGCTCGCTCCGCCCAGATGCACGACGACGTCCGCCCAGGCAACGTCCGAGGGATTCAGCTGCCCTGTGCCCGGGTCCCACGAGACCTCGTCCTCGCGCTGGGCCGCCCGCCGGACCAGTCTGCGCACGCTGTGCCCACCGGTCGAGAGCATGGCAGCGACCTGGGAGCCCACGAGCCCCGAGGCACCGCCGATCAGCACGTTGAGCCTGCGCCCTCCGCTGATCCCGTCGAGCTGCCCCTGGAAGTCCAGGTCCGCGCGCAGCTTGGTGGAGCGCGCGCGGAACGTGGCCTCCAGCGTGGGGCGCATGGCGGAGGCGACGAACCTCGCCCTCTCACCCAGGCGGCCCGGCAGCGGCTCGTAGGCGATCCGATCGGCGATCAGCGTCGCGCCGTCCTCATGCGCGGCGAAGGTGTGCGTGTGCTCCCAGCTGCTCAGCGGACCGCGCACCATCCGATCGACGAACGAGTGCTCCGTGGGGCCGGGCTCGTGCTCGCTGACGAACGGCACGCGCACCGACCCGGCGGTGCCCGGAGCGCTGGTGCGCAGGTGGGCCCGGGAACCCGTCGACAGCGGCGGCCAGGACTCCTGCAGCACCGTCTGGGCCCACTCGGGACTCAGCCGGGTCAGGGCTCCGCTGCGGCAGTGCCAGTCCCAGACGGTCTCCAGCGGATGCTCGAGGACCTCCTGATGGTGGAAGACCGCCATGTCGCACTCCTTCCGGCTCGGGTCATCGGCCACGGGGCCGATCCCCTCAAGTGTCCTCCGTGCGCGGTGACGGCGCCAGCCGCCGAGCCGTGGGCCGGCCCGGGCGAGGCGATCCCGCAGATGACGCAGGCCCCCGTCCCGACGCGCGGCGTCGGAGCGGGGGCCTGTTCCCTGCGGGGCTCGGGAGGACTCAGCGGCGCTGATCCGGATCCGGGGCATCGGGCGACGGCATGGCCACCCGCGAGGAATCCGGCTGCGGGCCGGGCAGATCTCCGGGCACCGGCGTGAGGTCGTCTGCGGGATCCGTCTCCTGCGGGGGAGTCAGCACGGAGGCCGTCGAGTGCAGGGTCGAGTAGTCCAGGAACCCGAGGTGGGACTCGAAGCGGTCCAGGACGTCGTCGATGATCTGCTGGCGGGTCACGCTCATCAGGTCGTAGCCCTCCGAGCCCGTCTGTGTGAAGACCTCGAGGCGGAAGTAGCGCTCGGGGTTCTGGCCCATGCGCGCGCCCACCATGGGGACGTTCGTCTCCACGGCCGCGACCTCGTAGCGGAACGGGCGCTGATCACCCATGGCCACCTCGATCGACGACGACGGGATCTGGTGCCCGGTCAGCTCGTTGACCGCCATGGTGGCCTCGTAGCCCTGCTTCTCGAACTCATGGGCCACGTCACGCAGCGACGGCTGCACGGTGCCAGTCACGAACTCGACGACCTGGCGCTTGGACGGGTAGGAGCGCAGGTTGGCCAGGCGCTGGCGCCAGCTGCGCTCGGGGGCGTGGCCGCCGCTGGCGGCGGTGTTGGACCGACGCAGCTCACGGCCCTCGCGGTCGGCCTTCTCCATGCGCAGCGCCTTCAGGAAGGAAGCCATGAGCAGGTAGGCCACGATCGTCACCGGCAGGGCGAAGATCAGCGTGGCGTACTCCATGGTCGTCACACCGCCGGCGATCAGCATCGCGATCGTGAGGATCGCGGTGAGCACGGCCCAGAAGATGCGCAGCCACTTGGGGCCGTCGTCGGCGGGGTCCGGGATGGTCGAGGAGTAGTTCGACATGACCATGGCGCCGGAGTTGGCGGAGGTCAGGTAGAAGAGCAGCCCGGACAGCGTGGCCAGCCCGATCAGGAAGGTCGCCCCCGGGAACATCTCCAGCAGCGCATACCAGCCCTGCTCGGGGCTGTCCATGGACAGCTGGGCGAACTCCTCGTTGCCGTTGACCATGACCTCGTGCAGCGCGGAGTTGCCGAAGATCGTCACGATGAGGAAGTCGCACAGCACCGGCGCGGTGATCGCGGCGAGCACGAACTCGCGCAGCGTGCGGCCGCGGGAGATGCGCGCCAGGAACAGGCCCACGAACGGGCCCCAGGCCAGCCAGAAGGCCCAGAAGAACAGGGTCCAGGAGCCCATCCACTCCGCGCCGTCCGGGTTGTAGCCCATGGTCTGCAGAGTGCGCTCGGGCAGGGTGAAGATGAACCGGCCGATGTTCTGCACGATGCCGTTCATCAGGAACGCGGTCTGCCCGAAGATCAGGATGTAGACGAGCATGGCCGCAGCGGACCAGATGTTCAGCTCGGAGATGATGCGGATGCCCTTGTCCACGCCGGAGGTGCAGGCCGCGATCGTGAGCACCACGGCCACGATGATCAGTGCGATCTGCAGCCCGAGCCCGTCGGGGATGCCGAACAGGGTCGAGAAGCCGACGGAGAGCAGCACCACGCCGATGCCCATGGAGGTGGCCACGCCGAACACGGTGCCGACCAGGGCGAAGATGTCGATGACATCGCCGGTGGCTCCGCGCACGCGCTTGCCCAGCAGCGGGTACAGCGCCGCGCGGATCGACAGCGGCATGCCCCAGCGGTAGGCGAAGTAGCCCAGGGCCATGCCGATCAGGGAGTACATGGACCAGCCGGCCACGCCGTAGTGGAACATGGTCCACACGACCGACTCCTCCGCGGCCTCGAGGCTGCGCGGGTCGCCGTCGATCGGGTGGATGAACTGCGTGATGGGCCCGGTCACCGAGTAGAACAGCATGTCGATGCCCACGCCGGCGGCGAAGAGCATGGCCAGCCAGGTGAAGAACTTGTACTCGGGGCGCGAGTGATCAGGTCCCAGGCGGACGGAGCCCTCCTTGGAGAAGGCCACCCACAGGACGAAGCCGATCACGAGGGTCACGGTCAGGACGTAGTACCAGCCCAGATTCTCGGCGATCCACAGCACGATGCCGTGCATGGTCTCCCGAGCGCTGTCCGGGGCGGCCATCGCGAAGGCGGAGAACGCCAGGATCGCGCACGCCGCGATCAGGAACACCACCCAGTTGACCTGCGGGCCCCTGTCCTGCGTCAGGGCGGAGTATCCGGCCGAGAGCTCCGAGGAGGAGACGGGGGCCCGCCTCTCCTCGCGCTTGGTCTCGCGCTGCTGGTCCTTGTCCGTGCCGCCGAGGCGCTGGCGGTCCAGCGGCGTCCGCTGTCCTCCTTCACGTGCTGTCTTCTCCTGCTCGGATTCGCTCACGCAGTGCTCCCTTCGCTGGATTCGAGTGCTCGGGTCGAACCGCAGGAGCGTGCGTGCGAGCGCCTCATCCAGAGGAGATCACGACTGCTATGGGGAGATTCCCAGGCAACTCCTACGATTCGAGCAACCTGGTGATGGTATGGGGAATGTCTGGAAACAGCCAGGTATCCAGGTCGAGTGTGAGCGGCCTGTCCTGTGGATCAGCCCCGCCGGTCAGCTTGCGGGGCGCGGCTCGCTCGGGTCTTCGCCCGCACTGTCGGGGCTGGCCGCCTGGCCCGTCGCAGCGTTCGTGTCCTCGACGACGGCCGCCCAGGCACTGCGCAGGGCCTCCAGCAGCACCTCCGGCGGCTGCGCCCCAGAGACGGCGTATCGGGAGCCCAGCACGAAAAACGGAACGCCCTGCACTGACAGGCTGCGGGCCACCGTCAGGTCATCCTGGACCGCCTCTCGCCAGGTGCGCTCGTGCAGGGCGGAACGGGCCTGCTCGGGTTCCAGCCCGATCTCCGAAGCCAGGGCCACCAGGACGTCGATGTCGTCCAGGACCTTCCCTTCTGAGAAATAGGCCCGGAAAAGCCGCTGCATCATCTCGCGGCCCTTGCCTCTGGCCTGGGCGAAGTGCGAGAGCTCATGGGCCCTGCGGGTCGACGACGACTGCACCCGATCCATCGCGAAGTCGATCCCGACCTCGCGACCGCGCTCGATCACCGGATGATTCATCTGCTCGACCTGCTCGCGGCTCATGCCCTTGTGCTGAGCAAGCATCTCGAGCATGGGCATGGTCCGACCCTCCGGGAACTCCGGAGCCAGCAGGAAGGAGTGGTAGACCACGCGCACGGCATCGCGGTGCTCGAACTGCTCCAGCGCCAGCTGCAGATGCCGGTCGCCCAGGCAGCAGAACGGGCACATCACATCCGACCAGATGTCGATGCTCAGGGTGCCGGGCTCGGGTGCGCTCAGGGGAGAATCCATGTCCGGGACACTACCGTCGGCCGCGACGGCAGCCGCTCAGCCCTGCGGGGCAGAATCGGCGCCTGCGGGTGCATCCTTCACCAGGGAGAGCTCGAATTCGAGGGTGATCTTGTCCGAGACGAGCACGCCGCCGGAGTCCAGCGGGGTGTTCCAGGAGACGCCCCAGTCCTTGCGGTCGATGCGCCGCGAGCCCTCCAGGCCGGCCCGCAGCTGCCCGAACGGATCGGTGTCCACGCCCAGCAGCTCCAGCGGCACGGAGATCGTGCGGGTCACGCCCCGGATCGTGAGCTCGCCGGTGACGATGAACTGATTCTCGTCCACCTCATCCACCGCCGTGGAGTCGAACTCGATGGTGGGGTGCTGCTGTGCATCGAAGAAGTCGGCACTGCGCAGGTGGGCATCGCGCTGAGGACTGCGGGTGTCCACGCTGTCCACGCTCAGCACGACGCTCACTTTCGAGCGCGACATGTCCTCGGCGTCCAGCTGCGCGGTGCCCGAGACGTCGTTGAAGGCCCCTCGGACCTTGGTGACCATCGCGTGGCGCGAGGAGAACCCCACCCGGCTGTGGGTCGGATCGATGCTCCAAGTCCCCGTCAGTTCCTTCTGAGCGCTCATGTTCGTCTCCCCTGCCTGCGTCGTAGCTGCGCGGGCGACCAGACCCGCTCCCCCATCGTAGGACCGGGCCCCACCCCGATGGCACCTTATCGGTCCCCAGTTCAGGGGCGCTCATCTGCCCTGTGAACTGGAGCGATGCATTACCGGGCAGTCACGGGGACCCGCGGCCGCAGCGCCCAGTCGGCTAGTCTCGGTATATGAGAAGCCTCCTGTCATTCATCCTCAACATCATCTGGTTCCTGACCGCCGGATGGACCCTCTTCCTGGGCTACGCGCTGGCCGGGATCCTGGCCTGCCTGCTGATCGTGACCATCCCGTTCGGGCTGGCGTCGTTCCGCATCGCCGGCTTCGTGATCTGGCCCTTCGGCCGCGAGGTCATCACCACCCGGCGCGCCGGTGCCTTCAGCGGGCTCGGCAACATCGTCTGGTTCGTGATCGCCGGCTGGTGGCTGGCTCTCGGCCACGTCGTCACCGCAGTGGCCCAGGCGGTCACGATCATCGGCATCCCGCTGGCATGGGCGAACCTCAAGCTGATCCCCGTGACCTGCTTCCCCTTCGGGCGCGAGGTGGTCCCCGCCTCGCAGCTGCGCGCCCAGATGTACCCGGTCGCACGGGCCTGATCCCCGGCAATCTGCCGGTTGCTGACAGATGAGCACCCCCGTCAGCGCTGACGGGGGTGCTCATCTGTCACTGATCGGATGCGGGCCGTCGATCCGAGGGTCGGCTGGTGCCCCCACTGGGACTCGAACCCAGACTGAGCGGATTTTAAGTCCGCTGCCTCTGCCGATTGGGCTATAGGGGCTATGACAGGAGCCCCTCCCGCCGAGAGCGAGAGGGGCTCCTGCGCGCATCAGCTCAGAGCTTGACCTGCTTGCGCACGACCTCCTGGCCGGTGGCCGTCTCGAAGTTCAGGCGAGGATCGCGCACGTGGCGGATCTGGGTGGTGTTGCGCCCGAAGACCATATTGGCAGTCCACTCGCTGAGGATGCGGAACTTGCGGTCCAGAGTCGGCATGGCGTAGGCGTGGTAGCCGCGGTGCATGAGCCAGGCCAGGGGGCCGGAGAACTCGACGCCCTTGAGGTTGGCAGCACCCTTGTACAGGCCCAGTCCCGCCACGGTGCCGAGGCTCTCGTGGTAGTAGTCCTCGAGCGGCTTGCCCTCTCGAGCGGCCAGGATGTTCTTGACCATGACCTTGGCCTGGCGGATGGCGTGCTGCGCGTTCGGGACGCAGAAGCCGCCGGGGCCCTGACCGGACAGATCCGGAACTGCGGCGTTGTCACCGCCGGTCCAGGCGCCCGGGATGGGGCCGTCGTCGCCGGTGACCCGCAGGTCTGCTCCGGCGCGGACGCGGCCGCGGTCGTCGACGGGGAACGGGGTGTTCTTCTTGAACAGCGGGTTCGCCTGGACGCCAGCGGTCCAGATCAGGGTGTCGGCGTCGAACTCGCCGGCCGGGGACTTGTCCTGCATGTTGATCAGCTTGATGTGATCGTCCTCGGCGGAGTCCAGCGAGGTGTTCAGCAGCACCTCCACACCGCGCGAGCGCAGCTCGGCCACGACCTTCTCCGCGCGGTCCTGGGAGACCTCGGGCATGATGCGCCCGGCCGCCTCGACCAGCACGAAGCGCAGGTCGGAGACCTTCACGCGCGGGTTGCGCTCTGCGGCCCTGCGTGCCGCGTCCTCGAGCTCGCCGATGGTCTCGATGCCTGCGAAGCCGCCGCCGACCAGCACGAAGGTCAGGGCCTTGCGGCGCTCCGGACCGTCCTCCATCTGGGAGGCGGCGCTGATGCGCTCGAAGACCCAGTTGCGCACCGCCACGGCTTCCTCGATGGACTTCATGCCGATCGCGGACTCGCCCAGCCCCGGGATGGGGAAGGCGCGGGTCACGGAGCCCGCGGCGAGCACGATCTCGTCGTAGGGGACCTCGAAGACGGGGCCGTCGTTGATGGAGGCCACAGTGGCCACGCGCTTGTCGTGGTCGATGCCGATGACACGGCCCGACAGCGACTCGGTGTCCTTGAGGAACTGCTGGAAGGGAGCCACGGCGGAGCGCGCCTCGAGGCTGCCGGCAGCGACCTCCGGGAGGAAGGGCAGGTACATCATGTAGGGGTTCGGATCGACGATCGTGACGATGCCGCCGGATTCCTTGATCCGCTTCTGGAGCCCCTGGGCCACGTGATAGCCCAGGTACCCGCCGCCCACGATGAGGATGCGATTACGGTCCTTTGCCAGGAAAGAGCTAGACATGGTTTCGAGTCTAGTCATAGGACGAGGACGTCCTCGCCCCCGCTCCGCCGTGCGTCTCGAGAGTTCACGCACATCTCATCCGTCGCCCGGTCGGGAGCCCTCACGAGGGGCTCGCCGAGAGGTGCGGGGCCTCAGCCGCGGCGCAGCAGCCAGCGGATGTGCCGGACCGCCCCGATCGTGATCGCGGCGACCAGCAGCCCGAATCCGGCCAGCACGAAGATCGGCAGCATCCCGGTCGAGTTCAGCGGCTCGACGGGCTCCGGAGCCTCCGCCTCGACCGTCACATCCTCCGTCAGCGGCGGCCCGGAGGTCGCTGCCGAGGAGCTCGGCTCGCTGTCGTGACGGCGATGCACCTCGATCCACTGCTCCATGGAGCCCAGCGGAGAGTCCTCCATCTCCGGCAGGTCCGCGGTCACCGCCCGGTTCACGTCCAGGATCCCGTAGCCGTAGAGCGGGTCCTTGCCGGGCTCGCCCGCGTCCTCGGCCGAGGCCGTGATCCGGTGAGCCACCTCGTCGGCGCTGAGCTCAGGATGCTCCGAGCGGATCAGGGCTGCCGTGCCCGCCACGATGGGGGCGGAGGCGGAGGTGCCCGTCCAGCTGGCATAGCCGTCTCCCGGAGTGGCTCCCACGAGCTCCTCCGCCGGACCCGCCACCGAGATCGAGATCCCCTGCGACGACGACTCCCAGCCGGCCTGCCCGTCCTGATCCACCCCGCCCACGGTCAGCACGCTGGGGATGGTCGCCGGAGCGCCCACCTGCACCAGGCCGTTTCCGCGGTTGCCTGCCGCCGCCACGATCAGGACGTCCTTCTCCTCCGCGTAGGCGAACGCCGAGTCCCAGGACTCGGGCCAGGACTGCTGCGGGGAGCCCACGGACATGTTGATCACGTCGGCGCCGTTGTCGACGGCCCAGCGCACGGCGTCGGGGATCTGCTCGTCGGTCGAGCGCACGCCGGCCTCATCGGTTCCCAGCGCGGTCGACACGGCCAGGATCTCCGCCTCGGGGGCCACGCCGATGATGCCCTCGGCGTGACCGGCGCCGTGGCCGCGCCCGGCCGCGACGGAGGCGACCATGGTCCCGTGATCGGGATCCGCCCCCAGCGGCTCCTGGCCGTTCGCGGCCCCGATGCCGGAGACGTCCGTTCCCCCGGAGACGGCCCCCTCGAGGTCCGGGTGCGAGCCGTCCACGCCGGTGTCGATGATCGCGATCGTGGCGCCCTCCCCGCGCGAGGCCTTCCAGGCGTCGCGGACGCCGTACTCATCGAGCCAGTACTCGTCCGCGCGGGCCTGCGACTCGGAGATCTCGGTGGACTCGGCCGGCTGCGAGGGCTCCGGCACGGGCACGTCCGACGGGTCCGTGACCGGCACCGACGGCGCGGGGCCATCCGGCACCGGGGTCTCCTCGGTGGCCTGGACGGGGCCGGCGATGACCGCGCTGGTGAGCATCCCGCTCAGCACGACGGAGGCGCTCAGCGCCACGGCGGTGCGGACCGGGCCCCGCCCTCCATTGCCGGAGGTGCGCTCGGAGGCTGAGGGGCTCATGGTCAGGTCCTTCGTGGACTCCGCGAAGCGGATCCGGGTCGGCAGGCGCACCGGGGACGTCAGGCCAGCGGAGCCTTCTGGGGGATGGTGGACAGGCGGGACAGTGCGATGCCGTCCAAAATATCGTGCTCGCTCGTGGTGGCGGTGCTCACACGCCCGTCGGTGGCCTCGGCGATCCGCTGCAGCACGCGCCGCCACACCAGGGCGCCGCCGCCGATCACGTCGCCGCGCCCAGGGTGCATGACGCCCAGGGCGTCGCGCTGCTCCCGGGTCATGGCGGTGAGCTCGCGGCAGGTGCGCTCCAGATCGGAGATCGGCAGCTCGGCGCCGTTGATCCGCTGCTCGTCGTAGTCCTCCAGGCCCAGGGCCAGTGCGGTGATGGTGGTGACGGTCCCGGCCACGCCCACGATCTTCCGGGTCTGGCCCAGCGGGACGGTCAGCGCCGCGGAGTCCAGGGCGCGGTCCACATCCGCCAGCACCGCGCGCTGCTGCGCCTCGGTGGGCGGGTTGGAGCCCAGGTGGCGCTCGGTCATGCGCACGCATCCGATGTTCAGCGAGCGCGAGGCCAGGATCCCCGCCGAGCTGCCGAGCACGAGCTCGGTCGAGCCGCCGCCCAGGTCCACGACCAACGTGCGATCGTCCTCGGACTCCGGAGCGGCCACCATGGTGGCCCCCGCGAAGGACAGGGCCGCCTCCTCCTCGCCCGAGATCACCTCGGGGGCCACGCCCAGGCGCGAGCGGATGCCGTCCACGAAGACGTGCCGGTTGCCGGCGTCGCGCGTGGCCGAGGTGGCCACGAAGCGCACCGAGTCCACGGCGTGCTCATCGAGCAGGCGGGCGAAGCCGTCGACGGCCGCGAACGTGCGCTCCAGCGCCTCCTGGGCCAGCCAGCCTGTCGCATCCACGCCCTGGCCCAGGCGGACCATCTCCTTGGTGCGCACGAGCTCGTTCAGCTCGATCTCGGCCGGGGAGGCGCCCACGGCGTCGTCAGCCGCCTCGGTGATCAGCAGGCGGATCGAGTTGGTGCCGCAGTCGATGGCTCCGACGCGCATGGGGGCTCCTCGGTGTACTCGGGCTCTTCAGGGGGTGGGGCGGTGCTCAGGACTCGCGCCAGGCGGGATCGCATCGGCAGATCTGCGGGGACCAGGTGTCGGCGATCAGCTCGAGCGTCTCGTCGCCGAGCAGGTTCACGCCGGGTCCCGCGGACAGCGAGTGTCCGACCAGCACGTGCAGGCACTTCACGCGGGTGGGCATGCCGCCTGCGGAGATGCCGTCGATCTCCGGGACCTCCCCGGAGCCGGCGATGGCGCCGATGCGCTCGCGCCGGGCCAGGTAGTCCTCGTGCGAGCGCTGGTAGGACGCCGCCAGCTGCTCGTCCTCTCCCAGGCGGTCGGTCATCCCGTACATGGCTCCCTCCGCCTCCAGCCGCGAGACGGCTGCCGTGATCACGGGGTGGGCCAGGTAGTAGACCGTGGGGAACGGCGTGCCGCCGGACAGCCTCGGAGCGGTGGCCGCCACGAGCGGGTTGCCGCAGGCGCACCGGGCCGGGATCTCCACCACATCGCGCACGGGCCGGCCCAGCTGGCGGGCCAGCACCTGCAGGTCCAGCTCCTGCGGGCGGCGGTTGGCGGCCGTGGAGTTCAGGCCGCGGGGCTCGGCCACGTCCACACCGGCCGGGGCGATCCCGGAGACGGTCTGCTCCAGATCCGGGCGCGGCTGATCGCTGCTGGTGCTCTGCTCGCTCACGGGGGTCCTCACTCGGTGGTCTCGGCGGTGGGCGACGACGAGGCGGACGGGTCCTCCTGTGCCTCGTCGAGCTCGGGGAAGCTGTCGGCGGAGTCCTCGGCGCGCTGCGGCCAGGCGGAGTCCTTGAGCGAGCCCCACAGGGCATCGGCCCAGGCCGGCCTGCTGGCGGACTCCTCGACGGCAGAGGTGTCCGCGGCCCCGGTGCCGACCTCGTCGGCGCCGACCACCAGGTAGGAGCGCTGCCCGGGCTCGACCATCATCAGCCGCTCCCCTGCCTGCTGCTCGACGTAGTCCGGGTTCTCCCACAGCTCGAGCTCGTCCTGCAGGGCATCCCGGTCGGCGGACTTCTCCTCGATGCTGGCCTCCAGCTCGGCGATCTCCGCCTGCTGGTCCAGGTAGATCTTGGTCGTGGGGGCGGCCAGGAAGACGATGAACAGCACGATCGCCACGACCCACAGCAGGCGACGGCTGCCCGACGACGTCGTGAAGCGTCTCAGGCTGCGCGCGGGGGCCTCGTCGCGCTCGGCCGGATCCGGCTCGGAGCCGCGCTCGGACCGCGGCGCGCGGTCCTCGGTGCGGTGATCGGACACGGATGCTGCTCCTGGCTCTGCGACGGTCTGCGTGCTCGGGGCGTCCCCTCCGGTGCGAGGGCTGCGGGACGCGCGTTCGACGAGCGAGCGGGCCCAGTCTAGTGGCACGCTCGGACCCCGCTCGGCACCGACGAGGCAGCGCCTGCCCCCGCGACGACGGACCGCCGCCGCCCTCCCGAGTCAGGAGGACGACGGCGGTCCGTGTGCGGGCGGCTGCGTTCAGCCGTTCACCCGCGCTCTCAGGCCGAGAAGCGCGGGAAGGCCGAGACGCCGGCGTAGGAGGCGGCGTCTCCCAAGGCCTCCTCGATGCGCAGCAGCTGGTTGTACTTGGCCACGCGCTCCGAGCGCGCCGGGGCGCCGGTCTTGATCTGCCCGGCGTTGGTGGCCACGGCGATGTCCGAGATCGTGGTGTCCTCGGTCTCGCCCGAGCGGTGGGAGACCATGCACCGGAACATGTTGGTCTGCGCCAGGGTGATGGCCTCCAGGGTCTCGGTGAGGGAGCCGATCTGGTTGACCTTGACCAGCAGGGCGTTGCCGACGCCCTCGCGGATGCCGCGGGCCAGGAACTCGGGGTTGGTGACGAAGAGGTCATCGCCCACGAGCTGGACCTTCTGCCCGACCGAGGAGGTGAGCTTGGCCCAGCCGTCCCAGTCGTTCTCGTCCAGCGGGTCCTCGATCGAGACCAGCGGGTAGTCGGCCACGAGCTGCTCGTAGTAGGCCGCCATCTCATCGGCCGACTTCTTGCCGCCCTCGAAGGTGTAGGAGCCCTTGTCGAAGAACTCGGAGGAGGCGACGTCCAGCGCCAGCGCGATCTGCTCGCCCGGCTTGTAGCCGGCCTTCTTGATGGCGTCCAGGATCAGGTCCAGGGCAGCGCGGTTGGACTCGAGGTCGGGCGCGAAGCCGCCCTCGTCGCCCAGCCCGGTGGACAGGCCGCGGTCCTTCAGCACGGACTTCAGCGCGTGGTAGACCTCGGTGCCGGCGCGCAGGGCCTCCGAGAAGGTGGCGAAGCCGATCGGGGCGATCATGAACTCCTGGATGTCCACGTTGGAGTCCGCGTGGGAGCCGCCGTTGAGGATGTTCATCATGGGCACCGGCAGCACGTGCGCGTTGGGGCCGCCCAGGTACTTGTAAAGCGGGAGGTCGGCCTCCTCCGCCGAGGCGCGGGCCACGGCCAGCGAGACGCCCAGGATGGCGTTGGCGCCGAGCTTGGACTTGGTCGGGGTGCCGTCGAGCTCGAGCATGGCCTGGTCGACCAGGCGCTGGTCGGTGGACTCCATGCCGATGACGGCCTCGGCGATCTCCTCGTTCACGGCCTCGACCGCACCCAGGACGCCCTTGCCCAGGTAGACGTTCTTGTCGCCGTCGCGGCGCTCGACGGCCTCGTGCTCACCGGTGGAGGCGCCCGAGGGCACCGCCGCGCGACCGAAGCTGCCGTCCTCGAGGCGGACCTCGACCTCGACCGTGGGGTTGCCGCGGGAATCGAGGATCTGACGTGCGTGGACGTCGATGATCATGGCCATGGAAGGTCTCCTTCGATCGGTGCTGCGGAAACGGGCCGAGGCGTCCCGCCAGGACCCGGTGCTTCTGCTGACGAGCCTATCGAGAAGGCCCTGTCTCGAACATCATTATTGCCTGTGCTTCCGCTCAGTCCTGCGGGAGCCGTGCCGGATCGCGCTGACGGACCCACCGGGCGCTGTGCTCGCGCAGGGCGCGCTCGGCATCCAGTCCGTCCGACGAGGCCTGGCGCACCAGCTCGAACAGGGCCTGCCCCAGCTGCTCCTGAGTGCGCGGGCGGTCCTCGTCCGGCTCCGAGGGGCTCTGCGGCTCCAGTCCGTGGCGCCTGGCCTTCGAGAGGATCTTCTCGGTGCGCTGCAGGGCGGGAAGCCCCGGCGGCACGCCGTCGAACGGGCCGGTGCGCTGGGGCTTCTCGGCCCGCTTGAGCTCCTCCCACCGGGCGTGCAGGGCGGCATCGTCCGAGGCCTCGGCCCTCTGGCCGTCGGCGAAGACCTCGGGGTGACGGCGCACGAGCTTTTCGCTGATCCCCGCCACGACATCATCGATGTCGAACCCGCCCTGCTGCGCGCTGCGCTCCTGGGCGATCCTCGCGTGGAAGACCACCTGGAGCAGGACGTCGCCGAGCTCCTCCACGAGCTCGTCGCGGTGGGCCTCCGGCCCGCCGGGGGCTTCGACGGCCTCGACGACCTCGTAGGACTCCTCGATCAGGTGCTTCACGAGCGAGGAGTGGCTCTGGCGCCCGTCCCACGCGCAGCCGCCGGGCGAGCGCAGACGGTCCATGATCGCCAGCAGCCGCTCGAAGGCCGCCCCCGATCCGTCCTCGCTCACCAGGTGCCCTCGGAGGCCTCGGCCTCATGAGCGGCCATCATGTCCCCCAGGCCCAGCGGGATGCCCGATCCGCGCACGGCGTCGAACTCCGCTCCGATCCGCGCCTCGAGGGCCACGCGCTGATCCAGCGGCAGGAAGGCCGACTGGGCCGCGCTGCGCTGCAGGGTCTCGAGGTCATCCAGCGAGAACCCGTGCAGGGCCACGAGCTCGCCGAGCTCGGTCGTGAGATCCGTGCCCGAGACCAGCCGGTTGTCCGCCCCGACCACCACGCGGAAGCCCGCACGGTGCAGGAAGCCGATCGGATGGCGCTGCGTGCCGGGGCCCAGGACGCGCACGAGGTTGTGCGGAGGGTTCCAGCCTGCGACCGCACCGGTCTGGCTGTTCGAGCGCGGGCAGACCTCCAGGGCGATGCCGCGGTCGCGCACCCACCGGGCCAGCTCGCCGAGCTCGATCGAGACGTCGTCGTCCGGGGCGTCCGACAGCGCCACGTCCTCGACCAGGCGCACGCCGTGGCCCAGGCGCAGCGCGCGGCCGTCGACCACCGCCGAGCGAAGGGAGTCCAGGCCGGCGCCCTCGCCCGCGTGCAGGGTGACGGGCACCAGGCTGCGCGCCAGCAGGTCCAGGGCCTCCTGGTGCCGGCTGGGCGCGAAGCCCTCCTCCGGCCCGGCCAGGTCGAAGCCCAGCACGCCGCCGGGCTCGTCCGGGGAGAAGCGCTCGACGGTCAGCTGCGCGATCTCGAGGCTGCGGTCGGCCTGGCGCATGGCGCACAGCAGCTGCCCGGCGGAGATCTCCAGGCCCCCCTGGGCGGCCGCGACCACGCCCTCCTGCAGGCCCTCGCTGACGGCGTCGACGGCCTGGCCGAGGCTCAGACCGCCGGCCACGTGCTGCTCGGGGGCCCAGCGCAGCTCGGCGTGGATCACGCCGTCGGCGGCGAGGTCCTCGACGGCCTCGCGAGCCGCCCGACGCAGGGCCTCGGCGCTCTGCAGGACCTCGAGGATCACCGAGAAGGTCTGCAGGTAGCGCTCGAGCGAGCCCGAGTCCGCGGACTCGCGCATCCACTGCTCGAGCTCGGCGGCCGAGTCAGCGGGCGGCTCGGTCCCCGCGGCCTCGGCGAGCTCGAGCAGGGTCTGCGGGCGCAGGCCGCCGTCGAGATGATCGTGGAGGCTGATCTTGGGAAGGGAGCGCAGGACCCCGCCGGCCGAGCCGACGGGGTCCTGGCTCCCGGGCTGGCCGGCGGGGCCGGTGCTCGGGATCTGGGTCATGGGATCAGTAGTTCCAATCCTGGAGGGCGTCGTTGACGTGCTGCGGGATGTTCGCCCCGGTGCGCGGGTACATGCGCAGCTCCTCGACGTAGTTCTGCGAGGGCAGGCGGTTCTCGTATCGCACGAACGCCTCCTCGTCGTCGTAGTCGAAGGAGACCTCCGGGGGGATGCCCGGACGGAAGCGGAACATGATCGCCAGCGGGGCGCCCTCGCCCTCGACGTACGAGTCCTGCTTGAGGGCCTGGACCTGCAGGTCCTCCTCGGGGATCAGGTCGAAGGTCGAGCGCTGGTCCCAGAAGCCGCCCTGGCGCACGTGGGTCAGGGCGTCGTAGTAGGTGCCCAGCGTGCGCACGCGGATCAGCACGGTCGAGACGTCGCGGGCGGAGCCGTCGGCACCGAAGAGACGCTTCTGCGCGCCGGCCACGCGGCGGGCGATGTCCTTCTGGGACAGGACCTTGTTGCCCTGGGCCAGGTCCTCGCCGCCCGCTGCCTGCTCCGCGGCGCGGTACGACGGGGCCACATCGGCGCCGCTGGCGACCGTGGGGGCGCCGGAGCCGTCCCGGCTGGACACCGAGTGCGCGGCTGCCGCACCCGTGGGCGCGGCTGCCGGGGAGCGCCGGGCGCCGCTGTCATCGCGCCACTCGTCGTGATCGACGTGCGCCGGGATCTGCTCGCCCTGGGCCTGCGAGGCTGCGGAGGTGCCCGCGTGCTGCTCGCTCGTGCCGGAGCTCGCGGCGGACTGGTGACCCGCCGTGCGCGCGACCGACTCCTGGACCTCGTGGTCCACCTCGATCGGCTCCTGGCCCTGCTGGCGGGGCGCGAGGTTGTCGACCGTGCCGTTGTCGGTCAGCTGGCCCTCGGGCACGCGCCGCTGCTCCGAGCCGGCGACGACGCCTGCCGCGGCGGCGCCGGCGACGCCGGCACCCGAGGAGCGCTGCTCGGCCTCGACGGGGCGCGCCTCGGCGCCCGAGGTCTCGGATGCTGCTGCCTCGGTGCCCCGAGCATCAGCGGTCCGTGCCTCAGCAGGACGAGCCTCCTGGGTCCGTGCCTCGGGGGTGCGGGCCTCGGTGTCCTGGACGGCCTGCGGCTCGCGGCTCAGGGCCTCGGAGTCGCGGCGACGGTCCTCGCGGGACTCGGCGCCCAGGTCGCGCTGCTCAGCGGCGGGCTCGGCCGTGCCGGCCTGGTCCTGCCCGAGCGGAGCCGACTGGT
>ENA-OOKA01000123-OOKA01000123.1-human-skin-metagenome-genome-assembly--contig:-NODE-123-length-26497-cov-10.341616_pt1 | contig 26497 bp, 19 predicted proteins | sample MGYA00248825_ERZ500995 | MGnify/ENA primary metagenome ERZ500995 (study PRJEB25958, sample SAMN03398540) | human skin metagenome | study: EMG produced TPA metagenomics assembly of the Human Skin...
TCGTCGTTCGTGAAGAGTCTCGCCAGATGGTGCGCACCCGCGCCGTTATCACCCGCGCGGTGCGTCGCGCCCTCGACGAGCGCGGTTTCCTTGAGATCGAGACTCCGATCCTGCAGTTGGTCCACGGTGGTGCCGCAGCCCGCCCGTTTAATACCCACCTCAATGCCTTCGACATTGACATGAGTTTGCGTATCGCTCTTGAGCTCTATCTCAAGCGGACGATGGTCGGCGGCACCGATCGGGTCTACGAGATGGGTCGGGTCTTCCGCAACGAGGGTATTGATTCCAGCCACTCGGCCGAGTTCTCTATGCTCGAGGCCTACATGAGCTGGGGCAACCAGTTCACCATCGCCGAGGTGATCCAGCAGATCATCGTGCGTGCTGCCGATGCGCTGGGCGGGCGTCAGATCGCGGCAGGTGCCCGGATAGGCCCCCGGCGCCCCGTGCGGCGCGCCGCCTGAGGCCTCGATCTCCTCGCGGATCTCGCGGCGCGTGCAGAAGCACTCGTAGACCAGATCGCGCTCGCGCAGCCTGTCGACGGCCTGGAGGTGGGCCGGGATCCGCTGCGACTGCACGAGCACGGGCTCCTGCCAGTCCAGGCCGATCGCGGCCAGGTCCTCGAGCTGGCGCTCGGCCGCGCCCTCCTTGACGCGGTCGAGGTCCTCGAGGCGCAGCGCGAACCCGCGGCCGTCGGCGCGGGCGATCGCCCAGGCCAGCACGGCGGTGCGCAGGTTGCCCAGGTGGAGGTCCCCGGAGGGGGAGGGCGCGTAGCGCCCGGATCCGCGGCTCAGCATGGCCACCACCGTAGGCCACGCGCGGTGCGGCACCGTACGCTGGACGGGTGAGCTCCCTCAGCGAAGTCGGCGACGACATCCATGTCATCACCACGGAGAACTGGCGCCTGAACTCGGGCCTGGTCGTGGGGTCCTCGCGCGCGCTCGTGATCGACACCGGCGCCGGGCCGCGGCAGGGACGCGAGATCCTCGAGGCCGTGCGCACGGTGACCCAGCTGCCGCTCGTGGTGCTGAACACCCACGCCCACTACGACCACTACATGGGCAACGCGGTCTTCGAGCGGGCCGGAGTCACCGAGTTCTGGTCGCACCGCGACGCCGCCGCGGCCATCGGCACCCACGGCGACTTCCAGCGCTCCTTCGTGGGAGTCCTGGAGCCGGAGATGGGGGAGGGCAAGGGTCTGGGGACGCGGATCGTGGTGCCGCAGCGGCACCTGCCCGGCACCGGTCTGCGCCCCGCGCTGAGCCGGATCGACCTGGGCGGTCGGCACGTGGTCGTGTTCTCGGTGGGACGGGCGCACACGGACAACGACATCTTCGCGGGCGTGGACGAGGTCCTGTTCGCCGGCGACGTGGTGGAGCAGGGCGCGGATCCGGCCTTCGAGGACGCCTATCCGCACGAATGGGTGCGGGCCCTGGAGCAGATCGCGGATCTGGAGCGCTACTCGGTGGTCGTGCCGGGCCACGGCTCCCCGGTATCGCGCGGCGCGGTGCGGGACATGGCCGAGAACATGGCCGCGGCGATCGAGCGCCTGGATGCGCCTGCGGCCCCGGTGCAGGACGCCGCCGGTCCGGTGACCGCCGCGCTGTACCAGCTGCCCTACGGGGCGGCGGCCTCCAGGATCCTGCTGGACCGGCTGGCCGTCATCGCCGGCGCGGGCGCATAGCCCGCACCATCTGCTGGGCCGAGAGCAGGGAGGCGCTCAGCACGCCCAGGGCGCCGAAGGCCAGTGCCAGGCCCGGTGCCGGGATCGTCTGCTGAGCCGTCAAGGCCAGGATCGTGAGCCCGGCCCCCAGCACGAACAGGACCAGCAGCGTGAGGCCGCGCTGCGGGACCCAGGGCTCGGCCGGGATCAGCGCGCGCAGCACCAGGGATCCGAGCACGAACCAGCCGGCGACCAGCAGCACGGACACGGCGGCATCGGCGGGCCGGTGCCAGCCGTTGATGACCGTCCCCACCCCGGCCACAGTGACTGCCGCAGCGCCCAGCAGCGCCCACGCCTTGCGCTGGCGCGCGGGAGCGACCATGACGACGACCGCCACGGCTGCCGCTGCTGCGGCGGTGTGCCCGGAGGGCAGGGAGTTCTGGGCCGACTCCTGGATCCCGTAGGCGGTCTTGTCCAGCAGGCTGTGCTTGAGCAGCTGGACGGAGGCCAGGGCCGGCACCGCGGTGAGCACGGCGATCACCAGCGGGATCCAGCGGCGGTTCGAGGCGGCCAGGATCAGTGAGATCACAGCGGAGGCCGCGCAGGTGATGAGGGTGGCCGAGGCGAGCAGGCCGGTCACCGTGGAGGGGAGGCGTTCGTTGACCGCAGAGGCCTGGCGCAGGGCGACCTCATCCACCCACTGCCCGTTCACCGTGCGCAGCGCGGCCCAGGCGATCAGCCCGGCCAGGGCGAAGAGCACGCCTGCGCGCACCAGCTGGCCCACTGCGGAGCCGACCGTGAGATCGCGCCGCGGCTGCGGGCGGTGCTCGCCGCCGTACTGGTAGGCGGCCTGGCCCGGGTAGTCGGGGCGATCGTCGATGCGCTGCGGGGCCCAGACCTGCTGCCGCTGCAGCGGAGCCGTCGGCGCAGGGACCCCGGCGACGAGCCGGGTCTCCTGCGCCGTGTCGGGCCTCATCCGGTGGTGCTCGACCCCGAGATGCTCGCCCTGCGGGTGCCGATCCTGCGCCGCGGAGTGGCGGTCGCCCCGCTGTCCTCGCTGCGGATCGGTCTCAGCCGGAATGTAGGTCACGCTCGTCGTCCCCTGATCGACACTGCCTGATCGCCCAGGCTTGGGAAGGGCCCCAGTGTGGCATCGGAGCCTTCGCGGATCCTGGGACCGAGCCTCGGATTCCCGAGGACTCGGGCGCAGCCCCTGCGCGGCCCGGCCCTAGGCTGGATCCATGTCCCGAACCGAGCCCCTGGCCTTCAGCCCCCTGCCGCAGCCGCTGCCCTCCCTCGAGGAGGTGCTTGAGGACGCCGCGGTCGTGGACCTGCCGATGACCTCGCGCTTCCGCGGTCTGCAGCGCCGCGAATCCATGCTGGTGCGCGGTCCGCAGGGCTGGGCCGAGTTCGCCGCCTTCCCCGAGTACGACGATGCCGAGGCTCTGGCCTGGTGGCGCTGCGCCCTCGAGGTCGCCTGGCTCGGGCTGCCGCGGCCGCGGCGCACGACCGTCTCGGTCAATGCCACCGTCCCGGCGGTGCCCGCCGCGGAGGTCCCCCGCGTGCTGGCCCGCTACGGGGAGGGCATCGCCGCGGTGAAGGTCAAGGTGGCCGAGCACGGCCAGTCGCTGGCCGACGACGACGCCCGCGTGGCCGCCGTGCGCGCGGTCCTGCCGGAGGCCGCGCTGCGCGTGGATGCCAACGCCGGGTGGGGCCCCGAGGAGGCGGTCGAGGCGCTGATCCGGCTGGCCCGCCACGGGCTCGAGTACGCCGAGCAGCCCAGCCCCGGGATCGAGGGCCTGGCCCGCGTGCGCAGCGAGCTGCGCGGCCGCGGGGAGCCCCTGCCGATCGCCGCGGATGAGTCCGTGCGCAAGGCCGAGGATCCGCTCGCGGTGGCCCGGGCCGAGGCCGCCGATCTGATCGTCATCAAGGCCGCTCCGCTGGGCGGGGCGCGACGGGCGCTCGCGGTCGTCGAGCAGGCAGGGCTGCCGGCCGTGGTGAGCTCCGCCCTCGAGACGAGCGTGGGCCTCAGCGCGGGTCTCGCCCTGGCCGCAGCGCTGCCCGAGCTGCCGTACGCGTGCGGGCTCGGCACGGCAGCGCTGCTGGCCGAGGACGTGACGGGCAGCCCGCTGCTGCCGAGCGGCGGCGTCCTGCCGGTGGGCCCCGTCGCCGCCGATCCGGAGCTGCTGGCCCGGCACCGGGCCTCGCCGCAGCGCGAGCAGTGGTGGCGAGACCGCGCTCGCCGGGTGCACGGCCTGCTCGAGCGGACCGAAGCGCAGCATCGCGCCTGATCGGAGCCCCCTCGAGGTTCCCTCGACATGCGGATTCATCGGGGATACGGCATGGCTTCCTGTCCTTTTTCTGCCGTCGTCGTCCTGTTCACTGCGCGTTCTCCCGGCGACCAACAGGCCCTCACGCACGACGGGTTAGGTGGTCTGCGACGAAGGAACCGACGCCCGCCGCTCGTCCGACGGGCCGATGAGAGGGAACCCATGCGCCACCAGCTCCTGCCCATGCTCGGCCACACGAACGGCAAGCGCTCGCCGCTGACGTGCGCCCTGAAGTGCGACTCCGCCTGCGCCAAGCCGGACTGCAACCAGTCCGACAACGCCACCTTCCACGAGGTCGCCTCCACGGCGCTCTCGCGCCGCTCGGCCCTGGGCCTGGGTGCGGCCGCCGCGGTCTCCGTGGGCGTCGTGGCCACCGGGACCCGCGCCGAGGCGACCTTCGCCTACTGGGGCGAGCGCGGCGGCAGGATGGACTTCACGCCGATCGATCCCGTGGATGCCGCGGTCGACGACCTCAACGTCCCGGAGGGCTTCGACTGGTCGCCGATCATCCGCTGGGGCGACCCGCTGTTCGCCGACTCCCCGGCCTTCGACCCGCAGAACCAGACCTACGAGTCGCAGAAGGCGCAGTTCGGCTTCAACAACGACTACCTCGACATCATCCCGGACCGCGGCGGCCGCACCGGCGTGCTCGTGTGCAACCACGAGTACACGAACGAGAACACCATGTTCCCGGCCGATCAGCTCGAGAACGATCTCGAGCGCACGGCCGCCGTCGGGATCGCAGCCCACGGCATGGCGGTCGTGGAGATCGAGCGCTCGGCCCCCGGCCAGCCCTGGACCTATGTGGTGGGCGGTCGGCGCAACCGGCGCATCACCGCCGACACCCCCTTCTCCGTCGACGGCCCCGCCGCCGGCTCGGACATGCTCAAGACCGTGGCCGATCCCACCGGCAGGCTCGTGCTGGGCACCCAGAACAACTGCTCGGGCGGCGTGACCCCGTGGGGCACGGTCCTGTCCGGCGAGGAGAACATCAACAACGTCCTCACCGCCAAGGCCTCCCCGGAGGCCACCCGCTACGGCATCGGCACCAAGCCGACCTCGCGCCGCTGGGATCTCGTGGACCCCCGCTGGGACGGCAACAACGAGGGCTACGAGAACGAGATCAATCGCTTCGGCTGGGTCGTGGAGATCGACCCGCAGGATCCGTCGTCGACCCCGGTCAAGCACACCTCCATGGGCCGCTTCAAGCACGAGGGCGCCAACGTCTACGTGGCCGCGGACGGCACCGTGGTCGCCTACTCGGGCGATGACCAGCGCTTCGACTACCTGTACAAGTTCGTCTCGGCCAAGAAGCACAAGCAGGGCGACCGCCGCCACAACATGACGCTGCTGTCCGAGGGCGATCTCTACGTCGCCAAGTTCACCGGCGACTCCGAGAAGGAGATCGACGGCTCCGGGCGCCTGCCCTCCGACGGCGCGTTCGACGGCAAGGGACAGTGGCTGCCCCTGGTCGTCGGCGGCAAGTCGAAGGTCCAGGGCATGTCCGTCGAGGACGTGCTCGTGCACACCCGCCTGGCGGGCGACAAGGTCGGCGCCACCAAGATGGACCGCCCCGAGGACGTCGAGCCCAACCCGCACACCGGCAAGGTCTATGTGGCCTGCACGAACAACACCGAGCGGGGCACCCCGGGCAAGGCGGCGGCGGACGAGGCCAACCCGCGCAGCAGCAACCGCGACGGGCACATCATCGAGCTCACCGAGGACGCGGCGAACTCCGGCGGCACGACCTTCCACTGGTCGATCCTGCTGGTCTGCGGCGACCCGGCCGCCAACTCGTCGACCTACTTCGCGGGCTTCCCGGCGGATCGGGTCTCGCCGATCTCCTGCCCGGACAACGTCGCCTTCGACGCCGAGGGCCACCTCTGGATCTCGACCGACGGGGCTCCCGGCACGATCGGCTACAACGACGGGCTGTTCCGGGTGGGCCTCGAGGGGCGCGAGCGCGGTCTGGTCGAGCAGTTCCTCTCCGTCCCGCAGGACGCCGAGACCTGCGGCCCGGTCATCCACGACAAGGAGCAGATGGCCTACGTGGCCGTCCAGCACCCGGGCGAGGACGGCACCTTCGAGGATCCGCGCTCGTACTTCCCGGACTACGTGCTCAAGACCCGCCAGGGCGACGGCAAGTTCTCTCTGCCCCGCCCCTCGGTCGTGCAGGTCTACTCGACCGGCAAGGGCCGCGGGCAGTTCGGCCGCGGCAAGGAGCTCGCCCGTGAGCGCAAGTCGGCGCGCGGTCTGGAGATGGAGGGCTACAAGGGCCGTTCGACCAAGGCCATCCGCGACAAGGCGCGTCGCGCTCGACGGTCCTACACGGACTGAGGCCCCTCCGACGGCAGCCGGCGGTCAGTAGGGTGAGCGGATGACCTCCGACGCCCTGCTGACCGCCGCCGCCGTCCTGGACGGGCTCACCGACGCCGGGCTGCGCGAGCTGTTCGTGTGCCCCGGCTCCCGCTCGGCCCCGTTCGCCTACGAGGCCGCCCGTCGCGACGGACGCGACCTGTCGGTGCACGTGCGCCTCGACGAGCGCTCGGCGGCCTTCCACGCCCTGGGCGCGGCTCGGGCCACGGGGCGTCCCGCGGCCGTCGTGACGACATCGGGCACCGCCGCCGGGAACCTGCTGCCGGCGGTCATGGAGGCCCATCATGCAGGGGTCCCGCTCGTGGCGATCACCGCCGACCGACCGCCGGAGCTGCGCGGCACCGGGGCGAACCAGACCACCGTGCAGCCCGGGATCTTCGCGGGCTTCGTGCGCGTCGAGCTCGATGTGGTGCTCGAGGACTCGGCGCACGATCCGCAGGCGCTGCGCGGGCTGGTGCTGGAGGCCCTGGCCCCCGCGCTCGCCGCGCTCCGATCGGAAGGGCACGAGGCTCCGGCGGGGCCCGTGCACCTGAACGTCGCGCTGCGCGATCCGCTGCAGCCGCAGCCGCCGACCGAGGATGCTGCGGACGATGAAGGTCCCGGCACGACCGCGGCGGCCCCGGGGCAGCCGCGTGCGGACGACGCCGCCGATGCCCCCGCCGGCGCTGCGGATCAGGCAGAAGAGCTCGCCGATCGACTGCGCCTGTCCGTGGAGATCCCGCCGCTGGATCCTGCCGAGATCAGGCTCCCGGAGGAGCCGGACGGCCTGCGGCGCAGCGTGCTGGTCGCCGGCGATGGTGCAGGAGCGGGCGCCGCTCAGCTGGCCGAGGCGCTCGGGACTCCGCTGCTGGCCGAGCCGTCCTCTCAGGCCCGTCGCGGCTCCACGGCCATCGGCCCCTACCGTGCCCTGCTGGACACCGCACTCGGCGAGGGCATCGAGCGCGTCCTGCTGGTCGGGCGCCCCACGCTCTCGCGCCCGGTGGCCGCGCTGCTGCAGCGTCGCGGGGTGGAGGTCGCGGCATGGCGGCCCCGGCCGGTCCCGTGGTTCGACGACGGCCGCAGGTCTGAGCGCGAGCTCACGACGGCGGCTGAGGCGGCCGCATTCCTCGGGCGGGCTCCGCGGGAGTGGACCGAGGCCTGGAGCAGAGCCGGGGCCGAGGGCCAGCGTCGTGCGCTCGAGGTCCTGCAGCGGGCGGCTTCCGTCAGCGACGGGGTCCCCGGTCCGCTGACCGCACGGGCCGTCTGGGAAGCATGCCGCGCCGACGGCCGACTGCTGGTGATGGGCTCGTCGAATCCGATCCGGGATCTGGACCTGCTGGGCCAGCCTGATCCCCGCGCCGACGAGGGTGTGGAGGTCCTGGCGAACCGGGGACTGGCCGGGATCGACGGACTGGTCGCCACGGCTGCCGGGGCTGCGCTGTCCTCCGGGCGTCCGGTCCGGGTCCTGCTCGGCGATCTCACCCTGCTGCACGATGCCGGTTCGCTGCTGAGCCTGCGCGGCGAACGGGCCCCGCAGCTGCAGATCGTCGTGCTCGACGACGGCGGCGGGGGCATCTTCGCCACGCTCGAGCACGGCGCGCTGGGGGAGCACCGGGCCTACGGGCAGATCGTCGAGCGCTTCTTCGGCACGCCGCCCAGCGCACGGGTGGCCGAGGTCTGCGCCGGCTACGGGATCCCCGTGCATCAGGCGGGCACCGTCCAGGAGCTGGAGGAGCAGCTGCGCGACCCGGCTCCGGGGGTGAGCGCGGTCGTGGTGCGTGCCCAGCGCGTCGGTCTTCGGCAGATGAGCCAGGAGCTCACCCGCGCCGTGCGCGGATGAGCTCCTGGGAGGACTGCTGAAGCGCCTGCCGGCCGCGCGGCTGCTCAGGCTCCGGTGCGGGGTCCCTGGGCGGGGACGAAGGCGCCGTCCTCGACGAGCGGGGACTCGGCGGCCGCCTCGCGAGCGGCCCGGACCTCCTCCGGCTTCGCGTCGCCGTCGATCAGCAGGCGGCGCTCGATCAGGTAGGTGTTGTGCTTGCGCGGCACCAGCACCGTGACGATGGCGCCGAGCAGCGCGACCACCGCGAACACGTAGAACTGCTGCGAGGCGCACATGGCCGCGCCTGCGGCACGGGCGTTCGAGGTGCAGTAGTTGGCCTGGAAGCCGTAGACCAGCACCTGGGTGCCCAGGTTGCCCACGCCGGCCACCGCGATGAAGAGGACCAGCAGCGGCAGCGGGAAGTGGAAGGTCACGAGCACCAGCGTGATCGCGGCCAGGGCGAAGGTCGTGGCGATGACGTTCTGCGGCTTGCCCAGGCGTTCGGAGGCGGTCGCGGCGCGGGAGACCATGAGCTCCTCCTGCAGCGGCACGCCGGTGCGGTTGGCGACCTCGATCGCGCGCTGCTCGTGCCCGCGGGCCAGCAGCCAGCGCGGGGACTCCGGCAGCTTCAGGGCAGCCAGGGGGAAGAGGAAGAGGATCGGCGTGGCGCCGATGAGGAGCAGACCGCGCCAGCCGATGGCCTCGCCCAGGAAGATGCCGCACAGCGAGGCGAACATGCCGCCGGCCGGGACGCCCGAGCAGACGATGGCGTTGAAGACGCCTCGGCGGTCCTTGGGGGCGAACTCGGCCATGATCGGACCGGCCGTGGCGATGACCAGGCCCAGGCCCAGGCCGGTGAGGAAGCGCAGCAGGCCGAAGGTGAAGACGGTCCCGGTCAGGGCGGTGATGGCCATGCCGCTGGAGAACCAGGCGATGCCGCTCATGAGCATGCGCTTGCGGCCGAGGATGTCTCCGATGAATCCGGAGGCGAACGATCCGAGCAGCACGCCGATCAGAGCGAGCGATCCGACGGTTCCGACGATGGACGGATCCAGCGGGCCGATCTGCGAGGGGTCGTTCATGAGGGTCGGCATCACGGTGCCGAACACCACGAGGTCATAGCCGTCGAAGATCAGCGCGGTCGAGGCGATGGCGGCCACCCAGATGGCCGTCTTCATCACGAGCGAGCGGTTCTCCGTCGCGAGGGTCTGGGTCGTGGACAGGGGTCCCCGATCTCTCCGTCGTGTCTGGGCGCGGCGGCAGATTCGCCGAGCGGGCTCGAGGAGGCGGACCTCTTCGAGTGCCACGATGCTCGCAGGAGTGTGATCCAGTTCAGATGAGGGGAATCCCTGGGATATCACCAGGTACTCCTAAGGGTGTCTGGGATATCAATAAGCCCTGAGCATGCCGGGTCGATGGAATGACCCGGCACATGGGCCTCACTCGGCCCCCAGGGCCCCCAGCACGGGACGCAGCTTGGCGCGCGTCTCGGCGAGTTCCTCCGCGGGGTCGGAGGCGCCCACGATGCCGCAGCCGGCATAGACGCCGGCGGTCGCTGCGTCCTCCAGGATCCCGCCGCGCAGGGCGATGCCGAAGTCGCCGTTGTGCCGGGCATCGACCCAGCCGACGGGGCCCGCGTAGAGGCCTCGATCCATCCCCTCGAGCCGGGCGATGGAAGCGGCCGCGGCGGCGGTCGGCGTGCCGCACACGGCGGCAGTGGGGTGCACGGCCTCCACCAGCTCGAGGGCGGAGGCCACGGTGCCGTCGGGGCCGCGGCGCAGATCGCAGGTCACGTCCGAGGCCAGGTGCCACACATTGGGCAGCTCGAGCAGGTACGGCTCGGTCGAGGAGCGCACCGCGTCCGTGTAGGCGGCGATCCCCTCCAGGAACGAGGCGATCGCGAACTCGTGCTCCGAGCGCTGCTTGGCGTCCTCCATGAGCCGCTCGTGTGCCCAGGCCCGCTCGGCGGCGCTTGCGGGACCCGACGACGTCCGCGCGACGGTGCCGGCCAGCACCCGGGCGTGCACGGCGCCGTCGAGCACGCGCACCAGCCGCTCGGGCGTGGCTCCGAAGGCCCGACCGCCGTCCGGGCTCGGCCGGCCGAGGATGTCCACGGTGTAGGTCCAGCAGCGGTCGTAGTCGGCGGCCAGGCGGCTCAGCGCCCTCGGCATGTCCAGCTGCGAGCCCTCGGCCGCGCGCACCGGGACGCGCCGTGCCAGCACGATCTTCTCGAGGCTTCCGGAGCGGATCTCCTCGATCCCGGAGGCCACCCCGTCCAGCCACGCTGCCTGGGCAGAAGGATCCTCGAGGGCGCGCGGCGCCGCGGTCTCGGGGGCGGGCCCGTCCGGGAGCTGGATCAGGCGGCGGACGGCCTCCGCGATGTCGTCGGGCCCCAGGGGATCGGGGGAGGAGGAGACCAGGGTCGCCCAGGCGCCGTCGCCGTCGCGGCCCAGCACCAGCTCGGGGACCACCAGCCCGGAGCGGCGCTGGGAGGAGCGCGCGAAGGCGAATGCGCCGAAGGCCACGGGCCCGGTGGCCGAGCGCTGCAGCGGATCCTCGATCCGCAGCCCGTCCACGACGTCGTCCCACCATGCCCGGGCGCCCGTGAACCGGTCCTCGCCGGTGATCGCGAACGAGGCCGCCCGACCGAAGCCGATCAGCCCCAGGCCGCCGATCGTCCAGCAGGCCTCGGGTCCTGCGGGCAGCATGGCGCGCAGATCCGCGTCTTCGTGCAGGACCGTGGGCAGTGCGTCGCGCAGCTGCTCGAGGGGCATGGTGAGGCTGCGGCGCAGGGCCGACGGGGCGGGTGAGCAGTGGCTGACGGGCATAGCGGCTCAGTGTAGGCCGCGGCCGCGGGGCATGTCGGTTCGGGCTGTCGGGCGGCGGTGCCACAATGGAGCCCGTGAATCGTGCAGACCTGTCCAAGCGCACCGACGCCGTCGCCTCCATGTTCGATCAGGTGGCCCCGCGGTACGACATCGCCAACGACATCCTCGCCCTGGGCCAGACCAGGGGCTGGCGCCGTGCTGTCACCAGCGCTGTGGGCGCGGTCCCCGGCGAGCGCGTGCTCGACGTCGCCGCCGGCACGGGGACCTCCTCGGAGCCGTTCGTGGATGCCGGCGCGGAGGTCGTCGCCGTGGACCTCTCCGAGGGCATGCTGCGCGTCGGGCGCGATCGCCGCCCGGACATCGACTTCATCCAGGCGGACGCCACGCAACTGCCGTTCGCCGACGAGACCTTCGACGCCGTGACGATCTCGTTCGGCCTGCGCAACATCGCCGAGCACCGCCAGGCTCTGTTCGAGATGCTGCGCGTGACCAAGCCGGGCGGGCGCCTGGTGATCTGCGAGTTCTCCACGCCGGTCTTCAAGCCCTTCCGCACGCTCTACAGCGAGTACCTGGTCCGCGCGATCCCGGGCATCGCGCAGAAGGTGAGCTCCAACCCGGAGGCCTACGAGTACCTGGCCGAGTCCATCCGCGACTGGCCGGACCAGGAGACGCTGTCCGAGCACCTGAGCGAGGTCGGGTGGCAGGAGGTGCGCTACCGCAATCTCACCGGCGGCATCGTGGCCCTGCATCACGCGGTGAAGTCGCTCGAGCACACCTACGGCGCGCCCACCATCGATCTGGCGTGAAGGTCGTGATCGCCGGCGGCGGTCCTGCGGGATCCACCGCCGCCTACTGGCTCGCCGCCCACGGCCATGAGGTCGTGGTCCTGGAGAAGACGGCGCATCCGCGCGAGAAGGTCTGCGGCGACGGCCTCACTCCGCGCGCCGTGCACGAGATGCAGCTCATGGACCTGCCGCACGGCGCGCAGGACGGCTATCGCGCCAATCGCGGGCTGAGGCTGTGCGCCCGCGACCGCGCGATCGAGGTCCCCTGGCCCGAGCTGACCGACTTCCCGTCCTACGGGCTGGTGCGGCCCCGCTCGGGCTTCGACCAGCACCTGGCCCGCCACGCCGAGGCGGCCGGTGCCCGGCTGATCGAGCACCGCTCCGTGACCTCCGTGGTCCGCGACGACGACGGCCGCGTGATCGGCGCCGACGCCTCGGTGCTCGGTGCGGACGGTCGGCGCACCGGCGAGACCGAGCGCCATCTCGGCGATCTGGTCCTGGCCGCCGACGGCGTCTCCTCGCGCACGGCCGTCAGCTCGGGCCTGCATCGCGATCCGGACCGGCTGATGGGCGTGGCCGTGCGCGGCTACTACGAGTCCCCGCGCACGGACATCGAGTGGATGGAGGGCTGGCTCGAGCTGCGCGACGGCACGGACCCCTCGGGCTCCCTGCTGCCCGGCTACGGCTGGGTCTTCGGCGCCGGCGACGGCACCGCCAACGTGGGCCTGGGCATGCTCAGCACCTCCAAGGCCTTCCGCGGCACGGACTACCGACGCGTGCTGCAGGACTGGGCGGCCTCCATGCCCAGCCAGTGGACGTTCGATTCCGAGCATCAGCGCGGCCGCATCCTCTCGGCTGCACTGCCCATGGCCTTCTCCCGCACGCCGCACTGGGTGCCCGGGATGATGCTGCTCGGCGACTCCGCGGGGCTGGTCTCGGCGTTCAACGGCGAGGGCATCTCGAATGCCATGCAGTCGGCGCGCCTGGCCGCCGAGCAGATCCACGAGGCCGCCGGGGCCAACGGCCCGGCTCAGCGCGACGTGGTCCTGGCGCGCTATCCGCAGCTGCTGCAGGACGAATGGGGAGCCCACTTCACCCAGGGGCGCGCGCTGGCGCAGCTGATCGGGCGGCCGCGGATCATGAAGGCCGCCGTCGCCACCGGCATGTCCTTGCCCGCGCTGATGCGCTTCGTGGTGCAGGTCATGACCGAGCTCAGCGACCGCCCGGCGCACACCTGGGAGGACCGGGCCATCGCGCTGCTGGACGCCCTCACCCCGGCCACCTCCAACCGGAGGCGCGCGTCCGGGATCCCGGATGAGCACCTCCAGAAGCCGTCCCCGACGAAGTAGAGTGTCCGATCGTGACTGACTCCTCCCAGGCCCCCGCGCGCCCCGACGACTCGCTGTCGGGCATCCTGCCCCCGAGCTTCGCCGCCGTCGCTCAGGACGAGGTGCTGGGACCGCAGCTGCTCGAAGGCCTCTCGGCGATCGAGGACCGACTGGCCGAGTGCGTGCGCAGCACGGATCCGCTGATCCAGGTGACGTCCTCGCACCTGCTGCAGGCAGGCGGCAAGCGGGTGCGCCCGCTGCTGACGCTGCTCAGCGCCCAGGTGGGCGGGGGCATCAACGACGACGTCGTCGACGCCGCTGTGGTCGTCGAGCTGACCCACCTGGCCTCGCTGTACCACGACGACGTCATGGACTCCGCCCCCGTCCGCCGCGGAGTCGAGGCCGCGCACACGGTGTGGGGCAACTCGGTCGCGATCCTGACCGGCGATCTCATCTTCGCCCGCGCCTCGTCCCTGGTGGCCGAGCTGCCCGGGGACTCCTTCAAGGTCCAGGCCAACGCCTTCGCCCGACTGGTCGAGGGCCAGCTCAAGGAGACCTCCGGCGTCCCGGAGGGCACGGATGCCCTCGAGCACTACCTCGAGGTGCTGGCGGGCAAGACCGGCTCGCTGATCGCCGCGTGCGGGATCTACGGCGCAGGCCTCTCCGGTGCGGACGAGCACGTGCGCGCCGCCATGGAGACCTATGGCGAGCGCATCGGCGTGGCCTTCCAGCTGGCCGATGACATCATCGACATCACCTCGCCCTCGGAGGTCACCGGCAAGACCACCGGCACGGACCTGCGCGAGGGCGTGCTCACCCTGCCGGTGCTCATGCTGCGGCGCATGGCAGAGGACGGCGATGCCTCCGCGGCGCGCGTCCTCGAGCTCGTGGACGCCGATCTGACCAGCGACGACGCCCTGGCCGCCGCCGTCGAGGCGATCTGCGCGCACGAGGCCGTCGAGCGGTCGTGGGCCGTCGCGCAGGAGTGGGTCGACGACGCCCTGCGGGCCCTGGAGCCGCTGCCCGCCTCGGCCGCTCGCTCGGCGCTGGAGGCCTTCGGGCGTGACATGGTTCACCGCCGTTCCTGAGAATGCGGTATAAATGCACCGCTGAAATGATCCCGATTCCCGGGGCATGACCTCGATGACCGAGGCGGCGGGACGCACACGCGCCGTCGAGCCCTGATTTCTCGAGGTGGAACGTGTCCTCACCCAACGCTTCCGCGACCACGGAGGTCCGCTCCTCGCACGAGCGCGAAGCCTTCTCCAGCCGCACCGTCTTCATCCTGGCCGCCATGGGCTCCGCCATCGGCCTGGGCAACATCTGGCGCTTCCCGTACATCGCCTACGACAACGGCGGCGGCGCCTTCATGATCCCGTACCTGGTCGCGCTGCTCTCGGCCGGCCTGCCGCTGCTCATGCTGGACTACGCCGTGGGACACCGCTTCCGCGCCTCCGCCCCGCTGGCCTTCCGCCGCCTGCACCCCAAGGCGGAGGTCCTGGGCTGGTGGCAGCTGGCCATCTGCTGCGTCATCGCCGTGTACTACGCCGCGATCCTGGCCTGGGCCGGGTCCTACACGATCTTCTCCTTCACCAAGGCCTGGGGCGATGACCCCGAGGGCTTCCTGATGGGCCAGTACCTCCAGGTCGCCGAGACCGTCGCCCCGAGCTTCGACTTCGTGCCCCAGGTGCTCATCGGCATGATCCTCGTGTGGGGCGTGCTGATCATCGTGATGTCGCTGGGCGTGCAGAAGGGCATCGGCCGCTTCAACGTGATCTTCCTGCCGCTGCTGATCGTCATGTTCGTCGTCATGGTGGTCATCTCGCTGACCCTGGACGGGGCGGGCATGGGCCTGGACGCCCTGTTCACCCCGGACTGGTCGGCGCTGTCCAACCCGTCGGTGTGGATGGCCGCCTACGGCCAGATCTTCTTCTCGCTGTCCGTGGGCTTCGGGATCATGGTCACCTACGCCTCCTACCTCAAGCCCAAGACCGATCTCACCAGCTCCGCGCTGGTGGTCGGCTTCGCGAACTCGAGCTTCGAGATCCTCGCGGGCATCGGCGTCTTCGCCGCCCTGGGCTTCATGGCCAGCGCGTCCGGAGTCGCCGTCGGCGATGTCGCGACCAACGGCATCGGCCTGGCCTTCATCGCCTTCCCCACGATCATCTCGGAGGCGCCCGCCGGCACCCTGATCGGCGTCCTGTTCTTCGGGGCCCTGACCTTCGCCGGGTTCACCTCGCTGATCTCGATCGTGGAGGTCATCATCGCGGGCTTCCAGGACAAGCTGGGCCTGACCCGCGTGCCGGCCGTCCTGGTGGTCACCGTCCCGCTGGCGATCGTCTCCCTTGCGCTGCTCCCCACGACCACGGGCCTGAGCCTGCTGGACGTCGCCGACGCCTTCGTGAACAACTACGGCATCATGCTCGTGGCCCTGGTGGCGGTCGTGCTGCTCACTTCCGGGCTGACGGCACTGCCGGTGCTGCGCGATCACCTCAACTCGGTGTCCACCTTCAAGCTCGGGCGCACCTGGATGCTGCTGGTCGGCGGCCTGGGCGTCGTCGTGCTGGGCTACTCCCTGATCGGCCAGCTGTCCGTGACCCTGTCCGAGGGCTACGGGGGATACCCGAGCTGGTATGTGGGCGTGTTCGGCTGGGGCATGGCGCTGGCGCTGCCGGTGCTGTCCTGGCTGATGACCCGCATCCCCTGGTCCGAGCGCTCGCGCGCCTCCCAGCAGTCCCCGGCCCCGGCCATCCTGGACTCCGTGCTGGATCGGCGCCTGCTCGGGACCTCCGGGCACTCACCGCTGCAGGACGGCCCCCGCAGCCCCTGGGCACAGGGCTCCGAGCCCGGCGCCCGCACCGAGATTCCCGCTGAGAACGAGGAGAACGTCCGATGAGCACCACCGCCGTGGTCATGATGATCGTCGCCATGGTGACGGTCTGGGGCGGCCTGCTCGCCTCGCTGCTGCACCTGCGCAACTCCCCGGAGGAGCAGGACGACTGAGACCGGCAACCGCTCCGTGCGGGCTCCGGTGAACCGCAGAGGCCCCTGCCTCCGCTGCCTGACGGGCAGCCGGAGGCAGGGGCCTCTTGCTCGGGGCGACTCGTCGTCTCTGTCCCGAGGCCGTGCTCCGCGCGGTGGCCGGCTCAGCTGAGGGGGTGCGCCTCGACGGGCTCGGCTGCGCGGTCGCGGCGGCGGCGACGCCCGGCGAGGACCGCGTCGGCGATCATCAGCACGACGGCGGCCCAGACGACGAAGAACCCGGCCCAGCGCTCCGGCGGCATGGCCTCGTGCAGGATGACCACCGCCACGATGAACTGCAGGATCGGGGCGATGTACTGCAGCATGCCCACTGTGGACAGCGGGAGGTTGGAGGCCGCGAGCCCGAACAGCAGCAGCGGGCCCACGGTGATCACGCCCGTGCCGATCATGAGGGCCGTGTTGGCCGGGCCGGCGGTGCCGAAGACCAGCGCATCGCGGCTGATCAGCAGCCCCACGATGATCGAGGACGGGATCAGCAGGACGAGCGTCTCGACCGACAGGGTCACCAGGGCGGGCCAGCTGCTGCCGACCATGGACTTCACGAGCCCGTAGAAGCCGAAGGTGAAGGCCAGCCCGAGCGACATCCAGGGGACCTGGCCGTAGAAGACCGACATGACCAGCACAGCGGTCGCCCCCAGGATCAGGGCGCCCCACTGGAGGGGCCGCAGCCGCTCACGCAGCACCAGGACGCCCAGCAGGATCGAGACCAGAGGATTGATGAAGTACCCCAGCGAAGCCTCGAGCGTGTGCCCGGAGGTCGTGGCGATCGTGTAGAGCGTCCAGTTCATCCCCACGAGCACGGCGGCCAGCGCGAGGAGGCCGAGCACTCGCGGCTGGGACAGCGCCGCCGCGAAGCGGCCGAACTGCCGGAAGACCCCGAGCATGATCATGCACAGCACCAGCGCGAACCCGATGCGCATGGAGACGATCTCCCAGGGGCCGGCAGGCGCCAGCGCCACGAAGTACAGCGGGAGCACGCCCCAGAAGGTGTAGGCGGCGATGCCCTGTGCCAGCCCCGCGCGGGGGCTGCGCACATGGCGGACGTCGACGACCTCCGGGGCCGGACCGGAGGTCGGGGCCGGGTCCGGCGTCAGACTCACCGTCCGAAGAAGCGGCTCAGGAAGCCCCTCTTGCGCGGCTGGTCGTCCTCGGCCGGGCGGGTCCGCTCGGCGGCCTGGTCGTCGACGGCTGCGTCCTGCGGGTCCTCGACCGGGGCGACGGTGCGCTCGGAGTCCTGGCGGCGCAGGTCCTCGGCATCGATGCGCTCGACGGTCTCGGCCTCCCGAGCCTCCGGGCGGTCCTGCTCGGCAGGGGCCGCCGCAGCCTCCTCGGAAGAGCGCTCGTCGTCGTGGGAGTCCTCGTCCGAGGTCTCCGCCACGTCCGGGGTCTCGGCCACGGGCACCGTGGAGGTCGTGACCTCGCCGGGAGCCACGTCGCGGCGCGGATCCTGGTCGTAGGGGAGGTCGTCCTCGGCGGCAGCACCGCCGTAGGTGACGGTCGGCTCGTCCTCGCGCGGCTGCTCCGGCTCGTCGTGGGAGATCTCGTAGGCGGGCTCGTCGTCCTGGATCTCGGGCTGCTCGGAGGCCGGCACGGGGGCCTCGAGCTCCTCGCGGGAGAGCTGGTCGGGAAGCGGGGTCTGCTCGGCATCGGCGGCGGGAGCCGCCGGCTCCTGCTCGGCGCGCTCCTGGGCTGCGGTGGCCTCCCGGCGAGCCTGCTCGTCGGCCTGGCGGGCGGCGCGATCGCGCTCGGCCTCCGCAGCGGCCAGACGCAGCGCATCGTCGCGATCGGCGCGCAGGGCCTCGCGGCGGGAGACGGCCTCCTCCTCGAGGACGCTGAGCTCCTGCTCCCCGACCAGGGGATCGGCGGACTCGGCGGCGTCGATCTTCCGGTCCTCGAACCACAGCCGCTGGGCGCCGGAGCGGGTCGTGATGACGCAGGTGGTCTCGCCGTCCCAGTCGATGTGGGCGCCGCGCAGGCGGATGTAGGAATCCACTGCGCGGCAGTGGTCCTCGGCGGTGCCGGTCTGCAGCGCCTCGGCGATCACGCGCATCATCGTCTCGACGTCCAGCGCGGGCAGCTCGAGCTCGGGGCCCTCGAGCAGCAGCCACGCGGTGACCTGGCCGCCCACGCCGGCGGGGTAGTGGGCCCAGATCCCCGTGACGGACTTCGCGGCCAGGGCGAGGCGACGAGCCAGCCCGTCCTCGCGGGGGATCTCATCGGCGATCAGCTCCTCGACATCGCTGCGCGAGCCGGCCTGGCGGGCCTGCACCGAGGCGGCGACGACCTCCGGAGGGAAGTGCCCGAGCTCCTGCCAGGCCCAGATCCACGAGCCGCGGCTGGTGGAGTCGGTGCCCAGCAGGTGGGGGCGCAGCGTGACCGGCGGGTCGGACTGCAGGGTGAACGAGGCTGCCGAGAAGTCGACGTCCCACTCGACGCCCTGGCTCAGTTCGGCCAGGCGGGCCTGGTGCTCGGTCGAGATGAAGACCGAATCGTCGATCAGCTGCTGCAGTGTTGTCGTCATGGGCCCCAGGCTAGCAAGGCAGAGCGCGCCCGGGCGGTGGCAGGACCTGGATAGGGTTGAGCCATGACGCAGGATCCCGCCCCCGCCCCCGTTCCCGAGCCCTCCGGCCGTCGCCGTCCGGGCAGCCACGGCGCCGAGCAGCGCACCGACGCCCAGACCGCCGAGCTGCTGCAGCAGCAGCTGCGCACGATCGGGCAGTGGGTGCTCAGCGTCGTGAACGCCCGGCCCGGCTGGCAGCGGATGATCCTCGATCTGAAGCCGCAGGACGGCCGCGTGTGGCTGCGGATCTCGGAGGAGCGCGATGGCCGGGTCCTGCCCGGCACCGTGGGCCCCCTCAATGCGGCGAGCCCCGTGCTGCGCAGCATCGAGCGGCTGCAGTCGCTGAGCTACCGTCCCGGACGCGGCACCTGGTTCGCGACCAGCGTGATCGTGATCGCCGAGGGCTGGCCGGAGCCCGAGCACCGCTTCACGGCCCACCACGTCTACGACGAGCGCCCGGAGGTCCTCGGGGAGGAGGGCCCGTACGGGCTCGAGGACGCCCTCGCGCACCTCGAGCGCTTCCCGCGCACGGAGGACCGGGTCCCGTCGTGGCTGGCCGAGATGGCCGCGCAGGCGGACGTGAGCATCCCCGTGCTGGCCCCGGAGGACGTCGCCTCCGCGGTGGACGGGTCCACCGTCAATCCGCTGCTGCGCGAAGCCGTGCTCGGCTTCGCCGCCGCCCCTTCGGAGGAGGCGATGATCGAGGTCCTCCGCCAGGCCATGCAGGGGACCGTGGTGCTCGATGCCAGCGGCTCCGACCTGGTGCCCGATGCGGAGGGAGCCCAGCCCGGTCCCGAGTCGACGATCCGGCTGCAGAGCCTGCGCGATCAGGACGGCGCGGTGGGCCTGGCAGTGTTCACCTCGGAGGAGGAGGCCCGGGAGGCCTTCCGGCGGTTCTCGGGCCAGGAGGCCGGCGAGCCCACGCTGCTGCGCCAGCCGACGCTCGTGCCGCTGCAGATCCTGATGCAGGACGAGCAGTACGACCACCTGGTGGTCGATCCGGGGAAGGCCTCCTGCCGCATCCCGCGTCGGCAGATCCAGTGGGCCCTGTCCTCGCCGCACAACGACGTCGTCAAGGGCGGTCTGGTCTCCGGCAGCATCCCGCAGATCCTCGGCGGCATGGTCGGGCGGGAGTCCAGGCTGCTCGTGGCCACCGAGCCCCCGCAGGACGGCTCCGTCCCGCCGCCGGTCTTCGCCTCGAACGACGACGGCACCGCGGACACGCTCTACGTCTTCACCTCCGTGGCCGAGGTCGCGGCCCTGGACCGCAGCCTCGAGTCCCGTGCGGCCTCCGGACGCGATGTCCTGCGCATGGCCCTGGACTCGGGGGCGCGGCGCATCCGGCTCAACGCCAGGGCGCCCATGGCCGTGTTCGAGATGGACGAGATCTTCCGCCTGCTGGCCTCGCTCGAGGAGTCCGAGGACCAGCAGCGCCGCGCGGCGGAGGCGGACGACGAGGACTTCGAAGCCGAGTCGGAGGACCCGGGCGCCATACCGGGCAGCCAGCCGTTCTCGCCTGACATCCGCTGAGGGCGCGCCCGGGCGGCGCCTCCGCGCGGAATCCGTCCTGCTGCGCTGGAGCTCGTGGCCGCAGGGCAGCGGGATGGAAGCAGGCCCCCTCGACCGGATGGTCGAGGGGGCCTGTCGCTCATCGGCCGCGCAGCGGCCGGAGGCGGATCAGCGGATCACACGTACTTGGCGTCGGCGCCGCGGTTGGCGGCCTCCGCCTCGCGCACGCGCTTGCCCAGCTCGGGGTGCACGTTCTCCCAGTACTGGAAGGCGCGCTCCTTGATCGTCTCGTCCTGGACGTCGCCCACGTGCCCGGCGATGTTGTCCACCAGGATCTGCTGCTCCTCGGCGTCCATGACCTCCGAGTACAGCTTGCCGGGCTGCGAGAAGTCGTCGTCCTCGGCGCGCAGGGTCGCGGCGGCGCGCACCATCTCGCCGTCCGTCTCCCAGCGCATCTCGTCGGCCGGCTTGACGCCCTGGCCGGCGACGGGGCCGCCGGCGGTGTTGGGCGCGTAGACCGGCTGGGTCGGGGCCTTGAAGGTGTAGCGCATGGGGCCGTCGTGCGAGTACGAGTTGTTCTCGGCGTAGTGCGGGTAGTTCACCGGCAGCTCCGCGAAGTTCGCCCCGATGCGGTGACGGTGCGTGTCCGGGTAGGAGAACACGCGGGTCATGAGCATCTTGTCCGGGGAGATCTCGTGGCCGGGCACGGTGTTGCCCGGGGAGAAGGCCGCCTGCTCGATCTGGGCGAAGTAGTTCAGCGGGTTCTGGTTCAGCACGAACCGGCCGATCTTCTTCCGCGGGTAGTCCTTGTGCGAGATCGTCTTGGTGACGTCGAACGGGTTGACCTTGTAGGTCTTGCCGTCCTCGTAGGGCATGATCTGCACCTCGACCGACCAGGCCGGGAAGTCGCCCTTCTCGATGGAGTCGTAGAGGTCGCGGCGGTGGGCGTCGGCGTCCTGGCCGGCGATGTGCGCGGCCTCCTCGCCGGTGAGCCCCTCGACGCCCTGCTCGGAGATGAAGTGGTACTTCACCCAGAAGCGCTCGCCGGCCTCATTGACCCACTGGTAGGTGTGCGAGCCGTAGCCGTTCATGTGGCGCCAGTTCTTGGGGATGCCGCGCGAGCCCATGAGGTAGGTGACCTGGTGGGCCGACTCCGGGGACTGGGTCCAGAAGTCCCACTGCATGGTGTTGTCGCGCAGGCCCGAGCCGGGGAGGCGCTTCTGCGAGTGGATGAAGTCCGGGAACTTGATGCCGTCGCGGATGAAGAAGATCGGGGTGTTGTTGCCCACGATGTCGAGGTTGCCCTCGGTGGTGTAGAACTTCAGCGCGAAGCCGCGGGGATCGCGCCAGGTATCGGGCGAGCCCTGCTCGCCGGCGACCGTGGAGAAGCGGGCCAGCATGGGCGTCTTGGTGCCCTTCTGGAAGACCGCCGCACGGGTGTACTCCGAGACGTCCTCGGTGATCTCGAGCTCGCCGAAGGCGCCGCCGCCCTTGGCGTGCACCACGCGCTCGGGGACGCGCTCGCGGTCGAAGGCCGCCAGCTTCTCCACGACGTAGGTGTCGTGCAGGGCGATGACGCCGTCGGGGCCGCCGCTCGTCAGCGAGTGGGCGTCCGACTGGACGGGCTTGCCCAGCTGATCGGTCGTGAACTCGCCGGTGGGGCGCAGTCCGTCTTCGTAGATGTTCTTCTCGGCCACGGTGTTCCTCCTGTGAGGTGATCTTGCGATGGTCGTCGATCCGGGCGCCGCGCTTGACGCGCCGCCCCTGCGACGGCCCGGGTCAGCCAGCAGCAGCGACCGCTCCGGGGGTCTGTGGGGCGGCTTCCGCTGCTGCGGCGGCCTCGGCCGCACGACAGCTGCGGCAGATGCCGCGGTAGAGGACGTCGGCGGAGAGCAGCTGCATGCCGAGGTCATCCGAGGGTCTCAGGCACGGCGCGGCGCCGACCGCGCAGTCGACGTCCTCCACCTGCCCGCAGCGCACGCAGTAGGCGTGATGGTGGTTGTCGCCGGTGCGGGTCTCGTAGAGGGCGGGTCGGCCCGGGGGCTCGAACTTGCGCAGCATCTCCAGGCTCGTCAGGTCCGTCAGCACGACGTACACCGACTGAGTGCTGATGCTGGGCAGCTGACCCCGCACGAGCTCGGCGATCTGCTCGGCCGAGCTGTGGGGGTGGTCCTGGACTGCGGCCAGGACGGCCAGGCGCTGACGGGTGACCCGGCGCCCCTGGGCTCGCAGCTGTGCGCTCCAGTCCTCGCTGGTCACGACGCGGCCCTCGTGCGGCGGGTACCCGTGGGTCTCCGTCTCGAGTGCTGATGTCCTCATGGTCCCGAGTGTAGCGATAATTCTGAGAAACTCACAAGAACAGCATGTCCTGCATCACTCGTCTCGGGAGGCGACGACGCTGATCTGCGGTGATGCGAACGCATATGTCTCTTGCGGCGCCGTCATCCGACTGGCCCCGCGCGTCGGCCTTGCCTATCCTCAGGTGCAGATCGCCGCGTCCCCTCCGGGAGGGCCTGATGCGGTTCGGCGGCCTCGACGCGAGCGCCCGCACACGGGGGCGGACTGAGCCTCCTGTCGGATGCATCCGTTTGACGACCAGGGCTGAAGAAGCCGCCTCCCACGTCCGAGCACCGAATGCGCCCCATGAACCCCCATCACGAGAATCCTGCGGACAGCGAGCCGGAGGCGACGAGCCACGAGCCCGCCTCCGGGCACGAGCCGCGCCCTCAGGACGGGGCGGAGGCCGGCCCGGGCCCGCAGACGCCGTGGTCTGCTGCCGATGATGCCGGTGCGGCCGCCGCACCGATCGCCCCCGCAGACCTCGAGTCCCCGCAGGAGGAGTCCGCGGCCCCCGAGGATGAGGCGATCGCCGATGAGGCGCTGCTGGATTCGGCTCGCGCCGGCGACGAGAGCTCGTACGCCGCGCTCTACGAGCGGCACCGCTCGACCGCGCTGAACGTCGCGCGCATGCACACCCGCAATGTGCATGACGCCGAGGACCTGGTCTCCGAGGCCTTCGCCCGCATCCTCAGCGTCCTGCGCCGCGGCGGCGGCCCCCGCAAGTACATGCGCAGCTACCTGGTCACCACCATCGGCCGTCTGGCGGTCGACCACGGCATGGCGGCCGGCCGCGTGCGCCCCTCGGAGGACGAGGCCGAGCTGGATCGACCCGAGGAGTTCGACGACGTCGTCGTGCGACAGTGCGAGGCCGCCGGGGTGGCCACGGCCTACGGCTCGCTGCCCGAGCGCTGGCAGGCCGTGCTGTGGCACACCGAGGTCGAGGGCATGAAGCCCGCGGCGGTGGCCGAGGAGCTGCAGATCAGCCCCAACGCCGTCTCCGCCCTGGCCAAGCGGGCCCGGGAGGGGCTGCAGAGCGCCTACCTGCAGGCGCAGGTCTCGGCCGAGGCCACCGAGGCCTGCCCGGAGTACGCCGGCGAGCTGGGCGCGTTCGCCGCAGGGACCCTGGCCTCCCGGCGCCGCGCCAAGCTGCAGCAGCACCTCGACGCCTGCCCGCGCTGCACCGCCGAGTACCTCCAGCTCGAGGACGTCGGCGTGGGCATGCGCGTCTGGATCCTCCCGGTGCTGGCGGCGCTGCCGCTGTGGGGCACCGAGTCCAAGGTGCTCACCGCGATCCTCGCCTCCGGCACGGGCAGTGCGCCCGCCGCAGGGGCTGGCGCGAGCTCCGCCGGGGGATCTGCGGAGGTATCGGGCGGTTCCGGCCAGGCCCCCGCAGACCCTTCAGCGCTGACTCCGGCACCCGCCGACGGCGCAGTCGCCGCAGGCTCCGCGACAGCCGCAGGCTCAGCGGGCGGCGGCTCCGCCGGTGGGGCCGGCTCGGCGAGCGCGGGCGGCAAGCTCGGCATGGGTGCGGCCGTGGCCGGCGGCACCGGGTTGAAGGTCGCGGTCGGCGTGGTCGCTGCGGCGGCTGCGGTTTCGCTCGTCGGCCTGGGCGTGTCCACGCTCGTCCGCCATGACGACGGCGGCGCCAGCGCCATCGGGGGACTGCCCTTCCCCGCGGGCGAGGGCGAGGTCGACAGCAGCGACGAGCAGAGCGGCGACGGCGAGGGTGACGGCGACGGCCGTGGCGGCGATGACGGCGCGGACTCGGGCGGCTCCCTGTTCGGGGACGCTGCCGGCGATGCCGGCGCTGACTCGGCGCCCGGCGGCGGAACCTCCTCGGCGGATCCGGCCGATGCGTCGGACAGCGCCGACCGGCTCGCGGCCTTCGGCCCGGCCGACCAGGCCGATGACCAGAGGGCTGGCAACGGCGCGGACTCCGGCAGCGAGGCCTCGGCCGAGGACAGTCGGGCAGGAAACGAGGCGGACTCCGGTGCCGCCGGCGACGCCGCTGCCGGCGGTGCTGACGACGGAGCCGATCGGCCCGCGAGCGGCGGCGGCTCCGGCAGCGGTGCCTCCGGCAGCGACGGCGGGGCGTCGGGCGGCACAGGGGGCGAAGGCGCCCCCGGCGGCTCGAGCAGCGGCGAGGCCTCCGGCAGCGGCAGCTCCAGCGGCGAGCCCGGTTCGAGCGGCACGACCGATCCGGTTCCGCAGCCCGCTCCCACCGGCGAGTCCGCACCGGAGCCGGAGCCTACCCCCGAGCAGACCACGGATCCCACCGAGCCGGGGGACGAGGTGACCTCTTCGGCAACCGACGACTCGACCGATTCCACCGATCCGGCCACGGACACGGGTGGGGGGTCTGCGGGCTCCGGCGAGTCGGACACGGGTGGGGGGTCTGCGGGCTCCGGCGAGTCGGACGCGGGCGACGCGTCTGCGGGCTCCGACCAGTCGGACACGGACGGCACGACTCCGGGCAGCGGCAGCACGGACCCGAGCCAGTCGGGCATGGACGGCACGACTCCGGGCAGCGGCAGCACGGACCCGAGCGAGGCGCCTGCGGACTCCGACAAGTCGACCGCGGCGCCCACCGAGTCGGGGGACGAGGTGACCTCTTCGGCCACCGACGACTCGATCGATCCCACCGATCCGGCCACGGAGCCGGGCGAGGAGTCTGCGGATCCCGACCAGCCGAACACGGGCGGAACGACTCCGGGCAGCGGCAGCACCGATCCGAACCAGCCTCCGGCCGAGGTGGAGGGCACCACCTGGGTGTGGGTGCCTCGTGAGCAGTGGCCGCGGCTGTGGCAGACCCTGTGGCCCTGGGGCAGCGGATACTGGGAACTGTCTGCAGACACGGCCGAATAGGGAACACCCGTCTGAGGCTGCCGGTTCCTCCCTGATGAGGGCTCGCGCGCACCCGGGGCTGCCTGGGAAGACGGCGGAGCGCCGCTTCTGGGTCTCCGGCGCGACCAGACGGCCCCATTGAACGAGAGGAACGGATCCGGCATGCACCGACACTTCAACGGGCTGAAGACCGCAGCGCTGCTCGGGGGGATGTGGGGCCTGCTCGTGCTGATCGGGTACGGCATCTCGCTGAGCACGGGCAGCTCGATCTTCATCCTCCTCTTCGCGCTGATCGGGCTGGCTTCCACGGCCTACAGCTACTGGAACAGCGACAAGCTCGCGCTGCGCTCCATGCACGCCGTCGAGGTCAGCGAGCAGCAGGCGCCCTGGCTGTACGCCACGGTGCGCGAGCTCTCCGATCGCGCCGGACAGCCCATGCCCCGGCTCTACGTCTCGCCCACCTCGAGTCCCAATGCCTTCGCCACCGGCCGCGACCCCAAGAACTCCGCGGTGTGCGTCACGGAGGGGATCCTGCAGCTGCTCAGCGAGCGCGAGCTGCGCGGCGTGCTGGGCCACGAGCTTCAGCACGTCTACAACCGGGACATCCTCACCTCGTCCGTGGCTGCGGCGATCGCGGGCATCATCACCTCGATCGCGCAGTTCCTGCAGTTCACCGCGATCTTCGGCGGGCGCGGGGGCGACGAGAGGGGCAACCCGCTGGCGGCCCTGGCCGTCGCCTTCCTGGCCCCGGTGGCCGCCTCGGTCATCCAGATGGCGATCTCGCGCACCCGCGAGTTCGACGCCGACGAGGACGGCGCCCGGCTGACGGGCGATCCGCTGGCCCTGGCCAATGCGCTGAACAAGATCGAGAACGGAGTCAACGCCAGGCCGCTGCCGGCCGATGACCAGAGGGTGGTCAACACGTCGTCCATGATGATCGCGAACCCGTTCCGCGGCGGCGGACTCTCCCGGATGTTCAGCACGCACCCGCCCACGGCCCAGCGCATCGAGCGCCTGCAGGCCATGCTCCACGAGGGCTGAGCCGACACGACGAAGGGGCGCCGTCGCAGCCGAGATGCTGCGACGGCGCCCCTTCG